>OUNJ010031527.1_pt1 | contig 14962 bp, 8 predicted proteins | sample 1755361 | NCBI WGS metagenome assembly OUNJ01 (sample SAMEA3914825, study PRJEB12502) | metagenome | biome: forest; material: soil | place: USA | collected 2012-03-12 | depth 0.1 m
GGATCGTCGGGGATGTGCATTTTACGGTACATACCGAGGTCGGTGCCGTCGGCGTCGAAGACCACGGTGGTGTTATGGTACATGCCCGCGGTGCGGCGCTCGAACAGCGAGGCGACGATCACCATCTCCAATTCCTTCGCCAGGGCGCTCAGGCGCTGGGTGGTCGGGCCCGGCAGGGGCTCGGCCAGCTTGAAATAATCATGGTTCTCGCTCTGGCAGAAATAGTAGCTGCGAAACAGCTCGGGCAGGCAGGCCACCTGCACGCCCCTGGCCTTGGCCTCGCGCAGCAGCTCCTCGGCCCGCGCCATGTTGGCTTCGGGCTCAGGTTTCATGGACATCTGCAGGATGCCGATGGTGAAGGGTTTCTTGCTCATGGGCGCGCTCGTAGCAGGTTCTTTCCCATTGTGCAATTCTGTCGTATGGTGGGGCAAAAGGAGTCGCTTATGTCACCTGCCCTGCTGCACCTGGCGCCCTACGCAGCGTTGCTCACCCTCATTTATATTGCCCTTTCTTTCCGCATCGCCCGTCAGCGGATCAAACACCGGCTGAGTATCGGGGTGGCGGATGACGACACAATGCAGCGCGCCGTGCGGGCCCAGGCCAATTTCGGTGAATATGTGCCGCTGGCCCTGCTGCTGCTGACCATATGCGCCCTGCTGCATGCCACACCGTTATTCATCGACATTCAGGGTGTGGTGCTGGTGCTGGCGCGGTTGCTGCATATTTACAGCATTACCGTATTCGAGCCGGCGCGGCGGCGGCATGTGTTGCGCCCCTTCGCCATGCTGGGTACCCAGTTCGTGCTTTTCAGCGCTGCCGCGTTTTTACTGTGGCAATGGATGAGATTCGTTCTTTAATAGCTGCGGGCACCCATAGCTCAACTGGATAGAGCACTCGCCTTCTAAGCGAGCGGTTGCAGGTTCGAATCCTGCTGGGTGCGCCAACGCTCCTCTCGCTTCAAAGTCCTTCGCTGCGCTCAGTGTACTTTGAAGCGCCATATGGAAGTCGCGCTGTTGGGGGCGGCCCGGCACAGCGCGATGGTTATTAAGTTTAAGGGTTTTGGTTGATGACTTCGCCGGTCAGATATTCGGCGTTTTGGCGGCGGATCTCAGAGGCGGCGGCATCATACAGAAACGGCAGGAAGGCATAGCGCCTGCCGGCGGTAACGGGCGTAGCTTCATGCAGCAGCGAACAGGAGAAGATGACGGCACCGCCCATCGGGGCGCGATAGGTGTGGCGGCCGAATTCGGGGAAGCGCAGGTCGCCGCCTTCGTACTCTTCCGTATTGAGGTTGAGGGTGCAGGCGAAGCGACGGTGGGCGGTGCCCTTGGTGGTGTTATCGCGGTGCGCACGGAAAAAGCCACCCTCCTCGCCCTCATAGCAGGCAACGAGATAGCGCTCGATATGGGTGACCTCGAACTGGAAGGCACGACGGATTTCGGGCACCAGCCGGCGGCGGAAACGCGTGGCGATATCCTGGCGCAGTTTCTCGTGCGCGGCGTCGGTTTCGAAGGTGAAATCCTTGCGACGCTTGAAGTCGTTGTTCAGCACGCCGACGGTTTTGCCGTCCTTCTCGCGCATGACGCCGGTGGGGGTGCCGCCATGCTGCTCATAGAGACCGATGAGCTGGCGGCAGAAACCGGGCTCGAACACGCGCGGCACGATGAGGACGGGGGCGTGGATAGGCACGCCGGCATGATCGTCGATTTCCGGCAGGCGGTTGAGCAGGGCTTCCAATGCCTGGTTATGCTGCGCAGCATCTTCCAGCGCGATGTTGGCGATAACGCGCTGCGCCGGGTCAAGCACCAGGGTGAAAGGGCGGTAGCTGCCATCGGCATCGAGCGCACCGTAGAGCGTGCTGACCTCGCGCGCGAAATCCCAGAAATAGCGGATGCCGGGGGAAGATTGTTTGATGCGCGGCTGCGCTTCATCCACCGGGTCGATGCTGATGCCGAAGAAGGAAATTTTTCGGTCATCGAACAGAGCGCGCATGGGGCCTTTGTTCACTTCCACCAACGCGGCGCGGGCGCGGGGGTCGGCGGCGCTGCCAAAGAAGCTCAGCACCAGGTAGCGGCCGGCGCAGGTGTCGAAGTGGAACATGGCATTATTGCTGGAGGGGCAGGCAAAATCCGGCACCGGATCGCCGACGAAGAACTGCTTGCTGCTTGCCATGGGCCTTCCTTTGCTGAAGGCCAGTCTAGTGCAAGCCTCAGGCGGTGGCAACCTGCAGGCGCTCGTTGCAGTAATGGCGCAGCTTTTCCTCCAGCTCGATCGGCTGGAAGGGTTTGCTGATATAATCGTCCATTCCGGCGGCCAGACAGCGCTCGCGGTCGCCCTTGAGGGCGTGCGCCGTCATGCCGATGATGGGGCAATGGCCGCGGCCTTCCTTCTGCTCGAGGTCTCGGATGGCGTGGGTGGCGGCGATGCCGTCCATATCCGGCATCTGCACATCCATCAGCACGGCGTGAAACTGGCCGCTGGTATATTTACGCACCGCTTCGATGCCGTTTTCGGCGACCTCATATTGGTAGCCGAGATTGTCGAGGATGGAGGTGGCGACCAGCACATTGGCCCAGTAATCCTCGACCAGCAGGATCTGCACGGGGTCTTGCGAAGCAGACGCGGGGGTTGGCTCGGGCTCAGGTACCGGGGCCGGTTTCACCAGCTCGGGGAAAGTGTGGGCCTGCACCGGCTTCAGCGGCAGCTCGATGCTGAAGCGCGAGCCCTTGCCCGGCGCGCTCTGCACACTGATGGTGCCGCCCATCAGCTCGACCAGTGTTTTGCAGATGGAAAGACCGAGACCCGTGCCGCCATATTTGCGGGTGATGGAGCTGTCGGCCTGGGTGAATTTGTTGAATATATTATCGAGATGCTCGGCGGCGATGCCGATGCCGGTATCCGTCACATCGATATGGCAGACAAGGTTGCCCGGCGTGTCGGACGGCGCATAGCTGGAGGTGACGGCGACATGGCCGGCATGGGTGAATTTGATGGCGTTGCCGATCAGGTTCATCAGCACCTGTTTCAGGCGCATCGGGTCGCCGGTGAAACGGTCGGAGCGGCGCTCGTCATGCTGCAGCAGAAGCAGCACGCCTTTCTCCTTGGCGCGCACCTGCTGGATGCTGACGACCTCGTTCAAAATCTGGCCCAGACGGAACTCACCCTCATCGAGCTTCACCTCGCGGGTTTCCAGTTTAGTGATGTCGAGCAGATCGTTGATCAACCCCATCAGATGCTGCGAGGAAAGCTGCAGCGTGCGGATGAATTCGCGTTGCTTGGGCGAGGGCAGGTCGTTCACCTGCAGCAGATTCGACAGGCCCACCACCGCATTCATCGGCGTGCGGATTTCGTGGCTCATGTTGGCGAGAAATTCGGATTTGGCGGTGTTGGCGGCCTGGGCCTGTTGCAGCGCGTCGCGCAGCTCCTTCTCCACCCGGTAGCGCTCCTTGCCGATGGCGACGTAATGGCAGACGGTGCGCAGGAAATCGAGCTCCTCCTCGCTGAAACGGTCGCGCCGACGGCTGCCGAACGAGAGGGTGCCGAGCAGGCGGTCGCCCGCCATCAGCGGGTTGCAGGCATAGGCGCGGATGCCGTAGCTGCGGATGAGTTCGGTGCGCGGGTCGATCGATTGCTGCACCGAGTTGACGATCATCGCCTCCTTCAGTTCAGCAACGCAACCGCAGACAGCCTGCCCATATTCGAGACGCTTCAGGGCGGCTTTGTCTTCATCGCTCACCCCGCGGGCGGCATCGAGATAGAGGGCGCTGCCATCATCGTTCACCATGAAGTTGAAATAGGTGTCGAGCTTCAGGTGCTCGGCGACGGTGTCGAACAGGCGGTTCACCATTTCGGACGGATCGTCGCAGCCAAGCACTTCGGCGGCGGCCGCCGAGATTAGGTGCAAGCGCTCGTTCTTATGGCGCAGGCGCTCTTCGTTGCTTTGCTGTACGCTGACATCGGTGCAGGTGCCGAACCAGTGCTGCACCTCGCCTTCTTTATTACGCGCGGCATTGCCGCGCACCAGGAAAGGGTAGAACAGCCCATCACGCCCACGCATGTTGAACACCATTTCGAACGGGGCGCCGGTGACGATGGAATGTTCCCAGCGCGCCGTTACCTGCGGCAGCATATCGGGCTCGAGCAGCTGCTGCCAGCGGCGGCCGCGCAGGTGTTCGAACTCGAGGCCGGTGAATTCATACCAGCGCTTGTTATACCAGGTGACATAGCCGGTGGGGTCGCACACCCAGACGAGTTGCGAAATCGCATCCGCCAACTGGGGGAACAAATCATCGGGAACCGGCGGCGGAAATTCACCCACCGCTTTTTCTTTGCCTTTGCTCGCCATAGCCACCCACTAAAATTTTCCGTTCCGCTGCCTGCTGGCTTGGTCCGGTTGTTTTTTACCGGCCGTTCGGGCCGGTATGGACGTCTGGTGGTCACCCCTGTTGCGGCAGCAGCCTGAAGTTGTGGCGCGGCCCTTTATTGTTGCACAGACGCTAGCAATTTTAACGCTTTTGATCAAGCTAAATATTGCATAAAGACAAATAAGATTATTGCCTAAGTATCTGAAAAACTTTCTTTTAAAAATTAACCATTTACTCGCTCTCTTTATACCCCGCTGATATTAACGATTGACCGCCCTAGTTGCATATTGATGCGGATGGCATGGGCTTTCAAAGCATGTATAACCACCCCATGGCATCCACCAACCAATACCATCTGCTGGCCCGCCTGCCTGCTGTCGAAGCCTGGGAAATGCCGCCGGCGCTGGAGCGACTGGCGCAGGCGCTGGTGGCTTCCGGCCAGTTGCGCATCAGTGCCGACCAGTATCGCAATTATGTGCTGCACGGCACGGCCGACACCGACCAGAGTTTCTCGGCGCGCCAGTTGACCGACCCTGCCCTGCTGCCCGCCACCCGCCAGCTGCTGGCCCGCCATGTGCCCCCCGCCGCCGGGCCGGATGGGGTGGAGGCGTTGCTGGCACAATTGCGCGGCGAGCTGAAGAAACGGCGCGGCATCGCGCCCGAGAAAGAACTGCAGGTGGCGCGGGTGGTGGTGCAATCGGCGCACTCGTCGGTGATGGTGCTGATCCTGCAATCGGGCACTTCGGTCTTCGTTTCCTACGACCACAACGTCGCCGAGCTGATGGCGGTGAAGGACTGGCAAACCCACGGCACGGCCAGCGGCCTGCAAGCCACCTCGGGCGACGGCACGGCCGTCTATATTTCCTGCGGTGGCGACCCGTTTTTCGAGGGCGCGCAAAAAACCTACACCACCGACGGCTTCCCCGCCCTCGCCCGCATGATGGTGATCGGCGGGCAGGAGCTGGGGCATTTCTCGGACCTCAAGCGCGTGGGCGGCCGGATCATCGGCCGCTATTCGACGGATAACGATTCCCCCGCCCTGCGCGCCGCACCGCCGGTGAAACATGCCCGGCGGGCCGACATGCTGCAGGTAGCGCAGCTCGACCGGCGTTACGCCGCCCTCGGCGCGGCGCGACTGGCGCGGGTGGAGGGGGCGCTGGCCTTCTACAGCAAGTGGCGGCGCCTGTCGCCGCCCTGGCTGTTCTACCAGCTCTGGCGGTTGCTGCTGCTGACGCAGGTGCGGGCGCGCGTGCCGCTGAAACTGCGCACCTGGCCGCGCTATCGCCTCGGCACCGCGCTGCGCCTGTTCTTCGACGACATGGCCTTCAACCTCGCCCCCGATGCCGATGTCTATCGGCGCGACGAGGCGGAGGAAGAGGAAGCGATCGCCTGCATCGAGGCCCTCGCCCGAGTGCCGCAGCAGGTGCATAAATGGGGGCATGCGGCCGTGCGCCTGGCCTGGCCGCAGCTTTACGCGGTGTATTTTGGTCAAGTGATTCCCGGCTGCATCGCGGCGGTGGATGGTTTGGGGCAACCCCCTGTTCGCCCACCCTTTTTCGCGCCGCTGCAGCGTTTTTGGCGGCATTTGCGCCACGGCAAGCCGGGTTATTACCCGTAAGCTGCTGAATTAAATTGATTGATGGAGGCGCAAAAAAGCCCGGTATTTGGGGTTTTGTCATAATTCCTTCATCAATCGCCTTTATAGTAGAACCATGGATAAAGACGAACAGCAGAAGAAAGATGCCGCCGACGCCGCCAAGTCGAGCCAGCAGCAATCGATCTTCGACATGCTCAAGCCGAACTTCTCGCTGGGCGGCATGCTCGGCATGGGGTTCTGGACGCTGCTATTCATCGGCATCCTCTATCTCGCCATCGAATATATCCCGCAGGTGCGCCAGCTGGCGGAGAAATATCTGCCGGAAGACTGGCAGATCGGCATCAACCAGGCCATCGCCGGCATCGGCATGCCGCCGCTGTTTCCGGACGCGACGGTCGATAAATATCTCGGCGGGCTGGATGCGAATTCCGATGACCCGAACAAGAAAACCATCCGCAGCGTGATGCTGAGCCAGGTGCCGGATGAGGCGAAGGATTTCGCCACGCCCATCATCACCGCCATCACCGCCGACAAGCAGACGGCGCTGGATTTCGTGAAGCTGGTGCAGACCTCCAACAAGGATGCCAAGGGCAATCCCGGCCAGCTGAACATGCAGAACATCCTCTCGGCCAACACCATCTACGCCATGCTGACGCAGAAGCCGCCGGTGCTGGCGCGCAAGATCGTCGATGCCCTGCCCGCCCTGCAGGCCGGCGGCACGCCCAGCGCCAGCACGCAGCAGCTGATGGCCAGCTTCACCAGCATCATCGCTGACCGCGCCAAGTTCAACGCCATCCTTTCCGGCGACAGTTTCGACGTGACGCTCGATGCGCTGGCCAAGCTGGCGCCCAGCATGGGCGTTGCCATCGACAGCGCCGCGCTGAAAGGTTTCGTGCGCGCCGTGGGCATGAACGGCGATGTGCCGAACGACCTGTTCTATAACTTCACCAGCCAGCTGCTGGCCGCCAAGGGCGCCGACGGCAAAGCCGATATGGCGCAAATCAAAACCGCCTTCGCCCAGCTGGTGCTCGACCCGCAGGTGCTGGCGCACCCAGAAGCGCTGGCGCAGCTGGCCAACGGTATCCACCCGAGCGACCCGGCGCTGGAAACTTCGCTGAATATGCTGCGCCATAACGCCGGGCCCGTCAGCCGCCTGCTGCAGCAACTGGGGCCCGACAGGGCGGCGGCATATCTCAACGCACAGATCAATGGCAGCGACAGCGTCACCGTCGGCGGCCAGAGCATGTCGATGCTGCAGTTCATTGCCGGCAACCAGGCGGCATTCGATGCGTTCGCCGGCACACAGGACAAGGAGCTCGACGTTGCCAGCCTCGATGCCAAGACGGCCGCGATGATCAGCCAATGGCGCAAAACACCCGCCGCGCAGCGTCAGGAGCTGATGGGCCTGGAAAGCGACGGGGTGGATGTGCAGGGCATCCAGAACCTGTTCATCAAGGACGGCAAGGCGAACGTCGCCGACATTACTACCGCATTGCTCGACCCCGTCATGCGCAATTCGCTGCGCGGGCAGATCGACAAGTCGCCACAGAAGGTCGATAACCTGCTGCGTGTCTTCACCCATGGCGTCCTGTCGAAAACCAATGCCGAGGAGCTGATCACACTCGGCACCAATCTCGGCCATGTGCAGGAAAACCGCGATAACCCCGAGCGCACCAAGGCCGTGGTGGGTGCCCTGCTGCAGATGATCGTCAATAAAGACCCCTCTGCCTTCACGGCCCTGTCGCCGGAAGACCGCGCGGCTTTCTTCAGCCAGCATGCCAACCAGGCGGCCCTGCTGGCGATGCTGCAGCGGCTCGATATCAGCCAGATGCCCAAGGCCCAGCAGGCGCTGGTACAGGAACTGCGTGCCGATGGCAGCAAGATTTTCGACGCGCTGGGCAATGCCGGCGCCGAGCGGCTGATCGACAAGTTCCTGAAAGGCCAGATGGGGGGCTTCAACCTGACGGTTGGCAGCATGGCCACGCTGGCGGGGGGCCCTGTCACCGGCACTATCCTCAGCAGCGATGCCGCGCGTGCGGTTATGCTCACCCCGTCCATCTGGGGCGACCTGCCGGCGCTGGGCCGCCTGGGTGCGGCGCTGGGCGCCGTATCGCACGATGCCAAAGCCCCCGGTGTAACGCCCGCCGGCAGCAGCCAGGCCGCCACGCAGCCGGCTAAGTAATCCCTTTCGAACATAGCACGCGACACCTCTCCCGTGGGAAAGGTCAGCATTACCATCAGGGAATGGGGGTGAGGGAATGCGGCGTTTCCTGATTTATTTTACCTGAGAATCGCGATTCGCTTTTCGATCTCTGCCGGGGGAGAGGCAAGTGCGGGCGGGGCAAATATAGGTCATAAAAAAGGCGGGGATTGCGCCCCGCCTTCTTCGTTTCAATGACGCCGTGCGGCCTACATCGGGCGCGTCGGCGGAGTGGTCGGCGGCGGGGTGTAGGTGGGCGGCGGAATGCGGGTTTCGTCGCCGCAATCGCCGGTGCAGGGCACTTCTTTGATCGGCGTATCCTCCGGCGTCTTCGGCTTATGCACGATGAACGGGATGAACGGGATGATCCAGCCCGAATGGGTATAGAGGTGCGACAGCACTTCCAGGCCCGCGACTTCCTTCTCCTCGGCGTCGGTGAAGTCCTGGCTGTCGCCGACGAGCTTGTCGAAGCCGATGACCTTGCCGTTCGCATCCAGCTGGGTGCCCACTTCCGGCGCGACCACGGTGCTATAGAGGCCGACGAAGTGAGACGATTTGCCGTCCTTATCCACCACGGGTTTGCCGTCCTGGTCGACCGTCTGGCCGTTGAGGAACTGGTCGGCCGTGAGGGGCAGGTAGTCGAGCGGCTGCCCGTCGGGTTTCTTCGCCTCGTCGAGCGCGTGGCTGAAGGTGGCGGCCAGCTTTTCGGCGCCGGCGCCGTTGCCGGACTGGCGCATGGCGAGGGAGATATCCTGCACCAGCTGTTCGGCTTCTTTGACGTCTTCCGGCTTGCCGGATTTGGGCTGCATCAGTTTCTGCAGATGGTCCATATCGCGCTGGAGCGCATCCTGGTCATTGCGCTGGCTGTCGCGCACCATGTCGCCAAGCACGCCGGCCACATGGCCCTGCGGGTGCTGGTCGAACATGTTGGTCAGCCATTTGCCCTTATGGTGCTCGTCGCCCAGCTTTTTCAGCTGGCTCTTGAAGGATTCGAGCAGTTCCGGGTTACCGACCAGCGTCTGCACCACCGCCGTGGTGCTGATATCCGGGCGCTGCCTGGCGATGGCTTCATAGGCCTTGTCGCGCATGACGGGGTCGTTCAGGCGGGCGCGCACCAGGTCGGCCTTGCGGTCGTTACCGGATTCCAGCGCGGCGTCGCGGTGGGCGGTAAGCGTCTGGTCGCCATTGACGAGATCGGCCACCTGGTGGTGCACGACTTTCTTGTCGGTGACGGTTTGCGGCAGCACGGGCGCCCACATATCGGCGATCTTGTCCTGGCCGGCCAGTTTCTGGATGCTGGCTTTCTCATCCGGTTTCAGGCCGGCGACGAGGCCGCGCGCATCTTCCGGGTTCTGCGATAGCGCATGCATCATGGCCACCGCGCCGGTTTCACTGCTGGCGATGTTTTTCAGCACGCCGGCATCCAGCGGCGCCGGCGCTTTGGCCAGGCCGGTGAGGATGTCTTTGGCGTTATCGGCCGTCGGTTTTTTCACGGCCGCGTCGAAGTTCGTCTTCTCATCGCCGCTCAGACCGCCGCTGACAGCAGCGACCAGTGCATGCGAGCCTTTTGCGTTACCGAGCGCCGCCTTGACGATGGCGAACTGGTCTTCTTTACTAGCCAGTTGAGCGCTGTCGAAGAAAGCGTCCTTCGGGCTGAAATCGTCGGTCTCCGGCTGCGCGATGGCGGCGTTCATGAAGGCCTGGGCTGCCTGTGCACGCGGGGCGAGGCCCTGCTTGAACAGGATGGTCGCGTTCTCATCGACAGGTACCTGGCGGGTGCCGGCATCGACGGGTTTGTCGTCATACGACGTCTTACCCTGATTGGCAGCAACGCCGGGGCTTTTCAGGCTGATAGCGGCATTCGCGTGGCGGATTTCATCCACGCTGTGGCCCACCATATCTTTCATGACGATGTTGCTGACGTAATCGACCGAACGCTGCCACGATTCGATCTGCTGCTTAGCGACATGCTTGTCCGGCGTGGTATCGGCATCAAGGAATGCCTGATCGATTTCTTTCAGGGTGGTGTTGTTACCCCGGCCTTGGCGAATATCCTCGCAAGCAAGCGCATAGATAATATTGTTGGCCGGGCCACCTTGCGTAATGATCTTATTGCCGTCCAACGAATAGGCCTTGCCCGATTTGTTGGTGGCCGCGTCGATGAAGTCCTGGCGACGCGCAGCGATAACGCCGGGCAGATCGGCACTGCTGGCTACCGAATCAATGGCTTTATCCAGCGCCAGGATTTGACCCTTGGTCTCCTCGTTGGTGATGGTGGTGCCGATCAGGTCGTCGCTGTAGCCAAGGGCATGGGTTTTGGCCAGCAGGGCCTTGCGGTCCCAATGCACGCCCTTGTCGCCGAACAGGCTGGGCTGCCCCAGACGCTCGGTATCGAAGGTGACGATGGCCTGGCCGAGATGGCGGTTTTTCTTCGTTGCCTTCAGCACGGCGGCCATGGCGGCATCGTTGCCGGCGAGTGCCGTCATCGCATCGGTGACGTCCTTTTGCGATTCGTTGCTGGTGTCTTTCGGTTTATATTTTCCGAGTTCCACATCGTTGAATTCCGAGCGCGGCGCGAGGAAATAATCATCCGAATAGCCGAAACCCTCATCCGCCATGCCGCCCTGTTCGCGCGGTTTGAAGACGGTGAGCGTGTCGACATACGCGGCAGCGGCCTTGGCGACCTGCTCCGGGTTGCTGCGGTCATAATCGATGGCCCTGGCTTCATCCTTGAAGTCGGGGTTACGATCGAGCTCATACTTGATCTGACGCTTGAAGACGGCCTTGAACTCCATCGGCTGTTCTTTGGCGAACTGGGTATAGTAATCCAGCATCTCCTGCTTGTACTGCGCCTTGGTGATGGTGTGCACGGTGCTGTCGGGGGTCGGCAGCGCGTCGGGCGCCGGCACGGTGATGCCGGATTGCTCGACTTTGTAGAGGATGCTTTCCTTCTGGTAGGCCACGCGCTCGGCGGGGTTGAGGTCGAGCAGCTGGTCGACGTTGGGGGCCGGCGTGGTGCGGGCCATGCCCTTCACATCGGCATTCACGGTGAAGTTCGATACACCGTACATGTTGCTCTGGTAGTTCAGCAGCGACAGTGCTTTCTGGGCTTTATCGCCGTCCGCCGGGTTGGCGTAATAGTCTTTCAGCGCCGCGTTCAGCTGCGGCTGCACGCTCAGCTGGTTGGCCATATAGGCCATGGCGTAGCTGTTGGTGTAATCCAGCGCCTCGGCCTTGCCGGCCTGGCCCTGAATGAAGTGGTTGACGTGACCCTGTTCCTGCTCGGCATAGCTGCCGGTGACCGACGGTTTGTTCGAGCCGATGCCCTGCGCGTAATAGACTTCGTTGTTGCCGAAAGGCGTGCCGTTATCGTTCACGACGCGGTTATTGGCATCGAATTTCCAGCCGGTGGCCGGCACCAGGATGACATCGCGGAAGCTGCGCTCACCCAGCTTGAGCATCGGCCAGCCATCGAAACGGATATCGCGGCCGGCGACATCGTTGCTCTGGTGTTTGATGCGGTCTTTTTCGTTCGGCAGGTTCTCAGCTGCCTGGCCGCCCTGGCCCGCCTGCTGGTCGCGATTGGCGGATTTGTAGCCATCGATCACCACGGCGCTCGGCGCGAAATCAACGCCGACACCGCCTATGATGACGGGGGTGGAGGCGACCGTCGTAGTCAGCACGTCGGCAACGGTGGTGCCAACAGTCTGGATGCCGGTGGTGTTGGCGTTACGGCCATCCGCCGCGGTGACGGGCTGTTGCGGCATGATGCCCAGCAGCTGCGGCATATTGATCGCATCATAAATCTGCGCCGTGCTGCCATCCGAACCGAGGGCGCCGCCCGTCGGATATTTCGCCAGCTTCACGCCCTGCGATTCGGCGGTAATGGTCTCTTCACGCAGTTCGCCTTTGGGGGAAATATAGTCCAGCACCGGTGCCGGCACTTGCGGGCAGGTGGCGCATTTCGAGAGCACCTGCCTCAGCGGGGGCGCGAAGCCGACATAGTGTTCAGGCGTATCGAAGACATCAACATTCGGCTGGAGTGCCGTCAGTTTGGCATTGTTATGGCGGAAATCATCAAACAGGCAGTGCGCGATTTTGCCTTCAGGCACGATTACTTTATTATCCGTAGCCATCAGCGGATGGCCATCCGCATCGACGCCCATTTTCCGGAACACGCCGGTCACGGTATGATCAGGGCCAATCACATCCACCCGGCGCCAGCCAACTACCTGGCCATAAGTCTTCGACTTCGGATCGGTATCCGGCGCGTTTTTCACCATCTCGTCAAGTTTCACCGCCACGAGGCCCTTCTGAGCCACCAGCGCCATCACGGCGGCGCGGATATTCGCGTCGTTCTCGGCCATGTCCGAGCCGCGCACCAACGCTTCGCCATGGTGCCAGATGGTGTCCCACGACCCGTCTTCAAGGCGGCCGCGCATTGCTTGCGTTTTTGTCGTCTGAACCATAACCAACTCCAAGTCTTCTGTCGTATTTGCTTTGCCGGGTTTTATGCCCCTTTGTACGCTAAGTTGTACCCGACAAGTGTTACAATTCCGTTAAAGTTTGAGGTAATTTCGGCAGATTTTAGCCATTTATGGACCATTGATATCCCCAGCGACATTCATAAATAACAATGGCATAACTGCTCACAGTTCTTTAGGAGCCGCCATATGGCCGCGCCGAGCCATATTTAACTCCGGACATAAAAAAACCGGGCGCAAACCCGGTTTTCTTTATAACAAACAGCGCTTTAGGCGGCTTTAATCGTCGCCATACTGCTGCAACCGCATTCTGCTTCGAGGGCGGTAATTTTCTTCTCAGCATCTTCTTTCGAGAGGCTGTAAAGTTCTTTCAGTTTGCCAACGAACTGGTCGCGCTTGGTGCTGTAGAGGGCGATGTCGGCATCCGACAGCTTACTCCAGGTTTCCTTGAACTTGGCGTTCAGCTTGGTCGCGTTCGCCGCCTGTGCGTTCGTGTCCTGCGCATTCGTGTCTTTCACGTTCGCATCTTTTTGTTCGTTCGTCATATCGGTCTCCTACTGTTAACCGCTACCGGAGGCAGCGTGCGTGCTTCATGGCCCCATCCATGTAAGGGGGATATGCGGTAGTGATTGATTTGGGAGACGCCTGGGAAAATGGTGCTGCTGAGAAGAATCGAACTTCCGACCCCGTCATTACCAAGGCGATGTGCTTGGGTTTACTAGTGATTCCGCGTTCTTTCCCAACAGCAGGAAATGTTGACTCTGCCTCATGAAATCGACTCTCAGGGGGTGGACACGCTTTCTTGTCGTTTACCCTTATTGACCACGAAGTGCTTCCCCAGTGCTTCCCCAAAGGAGAGAACCATGCCCAAGTTTATCAAAAGCTATATCAAAGATTTAGAGCCTTGCCCTGAGGGCAAAGAAAAATTCATCTGGGAAACCGGCGACGGTGCCATCAAAGGCTTTGGCATTCGCATAAAACCCGGCGGCAACGCATCCTACCTTATTCAGTACCGCAACCCTGAGGGCCGCACTCGACGACTCGTGCTGGGCAAGGTGAATATCCTGACCCCCGACGAGGCTCGTGGTATTGCTACCGATAAATTGAGACTTGTTGCGAAAGGTGGAGATCCTTCTGCAGAACGCCATGCTGCCCGCGAGGCGCTGACAGTGTCCGAGCTGTGCGACCTTTTTCTGCAGGAAGCGACGGGCCACATGAAGCCAACCACGATGCATGACGAACGCATCCGCATTGATTGTCATATACGACCACTGCTGGGTAACAAAACTGTCAAAAGTCTAACGGCTGCTGACATCGAGCGTTTTCAGGCCGACGTTGCCAACGGCAAGACCGCGAAGCTCAAGCGAGCAAACGGGCGAGGTGGTCACGCAAGAGGAGGTCGAGGCGCCGCAGCAAGAACTGTCGGCACATTGAGCAGCATCCTATCCTTTGCACTCCGCCGGAGCATCATTACTGACAACCCAGTACGCTTGGTTCAAAAATTCAAATATGGAAAACGCACCCGCTTTCTAAGTCAAAACGAAATCATTGCGCTGGGCGAAGTCATGCGGGCCGCCCCACTTGAAAGCAAAACCGCGATTGTAGCGATTAAGGCATTGCTCCTGACGGGATGCCGTAAAAATGAGATCCTTGCCTTGCCTACCGCTTGGTTAGACACAAACATGCAGTGTATTAGGTTCAAAGACACTAAAACCGGGGCACAGCTTCGCCCGCTTGGTGCGCCGGCTGTGCAGTTATTGCAGCAACAGAGCGGGCGGAATAGCAATCCCTCTGTATGGCTTTTTCCCAGTGACCGGAATGATGGCCATTTCGTTGGCCTTCGACATATTTTCGACCGGCTTTGCAAAAAAGCGGGCATTGAGGATGCAAACATTCACACACTCCGCCACACTTTCGCCGCCACCGCCGCTGAACTTGGCTTTTCAGAGCTTACTATCGCTGGACTGCTCGGACACAGAATGGGCAGCGTAACAGCCCGCTACGCTCATGTGCCCGATCGCGCCCTAATTGCTGCCGCAGACCAGGTGGCTGCACACATTGCCAATGCGCTCAATCCACAGGGAAAGATGCCGATGGATTGACTTTACGAGTAATCTCTCATAGTGTTTTTTTGCGTAGCAGTGCTACGTGTCGGTCTGAAACCGTAATGGCAGCCTTCATGCTTCAACCATCAACATTGGTGGCGGCATGGCTGCTAGTCATGTCGCTCCTTAGAGGACGTCATGACTGATCAAATTATTGAATACCCCAAGTACTATCGACGTAAAGAAGCGTCGCGCTATTTGCTTGCGCGTTG
>OUNJ010000369.1_pt1 | contig 14868 bp, 14 predicted proteins | sample 1755361 | NCBI WGS metagenome assembly OUNJ01 (sample SAMEA3914825, study PRJEB12502) | metagenome | biome: forest; material: soil | place: USA | collected 2012-03-12 | depth 0.1 m
TAGAATCGTGAAGGACGATTCGGGGAATGACGCGCGTGGAGAGGTTCGTGCTCCAAAGATCGAGTAACGCATTTCCCCATTTCACCGCCACGAATTTTCTGCTATGATGGCAGTAACGCGCAAGTAAAAGCGCGAGTCGGCAAGTGCATTGCAACCAGCCCATGAGGGGATATGAGGCAAAAGCGCGCGCCGTTATTTTACCGCACCGTGTATGACGAGCAAGCGCTCGACGATTGCTTCCACGATTTGATCCATGCGCACATGCCGGATCAGGACAAAATCGAGGTGGGCTGCCTCATCCAGTATTTCATGATCCTCAAAACGCACGGGCTGATCGATTTGCCCATCGACATCACGAAACATCGGCAGGGCGAGGGGCCGGATTTCACGATTTGCAGCGGCACGGATGGGCTGTTCGGCGCGGAAATGACCAAGGTGACGACGCAGGATTACCAGGTGTGGCTCAAGCGGCGGATGAATTACCGACCGATCCGCGACCTCAGCGAATTCATGGATCACCGGCCGGAGGAGCGGGTGAGCGCGCTGGCGGGGTTGCGGGTCCTGCGCAAGAATTACAAGATCGAGAATTACTACGCGAGCGTGCCGGAAATGACGGCGTGCGACCTCGTGCTCGAGGAGGACGGCGACACGGCGATGAATGAATCCGTGCTCATGGAGAAATTGCAGGCGCAGATCGCGGCGTTACGCAACCAGCGCTACCGGTATATTTCGATGCTGTCCGGCTCGGTGCTGTATTACGCGATCAACACGCCGGACGCGCAGGTTTTGTATGCGCCGGAGATTCGGCCAGTGTGGCTGAAACCCGCGCGGGGCCTGCTTTCCAGCCCGCTGACGGGCAGCTGGCATTAGGTCATGCAAAGGTTAGTGTTGGTTTGAAGAAGGAAGACGGACCCCGTTGTAAAAACGGGGTGACAGTTTCGGGGTGTGTCTCGGTAGAAGCCTTCATGCTAGATAGTCGGACTGCAGCGTGCCCCACCCACCGGCTGTCACCCCGGCTTTACGCCGGGGTCCGTCTTTTTCATTTATTGGCTTTCTTAGGCGCAAACTCCGGCAGCCAATCCTCGAGCTTGCTGAAATTTTCTTTTGCTTTCGCCTTGGCCTTTTCGATCTGCATCACGTTTTCGATGCGGCGTGCGAGGAAGCTTTGTGTTTCGCTTAAGTTCTCGCTTTCGTCATCCAGCCAGACGCGCAGGGTGGTGGTTAACACACCCGCGAGCATGGCGCGCTTGGTGTAGAAATTGTAATCGGTGCTGGTGTCGCCCGCGGCGCGCCAGATGGCGTCGCAGGTGTCGTAGAGCACGTGCAGGCCGAGGGCGGCGTTCCACGGCAATGCGTAAAAACCGGCGGCACGGCGCACGGCTTCGCGGTGCGGGGCTTGCGCGCGCAGGCGGACCATGACGGCGGTGGCGATGCGCTCGCGGATTTTCATTTTCGGCAGGTCGTAGTCGGCGGCGAGGGCCGTGAGCATGGCCTCATCCGCGCGTTGGGCGAAAAGCCGCAGCGCGTCGGCGACGCCGCCGGGGAAGGCGCGCTTCACGTCGAACGCGGTGAGGCCGAGGGATTGCGCAGCGTTCTCCAGCGTCGCGAGTGTCCAGCCGTCGAACACGATGGTGGGGAGGGCAGCGTCGAGGATGCGGGTTTGGAGCGGGGTCATGAGGGGTGTTGTACAAGGTTATGGCGTTGTTGTCATGTAATTGGACATGGCCTTTCCACGGGCGTCATTCCCCGAATTTTATTTTGCTCAGCGAGCGAAAATAAAATTCTAGGGGAATCCATCACTTCTCATGCAAACGCTGGCTTCACTTCATCTAAGAAAGTGATGGATTCCCCTAGAATTTTCCTCAAGAGAAAATTCGGGGAATGACGCCCGTGGAGAGGTGAAGGGCGACTTTACTGGCTCCGCCGCTTCGCTTTCGGCAGGCCGCTGACGACGCGGCTGATGGGCAAAATCATCGACACGACGGTGCCGCGATGGCGCAGGGAATCGATCATCACGCGGCCACCATGGCGCTGGGCGAGTTCTTTCGTGAGCGAGAGGCCAAGGCCGATGCCGCCCGATTCGATGTTGAAATAGGAAACTTCCGCCGCGAGCGCGCTACGAATAATGTCGAGCTGGCCGTGGCTGATGCCTTCGCCCGCATCGCGCACGCTGAGCACGAGCGTGTCGTCCGGCTGGGTGCGCACGCTGAGGGTGACTTCGGAATCTTCCGCCGAATGGCGCAGCGCGTTGGTGAGGAGGTGCGACATCGCGCACATCAACTTCGCGCGGTCGCCGCTGAGTTCGATGCTGGCCGCGCAATCGAGGCGGATGGCCTGCTGGCGCGCAAAGGCCTGGTGCGTGTGCATTTCGATGGCTTCGTTGAGCATGCCGTAAAGGTTGAATTCCGTTTCGTCGAGCTGCAGGCCGCCCACATCCATGCTGGCGATGTCGAGCAGGTCATTGATTTTGCCGAGCAAGTGGCTGCCGGAATCATGGATGTGCTTGGCGTATTCCTTGTAGGTCGGATTGCCGAGTTCGCCGAACACGCCGGATTTCATCATCTCGGAAAAGCCCATGATGGCGTTGAGCGGCGTGCGCAATTCGTGGCTCATGCTCGAGAGGAAGGCGGCGCGGCTGCGGTCGCTGAGGGCAAGGGCGCTTTCGGTTTCGGCGAGTGCGAGCTCGAGCGCTTTCTGCTCGGTGAGGTCGCGCAGCAGCACCATGATGCCGGGCTGGCGCGGCGTTGCGGCTTTGATGTCGAGCATCAGCCAGCGGGTTTCGGCTTCTTCCTTCAAGCGACGCACTTGCACGAGGCAGCTGCCGTCCTGCCCTTCGATGGCGGAAAGCAGCGCTTCGTTCACCGCGTATTGCTGCGTGTGGTGGATGAAATGGATCCATTCATGGCCCGCGCATTCGCCGCTCATGAGGCCGGTGACGCGCTCGAAATTCGCGGAGAACATGGAGAAGCCCGCTTCCTCGTCCCACACGCCGAATGCGTGCTCGCCATCGATGCTGAGGCGCTGGAGGTAGGCGTGGTGCGAGGGCGCGGCGGCGGGAATCGGATGCGTTTCCAATTCGCTTTTGACGACGAATTCGGCCTGGCGCTTCGCAGCGCGCTTGGTCGGCATGGGTGTCGGTTGCGGGACGATTTCCTGATGGGTGGCGAGGGTCGGCTCGGTGACGGTGTGGGCGGGCGAGAGTGGTGCGGGTTGTTCTGGCGAAGTCGCTTTCGGCATCGCTGCGGCCTGCCCGCGCAAAGCGTCGCTGGCGCTGGTGCCAGTGCGGTAGAAGTCACGTGCGAAATAGAGCCAGTACATCGTACACCCATCTCTGATAGTCATTTAACTTAAAAATTCTCTTTGGCTGCAAATGGGAAGTTTCTGCGCTTCCGCTACGCATGTACTTCCATGTACATTTGCGTTGCGGTTCTCAAAACTCCCTCATTTGCATCGCAAAGAGACTTCTTAATTTAAACGACTATAATTACTTCATCGTTACTTGAAGTGTTAGTTGGGTGTTCTTCAAAAACAAAAGAAATGATCGATTGTTAAGGTGCAGTAACGATTCGCTCCCTCACTGCGGCAGGGATGCCACAATGCTGGGTGTGAATTGTGACGCTGTGTGTGAATTGTTGCGGAGAGCAAGATCGTTTATGTTGCCACAAGCTCCGTCATTCCCCGAATTTTCGTTTACGAAAATTATAGGGGAATCCATCTTTTCTAAAATGAATAGTGAATATAGTGGCGAAGACTCGCCACGCTGGATTCCCCTATAATTTTTGTGAAGGACAAAAATTCGGGGAATGACAAAGCTTGGGGCTACGCCGCGAGCAGCGCATCCAGCTTGCCGTCCTTGTCGAGCGCGTAGAGGTCGTCGCAGCCGCCGACATGTTTTTCGCCGATGAAAATCTGCGGCACGGTGCGGCGGCCACCGGCTTTCGCGACCATTTCCTCGCGCGCGGTGTCGTCCTCGGCGTTGATCTCTTTGAAGCTCGCGCCTTTGCGCGTCAGTAGCTCCTTCGCGCGGACGCAATAGGGGCAGTAGCTGGTGGTGTAGATGGTGATGTCGGCCATGGGAGTCTCCGTTTTGTATGAATATATATATAAGGGGTGCGTCGCGGATTGCTAGCTCGGGTGGGCTAAAAATGCAGTGGGGATTATGCGGTGGATTATATGTTGGATGGATCCTGAAACAAGTTCAGGATGACGCTGTGGTGAGATCGGGGCCGCATACTCCGTCATGCTGAACTCATTTCAGCATCCATCGTTAGCTCAATCTCTAAAAATCCGGGTCCGCGTAATGCGTTGGGGGTTTGAAGCCTTGGACGGAGTCCTCCAGCAGATCGCGGAAAGCGGGGCGGCATTTGATGAGGGCGTACCATTCTTTCACGCTCGGGTGCTGCTCCCAATCCACGTCGCCCAAGTAATCGAGGCTGCTCAGATGCGCGGCGGCGGTGATGTCGGCAAGCGTCAGGTATTCCCCGGCGAGCCAGTTGCGGGTGCCGAGCAAATGCGCGATGTAATCGAGGTGGTAGACGATGTTGCGCTTGCCCGCGCGGATGGCTTCGGAGGACGGCTCGCCGTAGCCCATCAGCCGCTTGTAGAGTTTTTCGAAGAGGACGAGCTGGGTTACTTCGCGGTCGAATTTCGCGTCGAACCATTCGACGAGGCGGCGCACTTCCGCGCGCTCGAGCGGCGTGTTGCCGAAGAATTGCACGTCGGGGAACTGGTCGTCGAGGTATTCGGTGATGGCGTAGGGGCCGCAGATGGCGTGGCCTTTATCGGTGACGAGCACCGGCACCTCGCCCGCCGGGTTGAGCGCGAAAAACTCGACACGACGCATCCAGAACAGTTCCGTGCGCAGCTCGTGCGGCACGTTTTTCTCGCGCAGCATCAGGCGCACTTTGCGGCAGGTCGGCATCAGCGGGGAGTGGTAGAGCGTGAGCATAGGTTACGCGAAAGGCGAGGGTGTGGGCGGGGTTGGCGCGGCTGGCGCATGGCGCGTGCAGGCGATGGCGGCGAACAAGGTGACGACGCCTGCGACGAGCAGCGTGACGGTGTGCGGCGTGTAAACCATGCTGAGCGTCAGCACCGTGTCGAGCACGGCGATGGGCGTGTAGCTCAGCGCGGCGAGGCCGAAAGCGCTGGCGTAGGTGAGTTTGGTGTCGAGGATCGCGCCAATCAACTGGCCGAGGACGGCGAGCGTCAGCAGCATGCAGATGCGCAGGATGAAGGCGAAAATCAGGAAGCACAGCCAGAACGACCCGCCGATAATGGCGGCGATGCCGAGCATATGTTCGTGCACGGTTTGAATAGCTTTGTGCGCGGTATCTTCCGCCACGGCGTGGTTGATGAGGATAGTATCCGGCTCGCCTTTGGTGAAGTCACTCAGGCTGCGGATTTTGGTTTCCTGGTCCGTTTTCATGACGAATTCGGTAGCGTTGACGAGCATCGGCGTTTTCATGTTTTCCGCAGTAGATTGGCCGCTGGTGTCGATGGTGAGGATTTCGAGGTTCTCGAAATTTTCGCCGAACACTGTGCCGCTGATTTTAATCACGCTTGGGGTCGCATCTTTCGTCGCGAGCACGTTTTTCTTCATGGTCATCACGGGCATCTGGTCGGCGATTTGCTGGGCGACGCTGTCGAACAGCGGCGGCGTTGCGCCGTGCGCAGTAAAGATTTCGCGGTGGATGAACAGGCTGAAATAGACGGTGATGATGAGCGTCGAAAACGCCACGAGCAGCAGCGTGTAGCCGATCAGGAATTGCCCCGAGGCGCGGACTTTGCGATAAGTCGCGCTGGAGCTGAACGCGCCGAAGAAGAGGGAGAAAAACGGCATGCTATTCCTTCACGAAACGGCTGAGGTAAGCGGGCAGCGCATCCTCGATCGCACCGGCGTGGATGCCAAGGGCGGCGAGGCCCGGCGCACCGGCGGTTGCGATATTATCGTGGCGAAGCAGCGCCACCTGGTCGCGCGTCAGCAGCGGCGGGAAGGGCAGCAGCTCGAAGAAAAACGCTTTCAGTTTCGCGATGCCGCTCGGGATCGAGAGGAAGCAGAGTTTGCGGCGGGTGATGCGGCCCATCAGTTCGAGCAAGCCGCGCATGCTGGCGACGGTGGGGCCGGTGAGTTCGTAAGTGTTGCCCGCAGCTTCAGGCAGTTTGATGGATGCCAGAATCGCTTTCGCTACATCCGTCACCAGCACTGGCTGGAATTTCGTTTTGCCGCCGCCGATGAGGGGCAGGAACGGCGCGATCATGCTCATGCGCGCGAAACGCTGGAAGAAATGGTCCTCCGGCCCGACGATGAGCGACGGGCGCAGGATGGTGGCTTGCGGGAAGGCGGCGCGCACGGCTTCCTCGCCCGCGCGCTTGGTTTTGCCGTAGTTCGTGTCCGTCATGGTGTCAGCGCCCAGCGCGGAAATTTGTACGAAGGCGCGTGCCCCGGCTTTTTTCGCTTCCGCGGCGATGGCAGCGGCACCCGTGACGTTGATGGATTTGAATTTCTGGCGGCCGCATTCGTAGGCGATACTGACGAGGTTTACCACCGCGTCCGACCCAGCGAGCTTGCCGGAAAGCGTCTGCGGGCGGGTAATATCCGCATGTTCGAGGACGATTTGGCCCGGCGTACCGGCGGTTTTTAGGTAATCTGCCGCGACGCAATCGCGCACCAGCACGCGGATGCGGTAGCCCTCGCTCGCCAGCAGTTTCACCACATGGCGGCCGACAAAACCGGAACCGCCGACAATCGTAATCAAAGGGTAGTGCGCCATAATCATCTCCGTTGCCGCCTTGATAACAAGCGCCGCCCGCGCGCGCAAGGCCGGGCACCGATTTATTCGGGCCACGCATCGCAATGATTGACAGATGTGGCGGGGATGCCTATAAGCGCGGCTCCTGAAGTGCCCAGGTGGCGGAATTGGTAGACGCACTAGCTTCAGGTGCTAGCGCCTTCACGGGCGTGCTGGTTCGAGTCCAGTCCTGGGCACCACGCTTCGCCCTGCGGGCTATGCGTGGCGCAGCCACCATGGCGCGCATCTTGGGCGAGGCAGTGCCCGGCGTAGTTCGTCAGAACGAAGCCTGGGCTGCTCGCAGATTCTCAAATGTTTAGCAAAGTTAGGCTTTTTAGCGTCCGCCACGCCCCTTCACAGGTGCGGCGAGGTTGAGGAAGCCTTCCTGTTTCGGCAGGCCGGGCGTGAATTCCTCGAGGAAGCGCTCGATATAGTGCTCGTATTCGGGCTTGGGTTGCGGGCCCTCATCGACGAATTGCTTGAGCAGCTTGATTTCCGCGCGGTGGAAATCCTTGAACTCCGCCAAGGTGCCGACTTTATAATAAGGCGCGGCGCTGGCGATGACCCGTTTCTCTCGCGGCGACGGGCTGATCCATAGCGCGGTCCCCGGTGCGGAAGTTGCGGGGGCGGGTTGCTTGCTCTTGGCCACATCGAGCGGGTGGTAGGACTGGATGATGACATTGCCGAAGGAATGCACGCCGCCACCCAGCTCGATGATATAGCTGCTGTAAGGTTCGAGCTGGTAGCGGTGGTGATGGCCGGTATGGTCGCCCTCGGCTGTGGGGCCCGCCTCGGCGGTACGGTCGTAATTCAGCGTGCCTTTGGGCGCGAACCAGTTCACGATACCGGAGCGCTTGCCGGTGGTGAGGATCAGCAGGCGGTGTGCGCCCTCTTTCGGGTGGATGTGCAACGGCTGGTGGGCGGGAATGACCACGTTGACGACCGAACTGTGATCGACCGTGCGGTCGAGCTGCTCTTTCGGCGGATAGATGAGCTTGAAGCGCTCGCCAAAATCGCCGTTTTCTTTGATGCGGTTGGCCTGTTTGAACACGCGGTCGACGGCTTTGCGCGCGGGCTGGAGGGGCTGGCTGAACGGATCGAGCTGGTAGAGCTGTTGGATTTTCGGGCCGTCGAGGAAGGGATTCTTGATTGCCTCCGGCCATTTGCTTGGCCCGCGCGGGTCGCGTGATGGCCCGGTAGCACCGCGATGCATGTCGGCGAATTCGGGGTCGAGGTCGCGCTTCTCCATCCATATCCAGAGGTATTTATCGTCCGGCTTGTCGTATTTACGGATGGCGAGGTCGCCACGGATGGCGGCGAGGAAAGAAGCTTTCTCGTCGATGCGCATGGGCTCGGGGTTGTGCAGGTCGCGCTCGCGCGCTTGCAGCAACAGGAGGACTTCGTCGGCGCAGCGCCAGGCATGGGTCGCTTTGGTGGGGTAGGTGGTTACCCAGCCCGGCATGATCTCGCGGGCGGTTTCGTGCTCGCGCTGTTCTTTGCCGTATTGGAAGTTGAGCGCATTGGCGATACCGATGCCGATGGCGTGCGGCGGCGGCATATCCGGGTGCGAGCCAGGCATTTTACGGCCAGAAGACTCAGGCGGGCGGGCCCCTTCGCCTTTGAGGCTTGGGAAGCGTTCTTGAGAGAGCGGGACGGAGGCTGCCAGCCACTTGGCTTGCAGTGCGTTGCATTTCTCGACCGGGAAATAGCCCGTTTTCCATTCCGGCGGCAACTCGGTATGCTCCTTCGTAAACACGCGCCATCCGTAACGGTAGGCGCCATCGTTCGTCGGGCTATAGACGAGGGCGAGCCGTTCATTCCTCGGCGCCCACATGCCGCCGCCTTCATGGGCGATTTCGGCGCTGGGCATCAGCGAGGCATGGGTGTCGCCGCGCATGACGAAGGCCGGGTTGAGTTCCAAGCCGCCCAGCGATTGGGTGATGCTGCGAATATTGAAATAAAGGATCGCGCGGTGGTAGACGGTGATTTTTTCCCCTTCGCGCAGGCCATTCAGCGCGGGGTTGCCGTCCCACGCGGCGGTGACGACGCGGTCGGCGATGAGGGGTTTGCCCTGCTTATCGAGGATGGGCTTGGTGACGTTTTTTCCATCGTGCTTGACGGGTTTGCCCGCTTTATCCTTGACGGTTTCGGTGAGCAGGAAGCGCCCGTCCTGCGGGGTGATTTTCGCGACTTCGCAGCCGGTTTTGATGGTGACGCGATCGTCCGCTGCCAGCGTTTCGAGCGCTTTTTGCAGGTAGGCCAACTGGAAGGGCACGTTGATGCCGATCTCGGCGCTGCGGAAGCCGCCCGCGTGCTCGAATGGCATTTTTTTGTCGAGCGCTTGGTAAAATTTTTCGACCGGGCCGAGCAGCGCATCTTCGGTTTGCTCGACGGTCCAGCCGCGCTCTTTACGCACTTGCTCGAAAAGCTCACGGTAGAGTTCTTTGAGCTTGTTGCAATGGTCGATCATGCGATCGACGGTGAGGTAGAGCAGCTTGCCTTGCTCGTCCGTGTCGATGACGTAGCCGTCATCCCACTGCCATTTGCTACGCTTCTGCACGGGCTTCCAGTGGACGCCGTCCGTCGAGGATTCGAGCGTGTAGTCCTCCTCGTAGAGCGGCTTGCCCTCGGTCAGCGGGCGTTTGGTATTGCAGCGCAGCCAGCTGTCGCGCAATTTTTCCGGCTGGTTTTTCCGCTGCAGCACTTGCTGCAATTTGACCGCTTGGCCCGTCAGGATCATGGCCTCGCAGCGCTTGCCGATCGCTTGCGAGGCGACGGACCCGGTGTAGATCATGGGGTCGCGGTCGGTGTAGAAATCGGCGTCCGGCATTTCGAGCCGCCAGCGGATGGCGCTGCGTAGGCAGGCGGCGGCGGTGGCCCAGTGCAGCGGGTATTCGTTGCCGCCATGCAGTTGCCCGGCGAGCAGGGCGGTGCTGCGGAAAAGGTCCGGCTCTTTCTCGATCAGCGTAACGTGGAACGGCTGGTCGCCCGCGTCGCGCAAATGCTCGGCGGTTTTCAGCGCCGTGCACACGCCACCATAGCCGCCGCCGACGATGACCAGCTGCTGGAGCGCGTCCGAGGGGCTGGAAACGACTGTTTCCTGCGTCCTCGTTACGACCAAAGCCTTTGATTGATGGGATTTCCGGATTTGCATAATCGACAAGGAGTACCAGAAAACTATGGAATATTTATGACAGTTCTCTCTAATAGCCCAATCTTCATAAAAATGTCATAAAGGCCCATGGACCAACCAAAATCGACATCGCTCGCTCGGGATTTCCTTGTTTTCTCGATGATTCTCCTGCTTGTCGCGTTCGTCGTGTCGGGCGGGTACTGGTTCTACGGTTATCAGGCGGAACTGCAAAAGCGCCACCGGCAGCTCGAAAGCGACGCGGTGCGCATCTCGCTGCTGCTCGCCGATTACATCAACCATGTGGGGCAATATACCAGTTTCCTCGGCCAGCGGGTGGCGGATTCTTCGGGCAGTTTGCCGCAGGTCGCGCAGCTGATCGGCTGCCACGAGGGGGAGCGGTTCAACTTCATCACCACGTTCGACTGGGTGACGCCGGATAAGCGCCTGCGCGCGAGTAGCTGCATCGGCGTGCTGACGCAACCGTTCGACATGCGCGACCGCGATTACCTGCTGCGCACGCAGGCGCAGCCATGGACGCTGCAGCTCTCCGCCCCGCGCTATGGCGGCATCAGTAAGCACTGGATCATCCCGGCGGGGATGGGCATCACCGATAAAAACGGCAAGTTCCTCGGCAGCGTCACGACCGGGTTCGGCATCAGCGAACTGAATTACCGCCTCAAGCATTTGCTCGGCAGCGATGACGGCCCGCGCTTCATCATCCTCACCGAGGAAGGGCAGCTCGTGCTCGATTCCGCGGGCGATAACATCATGCCCCCGGCCGTCACCATGCCGTTCGGCAAGGATGCGCCGGTCAACCATACGGGCGGGATCAAGCCGCTGGAATTCGACGGCTACCGGTTCGGCTACCAGGAGATGGTGCCGGGCTATCCGCTGCGGGTATTGACGGGCTTCAGCACCGCCATGCCGCGGCAGTTATTCTCAGCGGCGGTGCTGCCGGGCCTTGCAGGCCTGCTCGCCGCCGTTGCGGCAGCGGGGGTGCTGCTTTATTTCATGCGGCGGCGGTTGATCCGCCCGGTGCTGCAACTGTCGCAGCAGGCCGAAAGCATCGGCAGCGGCGCGCCGGTGACGATCAAAAGCAGCCATGTGAAGGAACTGCAAATGCTCGAGGAGCAAATGCAGCGTATCTCGAGTTACCTCACCAGCGAAAAACGCACGAGCGAACTGCTGGTGCGGCAGACGGAACTGCTGCGTTATAAAACGAACGCACTGAAAAAAGCGAACACGAAAGCCCTCGAAGCGCGCGACGCCGCGATCAAAGCCGGGCAGGCGAAGGGCGAATTCCTCGCCAATATGAGCCACGAAATCCGCACGCCGCTGAACGCGGTGATCGGCCTCACGCGTATTTTGCTGATGCAGCGCCACCCGCCGCAGCGGCAGAAGGAATTCCTCGACACGATCCAGCTCAGCGCCAACCAGCTGCTGCAACTCATCAACGATTTGCTCGACCTCTCGAAGATCGAAAACAACCAGATGTCGCTCGAGAATGTGTCGTTCGACCTGAAAGCCATCATCGACGAAGTGATCGCCATCAACCAGATCGGCGCGCAGAAGAACAACCTCGTGCTTTCCGCCCAGTGCGGGCTTGTCCTGCCGCGGCTGATGGGCGACCCGATGCGGCTGCGGCAGGTGCTCATCAACCTTGTCGGCAATGCGGTGAAGTTCACGCAAAGCGGCAGCGTCACGGTGCATCTGGATTGTCGGCTTTCCTCCATCAACAGCGCGACCCACCTGACGATTTCGGTCGAGGATACCGGCGTCGGCATCGCGCCGGAGAAGCTCAATGAAATCTTCGGCAAGTTCTCGCAGGCGGATGCATCGGTCAGCCGCCAATATGGCGGAACGGGGCTGGGGCTGTCGATCAGCAAGAACCTCGTCGACCTCATGGGCGGGACGATCACGGTGAAAAGCGCGCCGAATGTCGGGTCGACCTTCACCGTCACGCTCGACCTCGAACGGGCGGATTACGAAGCGCCGGAGGAGATGGCCGAGGGCATCGCGGAGAACGATCCGCGGCTACAGGGCCTGCGTATCCTCGTGGTCGAGGACAACCCGACGAACGTGCTCGTGATCCAGAATTTGCTCGACATGCTCGGCTGCCAGTTCGATGTCGCAACCAGCGGGCAGGCCGCGCTGCGCCGCCTTGAGCAGCCGGACTACGACATCGTGCTGATGGATGTGCAGATGCCGGAGATGGACGGCTACCAGGTCACGCGGCGCCTGCGCGAGCTGGAGCAGCAGGAGGGCAGGCGGCGGCTGCATGTGATCGGCCTCACCGCGCATTCGCTGCGCGAGGACCGCGAAAAAGGCCTCGCCGCGGGGATGGATGATTATTTGCCCAAGCCTTTCGACCCGAAAGACCTCATTGCGCTGATGCAAAAGCACCTCGACAAGCCGCTGCTCAGGGAAGCGGAGGAGAGCGTGCCGGGAATGGCTTGGGGGTTTGAATAGGTGGCTGGATTTAGCTGATTTGGCAAAAGCTTGCCCGCGATCCTGGAAGAAAATCGCGCGCGGATCAGGGGCAGGGGCTTGAAAAAATGCTGCGGCGCATTAACTATTCGTTAGCAATTCTATGGTTTACTGATCTTATGACCCTGATTTTCCTTGCATCGCTCGTTGTTACCGGTTCGGCCTTCATGGGCCTCGCCCGCGCGCTAAATAAGCAACCGCGCCGCGTATCCGTACGCATTCACCGGTAATCTCGCCATAATTCCTTGAGCATTGCCGCGCGCTGTGGCAGGTTCGGCTTCCATTTTAGGAGGCTGTTATCGCTATTTTTCTGCATACCGGGGATTTGCCCGCATCCGTCACGTTCGAGGGGGATATCGCCGTCGATACCGAGGCGATGGGGCTGAACAACTGGCGCGACCGGCTCTGCCTCGTGCAATTGAGCGACGGCAAGGGCGACGAGCATCTCGTTCAGTTTTTACCCGGCCAATATAACGCGCCGAATTTGGCAAAATTGCTCACCGACCCGGCGCGGGTGAAATTGTTCCATTTCGCGCGGTTCGATGTGGCGATCCTCCAGCATTATCTCGGCGTTACCACCGCGCCGATCTACTGCACGAAAATCGCCTCGCGGCTGACGCGGACGTTCACCGACCGCCACGGCTTCAAGGATTTGTGCCGGGATTTGCTGGCGCAGGATGTGAGCAAGCAGCAGCAAACCAGCGACTGGGGCCAGCCGACTCTCACCCCCGAGCAGCAGGAATATGCGGCGAGCGACGTGCGGCACCTCCACCGCCTGCGCGAAAAGCTGGATGTGATGCTCGCGCGGGAACACCGCACGGAAATCGCGGCGGAATGCTTTAAATTCCTGCCCACCCGCGCCAAGCTCGACATTCTCGGCTGGCCGGAGGTGGATATTTTTGCGCATTGATGCTTGATACGTACCGCGTACCATGTTATGATTCTCTCGTTCGCATGCAAGGAGACTGAAGGAATATGGCGGGGGAGCGCGAGCAGGAAATTACCGCGCGACATTCAGGAGCGGGCATTGCGCAAGCTGCGCCAGCTCGATGCGGCAAAGAATATCGAGGACCTGAAAAACCCGCCGGGAAACAACCTCGAAGGGTTGAAAGGAAACCGAAAAGGGCAAATGAGTATACGCATTAACGGCCAGTGGCGGCTTTGTTTTCACTGGAGCGGGGCGGATGCAGAGCAGGTTGAAATTGTGGATTACCACTAGGAGTTAGGTCATGGCGGCGCTGAAAAACCCCCATCCGGGCGATATATTGAAGCATGAATTCCTCGCCGAAATCGGCATGAGCCAGAACGCGCTGGCGGATGCGATCGGCGTGCCACGCAACCGCGTACATGCGATTATCAATGCCACGCGCGACATTACGGCGGATACGGATTTGCGGCTGACGAAATTTTTCAGCCTGTCAGAAGGCTATTTCCTGCGCTTGCAAAACGCGTATGATACGCTCGAGGCGAAGCGGAAAATCGCCCGCCAAGTCAGCAAAATCAAACCTTATCAGGATAGTGCGCATGCCGGTTCCTAAGGAAAAATTATCGTTCGATCCCCTCGCTTCCGCCCGCGCCGTCATCGCGCGGGAGGTGGAGGGGCTCGAGGCGGTCGCGAGTGCGCTCGATGGGAAATTCGTCGCGCTGATCGAGAAAATCGCGGCGCTGAAAGGCCGGGTGATTATTTCCGGCATGGGCAAATCCGGCCATATCGGCAAGAAAATCGCGGCGACGCTGGCGAGCACGGGCACGCCCGCGTTTTTCGTGCACCCGTCGGAAGCGAGCCACGGCGATCTCGGGATGATTACGGCGGATGACCTCGTGCTGTGCCTGAGCAATTCCGGCGAAACGCACGAGCTGCGCGACATCATCGCCTATACGCGCCGGTTCGCGATTCCGCTGGTGGCCCTCGTGCGCCGCGCGGAATCCGTGCTGGTGGATGCGGCGGACATCGCCATCGTGCTGCCAGAAGTGCCGGAGGCCGGGCCCGTTGGCGCGCCGACGACGAGCACGACGATGATGCTGGCGTTCGGCGATGCGGTCGCCGTCGCGCTGATGGAGCGCAAGGGCTTCAGCAAAAACGATTTCGGCGTGTATCACCCGGGCGGCAAGCTTGGCGCGCAGTTCATTCGCGTCAGCGATTTGATGCATGCGGGCGGCGAGTTGCCGCTGGTGGATGAGGCCGCGCCGATGGAGCAGGTGCTGCTGACGATGACCGCAAAACGCTTCGGCTGCGCGGGCGTGGTGGATGCGAGCGGGGCGATGACCGGCATGGTGACGGATGGCGATCTGCGCCGCCATATGGGCGAGGGGCTGATGGGCAAATCGGCGCGGGAAGTGATGACGAAAAATCCGGTGACGATCACCCCGCAGATGCTCGCGGCGGAAGCGCTCGGCATCATGAACGGCAAATCGATTACCACGCTGTTCGTGCTGGAAAACGGCAAGCCCGTCGGCATC
>OUNJ010000001.1_pt2 | contig 14850 bp, 11 predicted proteins | sample 1755361 | NCBI WGS metagenome assembly OUNJ01 (sample SAMEA3914825, study PRJEB12502) | metagenome | biome: forest; material: soil | place: USA | collected 2012-03-12 | depth 0.1 m
CCGCCGGCGTCACGGCGGATGCCGTAATGACGACAACACCGCTTGGCCGAACCTGAAATTCCAGGCCGGACCCGGCCAAGGCCTCCGTCAAGGCTGCACTGATGGTCAAGTTGCCGGAGACACCGTGGGCTCGTTTATCGTCGACGACCACCGGATTATAGATCATCTCGACGTGAAGCTTCTGGTCGATCTGGTCGAGGACAGTCTTAGCCGCGCCGGCGGGGATGTTGAATTGAGCCTTCACCTCGCCGGCAATAGCCTGATGAGCCTGCCCCAAAACCAGGCCGCTGACAAACACACCGACAATCGCTCGACACCCAGCCTTCCTCATTCCCTTTTCCCAGTCTGCCTGCATTATTTTTCTGATCACAGGTCAGGAGCGGAGCATCGCCAGTGCCGACGCGCGCCCGTAGGCATCAATTCTCGTCAGCCTGCTCGTCGATAACGCCCAAGACCCGTGCCATTTCATGTCGTTCGCGACGCAGAAATGGCCTTCATCCCGGTGAACGCTCCGACAAGGTGCTTCGCTCCATGACATACATGAGTTGACGAGCAAATTTGACTCGAATTTCAAAATCTATGCGCTTCCGATCGATTTTGTTCCGCTCAGATCCAGGGTTTTTGACGCTATGTTGAGCTCGTTTGAGACGCGTACGGTACCCGCTGTCTTTATTAGACGCGCTCTCTCTCGTTTCACTCATCTCAATTTTCAAAATAGGAAATTTTCGAGGCCAGACCGCCGTGTCGAAAAAGATCTAAGTCAGATTTTTCCCATACATTCCGCAATTTACACCGATCGTAGCGGCAAATCCGTAACTACTGCGTTGCAAAACCGTCACGCTTCGTAATGTCAGACATAAGTGCCTTCAAGTTTGCCGCTTCGCCGTGAGGTTCCCGACCGATACCGCGTCATAGCCTAGGTATGCCGGATCGACCTTACGGCATGACAACACAAATTTCAGGGAAGGTCACAGGGAACCCAAATGCACAACACACGCAATAGCCGTCGCTCGCGATTGATCTGGTCGAGCACGGCGATCGGCGCGCTTATGCTCGCCGCGGCAGGCGGCGTCCATGCGCAGGATGCCAACAGCGCCGCCGCCAAGCCGCAGGACGACAGCACTGTCGTCGTCGTCACCGGTCTGAAGAGCTCGCTGCAAAGCGCCGTATCCAACAAGAAGAAGTCGAAGCAGATCGTCGACTCGATCGTCGCCGAAGACATCGGCAAGCTTCCCGACAACAATGTCGCCGACGCACTTTCGCGCGTTACCGGCGTCCAGATCACCCGCGAAAACGGTGAAGGCAAGAACGTCCTGATCCGCGGGATGACCCAAGTCGTTGCCGAAATCGACGGCCGCCCCGTCTTCACGGCCGGCTTCGACAACTCCGGTACGCCGTCGCGCATCCTGAACTTCGACGACATCCCCTCCGAACTGATCGCGCGCGCCGACGTCTACAAGTCCCCCGTCGCCGACCAGATTGAAGGCGGCATCGGCGGCCTGATCAATTTCGTAACGCGCAAGCCGCTGGACTTCAAGAAGCCCACGATGGGTCTGAACCTGCAGGAAACCTATTCCGCGGATGACGGCAAGACGACGCCGGCGATCACCGGCTTCTATGCGACGCAATGGGATACCGGTCTCGGCCGCATGGGCGCCTGGGTGTCCGCGACGCACGCCGACATCGCCTACCGCACCGAAGGCGCCGGCGGCTCTGGCGCCAGCTTCTTTGGCACGCCGACCGACACGAACGGCAACGCCTATTATCCGACCATGGCCAATGATATCGGCATGTCGTGGGGGAACTGGGCCTATAGCTCGTTCGGCGACAGTGTCCGCGATAACGTGAAGGGCGACTTCGAATGGCGCCCGAATGACAATCTCGATCTCTTCGCCGACTACGTCTACAACAAGCGCACCCAAGATGACCATGTCTCGGGCAGCTGGGTCAATTTCGAAAGCACGTTCCTGACCAAGCCGACCCTTGCCAAGGCTGCGGACGGTACTCAATACGTCGTAGCCGGTGACTTCATGGGGCCGGTGATGTACGAATCGTTCATCGACGAGAAGACCAGCGTCATGTCACAAGGCACGATCGGCGGCACCTACACCAACGGTCCTTGGACCTTGTACGCTGAAGCCTACGCGGTCCGGTCGAACTTCCATTCATACTTCGCCGCGGTCGAGAGCACCGTCAACGAAGAGACGGTGTTCGACTTCAGCTCCCGCCCCGGAGAACTGATCCATCCGGGCACCGATCCGCTGGACCTGAACAACTACACAACCACCAAGCTCAACTATGCTGACCAGCATACGAGCGGCGATGAAAACGCGGCGAAGTTCGACATCACACGTGACTTCTCCAGCGGCATCTTGACGCGCATCAAGGCCGGTGTCCGCTATGCCGACCGAACCGAAGGCTACTACGGCGGCAACCCGTTCACGCCCATTAGCGTCCCGGCGCTTCAGCACGCCAACATCTACACCCAGACGCCGTTCGACAACTTCATGTCGCAGTCGGGCGGCAACTTCTACAAAGACTGGATGGAAGTGAACTGGAACACGCTGAAGAACGCCCAGGCGCTCAACTCGATGTTCGGTTACGGCACGATCAACTACATCGATCCGTCCCAGACCTTCTCGATCGAGGAAAAGGCTGGTGCGGCCTATGTTCTCGGCGAATACGCCTTCCAAACCTTCGGCATTCCCACCGATGGCAACATCGGTGTGCGCTTCGTTGACACCAAGGCGACCGACACGTCCATGACCGCCGATGTGAATGGCGTCCTGCACCCGCAGGTCAACCACAGCGACGATAAGCAGACCCTGCCGAGCTTCAACATCCGCTTCCAGCTGACCCCAAACTTCTTCTGGCGCCTGGCGGCTTCGAAGATGGAAAGCCGGCCGGAATTCAAGGCGCTGAACCCGGCCCTGTTCATCCAGTATAATCTGAACACGGGCTATGCGGGTAACCCGGACCTGCCACCGCTGACCGCCAACCAGTACGATTCGTCGTGGGAATGGTACTTCTCGAAGACCGGCTATCTATCGGGCGCCGTTTTCCACAAGGATGTCCAAGGCTTCGAGCAGAACCTTACCAAGACCGAAGTGATCAACGGCTTCACTCTGCAGATGACTCGTCCGTATGCGGCTTCCAAGGGGACCATCGACGGCTTCGAAATCGGCTATCAGCAGTTCTTCGACTTCCTGCCGTCGCCGTTTGACGGCTTCGGCGTCAACGCGAACTACACCCGCGTCGACAGCAAGGCGCCGGACGGTTCGGGCGGCACCGGTCTGCTGCCGGGCCTGTCGAAGGACAACTACAACCTGATCCTGATGTACGAAAAGGGCCCGCTGTCCGCGCGCCTGGCGTACAACTGGCGCAGCTATAACAACGGTGGGTTCTCCAGTCTGCCCTGGGGTACCTTCATGAACGTTAACGACGCTCAGGGCATCCTCGACGCCGGCCTGAACTACTCGCTTAACAGCAATATCTCGCTGACTTTCGACGCCACCAACCTGAACAAGGAACCGCAGTACTCCAGCTACGACGGGATCTACGGCGGCGTCACCTCGTCCGAACGCCGCTACACCGTCGGCATTCGCATGAAGTACTAAGTCGCGTGCGTTCCAGGAGGCCCCGGCCGGACGATTCCGCGCCTGGCCGGGGCCTCCGATTTCTTGTGTTTCTATCTCTCCAAGCCCTGACGGGGGCGGCCCTGGCCGCTCCCGACTTTTTGTATTTGGGCGAGCCTTAAAGGGGTGTTTTCAATGGCTGCTGAACAACGCAAGCAAGTCGTCGTCCTGGGCGGAGGCACGGCCGGATGGATCGTCGCCGCGATGCTTCAGCGCGCAACCCAAAACCGGCTCTTCGACATCACGGTCGTTGAATCGGACGCGATCGGGACGGTCGGCGTGGGCGAGGCCACACTCCCCCCGATACGTCGCCTGAACCAATATCTTGGCATTGAGGAGACGGCCTTTCTTCGGGAAACCCGCGCGACGTTCAAGCTGGGCATCGAATTCAGGGATTGGCACTCGATCGGCCGGTCATACATGCACCCCTTCGGTTACTCGGGCCAACCGCTCAACGACGTGCCGTTTCATCATTACATGCTGCGAATGCAGGCACGCGGCGAGCCCGCAGCGCTTTGCGACTACTCGCTCACAACCCAGGCGGCCTATGCCGGCAAATTGCCGCCGCTGAATGGTTCGCTGCCTAAACCCTTCACACCGGTGAATGCCGCCTACGCCTATCATTTCGATGCCTCACTCTACGCGGCCTTCATGCGCCGGCTTTGCGAAGCGCGCGGGGTCAAGCGATTGGAAGGCCGGATAACCCATCCCAATCAACGCGCCGAAGACGGGTTCATTACTAGCCTGGCCATGGAAAACGGGACGGATGTCGAAGGTGACGTGTTCATCGACTGTTCGGGCTTCCGCGGCCTTCTAATTGAAGGTGCCTTGAAGTCCGGCTACGACGATTGGTCGAAATACCTACCGTGTGACAGGGCCATGGCGGTCCCTTGCGCGAGTGTCAGCCCCATCCTCCCCTTTACAAGATCGACGGCGCGTGAGGCAGGTTGGCAGTGGCGCATTCCCCTGCAGCATCGCATCGGCAACGGCCTGGTCTACTGCAGCAGCTACATCTCCGATGACCGCGCCGCAGAAATATTGCTCGGCAACCTCGACGCCCCTGCCCTTGCGGATCCCAAGCCCATTAAGTTTACGACCGGGAAACGGCGCCGGCACTGGAACAAAAACGTCATCGCCGTAGGCCTGGCTTCCGGGTTCATGGAGCCGCTTGAGTCGACCAGCATCCATATGATTCAGACAGCCGCGCTGCGTCTGCGTTCTCTTCTACCGACCGATCTACATGATGAAACTGGCGCCCGCGAGTACAATCGCCAGACTGACGCGGAATTCACGGATCTGCGGGACTTTTTGGTCATGCACTACCGTTGCAACGCCAGACACGGTGAGCCCTTCTGGGACTATTGCCGAAACATGGAAATCCCCGAAAGCCTGAGAACGCGCTTGGATCTGTTCCGGTCGCGAGGCTACATCCATTCTCGCCCGGACGACCTTTTTGTTGAGGCAAGCTATGTCGCGGTATGCCTGGGTCAAGGCGTCATTCCGCAGACCTTGGATCCGCGTGTCGACGTCCCAAGCCAAGAAGAAGTCGAGCGCCTCACCTCGTCGTTCAAAACCGGCGTGAAACAGGCGGTCGCCCAGTTCCCCACGCATGAGGCCGTGCTCCAGCGGAACCTCGGCGCCGAGGCATTCACTAGGGATTTAGCGCCCCCGGGACGCACACGTTAGGCGTGCAATTGTCTGAGTCCTGGCGCTGACGCCGACGGCTCAATCTGACCTTGGAACGCCTCGCGGGGTTTGGAAACACTAAGATTTGTCCCAATGCGGCAAAAAAGCCGCATAGAAACACCGTGCAGCGCCAGCACCGCATTTGCATTTTTAATAATTTGTCGTACAAATAGGCAGTCGGCACATGCCGGCCAGAAAAGGCCCGACAGAAGGCCATTGCCTATGGGAGACAAACGCTTTGGGAAATGCCGCTCATTCCTCCGACGAGGAAACGCTCATTCAGCGCCTTTCGACCCAGTATCGTGACGCGGTGCGCCGATATTTCCTGAAACGCGTGCGCAATACCGACGAAGCGGAAGACTTGACCCAGGAGCTGTTTCTGCGGCTCGTCCGGCGCGGCAAGAATGACGATATTCAGGACGCGGAATCATTTCTCTTTCAGGCGGCATCTAACCTGCTACGAGATCGGCAGCGCCGCCGGACCACCGCAGGCGCGTTTTTGACCGACTATACCTATTCGGCAGCACAAACCTTTGAGGTTCTTTCGCCGGAGCGCGTCTTAGACAGTAAGCAATCACTCCAGTGTGCCTTGGAAGCCCTCGACAATCTGGAAGCAAAATGCCGCAATGCCTTCATCCTTCACAGACTTGAAGGCCTGCGGTACGTTGAGATAGCTCAAATCTATGGTGTTTCCGTGAGCGCCGTGGAAAAGTATATGATGAAAGCGAACGCCGCCATGGCTAAGCACGCTCTACGACGACAGGATTGAGTTTGTCCGCGAATGACAACGAAGATGATGTGTTTGAGACGGCATCGCGCTTCTTCGAAGAGGTGCGCGCGGCAAACGGCTTCGAGAGTGCTGAACTAAAGGCCTGGCTGATTGAGAACGATTTCCACCAAAAGGTCTACGACCAGATGGTCGCCAATTGGCAGATGTTCGATCAGCACGGAGCTGACCCTGCCATCCTACGCGTGCGGGAAGAAAGCCTGGCCGACGCCCGACGGGCCGGTGCGAGCCGCTGGCAGCCCGAAAGACCCACCCGTCGCGGTGCCCTGGTCGCCGGCCTCGCAGCCGCGGTTGTAGCCCCGGCCGTCGTAGCAACCTGGTGTTTCGGCCGGGCAAAGTCGCAAGAATACGTCACCGTGAATGGCGAACAGCGCACCGTTACCCTTGCCGATGAAAGTCGCGTGTTCCTGGACGCCAAGACGCGCCTGCGCGTCGTTTTCGAGCCCCATGCCCGCAATATTCAGATCCTTGCCGGCCGCGCCCATTTCGAGGTCGCCAAGGACGAAAAACGCCCATTCAACGTCACGGTTGGGCGCGAAATCGTCACCGCCGTGGGGACCGCCTTCACAGTTGAACTCCGCGGTGGCGCTACGAGCGTCCTCCTGGTTGAAGGCGTCGTCAAAGTAAACCAAAATCAAGGTTCTGTAGCCACGCAATGGATGCACCCTGGCGACGAACTTCTCACAAATCAGACGGGTGCCCGATCGCTTTCGAGCGGCATTGATCTGCAGAAAGCCGCAGCTTGGCAATCCGGCGTCCTGGTCTTCCAAGAGGACACGCTCGCCGACGCGGTAGATCGAATGAACAACTATTCTTCCACCAAGATGACAGTCGAGGGCGCCACTGCACGAGCTCTAAAGATCAGTGGAAACTTTGACGCCGGCCGCGTGGAGCGGTTCGTCGACGCGTTGCAAACCCTTTATCCGCTGTCGGTGACGTCATCTAACGCCGGGATCACTATCAGAAGCCGATAGCCGCAACCTCAAACTGTCGCGAACAGGCTTGACCGGCCTCTGCGGAAAAGAGGCTGGACGGCGTCGGTAAGTTGAATGCTCGAAACCGCCCAGCCAGTCAGGGAGAAATACTGGCCGGAGGAGGAAGCAAAAGCGAATGCAGGTGCCCCGGCCGATAAGTATGACGCGCCTCCTCATGGGAACCTCAAAATTATAATATAATTATCGGCGTTTTCGACAATCGGCGGAAGGCGCCGCGCACAAGCCTTAAATCGGTGCCTAAAGCACGCGCAGCTGTGAGGGTTGCGGCAACAGGCGCGTCATATCTAGGTCACGTTCAGGGAGCCGCCTTCACTTCGGGCCCGGCGGGACTTAGGCAGAAGGGGCGCGATGTTCGATCGACGATTAATCTTGGCGGGAAGCGCCGCATTCAGCCTTTCCGGCAGCCTGCCAGCCCTGGCCCGCGTGTCGGCTCACCCAGATGTCGCCTACCTGTTCGCCTATTTCAAGAATAAGGATAATGGCGCCGCCGGCATGAGGCTTGCGATAAGCTCTGACGGACTGCACTACGAGCCCCTCCTGGCCGGTGCTCCGGTCCTGTCGCCAATGGTCGGGGAGTCGAAGCTGATGCGCGACCCCTGTATCCTGAAGGATCCACATCGCGAGCTATACCACCTGGTCTGGACAACAGGCTGGTCTGGCGTCACCATCGGCTATGCCTGCTCCGACGACCTCATTCACTGGTCGGAACAACAAGCCCTGCCGGTGATGCGGGACTTCCCTGGCGTACGCAATTGTTGGGCTCCAGAAGTCATCTACGATCCGAAAGCGAAGCATTTCGTGCTCTTCTGGTCCAGCACCGTCCCCGGGGCCTATTCGGAGGCCGCAGGGGTCTCGGAAGACAACTACAATCACCGGCTCTACTGCGCGACGACAACGGACTTCAAAACCTTCACCCCCAGCCGATTAATGTTCGACCCTGGCTTCAGCATCATCGATGCGACCTTCGCGAAACGCGGCGAAAAACTTTATCTCATCGTGAAGGACGAGCGTCTTAAACCCGAGCACAAGTTTCTGATCTGGGCCGAAGCCAAGTCACCGACCGGACCGTTTGGCCCTCTTTCTCCCGCCTTCTCTCCGAGCTGGGTCGAAGGACCTACGGCGGCAACGATCAGGGGCATGACCGTGGTCTTTTTTGACCGTTATACGGTCAATCACTACGGCGCCCTATCGACGAAAGATTTCAAGTCCTGGACGGATATTTCCGAGCGGATTGCGATGCCCGACGGCGCCAGTCACGGCACCATCATCCAGATTTCCCACGCCACCTATACGAACTTGCAACACCGCCCGACGCCCGCTCAATCGGGCAACCCATCTGGCGCGTGATGTCGCGAAAGGCACGCCTATGAAGGGCAGTAGTTCCCGCCTGGTCATCCGTCGGTTACTCCAGCTTCTCCGCTGCGGTAAGGGCAAGATTGGGACGCCTGTCCTGGTCGACCTGCGAGAGTAGCATATGGATATTCTAACCGACCTCGCGAACGAACCCATTTCGACCGGCCATGCCGTGTCCGATGCGGCCATGCGCCGATTGGGCATCGAGATCGTCACGGGTAAATTTCAGCCGGGACATCGCCTCCTACCGGAAATTGAAAGCGCCGAAGCTTATGGCATTTCCCGCACCGCTTACCGCGAAGCCATGCGCGTGCTGACCGCAAAGGGGCTTCTAAGCAGCCGGCAGAAATTGGGAACGGTCGTCAATCCACGTTCCTGCTGGCAGATGCTCGACCCGGACATCCTCGCATGGTCCTTCCAAAACAGCCCGAGCCGCGAATTTATCTATAGCCTGTTCGAATTGCGATTGGCGCTGGAACCAATGGCCGCCAGCCTTGCCGCCCAGCGCCGCTCCGCGGCCCAGGTGAAGCATCTGCGTGAGTGTGTTTCGACCCTCTCCGAGCACGCGGTGGGCAGCACCAAGGGACGCGCCACCAAGCGAACTTTTCACATGGCAGTTTTCGAGGCCACGCAGAACGAGTTCCTGATTACCCTGGCGGAAGGCATCGGCGCTGCCGCGGAATGGACTACCGCCGTCAAGACCTGCTTCTGCCGGGCATCCAGTGACTCGATAAAAGATCACCGCCGCCTCGTAGACGCAATTGACCAACGCTCGACCGAAGTTGCGCGGGGCGCCGCCACGACCCTTTTGCTACTGGGCCAGGAAGAGACGGTCCATGCTTTGTTCGGGCACATCTAGTCTAGCGGCGCAGACAAGCTTGTGCCGGCCGAGCTCCGATGCGCCCGGCTTTTTTCAAGGCAGTGTTTCCCGGTCAGGCGCCTGTGGAGCGGCGGGCACGTCTTTGTCCAGTGGGACACCTTCGGCCGACCTAAGTGGTTCGCACTCGTCCCCGGCAGATGGCGTACTCGATCGGGGGTCAGCGTCGCGGCAAAGCCTTCCGGCTGAGCAACACCCGGTGGCGATAGCGGTGGATGTTCCTCAGCGAGGCCAGCTTGCAATGGCGCGTTCAAAACGCCTTGACCTCTCAACGCCTCAACATCCCGTCTTAGCTCATCGAACTCACTCTGCCGCGCCATGTCGTCAAGGGCCCCGGGAAACATCGCGAGCAATACCTCGCAGACGCCCGACGATGCGGCCGGCTTCACGCAGCACTTTTGGAAAGTCTTTTAGTCCGCAGACGATGAGGGCGATCTCTGCCACGATCAAAATCTCTCCGCCCCGCCCGCCCGGCAACATCGCGATCAGCTCCGAAGCAATGTCATGTGCGGACCGCGACGCGAATTAGACATCGGCGTTCCCGGTTACCGTCTTCATGTCTTGATCGTCCGGACCCGGCTCGTCCTTGAGCCCGTCCTTGAAGGCCTTCACCCCTTTGCCGGCATCACCCACCATTTGTGACAACTTGCCTCCGCTGCCAAAGACCACAGGCGCGATCGCCGCAAGATCATCATGTGCCAAATGCTAAAGCCACCCATCTGTTCCTCCTATTTAGGTTTAACTTCAGGCCGCTATCATGGCGTCAGTTCGACGAGGCCTCCCGGCGGCGAACGACAACGTCACCGCCTTGGCGGATGAAGAGGTTTGCGGTCAGGCGCCCCCGGATGGGGTCCACGGCTTTGTGCTCGCCGGTTGCCAGGGCTGAATGAAGCCTTGAGGCTCGGTACATCACAAGCCGATTGAAGCGGGCATCAACTGAGGTCAGAACCCCGTACCGGTCGGTGGGTGCCGTCACGAAATGACGCGGCTTGTCCTGATCGGCCAAGAGCTCAGCGTCCCGACAGGCCTCGTACATGGTTTGAGTTGCGGATGTGATAGAACTTAGGCCGGTCGCCTTGTGGTAAAAAAAGCCGGTCCCGCCGTGGCGGGAATCGCAAAGGTACAGTAACGCCACGACAACATCATCCGACGCGAAATCGTAATGGGGAATCGCCTGCAATGGCGTCAGATCGGAACCGGATTTGGTGATCAGTCCGTAATAGTCGAAGACCTCAAGACGTGAGCGCCCAGGAAAACCAAAGAATTCGGATAGTAGGGGCTTTACCGCGTCTATCATTGCGGTCCTCGTTGCCCATTCCATTCTCGCGTTCAGCCCCGGATAGCCCGTTGAAGGCGGCGCAAAATGAACGCAGGAGCTGGCCGAGGTCACGAAACTCTCTGGCGCGGGCATAAAGTCGTCAACAACAATCAGCGGCGACTTCTTATCGTCCAGATTCGATTTGAAGGCCGAACGCTGAGAGCCGAATTCGGTGCTTTGCCAATGCGGTCCGTCAACCGCAACATCGCTTCGGTCCGTAGTATTAAAGGGTTGGTCAAAGAGCTCACCCATCCGCACCTACCCGCAGTTCCTATTATCGGCCCCGGTCTTCGCCGGCCCCAGATGACATGACGCGCCACGCCACCTTTCGCTCACGCTCCAATCAGAAAAATGTAAGGGCGGCCCGCAAACCTATAGGCTTCATGGCAACCGAATTCTAATAGCTCGCGAAGTCTCGCGGCGCTTGAACGCCCGCGCATATTTCCTCTTGACCATGCGCCCGCGTGGCCGCAACCACTCAATGCATGTAAGTGGAGCATATTTGTCCGAGCCTTTCGACAGTGATCCCGGTCTGTTGCTCGATCGATAAAGGGGTGTTTTGTGGGCTCAAGTTCGATATACGGCCGAACTCCGCAGTTGCGCAGATGAACTCGAGTCTTAAGGTCTTCAGTCTCCGGATATCCTTTGAGACTGGCGGAAAGCCATCCAAAATAAGGCCCAAAGCTCCCTCGATCGTCCTTTTCCAACAAGAGGCAGAACTCTTTATAGTTCTCAGGGCTTAGAGAAACCCATACCCCCCAGATAAAAGGCTCGTCCGCTCCGACGACGGGGATTTCGATGCATCCTCGAACGAAAAAATGTTGCCCGTCGACAATACAGGTATCAGACGTTAGTTGGCATCGATCTTGTCGCTCCTCTTGAGGCACATAGTAAAAGTAGAGCGGGGCCTCCGCGCCAAACCCCGGCATTCCTTCGTGCCATTCACTACAGGTCGCGCATTTGAACTTAAACATTCAGCCGTTCACCCGACGTCGAAGGGGCTATCTAACAGCACCAGCGTTCGATATCCAATTTCGAATTTGAGAAGTGCGGCAATCTTGGCATGCCTGTCACGCTCATAAGTTAGCCACGCCCTGCCAGGCGCAAATCGGTGTAATTGGTGCCATTTTGTTCGCCGATGTCGTACGATTACGCACTAATCTTGTCGCGCCCCCAGATCGGTCGAACCACTGCTTCTTTTGCATACTAGAGCGCCAGACCGGCTTTGGCTGTGGCTCATTGGGCCAAAACCGGACTTCCAACCAAGGCGCCGATGCCTAGCGCGGCAGCACTGCCACCGAGAAGGTTGCGGCGATCAATGCCAAGTTTCGAAAGCTGCAAATCATCCGCGGCTACTCCGTTGTGTTTAGACTCAATTTTGAACCGAATGCGGCGTTCTGAACAGCGCTCGGGACCGGAAGATGCTTATGGCCGCTGGCCGATCTCAATGAGGGCGACGCCCTCTGGCGGGAGCGTCAGAACAAGGCCGCAATGGCGATCCAATTTGGCCGTTTGCGGCTCTTGCAGCTCTGCGGACCCCCGGATAGCTGCGATCTCGGCAAGCGTCGGGTACTGCGGAGAGCCGAGACGTCGCCACGCCGGGTATGGCGAGCCTCGCTCGCGGTCTACATAGCTGACTTTAACATCTTGCCCGGGGCGTGCGCCTTTCAGACTGACGCGCATCGTCTTTGTTGTTCCATTGACAGTGCGCGTGAAGCTCGCGCCCGGGATACCGCCGGTCTGGCCGACCTCGGCGAGGTTCCATACGGCGACAGCCACCGTCCCGTCCGCGCGGCGGCTGGCCAGCACAGGGCCTTCACTCGTCGCAAGCCGCTGGGGCCCCAGTCGATGTAATAGCTTGTACGTATTGAACTGCGGTTTCGGGATGCCGCATGCCGCAATCATGCCAAAACCATTATCGCCCTCTTTCAATACATAGCTTGCTACTCCAAGCTCCTCATAAGTATCTGTGAACGTCCATTGAGAGATTACCTGGCACGTGTCCAGGCATCCAGCGATTACGTGGGCAATGATGGCTGGACTGTCAGACGACCATTCAGACAGCCAAAGTGGTGTCCCTCTGAACGGCGATTGATCGATCTGTGCCCGAACCTTCTTCATTCCCTGGGGAATGACGTCCGCTTGCGGATACGCATTCTTTGTCCCGAAAATCTGGGTTTGATCATCGGCAGGATAAAGGTGGGTTGAAACAAAATCGACGGGCAGCGCATTCTCGGAGCAGTAAGCGAGGAATTCGGGAATCCAACCGATCGTCGAGGTCGCCGGTCCACCCACAATCAAAGTCGGGTTGACCGACTTCACCGCCAGTGCTGTCGCCTTGTATAGTTCGAAATAACCGGCTTGCTTACCGGTCCAGAAGAACGGCAGGTTTGGCTCGTTCCAGACTTCGAAGGGCCACTGCCTTACCTCGGACAGCCCATATCGCTCAATCAAATGCTGAACGAACGCTTTAATGAAATCGCTCCAGTCGGACATCACCGCCGGCGGAGAAGTGTTCCCTTTGTAAAATCCGAACGTAGCATTTCCGCTCGCCAGGAACTTCGGCATGAAATCCAGCTCGACGTAAGGCTTCACCCCACGTTCGATCAGGCCATCATAGACTCGGTCTACATTTTGCCAGTTGGGGGTCTTCTTAGGCGACATAATCGATGGCGCGTAAACCCCCAGTTCATCGGAAAAGATGCCATGGAAACGCACGCGTTCGAGGCCGGCCTCCTTATGAAAACGGCTAAGATCGTCTCGCCATTGACCACGAAGGGAAATGGCAGCACGATCGGACCCGGCACATTTCGACCAAATGTGGTCGAGAGGGCCCGTGACCTTGGTTAAATCCACTTCGATGGAGCTCGCCTCCATGCTCGCGGCCGCGGCCGGTTCGAAGTCGCCTACGCCGCCCACGGCCGCGACGGTGGCCCCGCCCATTAATAAGATGCGGCGATTCAACATGTGGACATAACCCCTCTCGCTTGCTGCGGCGCTGATCGAACTCACGATCAAGACCAGCTTCTCTATTTTTGCCGACGGCACCGTTGGCGGCGCCTTCGCAGTTGTTCACCCTTTACGTATGTCGAAGCGCAACTCAGACGATTGCGGTGTACGTCAGGTCGTGGAAAGCGGCGGCGCCGGCTTTGGTGACAAATAGGCCGGGGCGCAGGCTTATAAAGCCGTCGCCGATGTTATGGTTGTAACCGGCCACCTCAAAGGACGAATGGAGTTTCCAAGCCTTGCCATCTTCGCTGTAATAAAAGCTTGCGACGTTCTCACGATTGACGACCCGTAGGAACAGGTTCCCTCCAACACCCTTAACGACCGGGTCATAAAGGGAAGCGGCGCCCATCTTGTATTGACGGAAATTCTTGCCGTCCGTTTCCAAGGCACAAAACAACTTCTCATTATAGAACACGACAAGGCCCGCGTGCGCGCCATTTGCCAGCGAGAGATGGACGGTCATTTGGTAACTCCGGTCCCCGACATTGAGGAGCAACGGAGAGCTTTCGCCTGGCGTCGCCCCCCTTGCGTCCATGATCAGACTGCCGCTTTCCACGCGTGTACGTGTGAGATAGTCGGCGGCGGGGTTATAGAAAGTGTAGGCGGTGCCCACCTTGTTATGCGAAAAATCGCTGGAGAATGCGACGCCATGGGGGCTTGCTTTGCCATGGGCGGGCTTGGAAATGGGCTGGGCGAGGTCCAATTTTTTGGAAATCGGCCAGCCGTCATTTGTCCACTCGAAGGGATCAAGGAGCATTTGCCGCCCCAAGGTCCGAAAGCCGTTTTCATATCCGTGGTAAACAAACCACCAATCACCGGCCGGCCCCTCTACCGGCGTGCCATGGCCTCGCGACCACCAGGCCTCTGTGGCGCTCATCGTCTTGACGATTGGATTATTCGGGCAGTTCTCCCAGGGGCCCCTAACCGAGCGGGAGCGCGCGACCACAATCATGTGGCTCGTTGGCGGGCCGGCCGTCCCCCCCTCTGCGGAAAACATGTAAAACCAGCCATCTCGACGAAGTAGCTTCGGTCCCTCAAGGCTGAAGCCTTCGACGACCCAATCGTCCGGATACTGCCAACCTTTGTACACAGTGGTTGCGAGGCCATCAGTCTTCAGGCCGTCGTCCGTGAGTTTGACGACCTTGCCGCCGCTATAGTAGAGGTACCTTTTGCCGTCCTCGCCGACGACG
>OUNJ010000580.1_pt2 | contig 14835 bp, 11 predicted proteins | sample 1755361 | NCBI WGS metagenome assembly OUNJ01 (sample SAMEA3914825, study PRJEB12502) | metagenome | biome: forest; material: soil | place: USA | collected 2012-03-12 | depth 0.1 m
CACACCTGGCTGCCGGACGCCATGGAAGGCCCGACGCCGGTCTCGGCCCTGATCCACGCCGCCACGATGGTCACCGCCGGCGTCTACATGGTCTGCCTGCTGTCGCCGCTGTTCGAATATGCCCCGGTGGCCAGGGAAATCGTCGCCTATATCGGCGCCATCACCGCCATCTTCGCCGCCACCATCGGCTTCACCCAGAACGACATCAAGCGCGTCATCGCCTATTCGACCTGTTCGCAGCTGGGCTACATGTTCTTCGCCGCCGGCGTCGGAGCTTATCCGATGGCCATGTTCCACCTGTTCACGCACGCCTTCTTCAAGGCGCTGCTGTTCCTGGGCGCCGGCAGCGTCATCCACGGCATGCATCATGAGCAGGACATGCGCAAGATGGGCGGCCTGGCCAAGTATCTGCCGGTCACCTACGGCGTCATGACCATCGGCACCATCGCCATCACCGGCCTGGGCATCCCCAAGACGCCGTTCGGCTTCGCCGGCTTCTTCTCCAAGGACGCCATCCTCGAGGCGGCGTGGGCACAGCACGGCACGCCGGGCGGCCTGTTCGCCTTTATTATGGGGATCACGGCGGCGCTCCTGACCAGCTTCTATTCGTGGCGCCTCATCGCCATGACCTTCTGGGGCAAGAAGCATTGGGAACACGCGCACGACGATCATGCGCATGAAGTCATCGACGGCCACGACGCCTCCGAGCCGGACGCGCATGCCCACGACGACCACGCCCACGGTCATTCCCATGGTGGCCATGCCCATACGCCGCACGAAAGCCCGGTTTCGATGCTGATCCCGATCTGCGTGCTGGCCGTCGGCGCGATCTTCGCCGGTTTCGCCTTCGCGCCGTACTTCATCGGTGAGAAGCATGAGGCCTTCTGGGGCCAGGCGATTTTCATTGGCGCCGGCAACCACGTCATGGAAAACTATGAGCACGTTGCCCTGTGGGTGCACCTGGCGCCGCTGGTGGTGACCCTGCTCGGCATGGCGATGGCCTGGTACTATTACGTCGCCCGCCCGAACCTGCCGAAGAAGATGGCCGCCAACGACGGACCGATCTGGAACTTCCTGTATCACAAGTGGTATTTCGACGAGATCTACCAGGCGACCTTCGTCCGGCTGACCAAGTTCCTCGGCGATGTCTTCTGGAAGATCGGTGACATCAAGATCATCGACGGCCTGGGCCCCAACGGCTTCGCCTGGACCGCCCTGGCCTCGGCCAGGAAGCTGGTCAAGACCCAGACCGGATACGTTTATCACTACGCCTTCTTCATGTTCCTCGGCGTCGCCGGCCTTCTGGGCTGGGCGGTCTTCGCCCTGGCGCACTAAGGGGAGATGGAAATCATAATGTTGCCCGCCATTCCACACCTCCTCAGCCTCATCACCTTCGCGCCCCTGTTCGGCGCCGTGGTGATCCTGATCCTGCGCGCCGTGTCGCGGCGGGATGACGAGGCGGCCATTGCACGCAATGCCAAATGGATCAGCCTGTGGACCACGCTGATTACCCTGGGCCTGACCGCCGTCCTGTGCCTGCAGTTCCAGCAAGGCAATCCTGGCTATCAGTTTGAAGAACATTATCAGTGGTTTGGTCCGATCTCCTACCACATGGGCATTGACGGCATCTCGATCCTGTTCGTCCTGCTGACCGCCTTCCTGATGCCCCTGTGCATCGCGGCGTCGTGGGAGTCGATCAAGGACCGGGTCGTCGAATACATGATCGCCTTCCTGCTACTGGAAACCCTGGTCATCGGCGTCTTCACTTCACTCGACCTGTTCCTGTTCTATATCTTCTTCGAAGGCGGCCTAGTGCCGATGTTCCTGATCATCGGCATCTGGGGCGGCAAGGACCGAGTCTATGCGGCCTACAAGTTCTTCCTCTATACCCTGCTGGGATCGGTCCTGATGCTGGCGGCCATGCTGTACATGGTCAATGTCGCCGGTACGGCCGATATCCCGACCCTGTCGCACTACGCCTTCGCGCGCGAGGTCCAGCCCTTCCTGTGGTTCGCCTTCTTCGCTTCCTTCGCCGTCAAGATGCCGATGTGGCCGGTCCATACCTGGCTGCCCGACGCCCACGTCCAGGCGCCGACCGCCGGCTCGGTCATGCTGGCCGGCATCCTGCTGAAGCTCGGCGGCTACGGTTTCATCCGCTTCAACCTGCCGATGTTTCCCTATGCGTCGCAGATGTTCGCACCGCTGGTCATGGTCCTGTCGGTCATCGCCGTCGTCTATACGTCGCTGGTCGCCTTCCGCCAGACCGACATCAAGAAGCTGATCGCCTATTCCTCCGTGGCGCACATGGGCTTCGTCACCATGGGCATCTTCGCCGGCAACGCGCTGGGCATCCAGGGCGCGGTGTTCCAGATGATCAGCCACGGCCTGATATCGGGCGCGCTCTTCCTGTGCGTCGGCGTCGTCTACGACCGCTGGCACACGCGTGAGATCGCCTATTACGGCGGCCTGACCAAGCTTTTGCCGCACTACGCCTTTGTCTTCCTGCTGTTCACCATGGCCAATGTCGGCCTGCCGGGCACGTCGGGCTTCATCGGCGAAATCACCACCATGACCGGCGCCTACAAGTGGGCGACCTGGGTGGCCTTCGTCGCGGCCTCCGGCGTCATCTTTTCAGCGGTTTACGCGCTTAACCTCTACAAGCGCGTGATGTTCGGCGTGGTGCAGAACGACGACCTGAAGAAGTATCCCGACCTCAACTGGCGCGAAATCGCCATCTTCACTCCGCTGATCGTCGGCACCCTCGTGCTCGGCATCTATCCCAAGCTTGTTTTTGACTTCACAACCGCCAGCATCGACATGGTCGCCTCCGGCTACCAGCACATTGTCGGCGGCTGAGGACAGGACCCGAGATGAATCTGACCCTTATCCCCGGCTTCAACCTGGCGCTGCCCGAGGTTATCCTCAGTGTCGGCATCCTGGCTGTCCTCATCTTCGGCGCCGTGCGTGGCGACAAGGGCATGACCTCGGTCAGCGCGCTCAGCGGCGTCCTGCTGATCGGCGCCGCCTTCGCCGCCGTCTTCGACCGCCAGGGCGACGCCTTTTCGGGCTCGTTCATCAATGATGGCGTCGCCATCTTCGCCAAGGTGGCCATCTATATCGCCGGCATCTTCGTCATCGTCCTGGGGCAGGGCTATTTCGACCGCCTCAACAACCGCCGTTTCGAATTCCCGGTGCTGATCCTGCTGGCCACTCTCGGCATGAGCATGATGGTGTCGGCGGGCGACCTGATCGCGCTCTACATCGGCATCGAGCTGCAGTCGCTGTCGCTGTACGTGCTGGCCGCCTTCCGCCGCGACGACGCCAAGTCGTCCGAAGCCGGCTTGAAATATTTCGTGCTCGGCGCTCTGTCGTCGGGCCTGCTGCTCTACGGAGCGTCGCTGGTTTACGGCTTCGCCGGCTCGATGAACTTCCACGACATCGCGCAGTCGGCCGTCAATCATCCCTCGACCGGCCTGATCTTCGGTCTGGTCTTCCTGATTTCCGGCCTGGCGTTCAAGGTGTCGGCCGCGCCGTTCCACATGTGGACGCCGGACGTCTACGAAGGCGCACCCACACCGGTCGTGGCGTTCGCCGCCGGCGCGCCCAAGTTCGCCGCCATGGTGCTGTTCGCCCGCGTCCTGCAGACCGGTTTCGGCGCCGAGATCGAGCAATGGCGCCAGGTCCTTCTGTGCCTGTCGGTGCTCAGCTTCGTCATCGGGGCGCTGGGCGGCCTGATGCAGAAGGATTTCAAGCGCCTGCTCGCCTATTCGTCGATCACCAACATGGGTTATGCCCTGCTGGCCGTCGCGGCGGGGCAGGGCGGCGTGACCTCGCTGCTGATGTTCTTCGTGCTCTACATGATCGATACGCTTGGCCTGTTCTCGTGCCAGATGGCGCTGGTCCGCCGCGGCGAGGCGGTCAGCCGCATCGACCAGATGGCCGGCCTGGCCAAGAGCAACATGCCGATGGCCCTCGCGATCACCGCCCTGGCCCTGTCGGTGCTGGGCATGCCGCCGTTCGGCGGTTTCTGGGGCAAGTTCTACATCTTCGGCGCCGCCATCAAGGCAGGTCTGTGGTGGTTCGCGGCGGCCGGTCTTGTCGCCTCCGTGGTGGCGGCCTTCTATTACCTGCGCATCATCAAGCTGATGTGGTTCGATGCCGCGCCGGAGGCCATCGACCCGTCGCCGGCCGAAGCCAAGTGGATCGGGTTGTTGTCGGCCGCCGTTTCGCTGGGCGCCATCGCCCTGATCATCGCCGTCTTCCCGCTGGCGGAAAACGCGGCGGCGACGGGCTTCGGGAACTAGGAAAGCGGTGGCGGATTTCGAAATCTTCGACACGCTGCCTTCGACGCAAAGCCTTGCCATAGACCGCCTGCGCGCCGGCAAACCGGGACCGGGCTGGGTTCTGGCGCGTGAGCAGACCAAGGGGGTCGGCCGCCACGGCCGCGCCTGGGTCGGCACCAAGGGCAATTTCATGGCCTCGCGCTATGAGGCCATGACGATCGATATCCGCACCGTGCCGCACCTGTCCTTTGTCACGGCCCTGGCGCTGTACGAAATGCTGCGTCCCATGGTGCCGGACACCGACGACAACATGCGCATCAAGTGGCCGAACGACGTCCTGCATCGTGGCCGCAAGCTGTGCGGCATTCTGGTTCAGACCGAGACGACGCCGGATCCGGACAGGCTGGGCATCGTCATCGGCGTCGGCGTCAACCTGGCTGCCGCGCCGATCATTGAGGGCTATCTGACCTGCTCTCTGCGCGACATCGCCCCGGGGACGCCCAAGGTCGATCCGGTCGCCTTCCTGCACAAGTTCAACGGCCACCTCGACGGTGTCATCAACCTGTGGCGCGACAAGGGTTTCGGCGATATCGCCAAGGCCTGGCTGAAGCGCGCCTATGGTCGCGACCGTCGCCTGACCTTGACGCATGAAGGCGCGCCGGTGTCGGGCGACATCAAGGGACTGGACGAATTTGGCGCCTTGCAGATCACCGGCACCGATGGTCAGCTCTATACCGTCACCGGCGGCGACATCGAATATGGCGCCGTGAAGCCGCTCGCGGGAAGCCTGAAATGACACTACTTTGGGGAAAGCGCGCCTATGCTGCTGGCCATTGAGCAGGGCAATACCAACACCTTGTTCGCCATCCACGACGGCGAGACGTGGCTGGCGCAATGGCGCGTGGCGACCGAGACCCGGCGTACGGCCGACGAATATGCTGCCTGGTTGTACCAGCTTATGCAAATGCATGGGCTTGATTTCAAGGCCATTTCCGACTGCGTCATTTCGTCGGTCGTGCCGCAGTCGCTGTTCAACCTGCGTAAACTGGCGCAGCGATACTTTAACAAAACACCGTATGTCGTTGGCGAAAATACGTTTCTTGGTATCGACATCCGCATCGATAAGCCACGCGAGGCCGGCGCCGACCGGCTGGTCAATGCCGTGGGGGGCTACGTCAGCTATCCCGGTCCGTTGTTGATTATCGATTCCGGCACGGCGACCACTTTCGATGTCGTGGCCGAAGACGGCGGCTATGAAGGCGGCGCCATCGCGCCCGGCATCAATCTGTCGCTGTCGGCCCTGCATTCCGCTGCCGCCAAGCTGCCGCGCATCGCCATCGAACGGCCCGACCGAAAAATCGGCAGGGATACGGTCAGCGCCATGCAGTCGGGTATTTTCTGGGGCTATGTCGGCTTGATTGAATACCTGATTGCCGCTATTTCGGCGGAATACGGGCGCACGATGTGTGTTGTCGCCACCGGCGGGGTGGCATCGTTGTTCGAAGGCGCAACCGATCGGATCGATCATTTCGATCATGACCTGACCTTGCGCGGCCTGCTGGAAATCTACAAGCGTACTCAAGCCAACGCCTTGGCGTAAAACTAGACAATAATGAACAAGAACAATAACGAACTGGTGTTTCTGCCGCTCGGCGGATCGAATGAAATCGGCATGAACCTGAACCTGTACGGGTTCGGACCGCCGGATGACCGCCAATGGGTCATCGTCGATGTCGGTGTCACCTTCGGCGACCTGACCACGCCGGGTATTGAGGTCATCGTGCCCGACCCGGAATTCCTGATCGGGGAGACCATCCTCGGTATCGTATTGACTCACGCCCACGAAGACCATATCGGCGCCATTGGCTGGCTGTGGGACAAGATCAAGGCGCCGGTCTATGCCACGCCCTTCACCGCCTTCCTGGTGCGCGAGAAATTGCGCGAGGCCGGCGTGCTGGATGAGGTCGAACTGACCGAGGTGCCGTTGAATGGGCACGTGAAGTTGGGACCGTTCGATATTGATTATATTACGCTTACGCATTCCATAGCCGAGCCGAACGGCCTGGCGGTCCATACGCCGCTGGGCACCGTTTTCCATACTGGCGACTGGAAGATCGACGAAGAACCGATCACCGGCCAGCCGACCGATATCGCGGGGATTACGCGTCTGGGTGACGATGGCGTATTGGCTATGGTCTGCGATTCGACCAATGTCTTCGTCGAAGGTCGTGCCGGATCCGAAACAGGTGTCCGGGTCGAGCTAGAGAAACTGGTCGCCGGCATGAAGGGACGTGTCGCCGTCGCCTGTTTCGCCTCCAATGTGGCGCGCGTCGACTCAGTCATGCGTGCGGCCATGGCGTGCGGCCGCAGTGTCTGCCTGGTTGGCCGTTCGATGCATCGTATCACGGCGGCGGCGCGTCATGTCGGACTGCTGGGTGGAATCCCCGAGCCGGTCAGCGAAGGCGAGGCGGCGCGGCTCAAGCCGCATCAGGTCCTGTATCTGTGCACGGGATCGCAAGGCGAGCCGCGCGCCGCCCTGTCGCGCATCGCCGATGGCAATCACCCGCTGGTGCGGCTCAGCGACGGCGACGCCTGCATTTTTTCGTCGCGCGTCATTCCAGGCAATGAGATTTCGATCCGTTCGCTGCAGAACCGTCTGTCCGATATCGGCGTCGCCATCCATACCGAACGCGACCACCCCGGCATCCATGTCTCCGGCCACCCGTGCCGCGACGAACTGAAGGACATGTACGGCTGGGCGCGGCCGCGGATCGCCGTGCCGACGCATGGCGAACGCCGGCATCTGCTGAAACACGCTGCCCTGGCGGCCGAACTTGGCGTACCGGAACAGATCGCCCCGCGCAATGGCGACATGGTGCGTCTGGCGCCGGGACGGGCTGAAATCATCGACGAAGCGCCGTCCGGACGTTTGTTCGTCGATGGCGGCATGCTGGTGCCCGAAGCATCGGAGGCCTTGCGGGAACGCCGGCACGCCGCGCATAACGGCATGATTTTCGTGGCTTTTGCGCTGGATGCCAAGAACCGGCTGGCGTCGCTGGTCGATGTGCGCGGCCTGGGCTTGGCCTTCGAAAATGAGGACGCCATATCCGACCAGTTGGAGCATCTGTGCGACCTGGTCGAAAAGGCGGTCCGCGCCATGCCCGCCGAGGCGCGCGACGAGGACGAAAACGTCGAGACCCTGGTGGCGCGGGTCGTCAAAAAGGCCGCCCAGGCCATATGGGACCGTCGTCCGATCGTCGAGACCATCATCCTGCGCCTGTAAGAGCGGATTTTCAGCGAGAAAATTTAATGGAACCGGGCAGATGCATGCGCGGCGGATTCTCCGCGTGCGCGAAAACGACTGTTCGCCTGCCTGATGTGCCGACCAGCCATGAAGCGTAAATAATAGATGTTAACGTCAATGTTGATTTCGATTTGACACTAAAGTAGGCCTGCTTTACGCAAAAAATTATGTTAACCATTTATTATATTGAAAAATAAGCATATAAAATAAACTATCAACATATTTCCAACGTTGATTTTATGGAATTTTCCGAGCTTGTGACGTGCGCCACTTAAGGAGCAGGAAAACGTAAGCCCCGGACAAGGTTAATTTTATGCCTTCAGGCGAAAAAGGTCACGATTTGACGAGAACATAGGCGCCGGGCGCGTCCATCAGGGGCTTCAGCTTGCCCTTGGACGGGTCGCGCGGGGCGATCATCTGTCCCGACCGTTCATGCAGCCAGCCGGCCCAGTGCGGCCACCACGATCCGGGATGCTCGACGGCATCGGCCAACCACTGTCCGAAGCTGTCCGGGTGCCTGTCGTTGAGCCAGTGCATGTACTTCTGCGCCGCCGGTGGATTGACCACGCCGGCAATGTGGCCGGAACCGGCTAGGACGAAGGTGACCGGGCCGCCGAACAGTTTGGAGCCCTTGTAGACCGAAGCCGGCGGGGCGATGTGGTCCTCGCGCCCGGCCTGTTCATAGATCGGAATCTTGACCTTCCCGAGGTCGATCTTGACGCCGGCCAGCGTCAGTTCACCCTTGCTCAGTGCATTTTCGCCGTAGAACTTGCGCAGATAGAACAGGTGCAGCGCCTTGGGCATGCGCGTCTGGTCGGCGTTCCAGCACAACAGGTCGAACGGCGTCAGGTCCTTGCCCATCAGGTAGTTGTTGACGAAGAACGACCAGATCAGGTCGTTGGCGCGCAGGGAATTGAAAGTGTCCGCCATGGCCGAACCCGGCAGGACGCCGCCGGCGGCGTCCATCTGGCGTTCCAGTTCCTTCAGCCACGGCTCGGACGTGAACAGCAACAGGTCGCCGGCTTCGGAAAAGTCGTGCTGCGCCGTGAAGAAAGTTGCCGAAGCAATTGATTTATCGTCCTTTTCAGCCATGTGACCCAGGGCACAGCCGAGCAGGGTGCCGCCGATACAGTAACCGACGGCATTGACCTGTTTCGCGCCCGTCTGTTCCAGCACGCGCTGCACGGCCTCATAGATGCCGCCGAACATATAATCCTCGAAGGTCGTGTCCTTCATCGAGGCGTCGGGATTGACCCAGGCAACCAGGAACACGGTGAAACCCTGGTCGCACAGCCATTTGATCAGCGAGTTTTTCGTTTGCAGGTCAAGGATATAGAACTTGTTGATCCACGGCGGAAAGATCAGCAGCGGGATCTCGCGCACCTGCGGCGTCGTGGCGTCATATTGCAGCAGCTCGAAATAGGGGCCGCGCCAGATCACCTTTCCCGGTGTGGTGGCGACGTTTTCGCCGACCTTGAACTGGTCGTAATCGGCCTGCGAGATCATCAGCCTGCCGTCGCCGCGCGCCAGGTCGCCGGCGAAGCGTTCCATGCCCTTGACCAGGGTTTCGCCCTTCGAATCCATCAGCGCCCGCAGAGCGACCGGATTGGTCATCAGGAAGTTCGACGGCGACATGGCGTCGGTCAGCAGCTTGGTGAAGAACTCGGCGCGGCGCTTGACGATCGGATCGACGCCCTCGGCGCTGGCGATCAGATTGTTGATCCAGTTCGACGACAAGAGGTAGGACGATTTCATCATGTCGAACATGACGTTCTCGTCCCAGCGTGGGTCGTTGAAACGCTTGTCCTTGCCAGGCCTGGCTTCGCCGCCGGTTTCCGGCGCCAGGGTGCGGCGCGCCACGCGTCCCCACAGTTCAAGATAGCCGCTGAGCAGTTCGCTTTGCGCCGCGACCAGCTTGTCGGGCTTGGCGGCCAGGGAGGCCATGATCTCGGTCATGGCCGGTCCGACCTGGAACGGGTCGGCCGGTGCGGCGGCGCCGTCGACATCGGGCTGCTTGAAGACCGTCTTGGCCAGCGCGCTCTGAGCTGTCATCGTCGCCTTCGCGATGTTCAGCGACAGCGCTTCAAGATTGCGGACGGTATCGCGATCGAACAGGGGATCGGTGGCCGGAGAGGGCGCTTCGCCCAAGCTGGGGCTGGGTGGCACATCGTCCTTGACGGACTTGGGCCTGGCCGTCCTGGCGGCGGCCTTGGGCGTCGCGGCTGTGGCGCGGCCGGCGGGTTTCGTCGATTTCGGAGAGGAGGATCGGGGCGTCTTGGCCATGGTGCGCTCCGTGGCGTGCGGATGGCGGCGCAATGGCGCAATTCCGCCCCGAAATGCAACTAAATTTATATTTTTGTTGTTTTCATTGGCGGGCCGGGCGTAAAAGACGATGCAATCCACGGCGTGCCGCGGGGAGATGGTTCATGACATTTGTATCTTCGGCAGCCATGGCCGGCCTGGCATTGACCCTGATGGTGTCTGCCGGCGCGGTTCACGCCCAGACGGCGGACCAGGCATCCAGCAAGACGCCGGCGCCTCCGCCCCAGACGACGGCGATCATCGATCCGCCGATCGTGCATGCGCCGCCGCCGCCCGATGCGCCGTCCAAGGATAACCTGACCATGCCGAAATGGTCGGAATTTCCGGTGCCGCCGACTGATGTGCCGACTGTCAGCGATATTGCCGCACGAGTCAGCGTGCAGACCGACGCCCGCACGTCCCTGACCGCCGAAGTGGCGGCCCTGCGCTGGGACGGCGATGTCGGCCAGACCTTCCATGACACCACCGTGTCGCGTCTGGACCCTGACATGCTCAAGCCGGTCGACGCCCCGATGTCGGCCGATGCCATCGCCGCCTTCGGTGCCTCCCTGCGCAAACAGGCCGCGCCGCCGCCCGTGGCCAACTAAACGTCTGTTCAGGCGGGTGTCCGTCTGATAAGGGCAAGGCGCCCGGACATGCCACACCAAAAAATCCGAGGCGAAGACTGTGCGGAGCTGCGGCAAAAGCAGCCCGATCTCCAACCTCAGCCAGTGAAAACAATGCCAGAAACCACGGATATAAAAGCAAAAACCGGAACCGCCGCGCGCGATTTCGACCTCAGCCTCGACATCGTCCGCGTCGCCGAGGAAGCCGCCATCGCCGCCCATGCCTGCGTCGGCGGCGGGGATGAGAAGGCCGCAGACCAGGCTGCTGTCGATGCCATGCGCAAGGCGCTCAACGCCATCGACATGGACGGCCGCATCGTCATCGGCGAAGGCGAGCGCGACGAGGCGCCGATGCTTTACATCGGCGAAAAGGTCGGTACCGGCAAGGGGCCGGCGATCGACATCGCGCTCGATCCGCTCGAAGGCACGACCCTGGCGGCCAAGGCCATGGCCAATGCGCTGGCCGTCATTGCGTTCGCGCCCAGAGGCGGCATGCTGCACGCGCCCGACACCTATATGGACAAGATCGCCATCGGTCCTGGCTATCCCGCCGGCGTCGTCGATCTCGATGCCTCGCCGGAAGCCAACGTGACCGCCCTTGCCAAGGCCAAGGGCGTCAAGGTGTCGGAAATCGTCGCCTGCGTGCTGGACCGGCCGCGCCACGACGGCATCATCGCCAGCCTGCGCAAGGCAGGCGCCCGCGTTCACCTGATCACCGATGGCGACATCGCCGGCGTCATCCACACGGCCCAGGCCGAAACCGGCATCGACATCTATCTAGGGTCCGGCGGCGCGCCGGAAGGCGTTTTGGCCTGCGCGGCGCTGAAATGCGTCGGAGGCCAGTTTCAGGGGCGTCTGGTGTTCCGCAACAACGACGAACGTAGCCGCGCCGAGCGGCTGGGCCTGACCGATTTCGACCGCCGCTACATGCTGGACGACCTGGTCAGCACCGACGCCGTCTTCATCGCCACCGGCGTGACGTCCGGCGCCCTGTTGCGCGGCGTGCAAAAGGAGACCTCGCCGCGCGGCGAAGCCTTCGTCACCACCGAAAGCCTGGTGATGATGTCCAAGACGCGGACGGTGCGCCGGTTGTCGATGCGCCGGCCACTGGCCTGATGGCCGCGACATGGCATGTCGGCGCCGAATCCCCATATGATTGCCAGCCATGCCAGTAGCCTCCAGCCTTGACCGTACGGATTTGTCCGAACCCTATCTGGGCGTTGCGTCGTCCCTGACCGGACGGATGTGGCGTGAGCGGCTGGCCGCCGGCGGCGTTTCACCCCAGGTCCTGCGTGACGTAACGCATCGCCTGGGCCTGATGGAGGTCGTCGAAGGTGAGTTCACCGAGACCCTGGCGCGGCTTATCGCCGGTCGCGGCATCGACGGCGAGGGGCTCGACACTTTCGTCAATCCGACGCTGAAGGCGCTGTTTCCGGACCCGTCGTGCTTCCTTGACATGGACAGGGCGGTGGATGCGATTTTGAATGCGATCGCATCCAATGCAAAGGCATGTGTCTTTGCCGACTATGATGTCGATGGCGCCACCTCGGGCGCGCAGCTGGTACGCTGGTTTCGCGCCATGGGCCAGGACCTGGCGGTCTATGTTCCCGACCGGATGACCGAAGGCTACGGTCCGTCCAACGCCGCCTTCGATACCCTGAAGGCGCGAGGCTTCGACCTGGTCATCACCGTCGATTGCGGCGCCATGGCGCACAAGCCGCTGGAACACGCCGCCGCCATCGGTCTCGACGTCGTGGTCATCGACCATCACCTGATGCGCGAAGATCCGCCTAAAGCCAGGGCCGTCGTCAACCCCAACCGGCCGGGCTGCACTTCGGCCCAGGGCAACCTGGCGGCGGCGGGTGTCGTGTTCGTCGTGCTGGCGGCGCTCAATCGCGAAGCCGAAAAGCGCGGCATGTTCGCCGGGCGGCCGAAGCCCGGCCTGATGCCGCTGCTCGACCTGGCGGCGCTGGGCGCGATCTGCGACGTTACGGCGCTGACCGGCTTCAACCGCGCCCTGGCAGCCCAGGGACTCAAGATCATGTCGCAGCGCCAGAACCCCGGCATCAGGGCGCTGATGGCTGTCGCCGGTGACACTAAAGCCAAGGATGGGGCCGAGGGCGCCGTGTCGCTGATGAACACCTTTCATTCCGGCTTCGTCATCGGTCCGCGCATCAATGCCGGCGGGCGCGTCGGCCGCTCCGACCTGGGCGTGCGCCTGTTGTCGACCGACGACGTCGACGAGGCACGGCAACTGGCGCAGGAACTCGACGATCTGAACCGCACGCGCCGCGACGTCGAAGCCGCCGTGCTGGAAGAAGCCATCCAGACAGCCGAAACCCAGGGCCTCTGGCCATCGGATGACCCGGTCATCGTCATCGCGCGCGAGGACTGGCATCCCGGCGTCATCGGTATTGTCGCCGGCCGCCTGCGTGAACGCTGGCGCAAGCCGGTCATTATTATCGGCATCGATCCGGTCAGCGGCATGGGCAAGGGCTCGGGCCGCTCCCAGGCCGGAGTCAACCTGGGCGAGGCGGTCGGCGCGGCCTTTGCCGCCGGCATCCTGCTGTCGGGCGGCGGCCACGCCATGGCGGCGGGGCTCAGCATCGAGCGCGAACGGATTGCCGAGCTGCGCGGCTTTATTAATGGCTATGTTCGTGACCACGTCGCCGGTGCGGACCAGGTCGAGGCTGTCGATATCGATGCCCTCCTGTCACTGCGCGCCGCGTCGCGCAGCCTGTTCAACCGCTTCGATCTTCTGGCGCCGTTCGGTCAGGGCAATCCGGAACCGCTATTGGCCTTCGCCGGCGTGCGCGTGAGCTATGCCTCGCTGCTGAAGGGCGGCCATGTGCGCTGCGAACTGAGCGACGAAACCGGCCACAAGCTGAAGGCCATGCTGTGGCGCGGGGAAGGCACGCCGCTGGGCGATGCGCTGTTGCGGCCGTCGGGCCTGGTCCATGTCGCCGGGCGGCTGAAGGCCGACGATTATATGGGGCGCAGCAGCGTTCAGTTCGAGATCGAGGACATCGCGCTCGACCGGTCCTGACGGCCTGTGGACACTGAAAAGTTTCTGCAAAATAGCTCTTGCACGGCCGGTCATATGCGGCTAACAAGCGCACCTTCCTCGCCGCGGTCCCTTCGTCTATCGGTTAGGACGTCAGGTTTTCAACCTGAAAAGAGGGGTTCGACTCCCCTAGGGACTGCCAGGCCGGACTTCGCTTCAGACGCTTTCAGAGCGATCCGAAGGCTTATCCACACACTTTTTCCACAATGGTAGCGATCTCACGGCAGAGCGTGATCACGAATCTGCTCGCTAAAAGCGATTCTTTACCGTAAAATTCGCAATCCGTGCGAATTGTCTCTCTTTTTCTCTCCCAAATTGAGATATCCGTGTTATGATGGGGGTGTTGTCACCCGATTTTTTGACGACATGGTGAGGATATATGAGCGTGTTTGATTATAACAACAAAAACGAGGCCGACGAGTTAGTAACGATTTCGGGTCATGTGAAGTGGTTCGACGCTGCCAAGGGCTACGGCTTTATTGTCCCGCAGGATTCCGGCATCACAGGTATGCGCGACGTCCTGCTCCACATCTCCAGCCTGCGCGACATGGGACGTGACGCCGCTCACGAAGGCGCTCGCATTGCATGCAAGATCGCCAAACGCGCCAAGGGATGGCAGGTCATCGAGATCGATCACCTCGATGCTGCCAGCGATGGCCACGCGCAACCGCGCGTTGAGGCGCCGCACCGCTCGACACGGGCGGTGACCGACGGCATCCGCGTCGGCGATCTCGAAGCCGCGACCATTAAATGGTTCAATCGCACCAAGGGCTATGGCTTTGTGGTGCGCGGCAACGACCCCACCGACATCTTCATCCATATCGAGACCTTGCGCCGGTATGGACTTGAGGACGTCCAGCAGGGCGACACCATCATGGTGCGTTTCGGCGAAGGCCCCAAGGGGCTGGTGGTGACCGAAGTCCATCCCCGGGCCTTGGTCTAACCTATCCTGGTCATGGTGAAACGGCGCGGACGGGACAGACCGCCGCGCCTTTTGCCGTCTGCGCATTTTCGCGCGAATAGCTCCCCATAAAAGTCCGCTGCGGCTTGATTATTTCGTGAGACGGGGCTTGCGGGCCCCGAAAAAAAAGGGCATGTAGCGCGCCTCTCGCGTATCGCTCGAAGCATCGGGGTGTAGCGCAGCCTGGTAGCGCAGCTGTTTTGGGTGCAGCAGGTCGGAGGTTCAAATCCTCTCGCCCCGACCAGCTTACGAACCGGGAGAGATTTTAAGTCGGGGCGTAGCGCAGCCTGGTAGCG
>OUNJ010000702.1_pt1 | contig 14798 bp, 15 predicted proteins | sample 1755361 | NCBI WGS metagenome assembly OUNJ01 (sample SAMEA3914825, study PRJEB12502) | metagenome | biome: forest; material: soil | place: USA | collected 2012-03-12 | depth 0.1 m
CTGCGCTTTGCCGTGCCGCACAAGATGTTGGGGACGATCATCGGCGTCAATGCCATGACGATTGCCATTGCCTCAGCCGCCGGACCGGGCATTGCCGGGGCGATTTTGGCGGTGGCGCACTGGCCGTGGCTGTTCGCTGTCAATTTGCCGATCGGCGCGGTGGTGTTGCTGTGCGGGGGCGTGTTGCCGCATCCGGAAGGCCGCAAGCGCAAGCTGGATATCGGCGCGGTGGTGGCCAACAGTGCCATGTTCACCCTGTTCTTCCTGGGCGCCGACCGCTTGAGCAAAAGCCCGGTCGTGGGTGGGGTGATGATTGCCGCGGCGGTGGTGTGCCTAGTCGTGTTGCTGCTGATCGAGCGCAGAAGTGCCGCGCCTTTGGTGCCGATCGATCTGTTCCGCGACCGGGCGTTTTCCGTGGCGGTGGCGGCGTCGATCTGCTGCTTTACCGGTCAGATGATGAGCTATGTCGCCTTGCCGTTTTACCTGCAACACGGGATGGGGATGACGCCGACGCAGGCCGGGCTGTTCATGATGCCGTGGCCGGCGGCGGTGACGGTGGTAGCGCCTTTGTCCGGGCGGCTGGCCAACAAGGTCAAGACGGCGTGGCTGTGCGCGGTGGGCGGGGTGTTGCTGGCGGTCGGGCTGGTCGTGGTGGTGGCGGTGCCGGGGCCGCGTGAGGTCGTGTTCGTAGTCGGCACCGTGATCGCGGGGGTGGGGTTTGGGCTGTTTCAGACGCCGAACAACCGGATCCTGTTGCTGTCGGCGCCCAAGGCCCGCAGTGGTGCCGCCGGCGCCATGCAGGGAACGGCGCGGCTGACGGGGCAGACCTTCGGGGCCATCGGCATGTCGGTGATTTTCGGGCTGACGGCGTTGAGCACGGCGCCCGGGGTGGCGTTGTGGCTGTCGGCGGGGTTTGCCGTGCTGGCGGCGGGGATCAGTGCGTCCCGAGCCCGCTTTGAAACGGCTAACTAGAGCGGCATGCGCCTCTACGGCGCCGTCCCCTCGGCGGTGGCATCGCGTGAGTGAAACCGATCCGCGCCCAACCAATGACAAGCCTCCAAACCGGACGGCCAGGTCAGCGTACACACCTGCCATGTGAAGTCGTTGCCGTCAGACAATGCCGTGCCCGAACTCAGGAACACCAGCTTGTGGCCATCCGGGCTAAGGCGTGGATGGCCCAAAACGAACGATTTGCCCGGGCCGATATCGCGGTGGTCGTAGTCGGCGCAGCTCAAGGCCTGATCCTGTGTCCGCTGCCCCCAGCAGCTGACGTCCCCATTGGCGAACATTATCGAAGCCTCATCGTCACTGAGATCGAAGCGGATGGTGCGGCGCGACGTAGCCTGCGCCTGCAAATAGGCCTGATACGCCGCGACACGCGGTCGTTTGGCGCCACTGTCCACGAAGCGCGCTTGCGGCGAAATCCCGAGGTCTTCAGGATGCACAGTTGCGACCTTTTCGCCCGCGGCCAGATCGGTCATGCCGACCGGCAGGCGATAGAGGAAAAGCGACATCGCCTTGATATCAGCCGGGTCGATCGCCTCGATATCGCTCGGATGCGGCTGCAGGTAGGCGTGGCTGTAGGCGTCCTGCCGCGCAAGCGCCTGTGTCATCGCTTCTGTGAAGCTCCACGACGGATCGAAGTCATAGGTCATCGCCTGGGAAATGCCATCGGCGTAGAAATAGATGTTACGGCCGGTCACCTGCAGATCAAGCACCGAATTGCCGTGCGGGACGGCAATCGGGCCAATCAGATCCTCGCGATCCGCCGCCAGGTCGTAGCGCGCCAGCAGTCGGTCGAAAATGAAGGCGGAAAAGCCATGCGTGTATGTGGTCTTGCCGCGCGCTTCGCCGGGTAGCGGCGGGGCGTCTCTCGAACTACGGAAATAGAACAAGTATTTGCCGTCCGGGCTGGGGACGATGTCGTAATCGTAGGCGGCAGCGTGGGTGTTCAGCACGCGATAGTGGCCGCTGGCCACGTCGACAGCGGCCAGGAACGGGCGATCGTACCACGCGCCGGACCGCATTTGCTTTCGGGTCGTGCCCATGACGTAAATCGTATGGCCGTCGCGCGACAGGGCGACGCGTATGAGGCGGGCCTTTGATCCGATGCCGTAGCTGGTAACCTGCCGGCTGCCCAGGTCGATGAGCGAGACCGTGCTTTCCGACAGGCCGCCCAGCATGGCCGCGATCCGGTCGCCGACGGCATCGACACCGAACCAGGTCTCGGTGACCGGACGTTTGCCGGCGTCTTCAGGCACGGCGCCGGCTGGCGCTTGTGCGGCGCAATGTCCCCAAGCGCATACGGCCATCGTCGCCAGCAGACCGATCATCAAGCGCATATATCCCCCTCGCCGCACAGCGGCCGGATAACATCGGGGTCTGGGGCCTGAGGCCCCAGCCTTTTCCTTAATTTCCTCGTCCGGCTCCGCCCCTTTTGGGGGGCGGATGACGGAAGAGGAAGAAGAAAAGACGTGGGGTCACGGACCCCACACCCCGAATTTTACCGAGACACCTTCAACCACCGCCTGACTGGCTCATCATACACCTTCAACGCCCCCCAGGCGAAGACCATCACCACCACAAACGCCCCGGCCGCCGCCGTATAGGCCACCGTCAACGGGGGTTTGCGGAAATCGACGAAGTTCATGTACACGAACAAAAACGGGTAATGCAGGATGTAGACCGGATACGACAACCGCCCGGCCAGCTTGCACACCGCCATCTCGACCTTGCCGATGCTCGAATGCGCTCCGCACAGAATAATCAGCGGAAACAGCACCATCGCCGCGAACGCCTCATACATCCCATTGCCATGCGCCACCGCCTTGGGCACCAGCGGCATGGCATAGATCGCCACCAGCCCCACGCTCAGCACACCCCACCCCAGCTTGATCTTCGGCAACCGCTCACGCACCCGGTACAGCCACAGCCCCATGGTGAAGGAAAACGCCATCCGCGCCGAGCCCCACCCCATGGAGGTCCAGTCCGAGCCCTGGTCCATCGAGTTCTTCGTCCACAGCATGTACAGCAACACGCCCGCCGCGATCGCGACCACCAGCCCCAGCAGCCACGTCCCCAACCGCCGCAGCACCAGCGCATAGACCAGATTGCCGATATATTCCTGCAGCAGCGACCACGCCGGGCTGTTCAGACTGTGCGTATCCGTCCACCGGTTGGGCAAAGCCGGATAGGGCAGCAGCAGACACGCCAAGGCGAAGTCGGTCAAAACCGTCGAGATCGGCACCAGCTTCTGATTGGCGGCGAACGGGTCGACCAGAAAGCTGATCAGCCCAAGCACCGCCCCCAAGATCACCAACGGATGCAGCCGCACCAGCCGCAGGCGGATGAATTGCCACGTCGTCATCGTCGTCCAGCGCGCATCATAGGCATAGGCGATGACGAAGCCCGACAACAGGAAGAAGAAATCGACCGCCATGGCCCCGTGATGCAGCAACTGGCCACTGTCCGACCACGCCACCGTCATGCCCATGATGTGAAACAGCACCACCATGATCGCGGCCGTACCGCGCAGCCCGTCGAGCACCTCGTAATGCGGTTGTCCGGACGCGGTGGTGTCCGGATTCGTTTGGATGCTGTCCGACATGCTATCCCTGTATTTTATCTTATCAGTTGCCTGACATCGAACGATTTTGACAGCGATGTCAATGGCTGAATATCAGGGTTTCAGCAGCCGTCCATACCGGTGATCGCAATAACCTCGGTATCGCCATCCACCACGACGGTCAGCTTACCCGCCAGCCCCGAATCCTCTTCCGAATAGCGCTTCGTGATGTGGGTCACAGAGGTCGCCCGGATGCGGCCGTCCTTCGACGTATAGACCATGATATCGGACGTTTTGCTCGCGACCGCCCGGCTGTCCAAACGCACGACCTTGCCGTCGATCTTCATGTAGCCGAAGGGATCCAGATCGTCGAACAGAATCAAATCGCCATTGCCGCGGCGCAGATAGACACCACAATCGCCGATCTCGTCATTCTCAACATCGTGCGCCAGCAAGGCCCCGACGTGAGAGCGATGCGCCGGCGGGTGCGCCCCCGCGGGCACTGGCGGCGAAGGCTCCGCCATAGCGGGCCAAACGCCCACGGCCGAAACGGCCAGAACGGCCCAGGCGATTGTTGTTTTCATTGCCCCCCTCCTCCAGCCCTCCGAGGCCTTGGCAACGGATTTATCGCCCGCGAACGGCGACTTGACAAGTTGGCACCTTGACGGTCCGCGCGTCAGCAACCGTCCGTGCCGCTCACGGCGATGACCTCGGTCGTCCCGGCGACGTGCACCGTCAGCGTTCCGGCACTGGCCGACGCCTCCGCCGAATAACGCTCGGTGACGTGGGTGTCGGCGATCACCTGGATGCGGCCGTCATCGGCCGTATAGGTGACCAGATCGGCCCCCTTGCGCGCCACCGGCCGGCCGAACAGGTGCACGACCCGGCCGCCGATCTTCATCGAGGCATAGGGGCCATAGGCGTCGAACAGGATCAGGTCGCCGTCATTGCGATGCAGGTAAAGCCCGCACCCCGCGCCGCTGTCAGGGTCGATATCGGTGTTGAACAGGGTCCCGACGCGATCGCCCGAAGACACCGCATGATGTGCCGCCGGCCGATGCGCGGCCTCGGCTGGCGCCACGCCCCCGGCCAAAACAGCCACACATATCCCGGCGATTGCCCGCTTCATTGTCCCCGCGCCCCGACTTATCCACAGGCTATCGCCATGGACAGGAAAAGGACACGCGGGACAACCGCACGGGGTAAGGACAGGCGCCGCCTACAAGCGTCAGGCCGGATTGTGCTTTTGCACGAAGGCGACCAGGGTCTCCATCAGGGTCACCCGTTCCGCCTCGTTGCTTTCGTTGTGGTCGGTGTGGACCAGCGGCACGAAGGTGACATCCTTGCCGGCGCCCTTCAGCGCCGAAGCCATGGTTTCGCTCTGCTTGAACGGCACGCGGGAATCGTCGCGGCCGTGGATGATGAGGATCGGAATCGACGCCTTGGCCGCCAGGTTGATTGGCGAAATCCGCGCCGTATCGACGCCGCCGAGATAGCGCTTCATGTAGTTGTAGCCGACAGAATCGACCTCGGCCAGGTAATCGCGCTGCAATTCAAGCCACGCCGTGACGTCGGAAACGCCGGAAATCGATGCCGCGCAATTATAGATGCCCTGATCGATCGTCGCTCCGGCCAGGGCGGCATAACCGCCATAGGAGAAACCGACGATGGCGACGCGCTTGGCGTCGATCGTGCCCTTGGCGGCCAATGCCTTGACGCCGTCGCTGAGGTCGCTCTGCATCTTGCCGCCCCATTGGCCATAGCCCGCCTTGAGGAAGTCGGCACCATAGCCGTCGGAGCCGCGGAAGTTGGGCTGAAGCACGGCATAACCCTGGGCGGCGAAGGTCTGGGATTGCGTGTCGAGCGTGATGTCGTCGTGGGCGAACGGTCCGCCGTGCGGCAAGACGACCAGCGGCAGGTTCCTGGCCTCGCGATTAGGCGGCAGGGTCAAAAACGCCGGGATTTCCAGCCCGTCGCCGGCCTTGTAGCTCATCGCATGCTTGCCGGTCAGCCATTCGACGGGAATGTCGGGATAACAACTGCCGATGGCCTGGGCGGCATTGGTGGCGAAGTCGATGAGGTAATAGGTGCCGGCGTCGTCATCGCCTTCGCTATAGATGATCATCTTGTGCGGATCGTTGGCGCGACCGGCGATCACCATGCGATAGTCCTGAACCGCCTTCTGCGCCTTGCCGACCAGGTCCTGCATCGCCGGATCGAAATAGGTGTAGATCAGGCCGGTATCGTCCTCCGTCAAATAGCCGCTATGGCACTCGGTGACCGGATCGAACAACATGACCGGATCGACGCCCGGCGTGTCCAGCGGCGGCGATAGCTTGCCCGATGGATCGACATCGAAATACTGCCCCTGTTCCGCCGCGTCGTACATGAAGACCAGCAAGGACTTGCCGTCGCGCGACAGGCCCAAGACGTCCGGGATGTCAGTGTCGGTGTCGCGGCTGAGGATCGGCCGCCAGCCGCCATTGTCGCGGTAGCTCAGCACCCAGTGCTTCTTGTCGACGAAATATTCGACCCGGGCGATGAGCCGCCCGTCCGGGCCGGTCACCCACCTTTGCACCTCCAGGCCGCCGGAATCGATGATTTCGCAGCGATTTTCATCGAGAACGAAGCGCACCAGGTTGCAATGATCATCCTCGTCATAGCTGTCGGCCAGAATATACAGCGTGCCGTTGGCGGTGACCGGCTTAAGCATGCCGCCCCAATTGCCGATCGCCGTCCCCGCGCCCGGGTTCTTGCCGCCGATCTTTTCCTTGAACAGGCTGACCAGGCTCTTGTCGCGGATATTGTAAACGGTGGCCAGGGCGCGATTGCTGCGCAGTCCCATGAAGGCACCGCGGCTGAGCGCGAAGGACCGCGTCACGGCGATATGGTCGTTGCCGATCCATCCGGTCTCGTGGACCTTGGTGGCGCCGATATCGAAGGCCTGGCTCTGCTTGGTCTTGAGGTCGATATGGTACAGCAGCTTGGTCGTCGGCTTTTCGACGATATAGGCCAGTTGCGTACCGTCGGGCGACAGGGTGATGTTTTCGAAGGCCGGTGATTTGGCCCATTGCGCCGGCGTCGGTGCCGGCGGCAGCTTTGCCTCGGCGGCACCTGCCTGGGCCTGAACCCATACCGGACGCGCCCATGCCGGGCGCGAAATGGCGGCGGCGAAAACAGCGCTGGCGCCTGCCATCCAGGTGCGGCGTGTGGTCATGGAAATCCCCCTTGCTTACTTACAAATGCAACCCTTCTCCAAGCTATTCGCCCAGGTTGCATTGTCAAGAGGCCAGAACGCCGACCGCAGCCGCCCTATTCAACGCCTCGGCTGGCGCGAAAAAGCCGGGCGGCGTCGGGGCCGAAGGCCAGGGCGTAAAGCACATCCGGACCAAATTCATCCGGTCCGGTCTGCGAGAGGCAAGCCTTCACCGCCTCTGTTGGAACCAGACGGTGGATCGGCACGTGGCGCGCGCTCAGGCGGCCGTCGATAGCCTGAAAATCCTTGCCCAAGGCACTCATATCCGCGCCGGAGGTGTTCCACAGATTGAGGATATTGATGCTGGCGTCGTCGAAAACCAGAGTGTAGCGAAGCCCGTCCCTGTCCGGCACGCACGTGATATCAACGCGGCGCACCGCATCGAGGCCGTAGCGCGTTACACCCAGCACGCTGTGCTGCTCGATCGCATCGGCCTTCACCGCTACGTAGCTGTCCGCCCAGATCAGGCCGCCGGCGATAATGGCCGCTGGAATACACAAAAGCGTCACAAGCGACGTCAGTATCAGGGCGCGATTGCGCCTTTTCGCGTGGCGCTCGATCAAGGTTTTCAAAAAGGCGGTGTCATCGGCACAACCTTCGAAATCTTCGAGGCGCCGTAACGGCTTCGGCTTTTCCCACAGGACTTTACGGCGCAAATTGGAGGCGACGATATGAAAAGCCGGCGACGGCTTCACCGGCTGCAGGATGTCCCATGTCCGGCCGATATTCGTGATTTGCACGATCCCCCATATCCACAGGATGAAGACCATATAGGACAGGACGTTCGGGGCGATGACGAACAGCGTTGATTTCAGGGCATCGCCATACAGCCATTGTTTGAGCGCAAGCTCCCAGCCGTACAGATCGCCTAATATCATCGCCGGCACGAACAGCATCGCCATGACCATGGTCGCAATCCAAGCCAAAACGACTCCCCAAAACCCGGTACGCCGTCGCGCCAGATTTTCGATGAATCTTTCCGGTACGCCGCGCGCCTGCAGCACCGCCCGGCGCCGGTTCAGCGTCTGTTCGCTGGCCATGATCAGCCCTCCCCCTGCGCCTGTTATCCTCCGGGGATAGCCCATTGGCAAGAGTGACGGTTTTCGGCGACCGCGCACGAAAAAGCCGCCCGTCCGGGATCACCGGGCGGGCGGCTTCGATATCGGTTCGCCGTTAGCCGCTAAAGCCCTAGGCGGCGCACTTGATGAACTTGCCCTTGGCGTCGCGGCAGGTCTTCGGCTTGGGGGTCGCGGCCGCCGCGACCGTCGGGCACTTGATGAACTTGCCCTTGGCATCGCGGCACTTGGTCGAGGCCGTGCTGGCCGCCGGAGTCGCCGCAACTGCCGCCGGCGTCGGCTTTGCCGGTGTCACCTTCGCGGGGACCGGGCACTTGATGAACTTGCCCTTGGCGTCCTTGCATTGATTGGCATTGGCCGCGTGCGACATCGCCGGCATCATGCCAAGCGCGCCGAGAACCAGAAGAGCCGCTACAACCTTTTTCATCCAAACCTCCCGTGTGAGATATGCCCAGACTCACAGCATGCCGTGCCCCGCGCCGTCCGGCAATGAAAATCGCGGCTCCAGGCATCACACTACCGCGTTCACGCCGGCGGCAGATCGGCCGGCGGACACAGATCGACCGCCTTGCGCCCTGGCCATTTCACCCGCACGCAATCCGGCCCCAATCTTTGCCAGGCGGCCGCGCCGAAATTGGCGGTGATCGTGCGCCCGCCGGCAAAGCGCGTCTGCTGCACCAGATGGTCGTCGCTCAGCCACTCAAACCCGGTCAGCGGCACCGGCCGCCCCCAGCCGTGCGCCACGCGGAAATCGTCCTGCGCCGCCTTCAGCCACGGCCCGACGCGTTTCAGCTCCTGGCGATCGAGGTTCCACATCGTCGGATTGCCGTAGAGCAGCGCGTGGGCGAAACGCTCACGCTCCAGCCCTACCACCTTCATCAGGCCAAACTCCCAGCGGTCGGCGGCGATGACGCTGTCGTGGAACACCGCCTCGAACAAGGGCAGGCGATCGGATGGTCCGAACAGTGCCCGCGCCTCGTCCGGCGTCGGCGTGAATGGCTTGAAGAACAAGGGCGTGCGCTCGGGCGGCCACCAGCCGCCGAAGCGCTTTTCGTCGCGCAGCAACGGCCATACCGCCGCGGCATGGGCCTGAGCCGTGCCGTGGGAATAGTGGGTGACCGGCGCGCTCCACGCCGTGACGTTTTCCGAGCCGATGACCAGGTGATCCTGGGTGATCCCTGCCCCCAGCCGCGTCAGCCGGTTGACGCGGTCCTGCGCCACGGTCATCGGATGGTCGGGGCTGTGATCGTCGTAGAATTCACCGAAACCATCGACATCGACGAACACCGTGGTGGCGCCGTCCTTGACGTGGGCGGCATAGCGCGTGAGCGGGCTTGGCGCCTGCGGATGGGCGGCGGTGGCCGCGCTCGACAGTTCGCAACCGCGATTGCCAAAGCCTGCCTGGACCTTGCCCGCCGCGTCGTGAATGCAACCGGACGGATAGAGGCTGTCGTCCCAGATCGACGCCGGTTCGTCCGCCGTCGCCGCCGGCTGGGCATTGTCGAACGCCTCGTAGGGCCCGACGAGATAGCCCATCCGGTCCGCCCGGCGCATATAGTCCGGCCCGATCAGGTGCTTTTGCGTCACCGGATCCTGGTCGTAGGCCAAAAGGATGCGCTGGATGCCCAACGCCTTGAGATCGTCGAGAAAGCCGAGGTCGCGGCCGTCGCCCCAGACATAGGCCTGCGGCGCGCCATAAAGCCGCGCGAGCTTCGGCACCGCCTTGTCGGCCAGGGTCTTCAATTGGCCATGGCGTTTAATGCGCTCTCGGTAAAACAGCGCCGGCGCCAGCGGATCTCCCGCCCCGACGTCGAAGGTGAGACTCAGCGTCTGCGTGCCGTCGGCGAAATCGTGGCTCAGCCGCCCCTGCACGCCGTCCTGATCGTGCAGGCACAGAGCCGATTTCAGCCCGTCGTCGAGCGCATAGGTAACGGCATGACGGCCGGCCATATAGCTCCACGCCGGAAACGACAGCGCCGCCGTGCCGGCCAGGCAATGATCGTGCTTGGGATCGTGTTTGCCATAGATGCCGCGCCAGAACGGATCGGTCGCAGCAAAGGCCACACCCTCGCCGTCCGGAATGACCCAGGTACCGTCGGTCGTCTGCGGCAGGGCCCAGCTCAGGTTGCCGGTGGTTGCGGTGATCGTCACCTTAAGGGTGTCATTGTCGCCCGACACGGTCACCGCGCGGCCTTCGGCGTCGGTCCAGTGCCAGCCGGCCTTGTCGGCGACAGGCGTAACCGCTTCGGGCGCGTGCAGGGCCGGCATGACGGCAATGGTGCCATCCGGCGCGACATAGGCATTCGTCCGAAAGGCCTGGGCGTCGATGCGCAGGGTCGCGGGATCGATGCTGTAGACAACCTCGCGGCCATGCACGGTCAGTGGATCGGCGGCAGCCTGACCCGCAAGAGCCAACGCCCCGACGGCACAGAGTTGAAGAATGGTTTGACGGATCATCGCATGCCCCCTCAGGTCATGCGACAAATGTCGCATGAACGCGACTTTCGGTCAACAGGGCGATTTAACCGACGCAGACGCCGTTGCAATAGACCAGCGAATGGGCAGCCTTATCGTCGGCGTGCATATCGACGCGCCACAGCACGAAGCGATTCTGCGCCGACAGGACGGCGGTATCGGGATCGAGATAAACGGCGCGGCCGACGTCGCGCAACGCCTTGCGGATGTCTTCCAGGCGCATGGCCTTGGCATAGGCCCAGCGGCAAATTTCTTCATTGGCGGATAAGGGCATTGCGGCCTCGTCGTCCGGTTTTGGAGCGATGGGCTTTTAATCCTTTTTTTGTAAATTTGTCATGCGGAAATCTAATAATACCGGTCGGAAAGCCAAAACGGCGGCGATAAAAACGCGGTAATATACTGATATTACGAATGAAAAATGGGCTTTTCGCAAAATAAATACCATTTGCGGCGGTTTCGATTGCGTTGCGAAGGCCTTTATGGGAGTTTGCGGCCATTCGAAAACAGACCTTTGACTTGTCTGCGCGCCACGGCTCCCCTCAAGCATCGACACTTTCGGACTATGCCAGGCAATCTCGCCCGGCAGCACCGCACGATGTGCGATTTCTCAAGGAGGCCCCCATGGCCGACGGTACAGTTAAGTGGTTCAACCCTACCAAGGGTTTCGGTTTCATTCAGCCGGAAGCTGGCGGCACCGACGTTTTCGTCCACATTTCGGCGGTTGAAAAGGCCGGCCTGCGCAGCCTGAACGAAGGCCAGAAGGTCTCCTATCAGATCGCTCAAGATCGCGGCAAGAGCTCGGCCGTTGACCTGAAAGTGCTCTAAGAGGCGCTTTACGGTGACAATTAAAGCCTCTTCCGGTCGCCGGAAGAGGCTTTTTTGTGCCCGCTTGTCTGAGGGCGGCATGGTAGGCCCGGAGGGACTCGAACCCGCCCTACCCCCACTTTTTCAGTTGGCTGATCTGCACCAGATTGCCGCAGGTGTCGTTGACGTGGGCGATGGTTGCCCCGGTGACCTCGGTCGGAGCCATGGCGAACACCCCGCCCTTGCCGGTAATCCGCGCCACGTCGGCCTGAACGTCGTCGGTGAAGAACATCACCGACGGCTGGTTCTGCTGGAACAGAGCCTGCTGATAGGCCTTGCCCGCCGGATTGTCGTTGCGCGCCAGCTGCAGTTCGGTGCCTTCGGGCTCGTCCGGCGAGACCACGGTCAGCCAGCGGAACGGCCCGTTGGTGAAATCGGCCTTTTTGGCCATGCCGAGGACGTCGGTGTAGAAGGCCAGCGCCTTGTCCTGGTCGTCGACATAGACGGTTGTGAGTTTGATTTTCATGGGGTTTCTCCTTGGTTTGTTGAGAGTCAGAGTTAAAAAAACAGGCAACAATGAGCTTCATCGTTGGCCGCAAGGCCCCCACCACCATTTGACCTCTGGTCAAATGGTCCCCCTCCCCGCGTGGCGGGGAGGTACAAGAAAGAGAGTAAAACTCTTATCCCAAGGCGGACTGGCTATCTTTTACTTAGTACCTCCCCACCACGTGGGGAGGGGGACCGCGCGAACACGAAGTGGAGCGTGGTGGTGGGGGCCTTTTCTTCCTTACTAAACCGTCGCCAGCACCGCTTCCATATTGGTGAAGAATCTTGCCCAGCCGAGCTTGGCGCCGTTGTAGGCCTGCGGATAATCGGTCGGGAAGCCGGCCTGATCCATGCGCAGATGCGTGCCCTTCGCCGTCGGGGTCAGCGTCCACGTCACCGTGCTTTCCAGTCCCATCGCGCCCCAGCTGTAGACCAGGGTTGTCACCGGCTCGATCGCCAGGACCTGGCAGTCGACCGAGCCCCAGTCGCCGCTCAGTGTAAAGCGATGGTCCACCTGCGGCACGAAGTCGTTCTTCATCAGCCACTCGGCGATCAGGTGCGGCTGGGTCAGGGCACGCCACACTTTTTCGGGCGCAAACGCCACTTCGCGCTCGACCGTGACGGTCAGGGTTTCGACAGCAGCTTCAGTCATTGGTCCATCCTTTTGAGCAGGTCCTCAAGGTCGTCGAAGCGGCTTTCCCAGAAGCCGCCCATGGCGCGCGCCCAGTCGATCAGCGGCCCCAAGGCCATGGGCTGAGCGGCATAGCGCGTCTGCCGGCCCTGAGGCGTGTCGCGCACCAAGCCGGCGCGCTTGAGCACCGCCAGGTGTTTGGACACCGCCGGCTGTGAAATGCCGGCGCGTTCGGTCAGCGCCGCCACGGTCTGATCGCCGTCGCGGCACAGCCGCTCGAAGATCGCCCGCCGCGTCGGATCGGACAGGGAGCGGAACATCTCGTCGCGCGCGGTCTCTGGGGTGGTCGGCATGTCAATTGATAACCCGTTGGCTATGAGTTGCCATTCATAACCACTTGGCTATGAGAGTCAAGCCTGAACATAACGCGGTATTTTTAACCCTGTGTCTCAACCGTTTGGCGACGCGCGGGTGTTAGTCTCCTCGGCGAAAGATGGGGAAGCCGCGCTGGACGTCGCCCCAACCTCGCCATTTACCCGGAGCCGCCCATGCCCGCCGCCTCTTTGACCGACCTGACCTCTTCCCTCACTCGTTCCGCCGCCATCGGCGCCGAGGACGTGCTCGCCCTGCGCCGGCTGGTCTGGGCCGACGCCGCCGTCAGCCCCGACGAGGCCAATGCGCTGATGGCGCTGAACCAGGCCTGCCCGGTCCAGGCGCCGGAATGGATCGACTATTTCGTCGAGGTCATGGTCGATTACATCGTCCACCAGCAGTTGCCGGAGGGCTATGTCGATGCGGCCAAGGCGCAATGGCTGATGGACTGGATCGACAAGGACGGCCGTCTCGACAGCCGTGGCGAGCTGGAACTGCTGGTCAAGGTCTTGGAAACCGCGACCGCCGTCCCCGATACCCTGCGTGTCTATGCGCTGAAGCAGATCGAGCAGGCGGTGCTGACCGGCAGCGGTCCGACGCGGCATGAGCACATCGGCGGCGATGGCACGCTCGATGCGGATGGCATCAATGTCACCGAATGCGCGCTGCTGAGTCGGGTGATTTACGCCTGCGGCGGCGACAATGCGACTGTCGTTTCGACCGATGAAGCCGACATGCTGTTCCGCATCAAGGACGCGACGCTCGGTAAAAATAACGCGCCGCAATGGCCGGATCTGTTCGTCAAGGCGATCGCCAATCATTTGCTGGCGCACCGCGATTATCAGACTCTGTCGCGCGAGGATCAGATGCGGCTGGACGCCTATACGGCGGATACCGGCGTGCATGTCGGGCGCTTCTTCGGCCGTATGATCGGCCTGGGGCGGCCGGCCCTGCCCGATGCGGTGATGGCCATTCCGGATGAGATCAACGATGAAGCCGCGGCGGCCGAGGATCACAAGCTGACACCCGGCGAGATTCAGTGGACGGTCGAGCATATCCGCGCCGACGGGCACACGGACGCGCTGGAAAAGGCGCTGATTGCGTTTCTGCGCAATGAGGGGGTTGTGCCTGGGTATGTGGCGCCTGTGGCGGCGCACGCGTTTGGGCGCAGATAGCACTGTACCATTTCGGGGTGTGGGGTCCGTGACCCCACATCTTTTCTAAATTCCTTCTCGCCCATCCGCCCCCAAAGGGCGGTGGTCGAGAAGGAAATAAGGAAGGACTGGGGCCTCAGGCCCCAGACCCCAAAGTTGGACAGCGCTATTTCGTCAAGCCGCGCACCGCCCGGTTCCACAGCCCGGCCGGCACCGGCGGCGCCGTCTCCGACAAATCCCTCAGCTTCAGAATAATCACTTCCAACTGCGCCGTCGCGTCCCCGCCATCCGCCGCCGCCAGCCGCAGCACCTCGATCTCCCGCCGCAATGACGAGTAAGCATTGGCCGCCAGGAAATGGCTCTGCGCCCGCTCCGACCACTTCAGCACCGATTGCAGGATCGACACCACCGACACCCCCGCCCCGGCGCACAGCAGCACCAGTTTGAAATCGACCCCAAACAAAGCGTTCGGCGCGCCCGGCGTGATCAACGTGGCGCTGACCGCCGACACCACCGCGCCGCCGGCGACATTGGCCACCGTCGACCACAGCGCATAGGCGTCAAGCACGTCCCTTGCCCGCCAATGCGCATACTGCGATTTCTTGATGCGAAATTCGGTGTCATCCAGAATTCTGGAAAACTCGGAATTTTCCCCCATGCCCCCACCTCCGAAGCGAGTTAAGCATAAAGGGAGTAGCTGAGGCAACGGAGAAGCTTGAAAGACCGCAAGGCCCCCACCACCAAACTCGCTACCGCTCGTTCGGTCCCCCGCCCCACGAGTGGGGCGGTAAAAAAGAAAGCAACTTAGCCCTTTAGAATGGCCGCGGGAGTTATCTATTCATCAGAGCAGGAACAGAAAAAGCGACCTCCTCTACTTTTTACCGCCCCACTCGTGGGGCGGGGGACCGCGCGAAAACGC
>OUNJ010000028.1_pt1 | contig 14731 bp, 15 predicted proteins | sample 1755361 | NCBI WGS metagenome assembly OUNJ01 (sample SAMEA3914825, study PRJEB12502) | metagenome | biome: forest; material: soil | place: USA | collected 2012-03-12 | depth 0.1 m
ATTCGGGGAATGACGCCAGTGGAAAAGCGATTCGATGATTCACTATCCCCGCACGCCGTGATCCGGAATCGCAATCGGTGCGGCTTTCGGCTTATCCGCCGCGGGCAATTGCGGCGCAAGCGGCGACTTCGCGGCGGGCGAAATGACCCCCGCGGGTGCCGCAGGCGTGGGCACAGCACCCGGCGCGCCAACCGTCGCCGGAGCGGTCGTCTGCGGAATGCCCGCTTTTGCCGCCATGGCGTCTTTCAGGAACGTCGCAAACAATTCCTCGAACGTCGTCTGGCCGATTTTGAACGCCCCGCCGCGCTCGCGCTCGATGGGAATCGTCACGTCATGCAACTGCTCGACAGGCGTGCCGGTGGCGAGTTGCAGCACATGGCCGACCATCAGTTCGGTTTGCGGCGCGAGCAGGCCGTGCGTTTTCAACTGGCCGATCACGTACGGCACGTTGGTGAGCGCGATGTTCGCCTTGCCTACGGGGAGCATGTCCGACGCGCTGGCGTTGAAATCCGCCGTCGCCGTGAGGTTCGCGTCCTTCGTCGTCAGGCTGAATTTCTTCAGCGTAATCACCGATTCCGGCGACTGGATGCTCGCAATCGCTTCCGGTTTGTTCGGCATTGCGCCCTCATACGTCGCATCCATATCGAGCATGATCGGCAGATACGGCGCATCTTTCGCTTCGCTCGTCACCGGCCCGGCTTTGAGCAAAGTGTGCACCACGTTGAGCTTTTTATCGTTGAGCGCATTGCTCCACCCACCAGTAATTTCCGCGATTTTCACCGCCCCTTCCGGTGCGGCTTGCGGCGTAATCACGATGTCTTTGTAATTCATTTTCACTTCGCCCAGGCCGCTTTTATCGGCGGCGATGCTCGAATCCACGCCGCTGCCCTGCGCGACCGCGACCTGCATAGTCTCATAGACCGGCACCACGGTCGGCGCTTTGTCTTCCTCACCCGCCGCCTGTTGCTCGCGCAAATAGGTCAGCTCGATTTGGTTGGGCGACTGGTAATGCGTTTCGACATACGGCACATCGCTATGGCTGGTTTGGCTGACCGTCAGCAGGAATGGCACGTTGCCTTTGATTTTCAGCAGCGATTTTTCCGGCACGTCCGCATCCGCGAAATCGATCGGCTGTGCGGCCTCGAAACGCATGCTAGAAAGGTCCATCGCCAGCGCGTAGATTTCGATGGTCGGCGTCGAAACGCGCAGCGCATCCGTCACTTTCTGGTCGCCCGGCTTGTAAGTAGCGCGCTGCAACGGCTTGATGGTCATGATGGGGTTATGCACCACCACATGCTTGCTCGCAAAGCTGCCGACGACTTCAAGATCGCCGTAGGTAATGTCGATGTCACGCCCCTGCGCACGGCCGCGTTCCTTCATTTGCGCGATGAAATGGTCGAGCTGTTCCTTCACCAGCGCTTTGTCGATGCCCGCGCGCGAGGCGAAGAAACCGATCAGCACCAGCACGAGGATACCCGCCACGATCGGCACCATCAGCCCGCGTTTTTTCTTCGGTGTTTCGGTAACTGGCGTTGGCTCGGTCATACTTTTCTCGTGCGGTTAGCGGTTATCCTGAATGCGGGAATTATTTCTTATCGACCTGCATGTTGCGCGTGGCGGAAGGCAACGAAACTTTCAACCCGTCGAGGCTGTCGTTCATCATGATCTGGCAGCCAAGGCGCGAGGTGTGCGTGAGGCCAAACGCGAGGTCGAGCATGTCTTCCTCATCGTCCGAAGCTTTGGGCAACTGCGTGTAGAATTTTTCATCCACGATCACGTGGCAGGTGCTGCAAGCGAGCGATCCCTCGCACGCGCCCTCGAGCGGAATGTGGTTTTTATGCGCGACTTCGAGCAGCGAAATGCCGTTGGGCGCTTCGACTTCTTTTTCCGTTCCGTCATTCAGTACAAAAGTAATCTTAGGCATTAAGTTCCTCGGTGACAGGTGATAGGTGACCGGTGACAGGTGGCTTACTTCCCTGCAACGATTTGATAAGGCCAACAAGGCCTCGGGAGATTTTTCGACTTAATTGCATCTGCGTATCACAATTTTCTATAAATTTGAGCCGTACTGCCAACATAAGCTGCGTTTGAAGTTCACCAAGCGATCCTCTAGCAACATACAAAAATTGTATCAATTCTTTCGTGCCATTGCGTTCGCTTCCCTCGGCAATATTGGAGGCAACGGAGACCGAAGCCCGCTTCATCTGACTTGCCAGACCATAGGTTTCGTCTTTCGGCAACTGCGCACATAACGTATAAACCTCTTCGGCCAAAATCATCGCTTCTTGCCAGACGCGGAGGTCTTCGAAAGACCGAATGTAGCCATCGTCACCTGTCACCTGCCACCTCTTTCCACCTGCCACTACTCATTTCACTTCATCCACTTTTTTGCCGCTCAACGCACCCGCAATCGCTGCGTTCATGCGCCGCTCGGCGAACGGGCCGACCAGCGCGCTGAGCTGGTGCGCCTCATGGTCGATGCGCTCGCGGTTCGTGCCCGCGATCATTTCCCGAAGCCGCGCGATCTGCGCCTCGATCATCGCCCCCTCGCCCGGTTTCAGCAGCGCACCGTCCGCCGCCATTGCCGCCGAAAGGTCCGCAATCGTGCGCTCCGCCTCGACCCGCGCTTCAATCAGCAAACGTTGGCTGATATCCGCGCGCGCATGTTCCATGCTGTCGGCTACCATACGTTCGATTTCCTCGAAAGCAAGGCCGTAACTGGGTTTGACCTCGATTTGCGCGGTGACGTCGCTCACCAGTTCCTTCGCGGCCACAGTCAGCAGCCCGTCCGCGTCGATCTCGAACGTCACACGGATGCGCGCTGCGCCCGCAACCATCGGCGGAATGCCGCGCAGGGTGAATTCAGCGAGCGAGCGGCAATCGGCCACCAGCTCGCGCTCGCCTTGCACCACATGGATTTTCATCGCCGTTTGCCCGTCCTGATAGGTCGTGAATTCCTGCGCGACGGCGGCGGGAATCGGCGAATTGCGGTAGATGATTTTTTCGACAATGCCGCCCATGGTTTCCAGCCCGAGCGACAGCGGCGCGACATCGAGCAGCAGGTTTTCCGAACCTTTCGTCAGCGCTTCGGCCTGCAATGCCGCGCCCATGGCCACCACGAGGTCCGGGTCGATGCTATCGAGCGGCGCTTTGCCGAAGAATTCCGCGACTTTTTGCTTCACCAGCTTCATACGCGTCGAACCGCCGACCAGCACCACGCCGTCGATTTGTGCGGGCGAGAGTTGCGCATCCGCGAGTGCCGCTTCCGAGCAATCCAGCGTGCGTCGCACCAGCGGTTCGAGCATGCCAGCCAGCGCTGCCTGATCGAGCGCGAGGTGAATGCCTTCCCACACCAGATCGGCCTTGTCCGCAGCCGTCAATTTTTCCTTCGCGAGGCGGCACAGTGCCAGCAATTCCCCAAGTTCCGCTGGGGTGAGCGATTCCGGCTTCGCATGCGCTTTTTCGAGCATTTTTTGCGCAATCGCCTGGTCGACATCGTCCCCACCGAGCTGCGTGTCACCGGCAGTCGCGAGGACCTGGAACACGCCCTCCTCCAGCTTCAAAATCGAAATATCGAACGTGCCGCCGCCGAAATCGTAGATCGCAAACACGCCCTGCGCCGCGGAATCGAGCCCATAAGCCAGCGCCGCCGCCGTCGGCTCGTTGATGAGGCGCAGCACTTCGAGGCCCGCCAAGCGCGCCGCATCTTTCGTCGCCGCGCGCGCCGCATCGTCGAAATAGGCTGGCACGGTGATGACCGCGCGGTTCACTTCACGACCCAGCGCTTCCGTCGCCATGTCTTTCAAATGGCGCAAAATATCCGCCGAAATCTCGACCGCGGTAAGGCTACGCCCACCCGCTTTCACCCGCACCGGGCCGTCCTGCGCCGTGTCGAATTCATAGGCATGCTGGCCCGCGATGCTCGCAATATCGCCCGCCGCTTTGCCCATCAGCCGCTTCGCGGATGCGATCACGCCCGCTTCGCCCTCGCTGTAAGCCCGCCGCGCTTCATGGCCGACACTGGCGCTTTTGCTGGTATATTGCACGATGGACGGAATGATCGCGCGGCCATGCGCATCGTGGATCGCCTCAGGTTCGCTGTCGCTCGCGATGGCGACGACGCTGTGTGTGGTGCCAAGGTCGATGCCGATCGCCGCCGTATCCGCATGCGGCAGCGGCGTCTGGCCGGGTTCGTAGATCTGGATCAGGTTAGCCATGGTTCGCCTTCATTCGGTAGATCAGCATATGGGCTTCCTCCATCGCTTTGCCAAGATATTGCAGGCGGATGGTTTCATGCGTGGCACGCGCCGTGTCATCCGCCGCAAACGCCGCCGTGAGCGACGCCTGATTTTCCGCCGCGAGCGCTTTGATTTCACTGACGATGGCCGCCAGCGCCGCGCCATCGCTCCCTGCATCGAAAATCCGCTCGCGCAGTTCCATCATTTCGCCAAGGATGGCGGGCGGCACGGATGCATCGTCGGCGAGGGCATGGATGTTTTGCAGCTCGAGCAAATGCTCCGCCCGGCGCAGGGGATTCTTCAGCGTTTCGTAAGCATCGTTCACCAATTGCGAGCGCTGGATAGCCGCGACGCGCTCAGCTTCCGGCTTGCCGATGAAACGGTCGGGATGCGTCGCGCGTTGGGCCGCAAAATACGCTTGCTCTAGCGTTTTCATGTTGAGGTCGAACTGCGCAGGCACGCTGAGAATATCGAAGAAACTTTGCATCCCGCGCGTAATAAGGCAGAACCGTGCGGCTGTCCACCGATTACGGCATCACTCGTGTCGGCGCGTCCTTGTCCGAATAGAGCGGATACAGCGCGCGGGCGTTGAACAACTGGTAGTGCCACCATTCATTGCGGTAAAAATCGAAGCCGGCGCTGGTCATGATGCCCATCAGCAGCAGGCGGTTGCGCTGCGCGTTCGCGTTGATGTCGAGCCGCCCATGGTGCGAGCGCGGGTGGAATTCATCGAACGAAGTGCCCATATCGAGCGGCGTGAAGTTCCAGTCGCACAAAGTGAGATCTACCGCCGCGCCGCGCGAATGCGGCGAGCCTTTGGCCGGGTCGGCGAGGAAGTTCGGATCGGGCGTGTGCTCCCACAATTTCCACTGCGCTTCGGTCGGGCGGAACGCATCGTAAATCGTGAAGCGGTAGCCTTGCGTTTTGGCGAGCGCGACGGCGCGTTGCAGCAGTTCCGCGGCGACTTCATTCAGGTAGCAGCGCGCATCCTTGCGGTAGATCGGTTTGCCGGTAAAATTATCCTTCGTCGCGTATTTCAGCGCGATGCGCACATCGTGCGATTGCGGGGTGATTTCAACTAGTGACACCATGCGCCTCCAGCGTTTGCTTCAGCCCCTCACGGATGATGCCCTCGCAGGCTTTCGCCAGTTCCTTGCGGTCCTCGTAACTGCTGATGCGCTCGACGGGGTAATATTTGACATGCACCGTCACGCTCGGGAATTGCAGCAGCTTCCAGAAATGCCCGCCGAAGCTCGCCTCGCCAATCCACGCCACCTGCTCGCGGTTGCTGGCTTCGAGCGGCACATCCCCAATGCGGGTATAAGCGACAACGACCGGTTGCAGCGGCAGATCATGCGCTTCGACGAGGTTCAAAAACCCGCTTTTGAACGGCATGACGTGGAACCCATCGCCCGTTGTGCCTTCCGGGAACAGCGCGAGCACTTTATCGCGCTTCAGTCGCTCGCTCATTTCCGCCTGCGCACGCTGCATATCCGCCGGGCGGCGCTCGATGAACACGCAATCCGCCAGTACGCAGAAAAAGCCGATGATGGGCCAGCTGCGGATTTCGAGCTTCGGCGTGAACGACAGCGGCATCGCCGAGCCGAGCACGAAAATATCAAGGTAGCTGGAATGATTCGCCACCTGCATCAGCGGGCGCAGCTTGCTCACCTCCCCCTCGCGGGTGATGCGCAACCCCGCGATGAAGCCCACCGTGCCGAAGAAAAACCGCACCAGCATGGCGCGCAACCGCTCCATCGCAAAGCCCCAAAGCAGCAGCACCGGCACGAACATGACGAGGATGAGTGCGATGAAGCAGGCAATGCGCAAAAGCGCGCGCAGCTTCGAGGTCGGGGGCAATCGGGGCGTGTCGCTCATCATTATTCCGGGATGTAGCGATCCGTATAGCGCTCATGGATCGTGTTGGTTTTCACCACGATCGACACGTCGCAGGTATTGTAAGCATAATCGAGCACCGCGCCGTCGCCGACCAGGCCGTTCAGGCGCAAATAGCCCTTAATCAGCGGCGGCAGCACGGCGAGCGCCGCGCGCGGCACGACTTCCTCTTTCGGCAGCAAATTCATGTTGGTGTAATGCGCAGGCAGCGCTTTCGGGCGGATTTCCGCGGGCGCGAGGTGGTAATGGTAGAGGTACGACAGCGCGTGGATATGCTCCTTCACGTTGACGCCGTGGAAGCTCGCGCAGCCGAACATCAGGTCAATTTTTTTGGCGGCGATGAACGCGCCGATCCCCTGCCACAGCATCTGGATCACGGGCCGCGTGCGGTATTGCTGTTCCACACAGCTGCGCCCCAACTCCATGATTTCGCCGGGACTCGCTTTCACCGGGTTGATGTCATATTCCGTTTCCGTATAAAAACTGCCGACCAGTGGCATGTTCGTGCGGGTGAGCAACCGGTAGGTGCCGACGACACGGGCGTCACCCGTGCGGTTATTGTCGATGACGATGAGGTGGTAGCACGCCTCGTCGAACATATCGAAATCGCGCTTTTGCTGCTGCACGGCGAGGTTCGCCACCGCGCCCATTTCCTCGCAGAAAATACGGTAGCGCAGGCGTTGCGCCGCGTGCACATCCGCCTCGTTTTCCGCGAGGCGCAGGGTCAAATTGCCCGAATCGATCGGCTCGAAAACCTTTTCAAATAGCATATTTCCTCAGTTTCCTGCCTCATCCAGCGGAACGCAAAATAGCTCCAGCCGGTGATCGACGAGCTTATAGCCAAGCTCGCGGGCGATTTTTTCCTGCAATTTTTCGATTTCGTCGTTGTGGAATTCCACCACTTTGCCGCTGCGCACATCGAGCAGATGGTCATGGTGCTCCGCGGGCATTTCCTCGTAGCGCGCGCGCCCGTCGCCGAAATCATGGCGCTCGATGATATGCGCGTCCTCGAACAGCTTCACGGTGCGGTACACCGTCGCGATGCTGATTTTCGGGTCGATGGCGGAAGCGCGGCGATACAGCGCCTCGACATCCGGATGGTCGGTCGAATCCGACAGCGCGCGCGCGATGACGCGCCGCTGTTCGGTCATTTTCAGGCCTTTTTCAATGCATTTCTGCTCGAGGATGCTGGGCATAGGGCCGTGACCATACCCCCACTTTTCGGGCAAGCGCAAGTTTTTCGAGCAAGTTAACAGCTTGCTTGACGCTTATACGTGAATGGAATAGAAATAGCCGTTAACAACAATAATATGAACATTTGTTCAATAAAAGCGTCACCCGAATCTTCAAGGCAAGCCCATGAAAAAGAAAACGAGCAAGCTCTCCCTTGCTGCCAGCAACGAGCGTGCGTCGCTCACCAGCGCCAGCAACCACGATACCCTCATCGCCGCCACCGCCCAGATTGTGAGTGCTTACATCGCGGGCCGCGGTGCGGAGCGCCTGAACCTGCATGGGTTGATGGCGGATGTGTATGCGACGCTTGCGGGCTTATCGCATGAAGCGCAAGCCGCGGAAACGGGCAGCACTGGCAGCAATACGCGCAAGCCGGTCGTGTCGGTCGAGGATTCGGTGAAGGCGGATTACCTGATCTGCCTCGAGGACGGCAAGCGCGTCAAAATGCTCAAGCGCCACCTAAAAACGGCCTACAACATGAGCCCCGAGCAATACCGCGCGCGCTGGAACCTGCCCGCCACCTACCCGATGGTCGCGCCGAACTACGCGAAAGTGCGCAGCCAGCTCGCCAAGCAAATCGGCCTCGGCCGCGCGACCCGCCTGCCCACCGCCAAGCAGCGCATGAACGCTGCCGCCGGGAATTTGCGGTAGTTTTCCAAAGATTGCCGAAGGCAAATTATTCATTTCGATGGATCCTGAACCAAGTTCAGGATGACGATGTGACGCCGTTGGTGCCTCAAACTCCGCCATGCTGAACTTGGTTCAGCATCCATCTGCTAGACTTCATCCAATCCAATATCCACCGCCACCGCCGAATGCGTCAGCTTGCCGACGCTGATGAAATCGACGCCGGTTTCCGCAATCGCCCGCACGGTTTCAAGTGAAACACTGCCCGAAGCTTCGGTTTTCACCGACGAAAAATCGCTATTTTCTGCCAAATCTTTGGCATTATGGGCAACCACGCGCGCGACACCTTCGCGCAACTGGTCGTTCGTCATATTATCGAGCAGCACGATGTCGCAGCCGACGGCGAGCGCCTCGTCGAGCTGGGCAAGCGTATCGCATTCGACCTCGATTTTCATGCCCGCAGGCGCATGTGTCTTCGCCGCCATCACCGCCGCGCTCACGCTGCCCGCCACCGCGATATGGTTGTCCTTAATCAGCACCAGATCGTAAAGCCCCATGCGATGGTTGCACCCGCCGCCGCAAGAAACTGCGTATTTCTGCAACGCCCGCAAGCCGGGAGTGGTCTTGCGCGTATCGAGAATCTGCGCGCCCGTGCCCGCTACTGCGGCGACATAACGCGCGGTCAGTGTCGCCACACCCGAAAGCTGCTGCACGAGGTTCAGCGCCACGCGCTCACCCATCAGCAGCGCCCGCGCCGGGCCTTCGAGGGTGGCAAGCATCGCCCCCTTCTCCACCGGCGTGCCGTCCTCCACTTCGAGCACCACCCGCACTTTAGGGTCGATCAGCTCGAACAATTTCGGCAGGAACGTGAGGCCGCAAACTACCAGCGCCTCGCGCGCATTCATCGCGAATTTCGCCTGCATATCAGCGGGGATGCAGGCTTGCGCCGTCACATCGCCGCTGCCAATATCCTCGGCGAGCGCCATTTTCAGCAGCGGGGTAATATCAATGGAGGATTGCATAGAAGTGCGTAGTGAGTAGTGGGTTGTGAGTGGTGAAGAATGTTCTATATAGGCATACACGCGCAAATGCTACTATTCACCACCCACTACTCACCACGCACATGAAAACCTCCCTCACCCACCACCAGCTCGACGTCGCCATCATCGGCGCCGGTGGCGCGGGCCTGCGCGCGGCGATTGCCGCAAGCGAGGGCGGCTTACGCGTCGGCGTCATCAGCAAGGTCGATCCGCGCCGCAGCCACACCATGGCCGCGCAAGGCGGCATCAACGCAGCGCTCGGCACCCGCGGGCCGGATGACTGGCGCTGGCACATGTACGACACCGTGCGCGGTTCCGACTGGCTCGGCGACCAGGACGCCATCGCGCGTTTGTGCGAGCAAGCGCCGCGCGCCATCAACGAACTCGCCGAATGGGGCGTGCCCTTCACCCGCGACGCGGACGGCCAGATCTATCAGCGCCCTTATGGCGGCCAAACCATCGAATATGGCGGCGACCCGGCCTTCCGCGCCGCCGCTGCCGAGGACCGCACCGGCCAAGCGATCATGCAAGTGATGCTCAAGCGCGCCATCGACCGGCCCATCACGTTCTACTCCGAATTCTTCGCGCTCGATTTGTTGATGAGCGACGGCGGCGCCTGCACCGGCGTGTTGTGCTTTGAGATCGCCACCGGCGAGCTGCATGCCTTCCACGCGCCCGTCACCATCATCGCCACGGGTGGCTACGGCCAAGTCTACGCCTCCACCACCGCCGCGAATCTCTGCACTGGCGACGGCAACGCGATGGTGCTGCGTGCGGGGCTCGCCCTGCAAGACATGGAGTTCGTGCAATTCCACCCAACCGGGCTTTACGGCAACGGCATCCTCATCACCGAGGGCGCGCGCGGCGAAGGCGGCCATTTGCGCAACGCTAGCGGCGAGCGTTTCCTCACACGCTATGCACCACATTCTATGGAATTGGCCAGCCGCGACGTGATCGCCCGCGCCATCACCGTTGAAATGCGCGAGGGCCGTGGCGCGGGGCCGAAATCCGACCATGTCTGGCTCGACCTTACGCATTTGCCCGCCAATGTGTTCGAGGAAAAACTCCCCTACATCACCAGCATTTGCGAGCGCCTCGGCGGCATCGACCCGCGGCGCGAAATGATTCCCGTGGTGCCGACCGTGCATTATTCCATGGGCGGCATCCCGACCAATGTCGAAAGCCAGGTGCTGCGCATCGGCGCGGATGGCGCGGAATCCGTGGTACCGGGGCTGATGGCCATCGGCGAAGCGGCGTGCAATTCCTGCCACGGTGCGAACCGGCTCGGCTGCAATTCGCTGCTCGACCTCGTCGTCTTCGGCAAGGATGCTGGCGACTGGGCGGCGCGGAATATCAAGCATGACAGCAAAACGGATAACGCCGCGAGCGCATCGCTGGAACGCGCCATCGCACGTCTCGATGCCATGATAAACCCAGCGATCAAAACCGCACCACAAACCATCCGTCAACAGCTACAAACCACGATGAGCGCCTGCGCCCCCATCTATCGCACCGGCGCGGATTTGCAGCGCGGGCATGACGCACTCGAAGCATTGACGAGAGAAAAACTCGGCACGCGCGAAACGAATCTGGTGTGGAATACGGAATTACTGAACGCGCTCGAAACCGAAAACCTCCTCGCGCAAGGTCGCGCCACCATGCTCGCGGCGCTGAAGCGCACAGAAAGCCGCGGGGCGCATGCACGCGAGGATCATCCGAACCGCGACGACGCCCATTGGCTGAAACATTCGCTGGTAGCGATCGATGAGCACAACGCGCTGCACCACACCACCCGCGCCGTCCACCTCACCGCCGGAGCGGACGAACCCAGTTTCGCGCCAGAGGTTCGGGCTTACTAACTAGCGCGTTTTAAACACAAGCGCTTCGCGCAATGTACCAACCGCAAGCTGCAGCGCCCCGCGCAAATCATTCGGAATAGGCTGGTAAATCGGCACATCCACCGCCATCGGCGAAGTGAATTCCGCATCGCGCGCATCAGCGCCGAGCACCATATGCAGCGTGACGGATTTCGGGATTTGCAGCGCGTAACTGATCAGCGGCGCGTCTTTCGCCACGGTCGGGCAAGCATGCCCCGTCATCGGCCCGCAACTTTGCGTGCTCTCGCTAGCGGAAAGATTCAGCTTCGGAATGACACTCATCGTCACCGTGTAATGCTCCGGCGCGCTGCCCGCTTTGGCGTAGAGCGCCTGCACCGTCGCGGGCAATTGCACACGATAAGTACCCGCATCGCTATCCATCGCTTCCATGGTCAGTTCGGGAATGGAAATCGCGTAACTTTCATCGCCCTCGACCATCGACAGCGTCGCGCGCTTGACTTTCACCGCAAAACGAAACGGAAAGCCAGTGGCGCTCACTGCATCCGCCTCGAGGGACATCACTTGGCTGGTCGTCCGCATCGCTTGATACTGGTGGGTAATACTTGCTTGCACGCGCGCCACGTCCGCCGCCATCAGCCAGCTCCAGATGCCGTACCAGATGACGACAATGGCAAGCGTGATGGTAGCGGCTTGCAACAGTCTACGCATGCGGCTTCTCAATCGCCGTGCTCGCAATGGATTTCGATAGCGCCAGCATCCGGTCCAGCGGTTTTTTTGCGGAGACGATCAGCTCCGACGGCAGGATGAGTTCCGGCGATTGGTCGCGCATGCAAAGGTAAAGCTTTTCCATCGTGTTCAGCTTCATGAATTCGCAGGTGTTGCAGCTAATGCACGCGCCGCCATCGAGCGCGCTCGGCACGCCGTAGAAGGTGCTGCCCGGCGAGCGTTTCTGCATCTGGTGCAGGATGCCCGCCTCGGTCAGCACAAGGAATTCCCGGCCCGGATTTTTTTCCGTGAAGGTCAGCAGCGACGAGGTCGAGCCGATATGGTCGGCGTAGTTCAGCAGCGCCTCCGGGCATTCCGGGTGGGCGATGGTGAGCGCGTTCGGGTGCGCGGTTTTCAGCTTCACCAACTCGCGCTCGCTGAAACGCTCATGCACCATGCAAGAGCCGTCCCACAGCAGCATGTCACGGCCGGTTTTTTTGTTGAGGTAGCTGCCGAGGAACCGGTCCGGCGCGAAGATGATTTTCTGGTCCGCGGGCAGTGAATTGATGATGCTTTCCGCATTGCTCGAGGTCACGATGATGTCGGTGAGCGCTTTGATTTCCGCCGAGCAATTGATGTAGGTGATGGCGATATGGTCCGGGTGTGCCTCGCGGAACGCCTTGAACTGCTCCGGCGGGCAGGAATATTCCAGCGAGCAGCCGGCCTTCACATCCGGCAGCAACACCTTCTTCGTCGGGTTGAGGATTTTCGCACCCTCGGCCATGAATTTCACGCCGCAGAACACGATCACATCGGCCGTGGTTTCCATCGCCTTGCGCGCCAGTTCCAGCGAATCGCCGATAATGTCGGCAATGTCCTGAATGTCGTCTTCCTGGTAATAATGCGCAAGGATCACCGCGTTCATCTCGCGCTTCAGGCGCAGGATTTCCTCCTCGAGATTCGGAGGAATCGCGCCGCGCGGCGCCTGTGTCTGTTGCCCTGAACCAGCCTGCATGCGGGTTACATAGTGCAAATTGCCATGAAAGCAAGATTTTCGCACCCCATCGCGCCCGCGCCATGCGAAAGATAATGCGATAGATCAGAAAATACCTTATGATCGCCCGCATGACCACACCCGCCACGATTGCCGCCCTACCCGACTGGCCCCATGCTGGCAAAAAAGTGAAAGACGCGCCGGAAAACGCCATCTGGCGCACCGAAACCGTCGGCATGGCGGCGATGCAATTCGCCGTCATCCCCAATAACCGGGCGGGCCTAAGCGAATACACCGTCATCGGCGGCTACCTCATTCCCCACTACCCGCCGGACCCCGACAAGCGTCAGCACCGCGACGAAGAATTGCTCAAAAAACGGGTCAAACGCTTCTTTTATTCCTCGGAAAAAGGCATCGATGTCGAATGCACCGCCGCCGAGCTCGACGCCGACATGCAGGAGTTCGAGCAGAAATTCGCCGCCGTCAGCGCGGCCCGGCGCGCCGCGGGCCAGCCGGAATTTTCGCTCTCCATCCCCTACCGCCAGATGAGCGCGGGCGAGCGCGAATTGCTCAGCCGCGGCGCGGTGCTCGTCGGCCACGCGGTCAACCGCCTCGGGCGCATCGGCTGCATCATCATCCAAGGCAACCGCGACGGCGTGAAGATCGAGCATGACGACGACTACATCGCGACCCACATGTCCGCGATCCAGAAAGAATTCAAAACGCTCTGGGCAAAACTCACGGACGAGGCCAATGTCAGCCTCGTGCGCTGCGTGCTGACGCGCGACGGCGCCATCGACTATGACGGCGTGTTCCACCACCTCATCCGCGAAATCGGTAAGCCCGTGCTACCGTATCTTGGCAGCGTCGCCAAAACCGCCATCGCCGATGTCGATATGACCGCGGACTGGGCGCCCGTGCAGGCCGCGCGCAATAACATCGTCGGCGATATCGGCAAATGTCTGGGCGCGATCGACGAAATGGCGCTGAACCTGCGCCGCATCGAGGACACGGCGGAATTCGCGAACCTGCTCAAGCGCGCGCAAGCCGCCCCCGCCCGCACGCGCGAGCTCGAACTCAGCGATTATCCGGCGCTCAGCAGTGAATATGTCGAACTCTGCCGCGCCCGCGCCAGCATCAAAAGCGAGGACACACCGAATTTCATGCCGCTCGCGGCGCGCCTGCGTTTCATCGGCAAAGAGCTGGAATTGCAGCACCGCGCGCTGCTCGATTATGCCCGCATCAGCAATAATGGCACCGGGGTCGATGCGTTGGAACTACTGATGCACGGCACCCACCTGATCGGCGACATGACAGAACTGCATTTGCCACGCAACCATACCGCGCTCGATGTGTATGACCGCGAGACGGAAGCATTCACCCGCGACCCGCGCACCGGCGCGCCCGCTTGCCTCGATGCCAGCTCGGTCGGCCGCCTCACCAGCAAAATCGACGAGTGGTTCGAGCGGTCACAAGTGAAACTCGGTGCCGTTGCAAGTTAGGAGACAATTCTATTAGGTAGGTTTATCAGGGCACAACGAGGCGCGTCTGCAATGAAAGTTGCGGCAACAATGCCAGCAGATCCGCCCGCTTCAGCGCCACACAGCCTTCCGTGCCGATACCGTCTTCCCGCATAAGATGCAGGAAAATCGCACTCCCCGCTCCGGGAATGATCGGCCCATCGACCCCATCATTATAGCCGAGCGGGATGATGAGGTCATAGACATGGTCCGCGCGCCAGAGCCGTTCGTGGCGGCCCGCGAAGGGCAGCTTGACGAGCTGGTTATACAGCGGATGGGCCGCGTCGTCGCACCAGCCATCTTCGGGCGTGAGCACCGTCAGCGGCAGCGCAGTGTGCGGCGCCTCCATGCGGTCGGGGCGATAGTAACAGCCGCGCAAAGCGAAGCTGCCTGTCGGGGTTTTGAGGTCCCCCTCGCGCTTGTCGCCCGCCGCCGCAATGCCCCCACGGCCGATGGTGCAGGCGTAGATTTTCCCACCCGCTTCGAGCGTGGTGGGGCTGGTGAGGGTGAGTGTGTGAATCATGCGTATACTTCCCTTAAAACCATCCATAGCAGCCCCACACACCACTTGCAAATCCACCAAAAACGCCGTAATCCTGCGGCATGAACGCCAACACACCCACCCCGCTGCTCGACCGCG
>OUNJ010000798.1_pt2 | contig 14646 bp, 16 predicted proteins | sample 1755361 | NCBI WGS metagenome assembly OUNJ01 (sample SAMEA3914825, study PRJEB12502) | metagenome | biome: forest; material: soil | place: USA | collected 2012-03-12 | depth 0.1 m
AAGGCCCCCACCACCACGCGCATGAAGAATGCGCGCGGTCTCCCTCCCCACAGGTGGGGAGGTATAAATTCTTATACTCCCCCACTCGTGGGGGAGGTGGCCTGAAAGGCCGGAGGGGGGCCTTTACAGGCGCGAGCTACCATTCCCTCACCGCGCCATCCGGGCCGCGCCAGGCCGGATTGCGCCAGGGGGGGCAGTCCTTCGCCGCCTCGCGCACCCGGGCTTCGTCGATCTCGATGCCGAGGCCGGGACCTGTCAGATTTTCGACATGGCCGTCGCGCACGTCGAAGACCTCCGGTCTGGTCAAGTAGGTCAAAAGGTCGTGCTCGGCGCTGTTGTAGTGGATGCCCAGCGACATTTCCTGGATGACATGGTTGGGCGTGGCGGTGGCGACCTGCAGGCAGGCGGCCAGGGCGATCGGTCCCAGCGGGCAGTGCGGGGCGAGCGCTACGTCGTAGGCTTCGGCCATGGCGGCGATGCGGCGGACTTCCGAGATGCCGCCGGCGTGGCTGAGGTCGGGCTGGATGATGTCGACGCAGGCCTTTTCCAGGAACGGCTTGAAATCCCAGCGGCTGTAGAGGCGTTCGCCCAGGGCGATCGGCGTGGTCGTCAGCTTCGACAACTGCTCGATGGCCTCGACGTGTTCGCTGAGTAGCGGTTCCTCGATGAACAGGGGGCGCAGCGGTTCGACGGCCCTGGCCACCGACTTGGCCATTGGCTTGTGGATGCGGCCGTGGAAGTCGATGCCGACGTCCAGGCCCGTGGCCTGGACCGAGGCCAGGCGTTCGCACACGCCGTCGATGACTCGGGGCGAGTCGAGCCAGCCCATGTCCTCGCTGGCGTTCATCTTGACCGCCGTGAAGCCTTGCGCCAGGCGTGCCTTGCCGGCCTCGGCGACGTCAGAGGGGCGGTCGCCGCCGATCCAGGCATAGACCTGCACCCGGTCGCGCACCGCGCCGCCCAGCAATTGCCACACCGGCACGCCCAGCCGCTTGCCCTTCAGGTCCCACAGCGCCTGATCGAAGCCCGACAGAGCCGACATCAGCACCGGCCCGCCGCGGTAGAAGCCGAGGCGGTAGAAGGTTTGCCACATGTCCTCGATGCGCGCCGAATCGCAGCCGAGAAAACGCTCGCGGATTTCGGCGAAGGCGGCCTGGCTGGCCTCGGTATGGCCTTCCAGCGAGGCTTCGCCCCAGCCGACAAGGCCATCATCGCATTCGACACGCACGAACAGCCAGCGCGGCGGCACGGCGAAGGTTTCGATCCTGCGGATGGCGCGCTGGCGCACCGCCGCTTCTGTAAAGGGCTGGGACGTGTCCATATCCCCGCTTAACCCTTGTGGCGCAAAGGGTCAAGAGAATTGTATGATAATATGCCGCGAATACGAATTCATGCTTATCCGGACTGACTTTCGTGTGCGTTGACGCTACGGCGCGGCAGGCCTGTTTACATCGTCCGGAGGCAATAAACAACTTGACGTTCGCGTAAACAAAGCGCAAACAGACGGCACCCTGAAAAGCCGCCCCAGACTGCTGCCGACAGCGCCGGAGGAACCTTCATGCCAAGCCCCGAAAACTCAGCCTACATCTACGACCATGTGCGCTCGCCGCGCGGCAAGGGCAAGAAGGACGGCAGCCTGCACCAGATCACGGCGCTCGACCTGTCGGCGCAGGTCCTGGCCGCCGTCCGCGACCGCAACAGCCTCGACACAGCCCTGGTTGACGACGTCATGTGGGGCTGCGTCACGCCGGTGGGCGAGGAGGGCGGCGACATCGCCCGCGCCGCGCCGCTGGCCGCCGGCTATTCGCAGCTGGCCGCCGGCGTCCAGGTCAACCGCTTCTGCGCCTCGGGGCTGGAAGCCGTCAACATCGCCGCCGCCAAGGTGGTGTCGGGCGAGGCGACCATGGCCATCGGTGGTGGGGTCGAATGCATGAGCCGCGTCGCCATGGGCTCGGACGGCGGCGCCTGGGCCATCGACGTGCGCGGCGCCTTCCCGCAATATTTCGTGCCTCAGGGCGTGTCGGCCGACATGATCGCCACCAAATGGGGCTTTTCGCGCGCCGACTGCGACGCTTTCGCCGTCGAAAGCCACAAGCGCGCGGCGAAATCCTGGGCCGAGGGCCGGTTCAAAAATGCTGTCATGCCGGTCAAGGACCAGATGGGCCTGACCGCGCTCGACCACGACGAGACCGTGCGTCCCAACACCGACATGCAGATACTGGCCGGCCTCAACCCGTCTTTCGCCGCGCTTGGCGAGATGGCCTTCGACGCCGTCATCGGCCAGCGCTATCCCGAGGTCGAGAAGATCGACCACGTTCACACGCCCGGCAATTCGTCGTCGATCGTCGATGGCGCCGCCGCCGTCCTGGTTGGCTCGAAGGAAGCCGGCGTCCTCACCGGCCTGAAGCCGAAGGCGCGCATCCTGGGCACCGCCTCGATCGGCTCGGAGCCGTCGATCATGCTGACCGGCCCGAGCTACGTTACCGAGAAGCTGTTGAAGAAGCTCGGCATGAAGGTGTCGGACATCGACCTTTACGAGCTCAACGAAGCCTTCGCCTCGGTGGTGCTGCGTTACATGCAGGTGCTCGACATCCCGCACGACAAGCTCAATGTCTGCGGCGGCGCCATCGCCATGGGCCACCCGCTGGGCGCGACGGGCGCGATGATCCTCGGCACCCTGGTTGACCAGCTGGAACGATCCGGCAAATCCACGGGCCTGGCCGTCCTGTGTGTCGGCGGCGGCATGGCCACCGCCTGTGTTGTCGAGCGCGTGTAAGGAAGGATGAGGATCATGGACAATTTCAAGACCGAACTCGACGCCGACGGCATCCTGCTCTGCACCTTCGATGTGCCGGGCAAGTCGATGAACACCTTTACCAAGTCGGCCCTGGCCGATGTCGAAGCCATCGCCGGCCGCGCCAGGAACGAGGCGGAGGTCAGGGGCGTCGTCATCACCTCGGGCAAGACGACGGGCTTCTGCGCCGGCGCCGACCTCGAAGAACTGTTCGGCGGCAAGTGGGAGGCCGAAGGGGAAGGGGAGGCGAAACTGAAGGCCGCTTTCGACGCCGCCTTCGAGATGAACCGCGTCTATCGCCTGCTCGAAACCTGCGGCAAGCCGGTGGCGGTGGCGATCAACGGCCTGGCGCTGGGCGGCGGTCTCGAAGTGTCGCTGGCCTGCCATTACCGCGTCATGGGCGACGGCCCCAAGACCCAGGTCGGCCTGCCCGAGGTCAAGATCGGCCTGTTCCCCGGCGGCGGCGGTTCGCAGCGCCTGCCGCGCCTGATCGGCGTGCAGAACGCCCTGCTGGCGATGAGCGAGGGCAAGACCTTCCGTCCGCAGGAAGCCCTGGCCCAAGGTATCGTCAACGAGGTCGTCCCGGCCGGCCAGGAAGTCGAGGCGGCCAAGCGCTGGATCCTGACCAAGGGCGATCCGGTCGCGCCGTGGGACAAGAAGGATTTCAAGATTCCCGGCGGCGGCCCCTACCATCCGGCGGGCAGCCAGGTCTTCATCATGGGCAACGCCCTGCTGCGCAAGCAGTCCTACGGCAACTATCCGGCGGTCATCAACCTGATGCACTCGGTCTATGAAGGCCTGCAGGTGCCGTTCGACACCGCCATCCGGATCGAGACTCGCTTCTTCTGCAAGACGCTCGACATGCCGCAGGCCAAGGCCATGCTGCGCACCTTCTTCTTCTCGATGCAGGCCCTGGGCAAGGGTTCGGGCCGTCCGGCCGGCGTGCCGAAGGCCGAATTCAATCAAGTCGCCGTGCTCGGTGCCGGCATGATGGGCGCCGGCATCGCCTACGTCCAGGCCCTGGCGGGAATCAGGACCATCCTGATCGACCGCGACCAGGCTGCCGCCGACAAGGGCAAGGCCCACTGCGAAGACCTGCTCAAGAAATCCGTATCGCGCGGCCGGATGACGCCGGAGAAGATGCGGGCGACGCTGGACCTGATCATAGCTACGCCCGACTACAGCCAGATTACCGGCTCCGACCTGGTCATCGAGGCGGTGTTCGAAAACACCGAACTGAAGGAAAAGGTGACGAAGGACGCCGAGGCCGCGCTCTACAGCGGCGACAAGGCGGAGACCGCCATCTTCGGTTCCAACACCTCGACCATCCCGATATCGCTGCTGGCCACCGCCTCGTCGAAGCCGGAACGCTTCATCGGCATCCACTTCTTCTCGCCGGTCGACAAGATGATGCTGGTCGAGATCATCATGGGCGACAAGACCGACGACGCGACCCTGGCCAAGGTCATCGACTACGTGCTGAAAATCAAGAAGACGCCGATCGTGGTCAACGATTCGCGCGGTTTCTATACTTCGCGCTGCTTCTCGACCTTCCTGATGGAGGGCATGGCGCTGTGGGCCGAAGGCTTCAAGCCGGCCCTGATCGACAATGTCGGGCGCATGACCGGCATGCCGCGCGGGCCGCTGGAAATGCACGACGATGTGGCGCTCGACCTGATGGTCAAGATCACCGCCGAAATGGCCAAGGCGGCGGGCGACGCCTATGTCCCCGAGCCCGGCGTGCCCCAGGTCTCCGACATGGTCGAGAAGGGCCGCTACGGCCGCAAGAACGGCAAGGGCTTCTACGACTATCCGGCCGAGAAGGGCGCCGCCAAGACCCTCTGGCCGGGCCTTTCCGACTACTTCCCGGTCACGGTCGCCGAAGCCGAGCCACCGGTTGTCGAGGAGATGAAGAAGCGCATCCTCTACCGCCAGGCGGTCGAAGCCGTGCGCTGCTTCGAGGAAGGCGTCATCACCGACCCGCGCGAAGCCGATGTCGGCTCGATCCTCGGCTGGGGTTTCGCGCCGTGGTCGGGCGGGGTCATCTCGCTGATCGACAGCCTTGGCGTGCCGCAGTTCCTGGCCGAACTCGACCGCATGACGGGGGCTTACGGCGATCGCTTCAAGGCGCCGCAGTTGCTGCGCGACATGGCGGCGAAGGACGAAAGCTTCTATGGCCGCTTCGGCAAGGCGAAAGCGGACAAGGCGGCGTAAGTTCGCTCAGTACACACAGACGTTTGGCATGACGAGGTCTGGCAAACGGTCGCCATGGTTGGGTTTCTGGCCTTTCGCCCTGAGTTCGGCGTCGCCGGCAACCCGTTGGGCATGTGTCAGGCTGCGAAAGAGCGTCGCCAGGTCGAAGACCATCTCGTCCATAGCGTCGATGCGCGCGTCCCCCTGGCGCCGTTCTGACGGCGTCGACCATCCACAGCCGTCTGTCGGCGCGCCTTTAGCATAGCCGGCCAGGGCCAGGTTCAGGGCCACATAAGCCTTCTCCGGATCGTGTGGTATGGTGCTGCTGTCGCGATAGAGACGGCTCAGGTCGTATTCGGCCTCCGGCCCGTAACGTTCCGTATTGGCGGCGGCCGTGAGAAACGGCAACGCCCTGGTGTCATCGCGCTCCGTCCCCAGGCCATGATGATACATGTAACCGAGGAAATAGCCGGCATTGCTATCCGAGGCCTTGACGCTGTCATAACAGGCCAGAGCGGCGGCGTAATCGGGCGGACCGTCATAGTCAACGAGCGGTGTCTCATTGACATAATCGAGCGGCATGTCGTGCAAACTACCGGTGAAATCGAGCTCGCAGGCACCGACGTCGGTTGACGGGTCAGCGGCCTGCGCCTTGTGCAGCCACAGGCTGGCCTTCTTGGGATCGAAGGTCGGCCCTTTTATCAGGTAGGCCAGGCCGAGATCGTGCTCCGCCTCCGCGCCGCCTTGGTCGCCAGCCATGTCCAGCCATTGGATGGCGTTGCCGAGATCGGTATCGAGGCTTTCGCCTTCGAAATCGAGCCAGACGCTGTCGAAAAGTGGCGTTCCATCGACATCAGAGAGCCCGTCGTCCGGCGAAGCCGTCTTGAGCCGAGCCTGTTCCGCCCGGCTGAGGCGCCAGTAATAGGCCTTGAAATAGCTCTGCCCGATATCGGTCTGCGCTTGCGTGTAGCCGGCGTGCCCGGACATGAACAACCAATGGTCCGTGGGCGCATCGCCCTCAAGACCCGTCGCTTGATGCGGCTGGTGGTAGGCGAAGGTATAGAGTGCTGCGCCGTCACCGCTTTGCGCAGTGGCGTACAGCTCGGCATGGCGAGCGGTGAAATCCGAAATATCCTTAAGCCGGGTCGTGGCGTGGTCGTCGTTCTGCGCCGCTGCCATGGCGTACCAGCGGACGGCTTCTATGTAGTTCGGTGTCACGCCGGCCCAGTCGTAATAGAGATCGCCCATGCCGTCTTGGGCATGGACATCGCCGGCTTCGGCCTTGGCGCGCAAGTCGGATGTCTGTTGTTCGGTCAGTGGAATTTCGTTGGGTTGCACCGTGCGAACCTGAGCTATCGCGGGCGCAACGGCCGCGGCCAGCCATGCCACAAGAACCAGAAAAAACGCGCGCATGCCGGTCATGGTGTTCCCCCAGAGGACGGGCAGACTAATTCCGATGCCCGGATATGTCCATGTCGGACAAACGCGGCATTTCGGACACATCCGCGGACTGCGTTGTTCTGCCGCTGTGATACACCCCTTGATCGGGGGGTGCGTATAACGTTGTTCGGATTTACCCTTACTCTCGACTAAAAAACCAAACCAGGGAATGAGTTATCATGAAAAAGTCCGCAATGTTCGTAATCGCCGGCGCGGCGCTGGCGTTTGCGTCCGACGCCCCCGCCATGGACGTCGACCAGGTCAAGGCCAAGGCGACTCCCGAAACCGGCAGCACGCAATGGGCCGAGGTCTGTGCCGCCTCCTACATGGCCCAGGCCTACAACGCCACGGCCGGAAGCGACGACCAGAAGGGCTATCTGACCCTGGGCAAGGCGTGGATACAGCTGGCCATTTCCGCCAATGGCAAGACCTATGACGACTATGTTGACAACCAACTGACCGGCGACATGCAGGCGCTTTACGACTCCGGCGACGATGTGGTCTCATTTTACCAGACCTACTGCGCGGTCGAAAGCAAGAAGATGCTCGACTCGTGAGTCGATAGGGCGGCTTAAGCCTGCCTTGAGGTCTTATGGCTTGATCCGGCTTTCCTTTTGCGCGAAGACCCCGCGCGAAGGAGCCTGTCATGAAGGAAGTCACCCGTCTCACCTCGGCCACCCTGGATCGCCCGGACAGCCGCCGTCCGGTCAATGTCGCCGTCGAACGCGGTTCGACTGTGCTGATGGAAAGCGCAGAGGTGCTGTACGACGACGACATCAAGCCGACCTACGGCACGGACGGCCTGTCGACACAGAGCGAACTCACCCGGCTGCTGGCCGAGCTGGAAGGCGCCAGGGAATCGTTCATCCTGCCGACCGGCCTGGCGGCCCTGACCCTGCCTATCTTCGCCTTCCTTCAGTCGGGCGACGAGATCCTGGTCGTCAACTCGGCCTACAAGCCAGTGCGTCGCTTCCTCGATACGCAGCTGAAGCGCTACGGCGTCAAGGCCGTCTATTACGATCCGAAGCTGTCGCCCGATGCGGTCATGGCGCTGGCCACGCCGGCAACGAAGATGCTCTATATCGAAAGCCCGGGCTCCCTGACCTTCGACATCCAGGACCTGCCGGGCCTGGCGCGGGCCGCCAAGGCGCGCGGTATCCTGACCCTGTGCGACAATACCTACGGCGCCGGTGTCCTGTTCAAACCGCTGGACCACGGCATCGACCTCTCGATGCAGGCGCTGAGCAAATATGTCGGCGGCCACAGCGACATCCTGATGGGCTCGCTCAGCGTATCGGACGAAAAGCTGGCGGCCAGGATCTATGCCGCCATCAAGGCGTGGGGTTTCTTCACCTCGGCCGACGAAAGCTATCTCGCCATCCGCGGCATCCGCAGCCTGCACCTGCGTCTGGCGCAGTCCAACGCCAACGGCCTGAAAGTCGCGCGCTGGCTGGAAAGCCGGCCGGAAGTGGCGATCATGGTCCACCCCGGCCTGGCCTCGCATCCCGGCCATGCTCAGTTCTCACAGGATTTCACCGCCTCCAACGGCCTGTTCATGGCCATTTTCAAGGGTGGCGACGAAACGAAATCGCAGGCCTTCCTCAACCGGTTGAAGCTGTTCGGCAAGGGGTTCAGCTGGGGCGGCTTCGAAAGCCTGGCCGTCTATTGCGAGCCACAGATCAAGGCGCGCACACGCCTCACCGATGAGCCCGATCCGTACCTTTCCGGCTCGGCGATCCGTTTCTATGTCGGTCTGGAAGACGCCGACGATCTGATCGCCGACATTGAACAGGCGTTGGCGGTGTTCGCCTAAAGCCGCCGGCTGAGCGACACCGACAGCGACGGGTGGTCGCGGCCCCACGGCGCGAAGCCGTGCCAGGTGTTGACGCTTGTCGAAAAGCCGATCTTGGGCGTCGCCTGGTAATAAAGGCCGATATTGGTATTGGTGAAATCGACGCTGCCAAGCTGGCGCTTGTGCTGCAGGCTGATCCAGCCCGACAGTCCGGGCAGCAGCCCGCGGCTCAGGGTGGCGTCGACGGCGTAGGACTTGCGTGTCGTCGAATAGTCGGCGTCCGTATATTCCGTTCCCAGCGAGACGCTGACCCCGAAAAAGCGGTGCGAAGCGCTGACCTGCCACACCGTGCCCTGATTGTTGAGGCCCCGCCGTGTGCCGGGGTAGGTCTTCCAGGTCACCTGGTAGCGCAGGTCAAGCGGCTTCAGGTGCTGGTCGTAGGCCAGATAAACCTTGTCCTCGCTGTCGGTGCCGATGCTGGGGCTGGCATTGGCCGTATGAAATTCGGCCCCCAGCAGGGTCGCGCCTTGCCGGCCCTGCAGAGTGAGCCCGTACTGTGGCTTGTCGATGACCTCGCTGTTGAGCAGGGTCGAGGTCGAGGCGCTGAACGACGCCGACCACTGGAAAGGTTTGGACGTGTCGGCGGCATGGGCCGCCGCCGGCGCCAGCGCGCCCAGGAAAACGATTACAATCTTACGCATACAGCCCCGCATGATCGCGGCGGCTATAGACCGAACGTTCCGCTTTTTCCAGAGAAGGTTTGTGAAGCCTGTGTGAATTCGCTTTTCAGGCGCGCGGCCAGTTCGGCGACGGACGGCACGTCGCGGATCGAACCCACCCCCTGGCCGGCCGACCAGATGGTCTTCCACGCCTTGGCGTCGGGGTTCAGTTCGTGCGCCATGTCGATCCTGTGTTTCGGATCCCTGGCGGCGGCGGGGTCTAGGCCGTTGGCGACCAGCGACGGCGTCAGGAAGTTGGCATTGATGCCCGAGATGGCGTCGGTATAGGTAATGTCCTTGGCCGTCGTCTCGGTCAGCATGGCCTTGTAGCCTTGGCTGGCTTCGGCTTCCCGCGTGGCGATGAAGCGCGTGCCCATGTAGGCGAGGTCGGCCCCGGCCATCAGCGCCGCCGCCACGTCGCCGCCGGTCGAGATCGCACCGGACAGCAGGATCGTGCCGGAAAAGAACTGGCGGATTTCATTGATCAGGGCGAACGGGTGCTGGGTGCCGGCATGGCCGCCGGCGCCGGCCGAGACCAGTATCAGGCCATCGACGCCGGCTTCCATCGCTTTCTGGGCGTGGCGCGCATTGATCACGTCGTGGAAGACGATGCCGCCGTAGCCGTGGACTGCGTCGACCACGTCACGCACCGCGCCCAGGCTGGTGATGACCAGCGGCACCTTGTGCTTCACGGTGATCTGGATGTCGGCCATCAGCCGCGTATTGGTGGCGTGGACGATCAGGTTGACGCCGAAGGCCGCGTCGTCAGGCCCCAGCGCGCCCTGGATGGCGTCGAGCCAGCCCTCGTAACCCTCACTGGTCCGTTCGTTCAGTGCCGGGAAACATCCGATCATGCCGGCCTTGCAGGTGGCGATGACCAGTTCCGGCCCGGAGACCAGAAACATCGGCGCGGCGACCGCGGGAAACCTGAGATTTCGGGCAAGGGCAGGGGGGATCATGGGGTTCCTCTTTTGATCGCACAGAACCAGAAATTGACGTGAACGTAAAGGTAAAAAAGGCTCCGGTCTTGCACATCACGCGCGGGCGTATACATAAGCCCCATGACCCACTATACCGACAACCTGACCCAGCTTGGCGGCCGCGTCACCCAGCCCGCGACACCGGAATCTGCTGTGCTGGAACGCGTGCCCAATCCGCATCGAGACGTCGACTATGTCGCGCGCTTCGCCGCGCCGGAGTTCACGTCGCTGTGCCCAGTGACGGGCCAGCCGGACTTCGCCCATCTCGTCATCGACTACGTTCCGGGGGATTGGCTGGTCGAATCGAAGTCGCTGAAGCTGTTTCTGACCGCCTTCCGCAACCACGGCGCCTTCCATGAGGATTGCACGATCTCCATCGCCAAGCGCCTGCGCGACCTGCTCGAACCGCGCTGGCTGAGGATCGGCGGCTTCTGGTATCCGCGCGGCGGCATCCCGATCGATGTCTTCTGGCAGATGGCCGAACCGCCGAAGGGCGTTCTGGTTCCGGACTTCGGCGTCGCCCCCTATCGCGGCAGGGGCTGAGCCATGCAGCGGCCGTGGGGGAAGCTGTGGTTCCGCATCGTGGCGGCAATCCTGTGCGCGCCGATCATCATGACGCCGACCGCCATCGTGATCGTCGATCTGTACAACGTGGTCACCGAAAAGGCTTTCAATCCGGGTGAACTCCTGCCGCCGTTCAACGTCCTGCTGGTCATGATCGCGGTGGAATGGGTCATGGTGCTGCCGGTCCTGATCGCCGTCGAAATCGGCAACCGGCGTCGTGGCCTGCCCATGCCACCCGGCCTGTATGCCCTTCATCTCCTGATACTTGCTGCCGCCTACATGGCCAGCCTGTCTGCGACGGTCCTGGCATCGGAAAGAAATGGACTCGCCTCGGAGCCCGCCGTCGCGGTGTCGATGGTGTTCGGTTGTTATATTCTGGCCGTCGCTCTGACCATTGCCCTGGCTTCGCCCTTCGTGCGGCGCTGGCAACAGAAGGCCCTGTCGGTGCGCGCGGCGGAACTGACGTTCTAGCTTCCGCCATCAACTGATGTCGTTCGATGAAAACGGTCAGGCGGGTGGCAGGGCGAACTTCTGTAATTGCAGCCCAAGCTCGGGCAAGGCTGTCCTGGCTGTCGACCAGACAAGATCGAGGTCGATATCGAAATATCCATGGGCAATGCGGTTACGCATACCACGCATGCTTTTCCACGGAATTTCGGGGTGATTGTCCGTGAAGTCGGGAAATTCGGCCATCAGTCGTGTCGCTGCTTCGCCGATGATGACAAGGTTCATGATCACGGCTTGCTGCGTACGTTTATCGTCAAGAAAGGCCGTTTGATCCATCTTTTCGATATAGCTTGCTGCCTGTGCCGCCGCTTCGCACATGTGGCTGAGGTAATCGATGCGCCGGCTTTCGGTCACAGCGGACGCGCCTCGGCCAAAACTTTCGCCCTGAACGACAAGGGAAGATCGCGCGGCGTTACAAGATCGACCTGAACACCAAGGGTGCTTTCCAGCTCGGCGTGCAGGCCGCCCATATCGAACAGGGTCGCGTTGGGTGCGGGATCGACCAGCAGGTCCAGATCGCTGCCTTCCTTGTCTTCGCCGCGCAGGACGGATCCGAAAACACGCGGATTGGACGCTCTGAAGTGTTGCGTCAGGGCGCGTATCGCATCCTTGTGCGTATTGAGAGCCAGCGAAGGTTTCATGCGTCTGTCCGTCCGGAACAGCAGATTATCCCAGTTTCCTCCGGCGGTATAGTCCGCTAACCCTCCCACCAGCCGACCCGGCTCATTGGCTCCGGCCGTTCGCGTTCCAGTGGCGGCTCGGCCAGGCTGCCGAGATAGATGAAGCCGGCGACCTCCTCGCCATCCCGCAGGCCCAGCACCTTTTTCGCCTCGCCGTCATAGGCGTACCAGTCGGTGATCCAGTTGGCGCCGTAACCCATGGCGCCGGCGGCGATCAGCATCGTCTGGCACACGGCGGCGGCGGAAAGCTGCTGCTCCCACAAAGGAATATCCGCGCCCGCCACCGGGCTCGACACCACCATCAGCGCTTGCGGCGGATTGTCGAGCTTCTTCAGCGCCGCCGTCGCCTTGGCCGGTACGGCCTGGGCCTGAGCCAGGTCCTTCAGTTTCTCGACCAGCCGCGCCTTGGCGTCCGTCGTGAAGCGTACTACCCGCCAAGGGCCGATCTTGCCGTGATCGGGCACGCGCAGGCCGATGCGGATCAGGGCGTCGATCTCGTCCTCCGAAGGCCCCGGCGCGATAAGCAGAGGCGCCGACGCGCTGCGCCGATTCCACAGGAAGTCCAGCACTTGGGGCGACGGCGTGATCGGCAGGGGCTGGCCCAGTTCGTGCGGCGGCAGTTCGGGAAGCGGCATGGGACGTCCTTGTCCGGTGGAAACCTGCCGCGAAGAATGGCGAACGCGGCCCTTCCCTACAAGGGCCAAGCCATAATAAAAGCGACCGACGCCATTGGAAAACGCCATGACCCGCGATCCCGCCCCGCCGCCCTGGGACACGAAAGCCGCCGCCCGCCCGGACTGGCGATCCCTGCGCCATCACACGGCGTTCGAGAATCCATGGGTGCGCGTTGAAAGCCACGACGTCGTCGCCCCCACCGGCAAGCCGGCGCATTATGGCCTGGTCCATTTCCATAACCAGGCCATCGGCGTGGTGCCGCTGCACGACGACGGCACGATTTCCCTGGTCGGCCAGCAGCGCTTTCCGCTTGGCCGCTATAGCTGGGAAATCCCCGAAGGCGGCGTGCCGCACGACGAGGACCCGCTCGACGGTGCCAAACGCGAACTGCGCGAGGAGACCGGACTGGTCGCCGCCGAATGGCGCGAAATCCTGCGCATGGACCTCAGCAATTCGGTCAGCGACGAGATCTGCGTCCTATTCCTGGCCACGGGCCTCAGCCAGGCCGGCGCCGAACCTGACGATACCGAAGCCTTCGAATATGCCCGCGTTCCCTTTTCGCAGGTGCTGAAAGCTGTTATATTGGGCCAGGTTCGCGATAGTTTAACCGTTGCGGGCGTATTGAGGCTTCACCATATGTGCACCAGCGGCGAGTTGCCGCTCGCGCTCGTCGAAGCGCTCGGAAGGTAATCGCCATGGCCCAGGTATTCGAAGTCATCACTCCCGACGACAAGCCGATCTGGCTGTGCCTGCGTCAGGAGGCGGCCGACACGCTCAGCGCCGAACCCGGCCTGGCATCGTTGCTGCATTCGACCATCCTGTCGCACGACGATCTGGCCTCGGCTATGTCCTACCATATCGCGCGCAAGCTGGCCGACGACACCCTGCGCGGCATGACCATCCGCGAGTTCTGCCAGAAGGCCTATGCCGGCGACGCCTCGCTGATCGAGGCCGCCCAAGCCGACCTGCAGGCTGTCTATGAGCGAGACCCGGCTGCCAAGGGCTATCTGCAGGCCTTCATGTTCTTCAAGGGCTTTCTGTCGCTGCAAATCCACCGCGTCGCGCACAAGCTGTGGCAGGACGGACGCCACACCATCGCTCATTTCCTGCAAAGCCGCGTGTCGGAGCTGTTCCAGATCGACATCAATCCGGCGGCGCGCATCGGCAAGGGCGTCTTTCTCGACCACGGCACCGGCATCGTCATCGGCGAAACCGCGGTGGTTGGCGACGACTGCTCGATCCTGCAAGGCGTGACGCTGGGCGGCACGGGCTCCGAACGCGGCGACCGCCACCCCAAGATCGGCAAGGGCGTGCTGCTGGGGGCCGGCGCCAATGTGCTGGGCAATATCACCATCGGCGACTATGCCAAGATCGCCTCGGGATCGGTCGTTCTCAAACCTGTGCCGCCGCACTGTACCGCTGCCGGCGTGCCGGCCAGGCTGGTCAACTGCGTGACCTGCGAAGACCCCGCCCGGAAAATGGATCATACCATGCCGGACATCGATCTCGACTACTCGATCTAGCAGCCGGCTCACGCTGGCGGACTGCAAACTGTCATTTCGCTGCGATACGGTCCTCACGTACTCAAGTACGCTCCGGTCCGTTTCTCGCGAACTAACAGTTTTCGCCACGCCATCGCGACCCGGCGGTCGGAGACATCGCCCCTTAATATCTCCCCACTTGCCCGAAATGCGGTTGTGGGGCGTCTTGCTTTTCGCTGCTGGCCGCCTGTGGACAAGCACGCTTAACCGTTTGCGCCGTCCTGCCTTGGCCTGTAAGGGAGACACGCAAAGTTTATCCCCGCCCTCCGGCAAATGTGCTTACATGCGTAACGACAGGGGGCGCGACATGGATGAACGCCCGGCGCAAACGAAGACGAGGCCCGCCATGAACCCGCCCGAAATCACCAAGGTGCAGGACTACCTTTTCAAGACCTTCAAAACCAAGGGATTGGAGGTCAAGGCACGCAAGCAGAAGGACTCGGCCGAGGTCTTCATCGACGGCGAATTCGTCGGCGTCGTCTATGTCGACGAGGACGAGGAAGGCTCGTACATGTTCGAAATGGCCATCCTGAAGGAAGACCTTTAGTAGATATCCGCCGCCTTCTTGCCGCGGCGGCGCGGCTCGACATCGGGCGGAGGCTGCGGTGCGCCGCGGCGTTCGTATTCGGCGGCGCGTTCGTCTTCCGCCTGCGCCTTGCGCGCCTTGTGGCGCACCAGTTCGTCGCCCCACGCCGTGACCAGTTCGGTGAACATGGCCAGGAACTGCGGGAAGCGTGTCGCCAGGAAGCCGCCGGCCACCG
>OUNJ011016636.1_pt1 | contig 14610 bp, 11 predicted proteins | sample 1755361 | NCBI WGS metagenome assembly OUNJ01 (sample SAMEA3914825, study PRJEB12502) | metagenome | biome: forest; material: soil | place: USA | collected 2012-03-12 | depth 0.1 m
TCCTTCTGGAAGCCGAAGCCGAGGCTGAAGCTCAAGCCGAGACTGAGACACAGACCGAACCGGTTGCGGACGATGCAGAGCCGCCGGCGATGAACCGCCAGATGCGGCGCATGGCCGAGGCCCTGGCGCGCAAGCAGGTCAAGGCCGGAAGTTACCGCCGCTTCGCCAGCGGGTAGGAAGATTTAAATCCACAGATTAGCACAGATTAGCACGGATTATTCCGAGCGCGGCCCAGGCGCCTGTGCGTTACCGGCTCACCCGGAATGACCGCTTCGCGGTCGAATCCCGGCTCAAGTCGGCACGGACAGTGTCCACAACCTCGGAATCATCTGCGAAAATCTGCGTTCATCTGCGGATCGACTCTTTTTAGGCTCCCAGCCCCGCCAGCAAATCGGCGATCTTGACCGAGGCGAACGAGATACTCGAATCGGCCACACCGTACGGCAGGAACAACCAGTCGCGCACCTTCATGGCGCCGCAGGTATAGATGACATTGGGCACATAGCCCTCGCGGTTGTCCTCCGACGGCTGCAGCAGCGGATCCTTCGACCGCGCGATGACCTTGCGCGGGTCGTCCTTGTCGAGCAGGGCGCAGCCCAGCGAATACCGCCTGACCGCGCCGACGCCGTGGGTCAGGATCAGCCAGCCCTCGTCGAGTTCGATCGGCGAGCCGCAATTGCCCATCTGGATCAGTTCCCAGGGATATTCAGGCCCCAGGATCTTGTCGCCGTTGTTCCAGGTGTAGCGGTCGTCGCTTTCCATGTAGTAGATGCTCTCGTGGTCGAGCCGGCCCAGCGCCGCGTACCGGCCGTTGATGCGGCGCGGGAACAGGGCCAGGCCCTTGTGCTGTGACGCCGCGCCACGGAACGGCGTCAGCCGGAAAGAGCGGAAATCGTTGGTCTCGAACATCTCGCACGCCGTCTCGCGGCCGGAATAGGCGGTATAGGTGCCCCAGTAGGCCTTCGAACCGTCGTCGTCGCTGAAACGGACCATGCGCAGGTCCTCCAGCCCGTTCATCTGCTGGCGCGTCACGGGGAACAGCACGGTTTCCGACACCGGGCAGGCCTGGTGGCTGTGCACGGTGACCGAGCCCTCGTTGGGCGGATTGTCGGACGGCCGCGCCGCCACGGCGAAGTCAGTCTCAGGCTTCAGCGTGATCGAGCCGTCGCCGTGGAAGGTGCCTTCGCGGAAGGACACGGTCGAGATGTGGCCCTCGCCGACGGTGCGCGCCGACATGATGAAGTTGACGCCGTCGGCGCCGGCGCCGGTCTGGTCGGGGTGGCAGACCACCGACGGGTTCATCACCGCGGCGGCCTGGTAGCTGTATTCGTGGCTGAAATAGGCGCCGATCAGTGCCTTGTGGTCCTCGTCCAGCGCCTCCATGCCGCCGTTGACCGCCTGGACCTGACGGAAGCGCTCCAGGAAGATGCCGCGCGTCTGCCAGTGGCGGCCGATGAAGTCGCGGTTGACGATGTCGAGCTCATGACGGACCTGCTCGGCCGGCATGGCGGTGATGGCGTCGCAGATGCGGGTGATGCGGCCCATGGCGCCGACGGCGCTGTCGCGCGGGCTGACCGCGATCTGGAACGGAAGAATCACAACGCGCTCCGGGTTGGCCCGGAGCACGATGGGACTGTGCAGCATGGTGGTGACGAGTTTGTCCCCGGTTACCGGCGGAGATCCGCCGCTGTCTGCGCTCATAATTCACCTTTCAGGGCTGTCCAGCTCAAGGGGTAGGCCAGGATCGACTCGGCGCCCTGGTTGCGGTTGACGCCGTCGGGCGTCAGGCCGTCGTAGCAGCCGCCGTCCTCCGTCACCATGTCGAGACCCAGGCAGTTGCGGCCGTGGAACCAGTCCCAGGCGCGCACGGCTTCCTGGCGCCACGCCCGGTCGCCCGTCACCCGCCACGCCGTCAGGCAGGCGTCGATGGTGGCCAGCACTTCCAGCGGCTGCTGGTCGAACAGGGGGTGGTCGCCGGTGTCGGCGTCGAACTGCGAGGTCGCCACCGGCGCGAAACAGCGCACGCCGTTCTTCGGCACCGTCTGGCGGTGCATCAGCCAGCGCAGCGAACGCACGCCGTCCTCGACCATGTCGGGCTCGCCCAGGAACTCGCCGGCCAGGATCAGGCCCTCGCTGAGACGGGCATTGTCGTAGCTGAGGCGCTTCTCGAACCAGACATGGTCGCGATGGGCGTGGCGGCAGAACAGGCTGTGCAGGTCGCGGCCGAAGGTGGCGATCATTGCCTTCATGGCGTCGGCGTCGCCGAAGCGGCCGAGACCGCGCGCCAGGGCCTTGATCATCACGGCGCGCGAGCGGACGCTGGACCACAGGGCGGCCACCTGCGACACGCGATGGGCCAGGTCGGCGGCCCACTGGCGGATGTCCTCGGGCAGGTTCGAGCGGATCACGTCGACCAGCGATTCGAAGGTGCGCGCGCAGCAGTCGTCCGAACCGCCGTCGTCCAGCCAGCGCCGGCCGTAGGACATGAAGTTGCGGAACCGCCCGGTTTCCGGGTTCCAGGCATGGTTGACGAAGGCGGCATAGACATAGGCCAGCTCGACCTGGCGCGGCGTCAGCTCGACGACCAGCGACTGCTTGGCCTCCAGGGTCAGGGCGCGGCAGTTGTCGTCGGTGCAGTAGCCGTGCTGGCGGTCGGGCAGGCGGTACTTGCCGTGCTGAAAGATGCCGCAGTCGTCGCTCATCCGCTCGATGGCGCCCCACACCGGACGCTCGCCGATGGAGAAGCCCGGCGCGGCGGGCTTCGAGACATGGGCGCGGACATCGCCCTCGGCGCGGGTGACATAGGCGCGGGCCACCGCCAACCAGCGCGAGCGCAGGCCGGACTGGTAGGCGCGGCCCGACATGCCGGCGCGCGCCTCGTCGGAGGCCAGAAGGGCCGAGATGGCGGTCGCGAAGGCGTCGCTGTCGCCGAACGGGCACAAGGTGCCGATGCCGCCGGCCAAGGCTTCCTGGGCGTGCCAGTAGGGCGTCGAGACCACCGGCCGGCCCAGGGCCAGGGCGTAGCTCAGCGTGCCCGAGGTGATCTGGGCCTCGGTCAGGTACGGCGTGACATAGACGTCGGTCGCCTGCAGGATGTCGATCAGGTCGTTGTCGCCGACGAAGGTGTCGATGAAGCGGATGTGGTTCTCGACGCCGAGATCGTGCGCCATGGCTTTCAGGCGGTCGCGATAGGCCTCGCCCTCATGGCGCACCAGATGCGGGTGGGTGGCGCCGATGACCAGATACAGCACGTCGGGGCAGGCCTTTGCCACCGCCGGCAGGGCGGCGATCACCGTCTCGATGCCCTTGTTGGGCGACAGCAGGCCGAAGGTGGTCAGGGTCTTGCGGCCGGACAGGTTGAGCAGGTCCTTGAACTCCGACGTGTCGCGCAGCGGCCGCGACGGCGCGCCGTGCGGAATGACGACGACCTGGCTGTCGGGCACGCCATAGACGCGCTTCAGGATCTCCGCGCCCTTGTGCGCCATGGTGATCAGGGTCGAGGACAGCCGGATCAGGGCCTTCATGACGTGGCGCTGCTCGTCGTTCGGCGTTTCGAGGATGGTGTGCAGCGTGGTCACCACCGGCATGTCCAGCCGTTCCAGGCAGTCGAGCAGCCAGGCGCCCGACGGGCCGCCGTAAATGCCGAACTCGTGCTGAACGAACAGGACCTGAGTGCCGCTCTTGTTGAGATCGTCGGCCAGCCGGCGATAGGCGGGCCGCTCGTCCTGCGGCAGTTCGTGGGTCACTTCGGCGGGATAGTCGTAGGTCGCGCCGGCCTCGTTCATGGCGACGACGCTGAAGTCGGCCTGGGGCAGGGCCTTGGTCAGGCAGTTGTACATGTCACGGGTAAAGGTCGCCAGGCCGCACTGGCGCGGCGGGAAATTGCCGATGATCGCCGCGTTGGTGATCGTCGCCGCGGCCGGCTTCGGCAGAAGCAGGGGAATGTCGGCCAGGCTGACATCTTCGCGTTCGACCTGGAAACTGTTGGACTGGAGAAGCATTACGGGGACCTCGACGGGGTACAGGGGGCGGCCGCCCTCGGTGGCCGGGCATGCCTCGGCCCGACCTCACGTACGACCAGATTTTTGGATTTGCCAAGTTTTTCAAAACTTTGCAGCAGTCGAGACTGATACTGTCGTCTCGCCGATAAAGAATCAGTAGGGATCGCCGCAACGCACATAAACCGCCGATCAGATGATCGTGACCACAGCGTGAAACGGATCAGGACAGGCCGCCATTCCGGCAGCCACAACTGGAACACCATGCTCGGCCGAACCGGTTATGGCTGCGAATCCCTGCCGGTGCGGGAAACGGAGGTCTTTTTGTCGTGGAAGGAGGAGGGGGGCGCAAGGCGTGGCGGGCCGGAGGTCCGTCTTATGCGGTAGCGCAGCGAACAGCAAGCTTATTTTGATAAAAAGCCAAGAAAAAACAAAAATTTACTGCGGCGCAACATGGGCCGTGGGAGGATTATGCGACATTTTCCCACCTCCCGGACCGTTCCGAACGGAACAGGGCATCGATGACGCGCATGTTGGCGCGGGCGTCGTCCAGGCCGTAGGGCAGGGGCGCCTCGCCGCGGATGGCCTTCGAGAATGCCTCGGCCATCAGGGTATACTGGTCCGACACCGGCAGGTCGTGGACGATCGCCCCCGAACCATCCAGCGTCGCGCCGTCATCGACGATGAAACGGTTGGGCTGGTCGGGTGGCGCGTTGAACGGGATCGGGATGTGCACCCGCGCCTTTGAGCCGATAACCGTCACGCCCTGGCCGCGCCCGGCTTGGGTCGACACGGTGAAGGTCAGGTGTCGCGCCGCGCCGAAGTCGATCATGCCCGAGGTATAGATATCGGTGCCGAAGCGTGCGTCGCGGTCGACCAGCGCCATCACCCGCCGCGGTTCGGCCTCGAAGAAGAAGCGGCCCGCCACGATCGGGTAGCAGCCGATGTCCATCAGCCCGCCGCCGCCCCATTCGACCTTGTTGCGGATATTGTCCGGATCGAGATTGTCGTAGCAGAAATGCGACTGGATGAGGTGCGGCCGGCCGATGGCGCCGTCACGGACTAGGCCGCGCGCCGCGTTCCACTGCAGCGAATGGCGCACCATGAAGGCTTCCATGATGTGCACCTTGTCCTCGACCTCGCGCAACTGCTCGATCTCGGCGGCGTCGAGCGCCATCGGCTTTTCGCACAGGACGTGCTTGCCGGCCCGCGCCGCCATGAGGGTCAGGGGCACATGCAGGTGGTTGGGCAGGGGGTTGTAGATCGCCTCGATCTCGGGGTCGGCGATAACCTCCTCATAGCTGCCACAGGCCCTGGCGATGCCGAGTTGCCGTGCCACCGTTTCGGCCGCCGGCAGCGAACGCGATCCGATGGCCCGGACCTCGATCAGCCCGCTTTTCTGCATGGCCGGAATGACCTTGTTGACGCCGATCTTCGCCGTCGACAACACGCCCCAGACAACTTTTTTCATCATTTCATCTCGTTTTGAAGAAACTGTTGGCGGTCAGCCGCCCGGTGCGTGGATCATCGCTCAGCCGTGCGCCGTCGAACAGGGCGCAGTGCAGCAGGTTCGACGGATAGATGATCAGCCGGTTGAACTGAAGGTCCGCCTGGTCCAGCAGTTCGTAATTGGGCGTCCTGGGGCCGGTGAAATGCGGCAGGTCGCCCACAGTTTCCAGCTCTTCGGCCATGCGGTTGAGGTAGGTCTCGCGCCGTTCCGGCGTTACCGATTCGAAGCCGGTCGCGGTGTGGCGGAAGAAGCCGGTGCCGCCGCCCATGTCCTTGGCCAGGTAATGGACCATGGCCAGCTGGCCGGGTTCGACCTGGTCGTAGTGAGGCAGCTTCTGCAGCGGCCGTAGCGCTTCCAGCGGCTGGGTCGACAGGGCGAAGAAGCCCGACGCGATGACGGGCGTGTCGCGCCTTATGCCGAAGGCGCGCTCGAAGCTGGGCCTCAACACCGGCATCAGGCTATCGAGATAGTCGCGCGGCATGGGGGCGTTGACGCCGGGATAGAACTCGCTGAACGGGGCCTCGAACGGCGCGGCGGCCGCCGTTTCCACCAGCGCCCGGGCATCGAGAAGCACGTCGTCGATGACCAGCAGCGGGTTGCCCTCGCGGCCGATGCGGCGCAGCTTGACCGTGGCGGCGGGATTGAGGGCGATGGTCATGGCGTTTGCCTTAGCCGAAATTGTCGGCGCTGAAAACCGTGCTATGGTCGGGCAAAACTCTGGGGCGGAGACGGAAACGACATGGTGGATGGGCGCGTCCGGCTGCGGCCGGTTTTCTGGCTTTGTTGCCTGGCCGCCATGGCCGAAGGTTACGACCTGCAATCGGCGGGCCTGACCGCGCCGAAGTTCGCGCCGCTGTTCCACCTCGATCCGGCCAGCCTGTCCTGGGTGTTCACCGCCAACACCCTGGGCCTGTTCCTGGGGGCCGCCGCCGGCGGCATGCTGGCCGACCGCATCGGCCGCCGCCGCGTCCTGATCATCGCCATGCTGTTGTTTTCGGTCTTCAGCATCGCCACCGCCCTGTCGCTGGATACGCCGGGACTGATCCTGACGCGCTTCCTGACCGGGCTTGGCCTCGGCGGCGCCCTGCCCAACCTGATCGCCCTGACGGCCGAGACGTCGTCGCCCGAAACGGCCTCCACCCGTGTCACCATGCTGTCGGCGGCCATGCCCCTGGGCGGCGGCGCAGCCAGCCTGCTGCTGATCGCCTTTCCCGCCCTGGACTGGCGCGTCATCTTCTGGATCGGCGGCCTTGTCCCGCTGCTGGTCGGCGCCGCCATGCTGGTCCTACTGCCGGAATCGCCGGTCTTCCGCCGCGACCGGGCGCGGGCCGACATCGCCGCCGCCCTGATGGGCGAGGGCAGGGCCGTGCCCACCGTCCTGTTGTGGCTCAGCTTCGTCTTCACCCTGATGGTGCTCTATATCCAGCTCAACTGGCTGCCATCGCTGCTGGTCGCCAGGGGGTTTAGCAAGGTCCAGGCGGTCATGGTGGCGCTTGCCTTCACCATCGGCGGCGTCTGCGGCGGCCTGCTGCTGGGCCCCCTGTCGCGGATGAAGGCGCGCCGCCTTCTCTATGTCGTGACCTGGGCCGGCATGGCGGCGGGCATGGTCGGCCTGGGCATGGTCGGCCACGACATGACGGAGGCCTGCGCCGCCGGCGCGGTCATCGGTTTCTTCGTCAACGGCGGCCAGTTCATGCTCTACGGCCTGGCGCCGGCGCTCTATCCGGACTCGGCGCGCGCCACGGGGGTCGGCTTCGCCGTCGGCGTCGGGCGGCTGGGCTCGGTCATGGGGCCGCTCTATGCCGGCGCGGTCTTCGCCCTCGGCCACAGCGCCGGCACAGCCTTCCTGGCGGTGGTGCCGCTGATCGCGCTGGGCCTGGCCTGCGCTCTTCCCCTGATCAAATCTAGACCGTGACCTGGGTGCCCATCTCGACGACGCGGCCGGGCGGGATATGGAAGAACTCGGTCGGGTTGGCGGCATTCCTCATCAGGAAGATGAACAGGCGGTCCTGCCACATCGGCATGCCCGAATTGGCCGACGGCACGACCGAGCGCTTGCCGACGAAGAACGAGGTCGCCATGATGTCGAACTTCAGGCCCAGCCGCCGGCACAGGCCCAGCGCCCGGGGCAGGTTCGGGCTTTCCATGAAGCCGTAGCTGATGGCGATCTTGCGGAAGTCGTCATTGACGATCTCGATCGTCACCCGCTCGTTGTCTGGCACGCGCGGCGTATTGGCGGTGCGCACGGTAAGGATGATGTTCTTCTCGTGCAGCACCTTGTTGTGCTTGAGGTTGTGCATCAGAGCGACCGGCGCGATATCGGCGTCGGAGGTCAGGAAGATGGCCGTCCCCGCCACGCGGTGCGGCGGCCGTTTCTTCAGCATGCCGAGCAAGTCGCCGAGGGTGACGCTGTCGCGGCGTGACTTCTCGATCAGGATGCGCGCGCCCTCGGTCCAGGTGGTCATGATCAGGATCATGACGCCGCCGAAGGCCAGGGGCAGCCAGGCCCCGCTGAAGAACTTGGTCAGGTTTGACGCCATGAACACGGCCTCGATCAGGCCCATGGGCACCAGCAGGGCCAGGGTTCGCGGCCGCGACCAGCTCCACATGCGGCGAATGACGACATAGGCCATGACCGACGAGATGAACATGGTGCCGGTGACGGCGATACCGTAGGCCGAGGTCAGGTTGTCCGAGCTGCGGAACAGGAGGATCAGCACCAGGACCCCGATCATCAGCAGGGTGTTGACCTGGGGCACGAAGATCTGCCCCGCCTGGGTCTCGCTGGTCCGCTGGATGTCGATGCGCGGCAGAAGGCCCAGCTGCACCGCCGACTGGGTCATCGAGAAGGCGCCGGAAATCACTGCCTGAGAGGCGATGACGGTCGCCATGGCCGCCAGGACCAGCACCGGCCAGTAGAGCGCGTCCGGCACCATGCGCCAGAACGGATTGGCGCCGGCCGTCGGATCGATCAGGGTCAGGGCGCCCTGGCCGAGATAGTTCAGCGTCAGGGCGGGGAAGGCGACAACCAGCCACGCCATGTTGATCGGCGTCTTGCCGAAATGGCCCATGTCGGCATACAGCGCCTCGGCGCCCGTCACGACCAGGAAGACGCTGCCCAGGATGACGAAGCCGGTGACGCCGCTGGCCAGCAGGAACTGGATGCCGTAGTGCGGGCTGAGCGCTTCGAGGATGGCCGGGCGCCGAACGACGTAGCTCAGCCCCAGGCCGCCGATGACCAGGAACCAGACCAGCATGATGGGGCCGAAGAAGCGCGCCACCTTCTCCGTGCCCTTCGATTGCACCATGAACAGGGCGACCAGGATGATCACCGACACCGGCAGCACCCAGGCGTCGAGGCCATGGCCGACGCCCGGCGCGTCCTTGAAGCCTTCGATGGCCGACATCACCGACAGGGCCGGCGTGATCAGGCTGTCACCGTAGAACAGGGCGGCGCCGCAGATGCCGAGCAGGAAGACGGTCTGCGTGGGTTTGCCAAGCGCCTTCTGGGCCAGGGCCATCAGGGCCAGGGTGCCGCCCTCGCCCGCATTGTCGGCCCGCATCAGGAAGATGACGTACTTCACCGTCACCAGCAGAAGCAGCGCCCAGAAGACCAGCGAGATGACCCCGAAGGTCGCCAGGTGCGGGTCGGTGCCGGCGCGGGCATGGTGCAGCGCCTCCTTCATGGCGTAGAGTGGCGAGGTGCCGATGTCGCCGAAGACGACGCCCAAGGCACCGAGCGCCAGTGTCCAGAAACCGGCATGGCCATGACTGGGAGCTGTCCCGGTCTCGCCGCCCTGCGCCGGGGTTTCGGTGGCGGGAAAGACTTCGGTGGAGGCGTCATTCATTGCAGCTGGCCGTCAATACGCAGGTTGAGCTCGTCCACATCGACCTGGGGGCGGGCGGAAAAATTGTAGGTGTCGTTGTGGGTCGATCGTGTGATCAGGACGCCGAGGCGCTGTTCGGCCAGGCCGCGCCGCCGGGCCACGCGCGGCGTCTGCGCGATGGCCGTGGCCGGGGTGATGGCGGCGCGGCCCTGGACGTCGCGCCAGAAATAGCGGGGATCGCCGTCGTGATCGGCCTTGGGGTGCTGCGCGCGCGGCCACGCGCCGCCCAGCAGCAGCAGGGCCGCCGCCGCCACGGCCAGGCCGTAGGTTTTGCGATCGATGGACGCTGGCACGCTTAAGTCTCCGCGCGCCGGGCGGCGCGTGGCCGTCGTCTAGGCGTTTGTGCGTATGGGAGGCGTATAATTGTGTCCGGCGGCCGTATAGATTTCGTATAGGCGGCCGGTCGCCCCTTGCCACCCGCGCCGTAAAGGTGCATGGCGCGGACGGTGAGGGCAGCCGGGATGACAGCCATCCGCAGCAGGTTTGGACAGGCGCCGTTCGTGGCGCAGCCGCTCGACTACGCGCTGGCGGCCGGCGCGGTCGTGCTGTGCACCCTGGCCGGCCTGCCGTTCCGCGACCACCTGCCGTCGGCCAATGTGGCGATGATCTACCTGACCGGGGTGGTGATCGTGGCGGCGCGACTCAGTTTCGGGCCGTCGCTGCTGGCCTCGGTGATGAGCGTCCTGGCCTTCAACCTGGTTTTCGCCTGTCCCTACTACACGCTGAAGGTCTATGACGGCACCTACTATGTCACCTTTGGCCTGATGCTGGCGGCGTCCCTGGTCATCGGCTCGCTGACGGCGCAACTGGCGCGCCACGTGCGCGAAGCCAGCGACCGCGGCCAGGAAATGCAGCGCCTGTTCGACCTGTCGCGCGACCTGTCGGGAGAACGCTCGGCCGGGCGCATCTGCGCGACGGCGCAGCGCCATCTGGAAGCGCCGCTGGATGTCGACATCGCCCTGATCACAGGCCAGGCCGGCGACCTGGCCATCTTTCCGGAAAGCGCGCTCGGCGACGACATCAAGGAGATGAACGCCATTGCCCGCGCCATGGACAGCGGCCGTCGCGCCGGCCGCGACACGGACGCGCAGTCGCGTGCGTCGGGCCTTTATCTGCCGCTGCTGGCCGAGACCGCGACGCTGGGCGTGCTCGGCGTGACGCCGCGCGACAGCCGGCGCCAGTTCACCGCCACCGAAATCTTGCAGTTCGAGACCTTCGCCAGTTTGATCGCCGGGGCCTTGCTGCGGGCGCGGCTGTCCGGCGAGGCCGAGCAGGCGCGCGTCGAGTCGGAGAACGAGAAGCTGCGCAACGTCCTGCTGTCGTCGCTGTCGCACGACCTGCGCACGCCGCTGACGGTGATGAACGGCCAGGTGTCGGCCCTGCTCAGGATGCGCCGCGACCTGCCGCGCAAGGCGATGGACGAACTGACCGCTCTGTGGGGCCAGCTCGACCGCCTGCGCAGGTTCGTCGCCAACCTGCTCGACATGGCGGCGATCACCTCGGGCGCCATGAAGCTCAACTTCCAGCCCTACATGATCCAGGAAATCATCGGCGCGGCGCTCAGCCATGTCGGGGCCAACCGGAAGGGCCGCACGGTGCGCACTCACATTGCCGGCGCGCCGCCGATGGTGATGATCGACGGCGGCCTGGTCGAGCAGGTCTTCGTCAACCTGCTCGAAAACGCCTTCCAGCACATGCCGGGCGGCGGCGTGGTCACCCTCTTCGTCGACCGGGAGGCCGACCGGCTGCGCGTGCGCGTCAGCGACGACGGACCGGGACTGGCCGAGGGTGACGAGGCGCGCATCTTCGATAAGTTCCAGACCGGCCAGGCGCTCAGCTCTGACCGGTCGGGCGGCACCGGGCTGGGCCTTGCGATCTGCCGCGGCATCATCGCCGCCCATGGCGGCACAATCCAGGCCCGCAACAACCGCACCCTGGAAGACGGCGGCAAGGGCGCATCCTTCATCTTCACCCTGCCCGTCGTGGAGACCGGGGCATGACCGACACTGTCCGCATCCTGTCGATCGAGGACGAATCCGGTATCCGCCGCTTCCTGCGCGCCAGTCTGGGCGCCGCCGGCATGGAGGTCATCGAGGCCGAAACCGGGCGCGAGGGCCTGCTGAAGGCCAGTTCGCAGAGCCCGGACGTCATCCTGCTCGACCTCGGCCTGCCCGACATGGACGGGATGGAGATCATCGCTCAATTACGTCAGTGGAGCCGCACGCCGGTGATCGTCCTGTCGGCGCGCGGCCAGGAACATGACAAGATCGCGGCTTTGGAGCACGGCGCCGACGACTACCTGACCAAGCCGTTCACGCCGGGCGAGCTGATCGCGCGGATCAAGGTGGCGCTGCGCCACGCCAGCCGCCCGGCCGGCGATGCGCCGTTCACCTACGAGCATGACGGCCTGAGCATCGATTCGGCGTCGCGCCGGGTGCGGCTGGATGGCGAGGACGTGCGGCTGACGCCGATCGAGTACAAGCTGCTGATGGTGCTGGCGCGCAATTCGGGCAAGGTGCTGACCCACGGCGCCCTGCTGCACGAGGTGTGGGGCAGGCACGCGCCGGACAACCAGACCTACCTGCGCATCCACACCCAGCACCTGCGCGAGAAGCTGAAGGACGATGCGCTGAACCCGCGCTTCATCGTCACCGAACCGGGGATCGGCTATAGGCTGAAACCGTGAAGTTGTTCAGGAGAAATGGTGCCGCTTAGCCGAGCCGCCAATCTGCAGGCCTTCGAGGCCAAGTGCCGCAATGCCAGCATCTCGCACCTGGCTGCTCGATGAGCTGAACGCCACCGAAATCGCGGCCATTCCACGACCTGTCCGCATCAAGGGGCGTAAGATTCTTGAAACGAGAGGGCTTATGGAAATGTTTGTCGTTAACGACTGCGGCGCTCAGCCTCTTCTGAATTCCTTGTCGAGCTTCAATCCGTTAGACTATGCGGCCAGTCCTCATTCGGCTACGGTGGGCGACGGCGGTCATAACGTCGACGGCACGGCCGATCTGCAAGTTGGGCCCTTGAATGAAACCGGCCAACCAATCGCTATGCTCGCGACCCTGATCGACCGCCACCGGCGCGCCCAAGCCGCGCTTGATGCCGTGTACAACCAAGCGGACGAAATGCATCCTACCTACAATGAGGCGCGCGCCAGCCGAGGCCGGCAGTCGTCTTCAACGCGGTAGTCATGATCTGGGTGCGCATCTTGCCACTTTCTTCCTACTGCCGGACAATGGTTACGCTTGCGGAGGCCGTGCCACCCTTGCCATCCGACACACTGAAGGCCAGGGTCAGGCTGCCGCCGATCGTCAAAGTATAGTCAACCTGGACATGGCCATCGTCGGAGATCGAGCCAGGCGGCGATATTGAAACCAGTTGCAAAAGATCACCGTCGGCGTCGCTACAGCCGGCCCTGCCATGATGGAATCGATCTCGAAACTGTCCAGCGGCTGGTCGCCCGACACCCCGCTCAGAACGATCGTCTTGTCCTGGCAGACCGGAGCGTGGTTGCCTTGGTCCTGGGCGTAAGCCGGTGTCGCCAATGCGACTGCAATGGGTAGCGCCGTCGCAACGAGAAGCAAGCTCAAATATCTGATCATGAAGCCCCGCCCCAAGCACGCACGAAATGCTGCGTTATCTTCATCTTCGCTCTGAATTCTACAAGTTCAAGTGGTATGGAAAGAAATTTATTTATTATTTTTATTCAGCACATTATGCGCAATGTACCCGTAAGAGTATATATTTTCCTTGCGGAGTTGTGCGACGCATGATTGCGTTTGTTTGTTTGAATCGATGGGCGCAGGGGACGTTTCATGAGGCAATGGTTACGGGCTGCGCTCACGGCTTTTGCCGCGGGCATCCTGTCGGGCGTGCCCGCCTGGGCTACGGCACCGCAATTTGTGGCGCCGGATCAGTCTGTACACGACGCTCTAGGCATCGACCTTCTGAGCAGCCACTACACCCGATCGCAGACCTTCCTGACCATCGGCGATCCCAGGTCGGGCGGCCTGGACTGGAGCTATGTCGGTCACCTCTACACGGATTCCTATTCCGGCTGGCTCGTCTATGCTCCCCGTATCGGCGGGAGCACCGGCAGCGCCATCGTCGACCAGATGAAGGTGGCTATCGCCGGATCAGCGGACAGTTTTCACACCACCTGCGCCACGACCTGCCAGAACATGTCGATCGGGCCCGCCACCCTGGTTCATTCCGGAAGCAACTGGATATACACGGCCGCAGACGGCTCGATCTATACCTTCAGCGCGGAAGACACACCGGTTTTTGGTGCTTACACGACCGAGCAATACATCGGCAAGCTGCTAACCTTGGCCAAACCGAACGGCGTGCGCCTGACCTTCAATTACGCAACGCCGTCCGGCTGTACCCATTTCTGGTGTGAACGCCTCGACAGCGTTATCAGCAACACGGGGTATGCGCTCAAATACGACTATGGAACGTCGACGCGTCTATCCGTCGTCAACATGCTTGCGCATAGCTGCAATACCAGCGATCCGACCGATCTCGTTTGCGACGCCTACGATAATTACGTCACGCTTGGCCTCGACGGTACGACCGGTGGGGACGACATCACCGATTCCCTGGGTAACGTCACCAAATTCCTGGTCCAGGAAATCAATACCGAGGACATTGTCAACGACGAGACCTATCTCGACGCCGTCACGGACTACTGGTCGCCGCTGAACGAGCACTTGGCTGTGACTTACGACAGCTTCGGGCGCGCCAAAACCTACACCGACCCGCGCGGCACCTGGACCTACGGCTATTCCGACGTGACGACCACCCAGGTCCATTCGACGGGACCGCGCGTCATCATGGTCACGGATCCGTCCAGCACCGTGGTATGGACGGCCAGCGTCACCAAGGCAACCAGCGTTCCGCGCTCGGTCGACCAGGTCACCGATGCCCTGAGCCGTCAGACAAGCTATGCCTTCACCAATTACGCCATTCCCGGCTATACCGGCCATTATGCCAGTCGCCTGGGCAGCAAGACCCTCCCTGAGAGCGACTATCTGAGCTACACCTACGATGGTCGCGGCAATGTCACGCAGGAGATGAGCACGCCCAAGACCGGCTCGGGGTTGGGGGCTGTGGCGGTTTATACGGCCAGCTATCCTTCGACGTGCGTCAATCCGGTGACGTGCAACGAGCCGACCTACACGCTCGATGCCAAAGGCAACGAGACGGACTATAC
>OUNJ010974881.1_pt1 | contig 14597 bp, 12 predicted proteins | sample 1755361 | NCBI WGS metagenome assembly OUNJ01 (sample SAMEA3914825, study PRJEB12502) | metagenome | biome: forest; material: soil | place: USA | collected 2012-03-12 | depth 0.1 m
CGGTCAGTTCGCGCGGGCTGAATGGTTTCACCACGTAATCGTCTCCTCCCATTTCTAAACCGAGCACGCGGTCCATCTCGCTGTTACGCGCGCTCAGAAATAAAACCGGCACGGCCCGGTCGCGACGAATCTGGTGATAAAAATCAAATCCACTGCCATCGGGCAGCCCGATATCCAGTACGACCAACGCGAAGGTGCGGGTACTCAGCGCCTGCAATCCGCTGCCACCCGTCGCGCACCATGTGGGCACATACCCCTCCGTCTTCAACGCGTACACAATCGTATCTGCAATCGCCGGCTCATCCTCGATAATCAAAATCTCTTGGCGCACGCACCCATGAGGCAATTTTCGCTTCGCCTTTCAACTGACAAACCGCCGCGGGTATCTGATGGCCATTGTACGCAAACGCAGAAGCACCCCTGCGCAGTCTTGATAGACGGCCGGCCTTTGCGCATAGACTTCGTTAAAGGAACTCAAGTTTTGCGAAAAATTTACGCTGCGAACGCACCGCTCCAGAAATTGTCCATTTTTTCGCGAATGCTCTGGTCTTCGTTCGCGGCCGCCGCCTTTCGGTGGAGAGACGCCGTCCACCGTCGCTCGTTCGCCTAGTAAAACGAAGGGGAAATCTCCCCAATGCGCCTAAACTTTTAGTGCCGTCGCGCCGATGAAACCGGGAACCACACGTCCATGAGTTCCCTTTCTAGCGAAACGACCGTACGCGAAGCCATCTTGCGTCTTGCGCGAAAGCTTCCGACGTCCCCGCACATTTTCGGCCGCCTTGGAGGATTGCTCAACGACATCAACTCGGACCTCGACAATATTGTGAAGCTTGTCGCGGTCGACTCCGGTCTGACCGGTCGTGTGATTCGACTCAGCAACAGCGTATTTTTCCGCGGTGATCAGCCCGTCAAATCGCTCGACGAAGCGATCAATCGCGTCGGTTTTCGTGAAATGCACCGCGTAGTCGGCGTCGCCATGAGCGAACAAATTTTCCAGGGCGGGCTTCCCGTCTACCATCTCTCCGCGGAACAAGTCTGGGAAAACTCCGTGGTCGTCGCGCTCGCGATGGAACGGCTCGCCCGCACCAATGCTACCGACGAAAGTGAAGCGTACACGCTCGGGCTGCTCCGCCCGGTTGGAAAACTGGTCTTGGACATGTTGATCCAGGTCGAACAACCCGGTGTTTCCTGCCCTGAAGCCGACAATCTCGATCTTCCAAAGTGGGAACGCGCCTGGGCCGCCACGACCAGCAATGAAGCAGGCTCCACGATTCTCGAAGAATGGAAAATGCCGGAATCCGTCTGCGTCGGTGTGCGTGATCATTATCGCCCAACCGAAGCGGGTGGCGCTCCTGCCGCTATGTTGCACGTCGCCTGCTCGATCGCGAGTCAACTGGGCAAAGGTATCAAGGCCGAAGTTCGGCAGTGGAACGTGACTCCAGAAATTTTAGCTCTTGCTCGGCTCAACGAGGCCACGGTGGAAACCTGCCAGGCCGAAACGCAGGAAGCGCTCACTCAGCTCAAGAGCCGCCTGAAGGGAAAATAAAACTTTCCTAGGCTCGATTGTTTCGGGCTTTGCAAAGCATCGCGCCCGTGCTCCCGTCTGGGGTGGTTTTTGTTTCGGTTAACTGCCCTGGCTTCTGCACGTGAACACGGTGCCGCCGCATCATCGCGATACCAAACGTCGCGCTCAGCACAGTGCCGCAATGGTCGCGCGCGGAATCTTGCTCAACAGTGTGCTCGCGGTGGTCAAAATCGCCGGCGGAATTTTTGGTCACACCTACGCGCTCGTCGCCGACGGGGTGGAATCGCTGCTCGACGTTTTCTCTTCCGCTCTGGTTTGGGCGGGTCTTCGCATCGCCGGCGAACCGCCCGATCGCGATCATCCTTACGGCCACGGTAAAGCGGAAGCCGTCGCTGGGTTGGCCGTTTCTGCACTGATTTTTTGCGCCGCCGCTTGGATCGGGGAACACGCGTTACATGAGATCGTCACGCCGCACCGCGGGCCGTATTGGGGAACGCTGCCGCTGCTCGCGGTCGTGGTGGGACTGAAAATAGTTTTCTCGCGCCGGGTGAGCGAGGCCGGCCGTGAGTCGCTCGCAACGACCATGGAGATCGAATCGTGGCACCACTTTTCAGATGCGCTGACGTCAGCCGCAGCGTTCATCGGCATCAGTATCGCGGTGATCGGCGGAAAGGGTTACGAGACCGCGGATGACTGGGCTGCGCTGGTGGCATGCTTGATCGTACTTTGGAACGGCGTCGGTTTTCTCCGAAAGTCTTACGATGACCTGATGGATGCGGCGGTGCCCGAAACCACTGATCGCGCAATCCGCACCGTCGTCGAATCAGTCGCTGGTGTTCGCGGGATCGAGCAGCTGCGCGTGCGCAAAAGCGGTCTTAGCCATCTGGTCGATATTCACGTGGAGGTGGACGGGAATCTTTCGGTGCGCGAAGGCCACGATATCGCCGGGGCCGTAAAACACCGTTTACTCGGAGAAGTTGCTCTTCACGTCACCGACGTGCTCGTTCACATCGAGCCGGCGCCTGAACTTTCAACTTAACATGACGGCGGAGCTGTCAGAGGCACCTTGGAAAATAGGCGTGCGCGGGGCGCGGGCGAATCTTGTACCCGGTTTAGCACTACAAGTGCTCGCCGCGTCGATCGGCGTCGCGTACTATTTTCATGCGCCGACGCGCCAGGCGCTCGATGCACTGAGCGCTTTTCGTGCGCGGACCGGTTTTCTCTACAGCATCGTCGCGACGGCGCTATTCGGAGGCGCACTGCCCTGCATCTACATGTGGCTGCAGCCAGCGACGCGAACGCGTTATACCTTTAAGCAAGGCGCCGCGCTCACGCTGCTTTGGGCTTATAAAGGTTTAGAAGTGGACCTGTGGTATCAATTCATGGCGTCGACGATAGGGCGTGAACCGACCCTCGGGCATGTGCTCTCGAAAACATTTCTCGATCAATTTGTATACTGTCCTATCTGGGCCGTGCCGGTGGTCACGTTGGTGTATCAATATATAGAATCGGGTTTCGACAGATCCGCATGGTGGGCCGACGTGACCGCGCCCCGCTGGTACGTGCGCCGTGCGATTCCAAATCTGATTTCGAACATGGGAGTATGGGTGCCAACCGTCTGCGTGGTCTATTCGCTGCCCTCGAGCCTGCAGATCCCATTGTTTAACTTGGTACTCTGTTTTTACACCTTGCTGTTAGCGCATATCGCCGCGACGCAAGGACCGCGAAAAATTAAGCCAAAATTAGCCGAGTCCCCATCGACCGTCCCCATCGGCTGAAGCTTCTCCCCGCCGGAGCACGGACATCCTGTCCGTCCAATTTAAAACGCGAGGGAAGCTCGCAACTTTTGTTCAAAAGCGAGAACGAGCTTCGCTCGCGACGGAAAAGTTGGCGGACAGGCGGTCCGCGCTCTCGGCGGGGGAACTTAAACCACAAATGCTCTCGCACGCTCCCGCGTTTCTCAAACGTGTTATCGTCCCTAAGCCCGCTTCATCCTCTCAACCCTGTTACCAAACTCCGGTTGGGAATTTTCCCAGGACCTTTTGCCTCTCACACTATCGTGGCCACTGTAAACGCTATGTACTTCCGGTTGCTCTGCCTGTTTCTCGTTGGATTCTTGCCGATCAAGGCAGCGACCTCGCACGTGAAGGCTGAGCTCGTCTCCGATGTGACATCGGTCCAACCCGGCAAACCCTTCACCGTCGCTTTGCATCTCGTGCACGACCCGCACTGGCATACCTATTGGAGTTACCCCGGCACCGGCATCGCTACTTCACTCGATTGGAAACTGCCTACGGGTTGGACCGCCGGGCCGATTCAATGGCCTACCCCAGTCGTGTTAGTCGACCACACGGGCTCGATCGTCGGCAACGGCTACGATGGCGATATTCTTCTGCCCGTTACAATCACTCCGCCGGCCAACGCAGCAGCCGGCACCACCGTCGATCTGCAAGCCAAGGCCGACTGGCTGATGTGCTCGGATGTCTGCATGCCTGGCGGTAGTGCCGTCGAACTCAAACTCCCTATCGCCTCTGATGCGCCATCGCCAAGCGAACCGTGGCACACGCGTTTGACGCAAGTTCCGGCACCAAAATCCTCCTCCGCCTGGCAAGTCACCGCTTCACGCGCTGGCAAAAACATCGTGCTCACCTTGGACACGAAAGGGGCCGCGCTCAATGATCCCCATTTCTTCGCGGAAGACGGCTACGTCCAGTTCGACCAGCCGCAAACAACGGCGTCTCAAAATTCCCAATACATGCTGACGCTTCCGATTACGGACACTCCGGATGCCAAAGCGACTCGGCTCGTGGGCGTTCTTTCAAGCCAGTCTCCATTCTCCGGATACCGGATCGATGTGCCGATTTCGAGTGAAGGCGCGAGTACCACCGCTGGGAATGGAGCGCGTCCGGGAAATTCCGCCAACGGCTCGAACCAAATCTCCGCTGCGAGTGCCGCGGGCGGACGCAGTTTTATCGGCATAATCTTGGTCGCGCTGGTCGGCGGGATGATCCTCAATCTGATGCCGTGCGTGTTCCCTGTATTGGGAATCAAGATACTGGGTTTCGTGCACCAATCCGGTGCCGATCGCAAAAAAGTAACCCTGCATGGTCTCGCGTTCGCTGCCGGCGTGCTACTCTCGTTCTGGTCGCTCGCGGGGGTGCTGACGATCTTGCGCGCGGGTGGGGCGCAGCTTGGCTGGGGTTTTCAGTTACAATCAGCGGCTTTCGTCTTTGCACTCGCCGTCGTGATGCTCGTGTTCGCGTTGAGCATGAGTGGCGTGTTCGAATTCGGACTCAGTGCCACCGGCGTCGGTGCACGTTTGCAGTCTAAATCGGGATTCGCCGGTTCTTTTTTCACGGGCGTGTTGGCAACGGTTGTCGCCACCCCGTGCAGCGCTCCTTTTCTCGCGCCGGCCCTCGGGGCCGCGCTGGCTCTCGCGCCCGTCGAGTCGTTTGCCGTCTTCACGGCCATCGCGATCGGGCTTTCGCTGCCGTACTTATTGCTCTCGATTTTCCCGAGCGCGGTCCGGCTGCTACCGCGCCCAGGTGCGTGGATGGAAACATTCAAACAAGTGATGGCCTTCCCGCTCTACGCGACAGTCGCGTATTTGATTTGGGTTCTAGCGGGGCAAGCCTCTGCGAATGGATTCTTAATGGCGCTGTTCGGCCTCACTCTGATCGCGATGGCCGCGTGGCTCTATGGTCGTTATGGTTCGCAGCTCACGAAACCGGGCGCCGCGCGCTTCGGCTTGATCGGCGGTCTCGTTCTTTTCATGGCGGGTGCTGCGCTCGGTTGGCCGCAAAATCCTTCGCCGGATGACATTGTTTGGCAGGCCTGGAGTCCCGACGCGGTCGCACAGGCGCGCCAAGCGGGCAAAACGGTCTATGTCGATTTTACCGCGCGTTGGTGCGCGACTTGTCAGGCCAACAAAAAACTCGTTTTCAGCACCTCCTCGATCAAAGACCTGTTTAAGAAAAAGAATATCACCACGCTCGAGGCCGACTGGACCAACCGCGACCCGCGTATCACCGCAGAACTCGCTAAATGGAATCGCAGCGCCGTGCCGTTCAACCTTGTATATAAGCCTGGCTCGAACGATCCCGAGGTTCTCCCCGAGCTGCTCACGCCATCGATCGTCTCGCGCGCGGTCGAGTAGCCCGATGGGTCGGCGCTCGCGTGGGGCCGCCGACCAATTCGCCACGCCCTGCTTGCAACGCTCGATGGCTTAGATTTTCACGTTCCTCTGGGACCATAAAAGTGAAAAACTTCGCCATCTGTCTTTGCTTTAAAAATGCGTCTTCGTATCTCGCCGAGTGGCTGGCGTTTTATCGAGCACTGGGGGCGGATTATTTTTATCTCTACGATAACAATTCCACCGATGATTATTCAGCTCAGGTCAGTCCGTATTTGAAACAGGGCCTAGCGGAATTGCGGCGGTGGCCTGGGCTTGGACAGCAAAACTCGATCTACATAGACTGCCTGAAGCGCGCTCGACGTAAAGTGCGCTGGCTCGCATTTTTGGATGACGACGAATTTTTGTGGCCGGTCCTCGATCCCGATTTACCAACGGCGATCGATCGCTATGCCGCCTACGCAGGAGTCGGAATCTGCTGGTTTTTATATGGATCGTCGCATCACCAGACTCGTCCGCCGGGCCTCGTAATCGAGAATTTCACTTGGCGCGCACGTCGACCAGATAGTCACGTGAAATGTATTGTTTCGCCAATACGCGTCACTCGGCCGCTGGAAATTGGCCACGCCTTTGAGTGTGAACCGGGATTTACGATGGTCGACGAACAATCGCGCGTCTTGACCTCATCGAGCATCGGGGCGCCGTCCGGCGATCTGTTGCGAGTGAATCACTACGCGACCAAGTCGCTCGAAGAATTACGCCAGCGACGAACGCAGCCGCAGGCCGACACGGGAAATGTTTCTGTGCACGCTCTTTCGCTATGGGAACACTGGGCGGAAGACTGGAATAAAACGCAGGACGTAGGCATCCATCGATTTCTTCCGAAGGTGCGCGAGGTCATGCGGGAAATGGCCGCCTTCAACACAAGCGCTACTGTCCCCGCGAAAAATGTTTCTAGCGCGCGCCAAATCACCGCTGCGCTGAGCAAGCCAGCGGCGTCGCTGCGATCGCTCATTAAGCGACTGTGTTGAGCATCGAGCCGTACAGTTGATCGGCTGTGCGCATCGCGAGCGCATTGGCCTTGGCGAGGATCTCGGCTTGGCTGAGTGAGACCAACTGCTCGGGGTCGACGTCGCCACTCGCGATATTTTGCGCGGCTTTGTCCATGGTGCCCGCCGCCTTTTTGAAACCACCAAGGGACGTTTCGAACGCGCTGACTAAACTGGAATTCGTCGTCACATTCATGATGCAGCCATTGTCCCGCAAATCGCTGTCCACCGACATAGGGTAAATGCCCTCGTTGAGCGGAGTTTGATTGACCAGCGGCTCCCAAAAATCCGCGCGCATGAGTTGTCTACTCCGCGCATCTCGACTCACTGCGCGGCATGTCTTCGCGCGTTTTCTGGATTTGCTTTTCGATCGTAAGTTTCTGCCTGGGCGTGCCTTCGCGTGGCGACGTGGAGGCCGCTCCTCCGGTCAAAAATCTGCGCGTAACCGTTTTGTCGACGATGCTGGCGGGCAATCCCAATAAAGGCATTGGCGAATGGGGCTTTTCGGCGCTCATTGAGGTCGACGGTCATCGCCTGCTCTTCGACACGGGCGAACGGCCCGACACGGTGCTGCTGAATGCTCGCGAGCTGCATATCGATCTGAGCAACGTTAAGGAAGTCGTACTCTCCCACCACCACGACGACCACGTAGGCGGCCTTCTGTCATTGAGAAATGAATACACAAAACACAATCCGGCGGCGTTGTCGCACGTGACGTTATCGCGCGGCGCATTTTGGAGCCGAGGTCCCAACAAAACGGGTGGCGACGACAATCCCTTGATCGGAATTCGGCCGATTTTCGAGCAGACGGGTGGCACGTTTTCGGAGGTGGATAGACCGAAAGAGATTTTCCCCGGTGTTTGGTTTCTGGGTCCGGTGCCGAGGACACACGCGGAGCAGCCGACCCCGAAAAATGATCGCGTGCTCACGCCCGCGGGTTGGAAACCGGACGACGTGCCCGATGATTCCGCGCTAGTCTTCGACACCGACAAGGGACTCATCGTCCTCACAGGCTGCGCGCACGCCGGCATCATCAATACCCTCGAATACGCCCAGCAGCGAATCCGACCCGGCGCGAAAATCTATGAAGCCGGTGGCGGCTTCCACATGTTTCACGCATCGGACCAGCAGATCGCTTGGACGGCCGAACGGATGCTTGCGCTCGGCGTTGAGTATTTGCACGGCTCGCACTGCACCGGACTCGATGCGCTTTATCGCCTGCGCACTTTGATGAATCTACCCCGCGACCACGCTGTGGTTGGCGCAGTGGGATCTTGGTTCGATTTGGAAAAAGGCCTGCATCCGTTAGCGCTGGCGGAGTAAGGTGAGTTTGTTTCGACGCACTCCCTACGCGGCTTCACTCCGATAGTGCACCTTAACCCGGAGTATTCTCTTTTTTCAACCGCTGATAATCCTCCGGCGTATCTAAATCGACAGCCAGTTCCGGGCGGTCGATCGCGATGACTTCGTTTGCATTCGCTTTCAGTATCCGCTGTGCCCCTACATCGGGAGGCAAGGCTTTCAATTCCGGAAAAAAGCGTCTTGGCAACAAGACTGGCGATCCGACGCTGCCGGAATATTTAGCGGCAATGATTTTCGTCCCGTCACCGAAAGCCGCCAGGAGCGCGTTCAGTGCGCCGGCAGAGATGTGCGGCTGATCCGCCAGCATCACGAGCGCGCCCTCCAGCGAAATTGAAAATCGATCGAGCGTCTCAACGCCGAGATGAATCGAGGAGCCGATGCCTCGGCCCCATAGTTTATTCTCGACGATCTGCAGAGGCTGTTTGGCGAAAAGCGGCTTGATCGCGTCGGCCGCGTTGCCCAGCACCAGTACAATCGGCCAGAGCGAAGTCTCGAGCGCGGTCGCAACCGCTCGCGTGACCAACGGCGCGCCTTGCCAATCGAGCAGCTGCTTCGGTTGACCCATCCGCGTCGATCCGCCTGCAGCCAAGATGACCGCGCCAATGTGCGGACTCCCAGCCCGAGCGGAGACGGCGTCAGGCATGGATGGGGCGCTGGCGTTCGCGCAAAGGCCGGCCGTCACGCGCGTTCATCACGGCCTCAATTTCGGCGACGATAGCCACGGCGACCTGCTCGGGGGTGCTCGCACCGATGTCGAAGCCGACGGGAGCTCGTAAGTTTGCGCGCCATGATGGAGCGATCTCCAGACCTGATTCCGCAAGATCAGCCCACATTTTATCCGCACGTTTTTTCGGGCCGAGCAACCCGAGATAAGACAACTCGAGCGGCAAAAGTATCCGCAAAGCGGGTACATCGAAACGATAATGGTGCGACATGATCACCGCGACGGTCCGCGAATCGACTGTCTCTTCGGAAAGCGAAGGCGCTGGTTCGACCAGAACCTCATCTGCTTCGGGGAAACGGTTCGTCGTGGCAAACGCTGGCCGTGGATCGGAGACAGTCACGCGCCAGCCCAGTTCTTTGGCGAAATGAACCAGAGGCTGCGCATCATCACCCGCTCCCCAAACGAACAAACTCAGCGGCGGAGCGAGAAATTCGTAAAGAATTGAGGCTGTAGTGCTATTCCCAATACGGACGGTGATTGAGCGCTGCTGCGCAAATGCAGAAGCGACTTGTTCGCGATCGATCGCGAACTCGACTTCATCGTCGCCAGAGAGGACCGCGCCGTCGGCGTGGTTCGCGTCGCCGCTGCAGCCAGGTTGAACGCTAGCGTTAGCGTTGGAGTTGGCATTGGGACGGGAGTCAGGTTTGACGCTGGGATTGAGGTTGAGGCTGAGCGCATCGCCTTTTTCAGCGAACACCTTTCCTTCCCTTGAAATGGCTGCGAGTGTACGATTTCGGCTCGGATCGCGGTCGTTGAAACGGTTCACCAATACGATCGGCTCACGCCGTGCCCAGCTGGCTTGCACCGCGCGAAGATGCTCCGGAAATCCACTCAAACGCTCAAGCAATACGTGGACGATCCCGTGGCAGCCAAGGCCGACACCCCAGACCAAATCATTCTCGTCGGTTGTGTCGTAAACAACGGTTTCGGAAATGCCGGTTGCGAGTACGCGGCGCGCGCGCAAGAGCAAATCTTCTTCAAGGCAGCCGCCGCTAATCGAGCCAAGGCGTAGGCCGTCAGAATTCCAGAGCAAACGCGCGCCCACACGTCGGTAGGACGAGCCTTCCACGGAGACCAACGTGGCGAGAACCGCTGGCGTGGCCGGGGGTGCCGCAGCGTTATGCGCGAGGCGTGCGAGAATCGACTGGAGTTCTTTCAAGCGGGAGAACGTTTAGGTGAAACGAAATCCGCGAAAAACGCGAGCTAGCCGCGGAGATTCGCTCGCAGGATAAGGTACACAATCGCGAGGAGGAACGCCGACGCTCAACAGACTATGCCCACAGCCACCTTTAAGGCGGCTAGCGCTTTACCGCGCTTTCAGCTCCCGGACTCCGTTCACCGCGTACACGTCCGGCCAGCCGCTGCGCGGGGCGCGCTGCCCGAGTACGAATGGGTCCTGAAACCATTCGGTTTTAACTCCATTCGTGCGCCGCGCTTTTAAAATGCGCACGCGACCGACTCCTCGGCAGATTATGCGCAACGCGCCGCCAACGTCATCCAGTGGTGCGGAAAATTCGCGCCGAATCTTTGCTTTGGGTTGAGCCGCTTCAGCGCGAAATTCGATCGTGTGCCGCCCGCGAATCTCCTGCCACGAACCATCGACTTGCTGCTGCTCCAAAGAAATTCGCTGCGCGGCCGGTTCGAAATTTTCAACGGTGAAGACACAGTGATAAACTCCACACACTGGCGTGCGTCCGAAAGCGAGGCCGGGAGATTTACGCGCTGACTTGAGCCACGCGATCCACTCCGCCAAGCGCCGTCGATCCTCCATCAAGATCTCTTCGTTTTGACCGCGACGACTCGGATCACGCGTGGCCGTCCACATCTGCCGCGCAGCGCGATCGGCAATCCGCAGCGCTCGTGAAATCTCCGTCGCTTCGCGCCGCAATTGGCTGAACCGCAGATCGATCGCCGTTTTAAGTTCCGCACCGATCGCCCGACTAAAGCTGCGCGGATTTGTCGCGAGGATGCGGATTTCTTTTTCGATTTTCCCTCTCCGCGTTAAGAACCGACGCATCTCGAAAACTCCCGTCGCCGCTCGTTGCACGAACCGAGCGCGCTCCTCCCAATACAAACGCAATTCCATGCTGGCTCGCAAAGCTGCCGGCGTAGACCGTGAGCGCTTCGCGCGTTGCGTCAGTGATCGTAGTGCGCGGACGGATTTTTCAATGCCCTGCCCTTCGGTGATTCCTGCACGCACTTGCCAATCGGTATGTAACTCCCAGGACGCGTAACCGCTAAATGGATACCTATCAAGCGCCAGCGCTAACGTCGCCGCTTGAGTCGCTGCTTTTTTCCGCAATGAAAAAACCCGCTGAAATCCTTGGGCCAGTCGCCCCGTTTCCGAGGTCGGTTTAGCTCCATCCCACAAGGTCACGGCCGCCGCGTCCACCACCGTGGTCAATGGCAACGCCAGACGATACGCCTCCCATGAGGTCACCAAAAATCCGTCCGCGCCGACTTGCTCGCAGCGGCGCCACCAGTCACGGAGGTTAGCCAATCTCTCCCCGAAAATCGGCAGCGGCTCGAAGCGAAACGCTCCGTTCATCGGACAGCCCCAGTACTCAATGCCCCGCGCCTGCAGAGCTTTTGCCAGATCAACTTCGCGAAAATTATAGAGCTCAACGCGCGGCTGCCGTCGGAACGGATAATAATACCAATCGTACGCGATCACGTCAGGCGGCAGCTGGGGGATCGCCTCTGGAACAAGCGCCAGCATGTCAGCCCACAAACCCATGCGTAGCCCGCGCGCGGCGGCGAGATTTCGCAGCCGCGTCGCGTAGTGCGAAAAGTGATATGCGAGGCCGTGTTGTTCGACTTCGGCTCGGCACCGCGGGCATTTTCCGAGGTGAAACGATTCGTCGAGGCCGACATGAACTTTGCCAGCGGTGCAGAACGGCTTCATGTCGTCGAGCAACGCCGCGGCCACTTCCAGGGTTCGCGAATGAAGCGGACAGACCTGGCCGCGCTCCAGCGGACTTCCGTCGGACGCGCGCAGCTCGTTGAGGTCGCGGAGCTCGGGAGTTTTGATTAGATATTGCGTGTGGCCAAGCAGGTTGACGATCGGGACCACGCTGAGGCCGACCTTGCCAGCGGCGTGAACCAGTTTTCCCAAATCTTCATAACGATAGGCATCCGCCCGCGCCACCGATGGAAAATGCGGATACTCAACCGCGTCTTCGAGGTGCAGATAAAGTTCTTCGTATCCCCATTCCGCGTATTTCGGCAGCAGCGCGAGGAGTACGTCGAGGCGCTCGACTTGACGGGCCAAATCCCACTGGAAGGCTCGGATCGGCCGCGCCTCCGCTCGACGTCGTTTGATCGATGGCGAAGCGGAAGCTTGATGAGTCATGGAACCAAATGTTCGCGCGAATCGTTTCGCATAGAAAATCCACGCGAATAAATCTGCGACGTATGCAATGAAAGACTACAGCGCCGCTTTGAGCGCGCGAGCCGCCTCGAGGGCGGCATCAGCGCGATCGGCGGCCACGGTGAAGTGTCCCATTTTGCGTCCGACGCGCGGATCACGTTTGCCGTAAAGATGGAGTTTGGCGCGCGGTGCTTCCAGCAACGACGCCCAATTCGGATCGCCCGCGAGAGTGCCTTCACGCCATTTCCAAGCGTCGCCGAGAATATTTACCATCGTGGCTGGCGAGGTCAGGGTGGTGTCGCCGAGCGGCAGATCGCAAACTGCGCGCACGTGTTGTTCGAACTGCGAGGTCACGCAGGTATCGAGGGTGTAGTGGCCTGAGTTGTGTGGGCGCGGCGCCAATTCGTTGACCAACAATTCTCCCCGATCCGTTAAGAAAAGCTCCACCGCGAGCAGACCCACCACGCCGAGTTTGCTGGCGATCGCCTTGGCCAAGTTTTCGGCTTCAACGCGGACGTGGTCGACCACGCGCGCGGGCGCGATGGAAAAATCCAGGATGTGTTTCGTATGGATATTTTCCGCGACCGGGAAAGTGCGCAAATCGCCTCTCGGCGTGCGTGCGACGATCACGGAGAGCTCACATTTGAAATCGATGAATTTCTCCACCACCGCGCGCTGCTGAGAAAAAGATTCTACGGCGCGGCGCGCCGATGCGTCGTCGGTCACTTTGATTTGGCCTTTGCCGTCATAACCGAAGTCAGCGGTTTTCACGACGCATGGCGTACCCACGCGCCGGATACCGGCGGCCAAGTCGTCGCCGATCTCCACTTCGGTGAACGGAACGTGCGGAAAACTATTCTTGCGCAGCCAATTTTTTTCCCGGAGGCGATTCTGACATGTTTCGAGCACGCTCCAGTGCGGACGCAAGGGAACGAGGTTTTCGATTTTCCAGAGCGGCTCGACCGGAATATTTTCGAACTCATAGGTGAGCACATCGCATGATTTCGCGAACGCGGTCAGCTGCTCGAGATCTGTGTACTCTGCGTTCACCTCGACCGCAGCAACTTCGCCGGCCGGGGAATTGTACGCCGGCTCGTAGATATGAACGCGATAGCCGAGGCGTTCAGCGGCTTGCGCGAGCATGCGGCCAAGCTGGCCGCCACCGAGAACCCCAATGGTTTTTCCGGGCAAAATCATAGCTGCGAAATCAGGGTAGTTTTGCCTCGAGCACCCTAGCGGTCTGCGCAGTGCGAAACGCGTCGTGCGCTTTTTTGATAGCCGGATCGGCAAGCGCTAAAATGGACGCCGCAAAAAGAGCGGCGTTGATCGCGCCTGCTTTGCCGATCGCAAATGTCGCGGTGGGCACGCCGCCGGGCATTTGGACGATGGAAAGAAGCGAATCCACGCCTTTGAGCGCGTGCGATTCCACCGGCACGCCGAGCACAGGCAGGTTTGTTAAAGAAGCGGTCATGCCCGGCAGGTGGGCCGCTCCCCCGGCGCCGGCGATGATGACCTTGAGACCACGAGCTTCTGCGGACTTCGCATATTCAACCATCAGTTCAGGCGTGCGATGCGCACTAACGACGCGCTTTTCGTAAACGACGCCGAGCTGGTCGAGGGTTTGGGCAGCATGCTCCATGGTGGTCCAATCGGAGGTACTGCCCATGATGATTCCAACCTGCGGAGATGGCATAGAAGCGAGCCCGCCATAAAGCGGACTCGCCGCAACTTAAAACAGCGGACCGGTGCGTGGGAAGCGGTTTATGCGGGAAATGTGAGACCGAGCTTGGTACGCTAAAGACACGGCTGAGCGGCAACCGCGTTCCTTAGAGGGCGAACCCTTAAGGGCTGGCCTCAGTTCCGGTGACTGAGCGTCTTGCCGCGCAGCAGCAAGGTTATCTTTCTTCAGCCAGGTTTACCTAGAATCCCGAGCAAATCTGCGGATTGGGACACACAGCTACGTGGTGAGCGAGAGGCCAGGATTTCGCGGATCGAGATCCGCGGCTGCGTTCAAATCAACGAATGCCCTTTCGGTACGCGGACGATCGTGGTGCCAGCGATTTTGTCGTGCCAGGATTGGCAATCCTCATCGAAGTTCACCCAGAGGAAACCAAGGCCGACCACGATGAGCGAAAGATAAGCGCCCAGCGCCCGAATGATGGCGATACTCCAATCGATCGGTCGATCGTCCAGCCGCACTAATTTAAGGCCGCAAATAATCCCGCCGACGGTCGTGGCCTTCAACACCCAGAGGCAAACGCAGTACGCGGAAAAGATCAGCAAAAACAAACCGCCGAGGTGGACAAGGTGTGTGAAGAAGCCGACCAAAACCAGATCGAGCAAGCCGGCCAGCAAGCGTGGTGCGAAGGTCGCTCGGGGTAGTGTTAATGCGGATACAGGAAGAACAGGGCGGGCACTGGCCGGTCCGGGGGAAA
>OUNJ010938864.1_pt1 | contig 14584 bp, 16 predicted proteins | sample 1755361 | NCBI WGS metagenome assembly OUNJ01 (sample SAMEA3914825, study PRJEB12502) | metagenome | biome: forest; material: soil | place: USA | collected 2012-03-12 | depth 0.1 m
GCGGCCACCGACGCCTTGTTCGCACGGGGGCACGCAGCCGGTCTTGAGGTGATCCTGGTCGAACCTGAACTCGACGACCTCAACAGCGACCTTGTCAAATTGGGGCGGGACCGCCTCACGGAACGGCTGGTGCAGCAGCTGCCGAGGATGCTCTTCGAGCAGTTTACAACGGCGACCGCCTAGTCAGCCGGCTAGCCCTGTCATGGCTACGGGGGGCCGCCTCGTCGCCGGACACGCGCCTACGGCCTTCTTCAGAGGGCGATCGATAACCCAAGGCCATTCCGCCGGCAATGCCTGGCGGCATCCTCCGCTACGCTGCGGCCGGCCCCGCGGGCCGGTTCTGGCAGCCTGTCCATGGGTTTTTCGTCGCCATGAAGGCCGCGAAGGGCGCGGTCAGAACGAAGAGGCCCCACCATGTCTTACCACGATGCAGAGTTTGAACCGGCCCACCAGGGCACGGCCACCGACCACTACTTGACCGAACTTGAGCTATACGGCTATCGCCCGAGCTTGGATGAGCCGGATCCGCGCCCCCTTCCCGAGGACAGTCGACTTCAAGGTGCGGTTCTGGATATATTCGACGCCCTAATCGGGACACTCGACGACACCGCCATGGAGCCCGATCTCGAAGATCTGGTCTGGGGTGCGGTCAACCTCTTCCACCGGGCCGCTGACCGTCTGGCCCGTGAGCTAGATGCCAATGAGGTGGCCCAGCGCCGAGGGCAGGACGAGCAGGACGGCTCCGAAGTACGAGCTGTGGAATTGGAGCGCCTGGTCGTGGTCGGCCGAGGGCTGATTGCCCGCCGCGATACCTTGGAGGCGATGCGCGACCAGGCCGCCGATCTCTACCGCGCCTACACCCGCTCTCCTTGGCGCCCAAAGTTCGGATCCCAGGTCAACCACAAGACCTTGACCTCGGCGATGGTCGACAGCCGCGACTTCCTGGCTGCCAAGCGCAAGGCCTCGACGGAAGTGCTGGTGCCACCCGGCCCAAAAGTCGTCTTCACGGGTGGCCTGGACTGCGTCGACCACCAGCTGATCTGGGCCAAACTGGACCGCACCCTGTATATGCATCCGGACATGGTGCTGGTGCATGGGGGATCGCCCAAGGGCGCCGAGCTGATCGCGGCCAAGTGGGCCGATACCCGCAAGGTCGCTCAGATTGCCTTCAAGCCGGATTGGACCAAGCATGGCAAGGCCGCCCCTTTCAAGCGCAACGATCAGATGCTCGACATCCTGCCGATCGGAGTGATCGTCATGCACGGCGGCACGGGTATCCAGGAAAACCTGGCCGATAAGGCCCGCGCTCGCGGCTTTAGCGTCCTTCGCGTCGGAGGCGGGGCCTAGACCCGCCGTTGCCTCCATTGTGCGACTCTACGGAACACCGTAGAGTCGTTTTCTTTTGCGAAGAGGGCGGCTTGGCCCAAGACTTGACGATGATGATCCGAGTGGATGCTGATCTGTGGAAGCAGTTCGTGCGCGCCGCCGAGAAGGTGAAGCGACCGGCCGAAGAGGTCGTTGTCGACTTCATGCGTGACTTTGCCGCGACCGCCGAACCCGTAAACCTCGATTTGTTCGACTTCGCGTCGGGCCCAGAACTGACGGCCAATGATCAGTTCGATCTGGAAGACTACCTCAACGTAGCGCAATAGTTGCTCTGGCGACGCCTCTATCAAATCGGCTTTTCCAGAAGCTATTGTCATCGGCCTGGAAGATATTGAGACGGTATTAAAGCTATCATTGCCTTTGCTGCTTTCAAAGCTTTTGAGGATAGCCTTCTTCGCCTATGTGACCAATTACCTGATCGATCTCAAGCACGCGGTCATCGTCGATGTCGAAGCGATGCGCGCCACACGGACAGCTGCGACGCAAGCCGTGCGCACCATGATTAATCGCCTCGATCAGGCCTTCCCACCTCTCCTTACAAGTCAGTCGGGGAGGGCTCCCTGGTGCACATGGGATCAGCTTTTTGGCGAAAGGGTCTCTTAGCCCCTGGCACCAGTCGGACGCCGTTGCAGGTCTCCAGGTATGCCCCCAGGGCCGGCTATCCCCAAAGGGCGGCAATCACCTCGATCAAGCATGCGGACGTAGGCCGGACGGCGGACCACCTCAAGGGCTGCGCCCTGCTCCACTGCGTTTCGCCCCCGCGGGTGCGGCGGTCCGCCGTCCGTCCTTTTCACGTCGCATGATCGCGGTGAGGCCGCGGCCCGATGGGGATGGGCCCCAAGGGTGAACATCATGGAGACCACAATGAACAACATCGTCAATCTGATCGGCCGCCTGGGTGAGAAGCCCGTCTGCCGCACCTTCAGCGATCGTTCCCGAGTGGCTAATCTGAGTATCGCGACCGATGATGGATACAAGGGCAGCGACGGGAAATGGGTCGAACGCACTACCTGGCACCGCCTGACCGTCTTCGGCGACAAACGCGTCGACTACATCGAGCAGACCTACCAGAAGGGCGACCTGATCCAGTTTACCGGTCGGCTGAGCTACAACCACTCGGAACGCGACGGGACCAAGTACCAAAATGTTGAACTGACCGGCTCGACCGCATTGCTCGCCCGCCCCCATAGGGCGCCGGACCACGGCGAGCGTGAAAACCCAGCCGACCCTTCGCAAGAGCCCCGCCACCACAGGACTGCCCAGACCACCTACAACCCGAACGATGAGATCCCGTTCTGAGGACTAAGCCCCGGCCCCTCGGCGTCAGCCGAGGGGCATCTTTCGTACCCTACCTGTTTTGGGGCCTTCGGCCTGCATCCCGGCCTCAGGCCGGGATGGCCGCCCGCCCGCTTCGCTAGACGCGGTCGCGACGATGGGGGGCGTGATGACGTCCCATCTTACCAGCCACCCCAATCCGTCAACGGCTTCGCCGTTCCCCTCGAAGGCGGCGCAAGGGCGCCTTGTCTCGGTGACAGATCGAGGCCCCGGCTGAAAGACGGGAACGGTCATTCACGCACTCATGGAGATACCTTATGCGTAACCCTCAAAACGAAGTCTTGTCTTTTACCTTCCAATCCCGCGGCTATGCCTTCCGCATCGTCGGAAAAGGCACCGAGGGCCCAGATATGGACGATGTCCGTCGCCAGTTCATGGCGGAGGACGTCCAGGGATTGAACGTCACGCGGTTGAAGAAGATTCACCGCGATATGGCGTCATGCCAAGCGCTGCTTCCGAAGTCCGTTCTTACCTACGGACCTGAGCTCCGACTGGAACCGGTCCGGCACGCGGTTTGGCGCCGGCTGAACCGCGGCGTTACGCGGGTCAATCGCTTTTGCGAGCGGTTATTCGGCGGGGAGGGGCCGGCCTAACAGCCGCGCCTTGCTGTGCTCGGCGAGTCGAAGCCAGTGGTTGGCTGCACAGGCGCGAAGTTCGGGCCGTGGCCAACGCGGTAGAGGACTAGTGCCTCTGCCTATGAGTTTCGACCTTACGATTCCTGTGAGATGGGTTGATTAGAATGCATTGAGCTGTCGGGCTCGATTGGACTCGCTTGGATTAGGCATCGCTATTTTGGCAAGGGATACCGATCGAATTCGGTATCCGTATCAGTCAGCCAGACCTCGATCACCTCGTTGACGAGATCTGGCTTGCCGTCCAACCTATTCAAAACGAACTGGAATAGCATTTCCTGTTCAGGGCGACGGCTACCGTCTGGCAAATTTATGCAGACCAATCCGGCATGTAGATCGACATCGGCATATTGACCTTTCTTGCGGGGGTCGGTACGCGACCCTCGGAAATCGACTGCGTTCCGCGTTACGAACGTCCAGTCGTTTTCGAGGATAATTGGCTTCAAGTTCCAGTCCTTGGTCCCTGCCAGGTTTAGCCAACCGACATGACTGGACTCGCCATAGCCCGCGGCGTGGGCCTGCTTGACCAGGGCCGGGGTCAGGCCTCGTCGATCAGGAACTTCATCGAGAGCGATCAGGTCGCGGATAGACGTGATGTTCGATTGAGACGAGATCGGGGAAACGTTCGGCAATCGATTTCGGGCGACCTTGCCGAGGGTTCGCCTCGACGAAGGCGATAGCCAGTTGAACCGCGCGGGCATCGATCGAGGGGTAGTCTTCCAAGATCTCCTCCAGCGGCGCGCCGGCGGCGATCGCCCCGGCCACGTAATAGACAGGGACCCTCGTTCCCTTGACGACAGGTTCACCGCCCAGGATCTCGGGATCACTGACAATGGCTTGTCGCGCAGCATCGAGCAGACGAAGCCGTTCGATCGCTGGCTTGGCGAAGTTGGAGAAATCCACCCCGACACCGTCTTCCCATACGATCCAACCCTCGGCTGGGACCTTTGTGTCCGCTGTAATGTGCCAGGGACTGGTTGCTTGAGCGGCCTTGGAGATCGTGCGCTTACGTGACTCTCGGGTCAGGTGCGCGGCCGTGCCTTCGAAAAATGAGATATAGACGCAGGCATCCGCCGAGATACGGCGTCCCTTCTTCCGAGAGATCAAGCTTTCCGGCAGGATGCGCTCGTCGACCATACGATTGACGATGCGCAGCGGGACTGCGGATACCATGGCCGCCTCTGCCGCTGTCAACATTTCAGTTGCTGCAATCATTTGTCACCCAATAATCTTCCGAGCATTTGGAAGATATAAGATCATCGTCTGATTTCAATGGCCTCGTCGCCGGGCATAGGTGTTACTTTCTCAGCTTTTTGCGCAGTCATCGTCCCGATGTCGCTGAGCGTCGACAGCCTATCCGGCGTTCACAGCAGGAACTTAAGCCCAATGAAGACGGCACCGAATCCTAGATCAAACGCCGACGCGCTCCAATACCGCGGCGGGTAGTTGTCTTCGCACCGGACCTCTTTGGGTTCGAATCGCCGATTTGACCGGCTGGTTTCACACTTTCCGATGCTCCCCTAACTGCGTGGCTTCGAAGGTCGCGTAACGTCCACTTTCTCAACAATATAAATATATCGATCTATCAAGATAACCATTTTGTTTCCACAAAATACCTATAGTGTTACGGTCGCCGTATCGGTCCATTCCGGAGGCGGCCTATGAAAATACTCACCCTCTCGAACCAGAAAGGGGGCGTCGGCAAGAGCGCCGTCTCCACCCAGCTTGCCCACTATCTACATCGGTCGGGGTTGAAGGTCATCGTGGTCGACCTTGACCACCAGCAAAACACCTCGCGACCTCTGCGTGCGCACGCCAGCGTCGCCACGGCCGACTTTACTTCCAGCGCCATTTTCGAGGACGTCGCCTACCGGCCTTTGCCTGCGGGCGATTTCGTACTGGTGGCAGGCGATGACCGCCTCTCTATGCTGGAACGCCAGTGTGAGGCACATAACCTCTTCGCCGGTCGGTTCCGGTCGTCCCTGAAGACTTGGGACCGGTTCGACGTTGCCATCATCGATACCAATCCCAATCCCGACATACGCTACGCATCGGCCCTGATCAGCAGCGACTTCGTGCTGGCGCCGATCCAGTTGAACCAGGAGGCCATCTCCGCCGTCGGCGGTCTGCTCGGTCACCCACGTTACGGCATCACCAAGATCGCCGCGACGCTGAATCCGGGTCTCCGCTTCCTGGGGATCTTGCCCAACATCGTCGAACCGACCCCCTTTCAGCGCGGCAACCTCGAACGCATCGCCGAGAAATACGGTTCGCGCCTGCTCTCGCGGCGCATCGAAGGGCGGTCAATCTTCGGCTATATCCCCAAACGAAGCGCGATCGCCGAGGCCCAGGCCGCCGGCGTCTTTTTGCCTGACCTGCAAAAAACCGCAGCACGTGAGGCCTGGCGCGAGGTGAAACCGGTCTTTGACATGATCCTCGAAGCCATGGACCTCGTCCCCGCGGTGGAGGCCGACGCATGACCGGGATCGATCTTACCGTGCTGGACGCCCTGGAAGACTTTGGCGCTAGCCGGGCCGGTACGCCCTTAATGCTTGACCTGGCCCGCGTCCACGAGGATCCGCAACAGCCCCGACGTGACTTCGAGGACATCCTCGAACTCGCCAGCAGCATCGCCGAGAATGGCGTCAAGGTGCCAATCACCGTCAGGCCCCACCCGAGCATCCCAGGCGACTACATGGTCAAGTTCGGCGCCCGCCGGCGGCGCGCTTCGCTGGCCGCCGGCCTGACCCAGATTCCGGGTTGGCTGGAGGAACAGCCGAACGATTTCGAGCAGGTGATCGAGAACGTCCAGAGATCCGACCTGACAGCCCTGGAAATGGCCGAATTCATAGCTCGAAAGGTTGCGGCCGGTCTGAAGCACGCCGAGATCGCCAAACGCCTTGGCATCCACCGCACCGCAGTAACCAAGTTTCTCGTCCTCATAGATCCCGCGCCAGAGATCGACGCGGTTTACAAATCCGGCCGCAGCACGTCACCCGACACGCTCTTCGACCTGCGGGCTGTGCTTACGGAATTCCCAGAGCAGACAAAGGCCTGGCTGGCGACTGACGTTGAGGTCTCGCGGCGTAGCGTGGCTGACCTGAAGCGCGCCCTGACCGAGGTCGCGGACGAACGGGTCGAGTCGGCGGAACCGGCTCGTCGCCGCCGTAAGGTGACGCCCGAAGACCCCGACGATATCAAGCGTCCGGTCGTGGCCGTAAAGGTCGAGGGGCGGTTCGGCATCATCGTGCTGAGCCGTCGCGCCATCGAAGACGATCACCTCCTGGTCAAATGGGACCATACGGGGGAGGTCTCGGCGGTACCCTGCCGAGACGTGCGCGTCTTAAGCGTGGGCGACGCCAGGCGCTATGAGCCTCTGAATCGCGGCCTGGGCGGTGGCGCCCTTGTGTCCGGCGCTAACGACGCCGAGGAGGAGGCGGTGTCATGAGGAGGACGGGGTCTGATCGCTGCATGTTCGCATGCGAACCAAAATCGTCTTTTGTTTGGGTTGGCAGGATAGGCCTAAGGCCGACTTTGTCACACACACGGTTGTTGGAGGTGGTTTTCGCATGAAATCGCCTCGACAAAACAAGCCCCGGCGAACCCTCCTGTCCGTGGATCTGCGGGAGCTGAAGGAGCCTTGGGCTGGCTGGTGCGAGCGGCGTCATCTCACTCCAAGCGAAGCCGTCCGCCAGGTTTTGAGCGTCGTCCTGAAGGGTAAGCGTGAGGCCGACGAACTACCTACCAAACCGTTGCCCGATGGCCTGGCCACCGACAAGCTGCGTCGCCTTCAGATTAAACTGACCGCGACCGAGCATGCCGGGCTCGTTTCACTTGCCAATCGGGAAGGCATGACCGTCCCGCGGTGGCTGAAGGGATTGATCCGTCTGCACCTGACGGGTGACCAGCAATTCGGTGAAGCCGAAATCGAGGCGCTGGCCCGGTCAAGCCAGGTGTTGTTAGCCCTGGGCCGTAGCATCAACCAGATCGGCCGTAACATGAGCGGCCGGACAGATAGCGATGTGCTGACCCTGGCCCAGCTCAAGTTCCTGGGCGAGCAGATCAAGACGCACACCGACGCCGTCTCGGCGCTCCTCAACGCAAACTCCACGCGGTGGCGCCGATGACCCTGCCGCGCAGCTATATCGACGGCTTCCTCGTCGAATGGGAGGCCGGGGAATACAAGGCCGAGGTCAAGTCGATGCGCCAGAAATCGCGTGCGATCGTCCCTGAAATCCCGAGTCTGGCCGGCGGCGGGAAGGGGGCCAAGGCAACCGCGACGCGCGCCCAGGCCGTACGCGACCGGCTGGCCCGCACGATCAAACGCGTCCCGGAAGTGATGGTGAAAATCACCTCGTCCTGCAAAGGCATGAAGCAGATCGGCCGCCACCTCGACTATATCAGCCGCAAGGGTCAGATCGAGATCGAAGACCAAGACGGGTTCGTGCTGTCCGGCAAGGACGCGCTGAAAGAGCTGAAGGAGGATTGGCGGATCGGCGGTCCCGAGGAGATCGGCGCGGAAAGCACCGTGCGTGATACGCTCAACGTCGTTTTCTCGATGCCCGCTCATACCGACGAGCTGAGCATGAAGCGCGCCGTTCGCGCCTTTGCCGCCGAACAGTTTCAAGGTCACCAATATGTTTGGGCCTACCACACCCAGGCGACTGATCCCGATCCCGATCCGCCGGCCCACCCCCATGTTCACTTGTCGGTCAAGACCCAGGGGCGGTCGGGGCGTCGGCTCAATCCGCGCAAGGCGGACTTGCAGCAATGGCGACAGGGTTTCGCCGCACAGTTGCGAGTCCACGGCATTGAGGCCAACGCCACCAGCCGTTTGGCGCGTTTGAAGCGGGAGCGGGGCGAGAAGCGTTCGGTGATCGCTTTGAGAGCGCGCGGGGAGGGCCCATTGGCGGAAGCCGGCCAGGCACCCGTGGCGAGCGAAGTTCGGACATCGCGCGGACGCAAGCTGGAGGCGGATCGGCGCGCCTACTACGCTTTGGCGGCGAAAACCTTGGTCCAATCGCAGGACCAGGGTGACCGGGAACTAGGAAGAGAGCTGGCTGATAGCCTACTCAGCCAGCCGAAAAACCAGGATCTGGACCACGGGGCGCAATGGCAGGTGGCGCCGACAAAATCCGGTCCCGAACGGTCGCGGGAATGATGATTTATTTGCCGAGCTGGTGCCGAAAGCCATCTTGCCTTCGTTATCTCGATGGGCCAGCGATCTCACCTAGCATTCATGACCCTTGACGCGGGAGGGATTTTCGCGCTTGGAATATCAATGTCATATTTGGTTAATAATTGAGGGTGGGGACCTTCTGTGGTGTCGCTGAAATGCCCGCGACACGAGGAGGGCCTAGAAGCCACCTTTGAACCATTTGATTTCGAAGTGCATCTACTGTCCTTACAATTCAAACCGCAACCGGATTGCCGTCTGCATAGCTAGAGAAACCTCCATGGCATTTGACAATAAAGCCCCTGACGCCAACCCCATTGACCTGCACGTTGGCACCCGCATTCGCTTGCGCCGGAAGTTTCTCGGCTTGAGCCAATCCGATTTGGCCGAGGCCTTGGGACTGACGTTCCAACAAGTTCAAAAATACGAGCGTGGCTCCAATCGTATCAGCGCTTCGAAGCTTTTTCAGACAGCCAGGACGTTGAAGGCGCCAGTGGCCTACTTTTTCGACGGCTATGCCGCAGTTGACCAAGGTGAGCGCTTTGAGGAATCATCCTGCGAGCAGAACGTCTCGTCATTCCTGCTGACCAATGAAGGCGTGGAGCTGGCGGAGTCATTTCCGCGGGTGAAGTCTGCGAAGCACCGCCGCCACATCCTCAATCTGGTTCGGGGTCTCGCCGAGGAGGAAGACTGACTAGTCGCCAGCCAGACCTAATGTCGGCTTTCGGGCCCGTCGTTTCGTCCAATCAATTTTACCGGGCATAACTCTATCTTTGCCGCCTAAAAGTTGTTGAGCCTGCCACATGGCGTAAGCGCTCAATGGAGGCAAGGCAGTGGCAGTTAAGGCGGCACAAGTGCTCGTTAGCCTGGCCCGGCTCATGGGGAGCCGGGACCTGAAGATGCGCGCCAACTTGGCGACCAGCGTGATCCTGGAACTGGTCGGCATCGGTTTCGGTGTCGCCGGGCCCTTCATGCTGAAACAGCTGGTCGACACGCTCGGGCGACCTTCCCTTGGGGCAGTCTCGCTCGTTGGACTCGTCATCCTATTCGTGGTCACCTGGTTCGGGGGCTCGATTGTCTCGACCTTCCGCATGGTCTTTACGTCCAGGGTGATCGACGCGTTGCAACGCTCGATAACGACAACCTTGCTACGAGGGCGGCTGCCGGCCGCGGCCAGCGCACGCGACGGTGACAGCGGTCGCCTGCTTGGGCTTCTGGAACGCCTGCCTTTCAGCCTGCAGGTCGTTTGCGAGGGGCTGATCTGGCGGACCGTGCCTATGTTCGTGCAGGTTTTTGCCTGCTTCGCGGTTATCGCCGGCCTGATCCCGTTACGATACGTCCTGATCATGGGGGCCATGCTTACCGGCTTTGTCGCGGCAACTTGGTATGGGGCAAACCAGCAAAAGGGTTACTCGCTCGCGACCAATGTGGCCGCCGGCGCCGTCTCTCAAACGCTTGGGGATGTCCTGAGAAATGCCCGGCGCGTGGTTCTTAACGGTGCGCTTGAACTCGAAGTGCGGCGTACAGACGACAAGCTCCTGGATAAGCGCAAATCTACCGAACGGATGTGGTGGTCCTTGGTCAGGCTCTCGGTCATGCAGTATGGCTCAGTGGGCCTTGGGCTGTTGTTCCTGCTTATTCTCGGCGGACTGGACGTCGGCGCCGGTCGCATGACAGTTGGCGATTTTGTCCTGCTGCAGGCCTATGCCGCTCGGCTGACCCTGCCTTTGTCGAGTTTTGGTTTCAATCTTTCGCAGGCCGGCGTCTCCATTGCCAACCTTTCCGACGTGCTCGATCTCGCGTCGCCCTCAAAGGCTGCAGAGAGGCGCACCGGGGAGGCAACTGGCGCCGCCGGGATTGAGCTTTTGAACGTCAGCTTCGACTATGGGCCAGGGTTGCCGGGCGTGAAGGACGTTTCAGTTTCTCTGGCGCCAGGCACCTTCAACGTCATCGTTGGGCCCAATGGCAGTGGTAAGTCCACGCTTGCCCAACTAATAGCCGGCGTTTTGGAGCCGTCTAAAGGGATGATCCGGATCGGTGGCCAGGAGCTCGCCACACTCGACCGATCCGACCGTCACCGGCAGATCATGTACGTGCCACAGTTTATCGGGCTGTTCCATCGCTCCTTGAGCGAGAACGCTCTTTACCCGCCGACCAGCCAAACCGAAGGTGAGCTTCAAGAGCTGCTGGGGGAGTGGCGGTTCTACGAAGCGGGCCGGCCTATCGATTTCAGCATGATGGTCGGGGAGCAGGGGGAGCGTCTGTCGGGTGGTCAGATCCAAAAGCTTGAGCTGGCGCGCCTAACCGGTGTGCGCGTGCCCGCAATCATCTTGGATGAGAGCACGTCTGCGCTCGATCCCCGCAGCGAAGCGAGAGTCATCGGGACCTTGAGGAAACGGTTCGGGGGAGGGACGACGATGATGCTAATTACCCATCGGCCTCAGTTGGCCGAGATTGCTGATCAGGTCTTGTTCATGCAGGCGGGGCGGCTGGTTGGCGCCGGACTTCACTTCGACTTGCTTGCGGGGTCGGAGGCGTATGCTGCGCTTTGGGCGCAGGCTGACTGAGACAGTAACCGGGATTCCCGAGGCATGTTTTCTGGTTGAGGATATTTCGGGCGCTGAGGTTCGACGCTTTCAGTCAGCCGACTTTGCGGAATTCCTTTTGGAGCAATCGGTGCGCCGCGATGCTATAAACAGCACTCACTGCATCGCCCACGAATAGGTAAAGTGTTTGCGCAGGCCTTGCACCTGAGCACCTTGGGCGGACGCCGGATCGACGGAACCATATCGAAGGAACATATCAGCTGTGGCCTCGCCGAATCCGTAGCCAAGGGGCGCTTCTGACAGGACGTGGCAATATTGCATCTCGCCGCCCGCACCGGCGAAGCATTCAATTGTCACCTTACCGCCGATCCGCTCCTGAGCGGCCTTCCTCGGGTACATGATTGCAAGCTGGTCGCTTCCCGGGTAGGTCCATTTCGCGTGATTGAGCCGCGCGTCGGCTGCAACCGGATCGGTTTTGAAATAAATCGGCGGGCTTTGTGGCGCCATCAGAGCAAAAAGGTGCCATTCGAAAGCCTGGCTAACCCGATCGTGTGGCTGCAACGGTGTCGCCAGGTGCGACATGTCAATGTGGCTGAATTTCTCAAACAATTTTGCGCTGGCCTCAGAGAAGCCATAAGCCTGCGGATCGCTATAGGTCCCGTGGCAATCCGTCAGGGTGCCATCCGGTTGCACCTCGCAATCAACTGTCCCAACGGCTTCAGCAAGTGCCATTTTTGCCGTTACCGGATAAAGTTCTCGTTGACCCTCGGAAGAAGGAATCTCCAAACTGGCATCAATATAGTGCGGCTTCTGCGCAGGCATTGTTTGGGCTGCCAGTGAACTGCTGATGCTCCCCAGTACTAAGCCAACCAACGTAATCTGAATTAAACGTCTCATCATACCCCCCATGACGGCTGTGAAACGTTTAAATCGGAAATGAGACTGGTTCAATGTCTGCCTGTCGAGTGAATGAATTCGGACAGGCTCGTGGTCACAAGCGCTGTCGGCTTATCGCAGCGACCCGTAGGGTGATTTCCACTGTCAGCAAGGTGGTTCGGTCCCAGTTATTGTGAGTTCAATCTCAATCAATGTGATCCGGACAGCACCGATACGGTCATGCACAGTGATCCGGAAACTTGGCACGATTGCGGTCTTGGAAGACTATGATTGCAGGTCGCTACATCTAGCTGTCCGTCGACGGCCCGACCTTTTCTTCTAGGACTTTGATAAGGCGCTGGAGCCAGTCGAGGTCACCCCGCGATAGAGAGACGAGCTTTGCCGCTGCTGCGCGGACTGCGTCATTATCGTCCAGGAAGAGCTCGCTCGGATGGACTCCTAGAGCGCCAGAAATCTTCGCCAAGTTGTTGGCAGTGATCCCAGTTTCCGCTGTCTCGATTTTGTAAATGCTGTTTTCCTCAAGTCCGGCTTTCTCAGCGAGCTTGACTCGCGTCCAGCCTTTGGCTTCGCGCAGTTGCTCGATCTTTTTGCCATAGGCGACGTTGAGGGGATGGTCCGGCATGCCCGAAACCTATCGTGAATCCGTAACGACTAATACTTCTAGATAGGTTGGAAAAATGATGGTAAAGTCTTCTAGATAAGAATAATTGCTCCCTGTTAGGGTCGGTTTCCAGCCTAATTTTCATACCAAGAGGTTGGTTTCTGCAAGTGTGTTCTCGTGGCATTGCCTATGAGCGAGGGGAAGAGGTGGAGAATGTCCGACATCGGACACTGGTATCGGTGCCACGTAATGCCGAACAAGGCTGCTTTCGTTTCGGTTGCCCGGCGACTGCTGGGCGACAGCGATGCGGCGCAAGACGTCGTCCAGGATGTGCTGGCGGACTTGATTTCAGACGATCGATGGAAGGTTATACCGGAGCCGCGGATGTACATTTTTCGATCGATTTACAACCGGTGTATCAGCCATCTGCGTAGACTGAAGGTCGTTCCGATGTATTCGCTTTCGGAACGCGATGACCACCCCTTTGCCGACGATGCGCCCGATCCGCTCCAGATCCTGGAAAGCAAGGATAAAATGGCGAAGGTTCGACGGGCCATTGACACCCTTCCGCCGAGAATTAAAGTCGTCTTCGCGCTAAGGACGATTGAAAGCCTCAGTATCCAAGAGATTTCCGAGCGGCTCGGCACTAACGAGACCCTGATCCGGCGGCAGGTGAAACGGGGCAGGGTGCTCTTGCGGCAAGCGCTCAGGGCACAAGGGGTGGATGCTGGTGAGGTCGCTGCTGGTGCGTCGAGTAGCGCCGAGACGACAAAGTAGGCGTGCGCTTTTGTTTATGACATTGGACCAGGGACCACACTGTTGACCGACATGCCCAACGATGCCGACAAGCGCCTGGACGAAGCGGCAGATTGGTTCGAACGCGAGGCGGACGGAACCATCGACCGCGCCGCCTTCGACCAGTGGATGCGCGACCCGCGCAATATTGAAGCGTGGCTCGATATCTGTGACGACGACGCGTCCCTTGAACCGCTGCGCGCCGCCCGCGCCGTATTGAAAGACCTCGATACCCAAAACGTCTTTGTAACGCCGGCAAATGACGACCAGTCTACGCAGCCGGCTGGGCCTGGGCCTGTGGACGCGTCGCCAGCGGCTTCAGACGCGCCGCATCGGCGCCAAATGCTCTATTGGCTAACAGGCGTGGCCGGCGTATCGGCTGTCGGTCTGAGCGCCTACGTGGCGAATGCCAAGGAAAGCGCCCAGACCAAGGTCGGCGAACAGCGCATCGTCAACCTGCCCGATGGTGCCATCTTGGATATGAACACCGACACGAAGGCACTCTGGCGCATAAATGGAAGTACTCGCGACATCTGGCTCGAAAAGGGCGAGATCGCGTTGACTGCTCGGGATGCCTCAAGCCCCTTCATTCTTATGGACGGATCCAAATCGGTACTGGCGTTTACCAACGGCGAGCTCAATGTGCGACGACGCGGCCAGGTACTCGCGGTCACCGTTGTCGCAGGGGCTGCGCTGATGCAGAAGTCATTGGCGGGCGGTCCCGTCGTGCACGCCGGAATGACCGTGAGCGCAACCGGTAACCGGGCTCAGATTGTTGCCGGCACACCAAGCGATGTGGCCAAGACCGTGTTGTGGCGACAACGTCAGCTGTCGTTTGATGGGGAGACTTTGGCGGAGGCGGTAAGCGAGTTCAATCGCTACCTGCCCCACAAGATTGTCGTTGCCGATCCGACCTTGAACGGTCTTCACTTGCTAGCCACCGGAAACTGGAAGATCGACGCCCCGGAGGACTTCCTCAACATGCTGTCGACATCGATGGGCGTGGCGGTGACTCGAGAGGATGACGGTGGCTATCTGTTGCAGAAGAGCACCGGTCGGTCGGGTGTATGAATTATTTTCAACGGTAACGTGTCGTTTTTTTGACTGAGTTCGTTTCCCCATTGACGGCGACATGCGTCGATAAAGGGGAATAGCTCATGCAATTCAATATGTTGAAGCGCCAGGTGTCTGGCGCAGCGCTGGCGCTTGCTTGCAA
>OUNJ010002962.1_pt1 | contig 14533 bp, 7 predicted proteins | sample 1755361 | NCBI WGS metagenome assembly OUNJ01 (sample SAMEA3914825, study PRJEB12502) | metagenome | biome: forest; material: soil | place: USA | collected 2012-03-12 | depth 0.1 m
CGCTATTATAGAGTGGGGCGAAGGTCGGCGCCGCGACGCGCAGCGAAATGTAAGCGAAAAACCCGATCATCACCACCGCGGTGCCGATCATGGCCGCCAGTTTCATCTGGTTGAAGCTTTTGATTGATTGCACCATCGCGTTCATCGCTATCTCCGCAAGCTGGATTCAATGTGGCAACGCGCATATTCCGCGAAAGCCGATGGATGAATGGTTGCCAGAGAATGCTGCCCGATACCGGTGCGTTTTGTTGTAATTTCCGTGTGCAAAGAGTGCCCCGCCCTTAATCTTATTGTCTTGTTTTTATTTAAGATATTTATTGTTTTTTTACCCTGTTAAACGCACCGCGCCTACCTTGGTAATGTAGCGAAAAGGAAGCGATGTGACAAGCAAAATTTTTGCAAACTAGGAAAAAAATACCTAGATAGCCAAACTCAGCGCGGAAGCGGGGATCGGGGTGCTTTCCTGCGCGATGATGTCGGCGAAGTCCCGCAGGAAAACCGAGCCGTTGACGGTGCGTTGCAGGAACACGTTGCGGCGGTCGTCCTCGTCCTTTTTCCGGCGCAATAATTCCAGCACCGAAAGCGCATCCACCGCGCGGCAAATGGCGGGCTTGCTCACTTGCAGCTGGTCGGCGAGGCTACGGATCGTGTGCGGCGGGGCCGACATATAGACCGTCAGCAACACGGCGATCTGGCGCTGCGACAAATCATACGGCAACTCGCGCAAGCTGCGCGTAATCACGCGTTGCCACAGTTTCAGCACATCATGCGTATGGAATACTTCGTTCATGGTTTCTCTATGCTCCAAGCCTTGCAACGAGGCAAGCATTACATCGCAGGTTATTTGCGCGCTGGTGTGGATAAATCGCGCCTGTGTTTTTGCCGCAAAAATAATTGAGAAATAAAATATTTCGGCGCTATATTCCTCCCATGCAACGCGGATTCACCTTGCTGGAACTTTCCATTGCCCTGACCATTATCGGTCTGTTGGCCGGGGGCATCATGGCAGGGCAAAGCATCCTGCAGCACGCGCATTTGCGCCGCGTCGGCGACGAATACGAGCGTTACAGCCGTGCCACCGTCGCTTTCCACGACCAGTACCTCGCTTATCCCGGCGATATGTCGAACGCCACCGAGTTCTGGCCGAGCGCCGTGCCCGGCAACGGTAACGGGCTGATCGACGAGGCGGGCGGCGCTTCTGCCACCGGCGAGGTCTATGAATATTGGCGCCAGCTTGCCTTCGCCGGGCTGGTCGAGGGCTCCTATAGCGGTCGCTCTGGCCCCGCCGCCGCGGTCGATTCGCGGCCCGACGCCAATGTGCCCATATCGCGCTTCAATGGTGCGGGCTGGTCCGTGCATTCGATGCCCGCCTATTTCGCGGGCGACGCCAGCCACGCAGCGGGCAATTACGGCACGTATTTCGCGTTCGGTGCCGTCGCGCCCGGCCAGACGGACGGGCCCATGATGACCCCGGCCGACCTGTTCGACATCGACAGCAAATACGATGACGGCAAGCCGATGACGGGCAAAGTCATCGCCACGAACTGGCCGCAATGCAGCAACGCGGCGAGTGCCGCCGACACCGCTGCCGATTACAAACTGACGCTGATCGTCAAAGCCTGCGGCGCGGATTTCGTGCAGATTTTCTAGGCAAACTTCGCGCTGATATAGCTGAACAGCGCGCGCAAACACAGCGCTTCGCCGCCGACCGGGCGGCCCGGCTGGTTCTCCGCGTTCCACGCATAGCTGTCGAGATGCACCCACGGCGTGCTGGCTGATACAAACCGTTCGAGAAACAGGGCCGCCGTAATGCTACCCGCGAAGCCGTAATTCGGTGTGTTCGTCACATCCGCAATCGGGCTGTTGATATATTTCGCATACCCCTGCCACAGCGGCAGCGCCCACATCGGGTCGTTCACCGTCATGCCCGTCTGCGCCAATTCTCGTGCGATGTCCTCGCGATTGGAGTACAGCGCCGGAAGCTCCGTCCCCAGCGCAGTCCGCGCCGCGCCGGTGAGTGTCGCCACATCCACCATCAGCGCCGGTTTGCCGCGGTCGCCTTCGGCCAGCGCATCGGCGAGAATCAGTCGACCCTCTGCATCCGTCGAGCCGATCTCGATCGTCAGCCCTTTGCGTGATTGAATTACGTCCTGCGGGCGGAAAGCATTGTGCGAAATGCTATTCTCCACCGCCGGGATCAGCACGCGCAGGCGCACTGGCAGCTTCGCGCTCACGATCAATTGCGCGAGGCCCAGCACCAAAGCCGCGCCGCCCATATCCTTCTTCATCAGCTTCATCGCCGCGTAGGGCTTGATGTCGAGCCCGCCCGTGTCGAACGTCACGCCCTTGCCGACCAGCACGATCAGCGGGTGCGACTGCTTGCCCCAGCCGAGTTCGATGAAGCGCGGTTCCTCCGGCCCGGCGCGGCCGACCGCATGCACGGCGGGGTAATTCTTCGCGAGCAGATCATCGCCGACGATTTCGCTGAACTGCATGCCGTTTTTCTTCGCGACTGCCTTCGCCGCTTTCGCGAGGCTCGCCGGGCCCATATCGTTCGGTGGGGTGTTGATGAGGTCGCGCACCAATGCCATCGCCGCGCGTTTTTGTTCGATCAGCGTGAGGTCCACCGTCTTCGGCAGCACCAGCGTCAGCGCTTTTGAGGGCAGTTTTTTGTAACGCCCGAACTGGTATTGCGCGAGCGCGAAGCCTAGCGCCGCCTCCGCCATCACTGCCGGTTTCCATTTTACATCCAGCTTGTAATTCCCAGCGGGCAACTGTGCGGGCAAATGGGCGAGGGACCAGATATGCGCATTCGCCTCCACCCCCGCGAGCGCCGCACCGACATCGCCCGCCGCATCCGGCAGCACGAGCGACGTGCCGGGCACGGCCTCGAACCCTTGCGCCTTCACCCAGGCTTTCACCCGCGCCGGTTGCTTCTTCAGCCAGTGCGGCAGTTCGGCGGCGGTGAGGGGAGTCAGGGTGCGCGCATTCGCCGCGCTATGGCTGAAATAGGTCATGGGAATCCTCGTTTGTTACCCAAACCATGCGGCGCTTCGTTGCCAACATCAAGCCTGTGAGCGAAACCTCTGCCAATTCGCGGCGGCAAAGGCCAAACCGTGTCAAAAACACATCATTGACGAATGCTTATGCGACCCCGTGCGTCGCTTTTGCGCAAAATCATGAAATTTATCTAGGCGCGGACGCGAGATATAGTTATAAGGCCATGAATTGTAACTTTACACGTTGTGGAATTTTTATGCAAAATGTGACCTACCGCCTGCTCTCAACGGCTGCTCTCGGCTTCGTGCTGGCGCTTGGCAGTGCGGCCAGCGCGCAAACCATCCCGAACACCGCGCGACCGGATACGATCGAGCGCGAGAACCAGTTCCAGAACGAGCGCCCGGAAGTAGGCGGCGCGCCGATCATCAAGGACGAGCGCCCCGTTGCGAAAAAAACCGGCGACCACACGCAGTTCGAGCTGAAAGGCATTAAAATCGAAGGTGCGACGGTGTATGGCGAAGAACAACTCAAGCCGCTTTACGCTGATAAAATCGGCACCAAAATCACGCTCGACGACCTGAACCAGATCGCGGCGGATGTCACGAGCTACTACCGCAACCACGGCTACATCCTTACCCGCGCCGTCGTACCGCCGCAAAAAGCGGATAGCGGCGTGTTCACCCTGCGCATCGTCGAGGGCTTCGTGAACGAAGTCCGCCTGACCGGGGATGTCGGGAAAGATCCGCTGCTGCAAGCCTATGCCGATAAAATCCGCGACGCCAAGCCGCTCAATTCCGACATGCTCGAGCGCTATTTGCTGCTGATGGAAGACCTGCCGGGCGTTGAAGCCCGCGCGGTACTGACGCCTGCGGCCAACACCCCCGGCGCGTCGGACGTGGTCATCACCATCACCCGCCGCACGGTGGAAGCGAGCGCCAGCCTCGATAACCGCGGCAGCAAATACCTCGGCCCCGTGCAAGCGACCGGCAGCCTGTTCCTCAACAACCTCATCGGCCGTGATGATGTGACGCAATTGCGCGTTTCGAACTCGATCTTCAACCGCAGCGAAATGCTGTTCGGCGAAGTGCGCCACACCGAACTGGTCGGCACCGAAGGCACCACCATCATGGTTGCTGCCAACAAGGTGGATACGCAGCCGGGCTCGAGCCTTAGCGGCCTCGATATCAAGGGCGAAAGCGGCGCGCTGAGCCTGACCGCCACGCACCCGTTCATCCGTTCGCGCCGTGAAAACTGGTTCGTGAATGGCGATTTCACCGTCCGCGATGTGGAAGTGGATACGCTCGGTGCGTCGCTCTATAAGGATAAAACCCGCGTCGCCAGCCTCGGCACGTCGTACGATTTCGTTGACCGTGCTGCGGGCATCAACAAAGCGGATGTGACCGTTTCGCACGGTTTCAACTGGGATACGGGCGAGGGCAACGACGTGCGTTCGCGTGCAAACGGCGAGACGGACTTCCTGAAAGAAGTCGTGCATGTCAGCCGCATCCAGCCGCTCTACGGGCCGTTCTCGTTGCTGACCGCGGCGGAAGGCCAATATACCAATGACCCGCTGCTCGCGTCCGAGGAAATGGCGCTCGGTGGTGCGGATTTCGGCTCGGCTTACGATCCGGCGGAAATCTCGGGTGACCGTGGTCTGGCCGGTCGTGCGGAACTCCAGTTCAACCAGTCGCTGGCGGATACCAGCATCCTGTCGCAATACCAGCTTTACGGCTTCTACGATATCGGCAAGGTCTGGAATATCGACCCGATCGTGGGCTCCGAGAACAGCCATGATTCGCTGTCTTCCGCCGGTATCGGTGCGCGCTTCAACCTGCTGAAATCGGTTTCGGGCGGTGTCGAAGGTGCCGTGCCGCTGACCCGCGATGTTGCGGCGCGCGGCAATGCGGGCGACGAACCGCGCGTATTCTTCAACCTGCAATACCGCTACTAATCCAAGCGTCCGCCAAAGCGGGCTGCCTTATCGAAAAAGCCATGAGGAAACTCATGGCTTTTTTATATAACCAAGAGCAGATGTGATGGCCGTGCTATCCGGCACCATTATTGCAACCATTAGTGCACACTAACTTGGTACTATTCCTAATTTTTGACCTGATTTGCAAGTAATGGGCGGCTGGAGTTATCCACTTAATCGCCTGATATAAATGATATTTTTAATAAATAAGCAAAAAAATCTAAAATGCTGCGATTTAACTTGTTATTAACTATTGGATTGGCTAGGTTGCGGCACCCCATTTCGTGGCTTCAATGCCACACAACAGGAACATAAAAAACACGTCAAACCCGGAGATCGGTCATGGAACAGGCTAAAAAACGCAGCATCGCAACCAACCTCAAAGCCCTTGCTGGCAGTTCCATCTTGTCGCGTGCGACGGCCTTCGCGGGCATGGCGTTCGTGCTCGCTTCCGCCAACAGCGCAATGGCGAACCCGACCGGCGCACAGGTCGAATCCGGCGGCGTGACGCTGAGCAACCCGAACGCGAACGAACTCGACATCAACCAGTCGACCGGCAGCGCCATCATCAACTGGCAGAATTTCGACATCATGAAGGGCGAGACCACGCGCTTCATCCAGCCGAACGCAAATGCCGTCGCGCTCAACCGCGTCGTTGGTGGCCAGAGCCCGTCGCAGATCCTCGGTAACCTGATCGCGAACGGCCACATCATCCTCGTCAACCCGAACGGCGTATTCTTCGGCGCTGGTTCGCGCGTCGATGCGGCTGGGCTCATCGCCTCCACCGCTGACATTAAAAGCGCCGACTTCAACGCGGGCAACCTGAGCTTCAGCCAGGCTGGCCGTGCGGATGCGAGCATCATCAACAAAGGCACCATCACGGCGGCCGATGGCGGCCTCGTCGCACTCGTTGCCCCGGGCGTTGAAAACAGCGGCGTGATCCAAGCGAATTCCGGCACCGTTGCACTCGCGGCGGGCAGCACGTTCACCGTCGATATGTATGGCGACAACCTCTACAGCTTCGCCGTTGGTAAAACGAACAGCGCAGGCAAGGATGAAAACGGCAACGCCCTCGCCAACGGCGCGTCGAACGAAGGCACCATCATCGCGCAAGGCGGCAAAGTATTGCTGACCGCCAATGCCGCGAAGGATGTCGTAACGAACGTGGTCAACAACACCGGCGTCATCGAAGCTTCGGCCGCGCATGTAAGCGGCGGCACCGTCGTGCTCGATGGCGGTTCGGAAGGCAACGTGAACGTCGCTGGCACCATCGATGCTTCCGGCAAAGGCGCAGGCCAGCAGGGCGGCTCCGTCACCGTGACCGGCAAAACGATCACCGTCGCGAAAGCGAAAATTGACGCAAGCGGCGACGCTGCGGGTGGCGCGGTGCGCATCGGCGGCGACTTCCAGGGCGGCGGCACGCTCGCCCATGCTTCGACGACCACGGTGGATGCGGATAGCACCATCGATGTCAGCGCGGCCAACGGCAACGCAGGCTCGACCGTCATCTGGTCGGACGATGCGACGAACTTCGCGGGCAGCATCTTCGCCAGCGGCATCAACGGCGGCAGCGCGGAAGTTTCCTCGAAAAACGAGCTGGATTATAGCGGCGTCGCGGATCTCCACGCCAATGGCGGCGCGGCAGGCACCTTGCTGCTCGACCCGCTGAACATCACGATCGACGGCATCCTTGCAGCCGCGACGGACATCGCGCTCGATCTCGGCGGCAACGTGACGATCAGCACCCCGACCATCGGCGCGCAGGCGGGCAACATCACCGTCAATAGCGCGATCAGCTGGTTTGGTACCGGCGCGCTGAAACTGCAGGCGGCGAACGACATCACCGTCAATAAAAACATCAAATCCACCACCACATCGACCGGCAATGACGGCTCGATCACGCTGGCAGCAGGCGGCAACGTCGCACTCAACAACGCAGCGCTTTCGACCAAAACCGGCTATGTCGAAGTGGACGGCAAGAACGCCACGCTGAACCATAGCAGCATCAATACCATCAGCGGCGACATCACGTTCAACAACACCGGCGTGTTCTCGGATAACGTCGCCAACTCGATCAATAACGACAACGGCCATGGCGGCAAAATCAGCATCAACCAGACCTCGGCGGGCAGCATCCAGAACGCGCTCGATGCGGTCGGCACGCGCGGCTGGGGCGGGGAGACCGTCAACCTCGCGGCGGGCACTTACAACCAACAAGTGGACATCACCAAAGGCAACACCACGCTGACGGGCGCGGGCGATACCACCATCATCAAAGCGCCGCTCACCGGCCTCAACAGCTACACCACCGCCAGCGGCAACGTCGTGAATTCGGTCATCTACGCGGCCAATTCCACGGATGTAACCGTGAAAAACCTGAAGGTCGATGCGAATAATATCGCGACGAACGGCATCGTCTTCAGCGACGAAGGCTTCAGCCACATCATCAACACGCAGATTGCCAACACCACCAGCAACGGCATCTTCTTCGACCATACCGGCCATTCGGACATCACCGGCAACCTGATCCATAACATCAACGGCGACGCCATCGCGTTGCTCGATTCGCCGAACGACACCGTCCAAGGCAACTATATCGGCTACGCCCAGCGCGCCGGTGCATGGGGTGCGGCGGGTAACATCGATGGTGACGGCATCTATGCGAATGCCTCGAACAACCTCGATGTGCGCAATAACTTCATCAACCAGCTGGCTTCGCCGTTTGGCGATAGCGGCAGCGCCATCCATATCGATAACAGCGACGCGGTCACGGTCGGTGGTGCGCTCAGCACGGATGCGAACTACATCCACAACGCAGCGTGGGACGGCATCAAACTCGATGGCGATAGCGATGTCCTCGTTGAATACAACACCCTCCAGCACGCGAACCGCGATGGGATTTACCTCGGCGGCGTGAACGGTGCGACGGTGCTGCATAACCAGGTTTACAGCGCGCTCGACACGCTGCAGAACCAAGGCGGCGCGATCGATGCGGTCGGCGGCAGCAACATCACCGTGGACCAGAACTTCCTCGTCGGCAGCGTGCTCAACACCACCGGCACCGGCATCCATTTCGATGGCGTGAAGGGCGATGACAACAGCATCAGCAGCAACATCCTCTACGGCACGCCGGGCGATGCAGTTTCGGCCTCGAACTCGCAGAACCTCACGCTTGATGGCAACACCATCGTCGGCGCGGGCGGCAACGGCATGACGCTGAACAACGACCTCGACACGACTGTGACGAACAACGTCGTCGCGCAAGTGAAGGGCTATGGCATTTACGGCCAGAACCTCACGACGGATGAGGACAACCTCACCACCGTCAGCAACAACACGATCTACAGCACCGGCAATGCGGGCCTGTACCTCGACACCGTCGAAGGCGCGGACATCGAGGATAACCTGATCCACGACACCACCGGCAACGGCATCAGCCTGTTCAACGCGCCGGACGCGCTGATCGCGGGCAACTATATCGGCTACGCACAGCTTGCGGGCAGCTGGGGCGCTGCGGGCAACATCGCGGGCGACGGCATCGCGGTCGATAGCTCGGATGACGCGGTTATCCGCAACAACTACATCGCGCAAACCAGCGAACCGAGCTGGGATCTCGGTGCGGGCATCCATGTCACCAACAGCGATGGCGTAACCATCGGCGGCGGCGCGGATGACAATGCGGACGCGAACCACCTCAACAACATCGCGTGGGACGGCATCAAACTCGGCGGCGATTCCAACACGCTGGTCGAAAATAACTTCATCGAACATACGGGCCGCGTGGCGATCTACGGCGGTTCCGTCACGGATTCGACCATCACCGGCAACCACATCACCGCGGCGATGGATGACCTCGTTGGCGTCAGCGCCATCACGTTCGATGGCGGTTCGGACCTGACCGTCAGCAACAACGGCATCTACATGAGCACCAATGGCGGTGGTATCCGCTTCAGCGGCGTTCAGGGCACCAACAGCATCCTCGGCAACACGGTGAACGGCGTCAGCGAAGCGGGCATCGAGGGCGTGAGCACCACGAACCTCACCGTTTCGGGCAACACCGTCGAAAATGGCGGCAATGACGGGATTTACCTCAACGGCGTAACGAACGCGACCGTCAACGGCAACGGCATCCACGATGTGGATGGCGATGGCGTCTACGCCACGAACCTGACGGTGGATTTCAACAACCCGTCCTCGATCTCCGGCAACACCATCTACAGCGTTGGCGGCAATGGCATCACGCTCGATGGCGTCGTGAACGCATTCGTGACCGAAAACCTCATTCATGATGTGGATGGCGACGGCGTGTTCGCGAACAACCTCACCACGTCGGTCAGCGGCGAGCGTTTGATCGGCGATGACAGCAGCGAGGGCGGCTCTTTCGAGTCCTACCCGGCGGGCCAGAGCATCATCGCGGGCAACACGATCTATAACGCGACGAACGGTATCCGCGTCACGGGTGCCAACAACCTCGTGGTCGATGAGAACCTCATCCATGACGTGACCGCAGCGGGCATCGACATCTTCAGCGCGACGACGGATGAAGATACGAGCACCATCGTTGCTACCAACGAAATCTACAACACCGGCACGTTCGGCATCAAACTCGATACCGTCAACAACGCTTACGTGGTGCAGAACCTCATCCACGATGTCGACATGAACCGCGACACGACCGAAGGTGGGGATCAGGGTGATGGTGAGAATCTCCTCCTCGTCCGTACCGATAGCGAGAACGGTGACGGCATCTATGCCACGAACCTGACCGTCAGCGGCGGCTTCGATTCGTTCAAATTCTTCACCGATATCGTCTCCACCCCGACCGCAGGCGCTTACGCTTACGGCCGCACCGACAGCACCAACTACGGTTCGGAGTTCGACGGCCAGTCGGGCAGCTCGGTGATCCAGAGCAACTACATCTACAACGTGAACAATGACGGCATCCATGTCGATACGGCGACCAACGCGGTGATCGATTACAACACCGTCTTCAGCGCGAACAATGACGGTATCTTCGCTACGAACCTCGATGTTCAGGCGACGGGGGATGGCTTCTTCCCGTTCGCGTTCCCGTTCTTCAGCACCAGCCCGAACACGGATGTTTCGTACAACGATACGCATTACATCGGTAACGACGGCATTCACCTCGAGAACGTCACCAACGCCAACGTGACCTACAACCTCGTTCACGGCATCGGCAATGACGGGATCTACGGCAGCAACCTCACCGTGAGCAGTGATCTTACCGGCTTCACGCTGGGCGATAGCAGCGAAGGCGGCGAGGGCGATGGTCCGTCGTTCACCCCGACCTACAGCTACGGCCAAACCGAAATCAGCAACAACACCGTGTACTACACCAGCACGGACGGGATTGTGTTGAGCAGCGTCGCCAATATCGACCTGCACGACAACCTCGTGCATGACCTGATCGGCAACGGTATCAACGGTTTTGATTTCTACCGCACGGGCTACGACTCGATCAACGAGGACAACAGCACCAACGCGGGCCAGTCGAACATCATCTCCAACACCGTCTACAATGTTGGCGGCGATGGCATCACGCTCGACACGGTCGAAAACGCGAACATCACCTACAACACGGTGCATGACCTCAGCGGCAACGGCATCAGCGGCTACAACCTCTACACCCAGAGCGACGCGCCGGATTTCCTGAACTACCGTTCGTATGTCGATCACAACACGATCTACGGCATTGGTGCTGACGGCATCCACGTTGAATCGATCCAGAACGCGTCGGTGACGAACAACATCCTCACCAACATCACCGGCAACGGCGTGTTCGCGTCGAACCCGATCACGGATACCGTGACCGGCGGCGACAGCAGCGAAGGCGGTGAAGTGACCGATCTCGTCGAAGTCGAAACCCCGGGCAACGGCAGCTACGACAACGCCTATTTCGGCGCGAACCAGCTCCACGGTGCGGGCCTTGACGGCATCCACCTCGAAGGCATGGACAAGGCCGAAGTGGCGTGGAACAGCCTGCACAGCGCGACGGATGCGGCGGTGCATGTCATCAACAGCTTCAAAACCTACATCCACGACAACACGCTGACCGATTCGGCCACCGGCATCAATGTCGACCAGCAGAGCGACGCGGCGGATGTGTTCACCAACACCCTCACCGATAACGGCATCGGCGTGCAGTTTGCCGACAGCAATCTCGGTTGGGTGAAAGGCAACATCTTCACCGGCAACGTGCTCGGCATCAACCTCGATAACGCGCAAACGACGCTGGTGGATTCCAACACGCTGAACATCCCGGATGACGGGGTGGGCCTGCGCATCACCAACGGTTCGTCGGGTACGATCGTGACTAACACCGCTTTCAACGGCGGTAACGTCGCCATCGACATCAACGGCGAGGGCAGCGATATGGTGTTTGCCGATAACACCTCGACCTTCACTGGCAACAACTTCTACTTCGTGCTCGAAAATGGCGCGATGTTCGGCCAGACGCTCGATGCCAGCCAGCAAACGTTCGACGGCGTTCGCGGGGCGGATTTCACCCCGGACCAGTTGAACACCGCGGAAGTGAACCACACGATCGACGTGGCGGATGACGCGACGCTCGGTGATGTGTTCTACACCTCGTTCCCGGCGCCGACGGAGCCGAGCGGCGTGTTCAACCAGTCGGCGCTGGATGATTTCCAGAATAACCGCCGCTTGGCTTACCGCCGTGGGAACTTCTCCTACGCGGGCCGCACGATGAACTTCATCGTCGATCCGATCCTGCCCGGCTCGCTCGACCCGCGCGCGGCGAACCTCAGCCTGCTGAACCAGGCGTCGCCGACGGCGGCGGCGGATGTGGCAAACCTGTTTGCAACCCTGGCTCCGGCCGCGGGTGGTAACCAGACGCCGGACCAGCTGAACGGCCTCGCGCCGGCAGCGGGTGGCAACGGCAACGCGCCGCAGCAATTCGCTTCCAACGGTGGCGGCAGCTGTGGCAATAGTTTCCTCGGCGGCGGATTTAACACCGGTTTCAGCTGTTCGGCGCAGTAAGACACTTTACTTTTAATTGAAGTGCGCTTAACTCACCTCGCCTAACAAGGGAGGAACAACATGGCTTTGAAAAAAACCGCGGAAGCGGAAACCGTAGAACCGACTGCGAAACCCGCACCCGCGTTGCCGCTCTTTTACAAGAAGCCCGCCGCGCTCGACAAGATCCGCCACGCAAAAGCTGGCGTGCTGACCTTGCCGACGGCGGAATTCGCGCGTGAAACGAACTCGATCGCCATCAACGTGCTCGAATTCATCGAGGCCGCGAAATTCTACCCCATCGTGTTCACGACCTCGGACGAGCCGATGCCGCTTGCCATTGTCGGCCTTGAGTCCGACAATTATTACGTCGGCAAAGACGGCACGTGGCAGGACGCGACTTATGTGCCCGCCTATGTACGCCAATACCCGTTCGTGTTCTTCGAGAACGAAAAAGAGGAAAAATTTTACCTCTGCATCGACGAAAAAGCCGTGCATTACCGCGTGGATGGCGGCGAGGGCACCTCGCCCTTGTTCAATGAAGACGGCACGCCGTCGCCGCTCAGCAATCAGGCGCTCGAGTTCTGCAGCTCCTATTACCGCCATTACCAGGTCAGCAAGCAATTCACCGCGGACCTCGTGAAGCACAAGCTGCTCGGGCCGTATAACTCGCAGGTGAAGCTGAATTCCGGCCGCACCATGACGCTTTCGGGCTTCCAGATGATCGACGAGAACGCGCTCAACGCGTTGTCGGACGAGGTCTATCTCGAGTTCCGCAAGAAAGGCTGGCTGCCCTTCATCCATTTCGCGCTGGCTTCGGCGTCGAACTGGAACCGCATTGCGGGTATGGCGAACGCGCGCGAGGCGCAAGCAGCGAATTAGTCGTAAACGAAATGAATGCATTTTTATGCTGCAATTTTAGCTAAATTTGTTCATTTTGTTGGGTCGATATTGTTGTAAAACAACGGCTTGCTAATTTTATACCTGTTAATAGAAACTAATAAAATGCTGCCAATCCTTAACGGAATGGCAAGCGCGCCAATCGTATTCTGTTCCTATGAGCACAGGATACGATCATCGCCAAAGAACAAGCACCAAAGCGGGCCTGAAGCGTCTCGTGTTCATTGGTCTCAGTGGCGCGCTTGCTGTCGGCGCGCTACTGTTATCGAGTCCGGCCATGGCGGCGGTGAACCCGCTGCTCAGCGCCAACCAGGTCGATTCCAGCGACATTTCGCCCTTTACCAAATGGACCTCGGTGCTGACCCGCTACGAGGAGCAAAAAGCCGATGCTGACGATAAATGCATCGGCGAGGGCTGCCTCAACCAGAAATGGGAAAAGCTGCTGACCGACCTCGACGGCAAGCCGGTGCAAGAGCAGATCGACGCGGTGAACAGCTTCTTCAACAAGATGAAATACGTGTCGGACCAGGAAAATTACGGCGTCGCCGATTACTGGAACACCCCGTACGAGCTGATGGAGCGCGGCGGTGATTGCGAAGACTACGCCATCGCGAAATACATCTCGCTCAAGCGCCTCGGCGTATCGGAGAGCGACATGCGCATCATCATCGTGCATGACGAGAACCTCCATGGCGAGCTGCATGCGCTGCTGCAAGTCACCGTCGATGGCACGCCGGAAATCCTCGACAACCAGGCGAAACAGGTCCTCCCCGTCGCCAAGATTTTCCACTACCAGCCGATCTTCGCCATCAACGAAGACAAATGGTGGGCCTACCACTAGGCGCTTTCCTCGCACAGGGGCGTTTTACAAAAGCCACCGAAAGGTGGCTTTTTATTTTGGGCGCTTGCTTTTTACCGGCGAGGGGGCGATAACCACGCCTCGTCGGGGAGTAGCGCAGTCTGGTAGCGCATCTGGTTTGGGACCAGAGGGTCGCAGGTTCGAATCCTGTCTCCCCGACCAACATATCTGCGGGTTTGCGGATATCTGGGCCTAGTGCCTTTCTCATCGAGTACACGCCATGTACACACTTGGATATGCCACAAATGGCAAGGTGAGTAAATCCTAGTGATGATATCTAGGGCTGCTTGCGCATCTACCTGTTTCAACGGCTAGGCTTAGAGAAAGAATATCTTCTGCGGTACAGCCACGCCAAAGTTAGTAAGCGCAACGCGCTGTAATAGCTTATGCGTTGTCCCTATGTGCCATTTTCTACCGGAACCGCCATAGGTGGGAACGCCGCGCAAGTTTAGCTGTTCGCAAATGCTGCGCGTTGTCGTAAATCCATCCGAGCGGATTGCTGTTAAAACGGGCTGTAGTGACAATGCGAACTCCATAGCCCTGTCGTGATTTTGTTGGGATAACACGATAGAATGTTTACCGAGCTTTACACCTTTTGCCTTAGCTGCTGCGAGTGCTTCCTTGGTGCGCTTGCTAATTTGTTCGCGCTCATGCTCTGCAAACGCCGCCAACATGTGTATTAATAAAGGTGAAGCGTTGGGATTGTCAGTGCAAGTGAAGGGTACGCCCGATTCCATTAGCCCTGAAATGAAGTGAACATTGCGGGCCAGTCTATCGAGCTTGGCAATAATGAGCGTGGCTTGCAT
>OUNJ010000729.1_pt2 | contig 14403 bp, 13 predicted proteins | sample 1755361 | NCBI WGS metagenome assembly OUNJ01 (sample SAMEA3914825, study PRJEB12502) | metagenome | biome: forest; material: soil | place: USA | collected 2012-03-12 | depth 0.1 m
CTGGCTCTGTTGGCCAAGCCTATCCAGGCGGCCCTGGGCATGGACGACAAGGGTTATGCGTTCGTCGTTACCGTCTTCATGTTTGCCTATATGGGCGGCAATGTCATCGCTTCGTGGCTTATCGATCGTATCGGACCCAGCCTGACGCTGGCGGCGCTGGTCGCCTTGTGGTCGGTCGCGGGCATCGCGTCAGGGCTGGTGCAGGATGTACACCAGATGACCGCGGCGCGTTTCATCCTGGGGCTCGCGGAAGTCGGCAATTGGGTGACTGCGGTTGCATTGGTCAACCGCTTCTTTGAACCGACACAGCGCGCCTTGGCTATCGGCATCTATACGGCCGCCGCGATGTTCGGTGCCGCTATCTCACCGCCTGCGATAACCTGGATCAATGAACTGACCGGCTGGCGTCCGACCTTTATTATCACGGGTCTGACGGGAGTGATCTGGACGGTAGTTTGGGTCGTTTCCACCCGCGATCTCTCCCGTGCCGAAGCCGGCGCCAGTGCGCCGGCCGCGTGTGTTGTCGAGGGGGACGCGGATATCGCCTCATGGATGGCCGCGCTGACGTCCGCCCGCGTTTGGGCGATTGCAATCGGCATCATGCTGACTTGGCCGGTTTGGTATTTCTATCTGAACTGGTTCCCCAAATATCTGACCGACGAGCGTGGGCTGTCGACTTTGCAGATGGGGCGCCAGGCCTGGGTTGTATATCTGGCTGCTGGCTTTGGTTGCCTGACCGGCGGCGCGGCACCTGGCCTTCTCATGCGGATGGGCTTGTCCTCAGCCCGGGCCAAGCTGGTCGTTTTGGGGATTGTGTGCGTGTTGGCTCCGATTGGCGCGATCAACGCAATGGCGCCCGACCTCTGGATTAGCCTCGCGGTCGGAGCGGTCGTGGCCTTTGTCCATATGTACTGGCAGATCAACCTGACCGCTCTGTCATCAGACCTGTTTACGTCTCGCAGTTTTGGGCGGGTTTTTGCCGTCGCGGGGGTGGCCAGCGGGATCGGCGGCATGGGCACGACCTGGCTCATTGGGCAATTGGTCGGTGTCATTTCCTATCGGCCCATGTTCGTGGTCATGGCCTGTGTTTACCCCTTGGCACTGGGTTTGATCCTGGGCCTGACGCGAGGCGCAAAATCGAAACCCATGCTGGTTATCGGAGAATAGCTAATGGACTTCAATGGAAAGATCGCCGTCGTCAGTGGCGCGGCGAGCGGGATCGGCGAAGCAATCGCTCGGCTATTGGTCGGGAGTGGGGCGACCGTGATTTCCCTCGACATCAAGCCGGCATCGACCGGCACATGGATTGCCTGCGACCTGACAAGCGATGTGGCTGTTTGCGAGGTGGCGCGGCGCCTTCTCAACAGCGGCAAGACGCCTGATATCGTGATCCATTGCGCGGCAACGACGTTCAAGGGCCCTATCCTTGAAACGCCGATCGACGATTTTGAGCGCATCATGAACCTCAACGTTTATGGCGCGCTGCGTTTGACGAATGCTTTTTCGGAAGCGATGCGGGCACGTGGGAGCGGCGCAATCCTGTTCATCTCGTCGATCAATGCGCGCTTTGCCACGCCCGGCCAGGGCGCATACGCCGCGTCGAAGGCGGCCCTCGACTCGGTTGTCAAAACGCTTGCTGTTGAGCTGGCGCCGGATGGAATTCGGATAAATTCGGTCCAGCCCGCGTCGATTGCAACGCCGCTTCTGATCGCCGGTTTTGAGGCGCAGCCGGGGGCTGCGGCCGCTAACAAGGCGCGACATCCGTTAGCGCGTTGGGGGGCGCCGGAGGAGGTCGCCAAATTGGCTGCCTTCCTTGTTTCGGACGAAGCGTCGTGGATCACGGGCGGGCATTACGCCATCGACGGCGGTGCTGGCGTGACGCGGCAGTAGGGCCGGCCAATGGCTTGACTATGTTGCTATAATAGATATGATAAATGAATACGTTTTCCCCGGAGCGAGACCAATATGACCAAGGGTATAGCCGGTACGGCCCCCGTCCTGCCGACGCCGTTCACCGACAAGGGCGAAATTGACGAGGAGGGCTTCCGCAACATCGTCAACTTCGCCATCGCCCAGGGCGTTGACTGTTTGGTCTTTCCGGGCCTCGCCTCCGAATACGACGAATTGACCTTGGACGAACGTCGTCACCTGATCGCGATGCTGGGCGAACTGACGCGTGGCAAGGTCGACTTTATTGTCGGCGCTTCGGGTCATACGCCTGGCGAGACGCCGGTGCTGATCGAGGCCGGCGCGAAGGCTGGGGCGGCGGCGGCCATGGTGGTTACGCCGGGCGTCTATGCCGGCAACCTGGAAGGCTTGATCGCGTTCTACAGCGAGATCGGGGAGGGGGCAGACCTGCCTGTCATGCTGCAAAATGCACCCAAACCGATGGGGATTGGCCTGTCGCCGGCTGAGGTGCTGGAGGTGGTGCGTCGCGCGCCGGCCATTCGCTACGTCAAGGAAGAGAACATGCCGTGCGGCCAGCGGATCACCCAGTTGAACGATGGCAAGCCTGACAACCTGATCGGGGTATTCGGCGGTGCCGGGGGGCGCTATATTGTCGACGAACTGAACCGGGGCGCGATCGGCACCATGCCCGCGATCGAGTTGGTCGAAGGTCATGTCAAGCTGATGAGGGCGCACGCTGCCGGCGACGCTCAAGGCGTATGGGCGCTATATGAGCGCATGTTGCCGATCCTGGCGATGCAGGCGGTATTCCGCTGGCGATTGACCAAGGAGGTCATGCGCCGTCGCGGCCTGATCAAGTCAGCCTATACCCGCGCGACCGGAGCTGCTCTCGACGCTCAGGACCAGAAAGAGCTGGGCCTGATGCTGGCTCGGCTGAAGGACCTCGTTGGTCCTATTCCTGCCTGATCCGGAGAGACGGTGTTGCGCGATACGGTTCGGTCGATCGAGACCTTCATCATCAACATCCCGCGTGATGTGCCCTATCTCGGTGCGGCACGGCCGGGAGAAGAGCCGAACAGGTTCGGTTATCTGGTGCGCAAGGATAACCGTACCCTCTATCCGACAACCGATAAGTCGGTAATCGTCAAGGTGACGACGCAGGATGGACATGTCGGCTGGGGTGAGACCTACGGCATCTGCGCGCCGCGCGTCGTCTGCGTACTGATCGAGGAGCTGCTGGCGCCGGTCGTCGAAGGCCGTGATCCCTTCGACGTTCAGGTGATCTGGGAGGATCTTTACGACCTGATGCGGGTGAGGGGGTATCATTCGGGCTTCTATCTCGACGCTCTGGCCGGGATAGACATCGCTTTGTGGGACCTGTGCGGCAAGTTGGCCGACCAGCCCCTGCACAAGCTGTTGGGTGGGGCGCGTCGTACCTCGATACCGGCCTATGTTTCGGGCCTGCCAAAGCCGACCCTGCCTGAGCGTATTGCCTTGGCGAAGGAATGGATGGGTAGGGGCTTTAACGCCTTCAAGGTGCACGCGGTGATGTCGGCGGATTCGATCGTCGGGGACTTCGCCGCTCTGCGCTCCGAGCTGGGGCCGAAGGCCGACCTGATGGTCGACCTGCACTGGATGTTCAGTCCGGCCGAGGCGATCTCGTTGATCAAGGCGCTTGAGCCCTATCGCATGACCTTGGTTGAGGCTCCGTGCAAGCCTGAAGACATTCAAGGGCTGGCGCAGATCGCGCGGGCCTCAGCCATACCGATCGCGGTGGGCGAGGAATGGCGCACGGTGTTTGACGCTCGCGCCCGCTTAGAGCAGGGGGCCGTTTCGATCCTGCAGCCTGAAATGGGGCACAAGGGCATAACCCAGTTCATGCGCATAGCGCGACTGGGCGAGGCCTATCACGCGCGGATCATGCCTCATGCCACGATCGGCACCGGCATCTTCATGGCCGCCTCCTTACATGCCTCGGCCGCTTTACTGAACCTGCCTTACCATGAGTATCAGCCGTCGATCTTCGACCGGAATACAAAGCTGTTGAAGGGCGCCATGGGCTGCGATAAGGGTCAATTCACCGTGCCGGATGGCCCGGGCCTTGGCGTCGAGCCCGACGACGCACTGTGGCAATATGTCGTGGACTCTTAAGCGAAAACATGCGCGCCAAGCTCAATGCCCAGCCCAACCAGAGCCTGATCGACGGCATTGCCACCTTGCAGGCCGTGGCCATCTCGCCGGAGCCGGTAGGGTGCCGCGAACTGGCACGGCAGCTGGGATTTGAGCCCTCGCGCGTCAATCGCTTGCTCAAGACGCTGGCGTACCTCGGCATAGTCCGACAAACGCCCAACCGGAAATATATCGGCGGGCCGGGCATGCATGTGCTCACGGCGCAGAGCCTCTATGCCTCGGGCTTCGTGCGCCGCGCCATGCCGGTCCTGGAAAGCCTGCAGCGCTTTGGGATGACTGTGGCAATGGGCGTGCTTTGGAAGGACAATGTCAGCTTCCTGTACCACCAGCTACCGGGTATGTCGGCCTCCGAAGCCCTGGGCCGCATCGGTCTTTATCCGGCTTCGACGTCAGGTCTGGGCCTTGTGCTGCTTGCGGCGCACGATGATGACTACATCCGCGAAATCTATGAGGACAAACCGGTGCCCGGTTTTGCCGATGGTCTCGATGGCTTGTTGAAGGCGATCCACGACGTCCGCGTTCGGCGTTACGCCCGCCTGCGCGTCAAGCCCGACATTGAACAGCACACCCTCGCGGTGACGGTCGGCAATCCGGTCTATGCCGCGATAGGTCTATCCGGGTGGATTCCGGAAACCAATGCGCAATCGGTCTTCGAGGCGCTTCAGGCAGCTGCGGCACAGCTGGGCGATTAAACCCCCAGGACCTGGTGTTGCACCAGGTGATACAAAAATCCCAAATTCAATAGATTTATTTCGCAAGCGCGAGCCCGTTCGCCTGGTGCGCCGAAGGCTGTCCACGAGCGATTCCCTGCGATTATCAACCGCCGGAAACCCCTGTCCGATTTGGGGATTCTGATATCAATCGCTTTAATTTCAAGCGGATGAGCGCTTATGTGCGCTCGCAATTATGTGACAATTTGCCAACAGGTTAGGGCGCGACGACGGCGGCCAAAACGGACCGCTTGACAAAAAACTTGGCTTGATCGATGTATTGCTAATAAAGCGACATTTTGCAACGATGATCGGCTTGCCGGTCATCCGAAACGATGCCAAAGACAAGCAACAGGGATGAACCATGAAAATCAAAATGCACCGCACGGGTTTACGTCTGCACGCCAGCCTGCTGGCGCTCGGACTTGGTCTGTCGATGGCCGGCGCGGCATCCGCCCAGGACACGGCGGCCGACAAGGCGCCGGCCAAAAGTGACGCGGCTGTCGCGCCGACCGAGGTCGTCGTCATCGGAACCCGCGCTGGGCTGAAGAAGGCAACCGCGGTCAAGCGTGACTCTTCGCAATTCGTCGACTCGGTCATCGCCGACGACATCGGCAAGTTGCCGGACGTCAATGTCGCAGAATCGCTGCAACGCGTTTCGGGTGTTCAAATCAAGCGTAGCTTGGGGGAAGGCACGCAGGTATCCATTCGCGGTCTCACCGAGAACCTGACCTTGGTCAATGGCCGTGACGTGGTCGACTCCGCCGGCCGCGGAGGGTCGGGTGTCGACAGTCTGGGCAGCGGGTCTTATGGCCTGTTGGCACAACTGCCGTCGGAAATCATCCAGCGCCTCGATGTCACGAAGCTCTCTGCCGCATCCGACATTGAAGGTGCACTGTCCGGCACGGTCAATATCATCACGGCCAAGCCGCTCGACTCGAAAAAGGACATCATGGCCTTCTCACTGGAGGGCTTGTACAACAACCGCGCCGAGCGTGGCGGCGATCGCGCCTCGATACTGTTCACCCATCACTTCAGCGACCGCCTGGCGGGCCTGATCAATATTTCGCAATCGGACCGGAATATCCGCGATGAATCGGTCTTCTCGTTTACGGGCTACGTCCCGCTGACGGGCGTAGGTGCACCGGCGAATTCCTATTACCTGGCCGACATCCGCGACATGCAGATCAATGACAATCGCAAGCGCACCGGCATCAACGCGTCCTTGCAGTGGAAGCCCACCGACAACTCTGAAATCACCTACGACCTGCTCTATTCGAAACAGGACATCGACCGGAACCGTTGGTGGATCTCGCTGCCGCTGTCGTCGAACTACGCCGCTTACAGCAACACGGTTTTCTCGGCAGCGAATACCTTGATGGCCGGCACGCTGACCGCGCCGATCCAGACCAACACCGAAGTCTACACGAACACGGGGGATACGCTTGCGACCGGCCTAACCGGAAGCTGGCACGGCGACCGGTTGAAGCTTAGTGCGGACGCCAGCTATTCGCGTTCTCAGCAGGACGGGTATCAGCAATATCTGCGGCTTACCACCAAGCAGCAGGCGGCCATCAGCTTCGATTTCCGCAACGTCGACACCCCGCAGTTCAATATCCCTGGATCGCTCAACTTGACCGATCCAGCGGGCTTCAATTTCACCAACTACTTTGACAACCGCGACACGGCTGACTCAAAAGAGGGCGCGATCCGCGCCGACGCGTCCTATCGCCTCGACGGCCCCTTCACATCGATCGATTTCGGTGTCCGCGCCAACAAACTCGACGTCGACGTCGTCAAATATCAGAGCCAACTCAGCGGCAACGTCTCGGCTGACACTGTGCCCGATTCCTATGGGCTGCGTACTCTGGATATCCTGAGCGGGGCTACGGGTTACAATGCCCAAAGCGCGCTTTATCCGGTCATTTTCGGTGGCGGCAAGACCTATGCCTATGATGTCCACGGTTACGCACCGGGCACCTTCCATCCCTACGTCTACGTGCCTCTGGCGTCTTACTCAACGAGCGAGAAGGATACCGCCGCTTATGTTCAGGCAGACATCGACACTCAGCTCGGCGGTATCCCTTTAAAGGGCAATGTCGGCGTTCGCGAGATCCATACGGATTTCACGGCTATCGGTGCCTATCAGGTCGGGTCAAGCGCACCCCAGCCCTTGACTGTGACCAAGAGCTATACCGATGCTCTCCCCAGCTTGTCGTTGCGCGCCAGTGTCACCGACGACTTGTTGATCCGCTTTGGTGCGGCGAAGGTCATCGCACGGCCGAACTCCGTGGACCAAAACCCGGGCTTGAACCTGGCGACGATTGCGCCATACGTCGCCAACGCCGGCAATGCCGAGCTCAATCCGTATAAGGCCACTCAGTACGACCTAGCGGCGGAATACTACTTCAAGCCGGGGTCGATGTTGTCGTTGGGCGTGTTCAAATCGGATCTGCAGAGCTACATCATCAAGAAGGCAACGACGGAAACCTATAACGGGATCGCCTACCTCGTCACCAGGCCGTACAATGGTGCCAACGCCAAGCTCGAAGGCCTGGAATTCGTCTATCAGGACAACTTCGACTTCCTGCCTGCGCCTTTCGATGGGCTGGGCGCTGTGGCCAATGTCAGCATCATCGACAGCGACACAGGCACCCATTCTATTCGAACCGGGCAAAGCATTCCGCTGCCAGGCCTCTCGCGCGACAACCTCAACCTCGTGCTCTACTATGAAAAGGCCGGATACGGTGTCCGCATCGCTTATAACCGTCGCAGCCAATTCCTCGATCAGCTTGGCTCGGGTGGTGAGCCCATTTATTTCGACGCGGGCGATGACCTCTCGCTCTCCGGTCGTATCCAGTTGACGTCTCACTACAGCCTCGATGCGCAAATTTCGAACCTGCTGGACAGTCCTCTGCGCAAATACGGCACAGAGAAGGTTGCGACCTCATCCTACGCGCTGAACGGTCGGACGTTCAGTCTCGCTGTGCGGGGCAAATTCTAACCTCTCCCGCCTCGACTGGCCGCCAACATCCGTTGGCGGCCCTTTTTTCATGCCGCGTACCTACGCGCATTCTTAGTCGTGCGCCTGAAACGGACCTTTCCAAGGAGACGCCATGTACAGCTTCCAGCGTTCACTCGTTTTCTCCGCCCTTGCGTTCGCGGGCTTCGCAGTTGCAAGTTCAGCGTTTGCCGCGCCTCCGGCGGGTTACCAACTCGTCTTCAAGGACGATTTCACCGGCTCGGTATTGGATACAAGCCAGTGGGCTTATCGGCAAAATTCATACGACGTGAGTTCGAACGTGACGGTCAGCGGTGGCGCGCTCCACCTCAACATGACTCGCGTCTCGACCGCGACTGACAAGAGTGGCTATAGGGGAGGGGGCATCGTCTCGAAAAAGGCATTCGGCTACGGCTACTACGAAACGAGCGCCAAACTGATCAACGACAATGGCGGCTGGCACCCGTCTTTCTGGACGCAAATCTGGGATGGACAGTTCGCCAAGCCTGCCTATAACGCAAACTTCACCGAGGTTGATCTTTTCGAAGGTTACAGCGGGACGTCTTCAAACGGCGGGTATCTCACCTGGGTCTCAAGCACGGGTAGCGACTCGCAGCTCTATTCCTCCAGCCGCGCATCTTTTTCCGGCGATCAATACAGCGCTTATCACACCTATGGGGTCGACTACGAGGCCACTGGGATGAGCTTCTATTTTGACGGTACACTCGTCAAAACCTTGACCTATTCCTCGGGCAGTTCGACGCCGTATAATTCACCAATGTCGATGTGGCTGTCGGTAATCCCATACAACACGTCGTTGCTGGATTCGACGCAGCCCGTCGGCCACAGTTACGGTACTATCGATTTCGACTACGTCGCCTATTACACGCCAACCGGAACCACACCCACTACCACGCCGGCGACCCGCGCAGCGTCTGTTACGACCTACACAAACACGTTCGAGAGTGGAACGGCCGCTAACTGGACGACGAATGGCGTGGGTTCGTGGAGTGTTGTCAGTGACGGGGACTATGTCTATAAAAACTCGTCGACGTCGGGCGACGCGATTTCATGGTATTCCGATTCGACAACGTCGTCTTCGACCTGGGCAAATTCCTCAATCGAAGCCGGAATCAAGTTTTACAATTCATTGCTGAGCAGCTGCGGAATTGTCGGCCGCTATGCAGACGCCAACAACTACTATTACCTGAAACTTGACGCCTCACTTCAGCAAGTCCTGATCCAAAAAAAAGTTGCAGGGACCGTGACGACCATTGCCTCGGCGCCGCTGACGATCGCCCTCGCAACGACCTACAATCTGAAGCTCGCGATGAAAGACGAGCAGCTAACTGGCTATGTCAACGGTAGCGCCGTGGTTTCCGCCACCGACCCCAGCTTGATCGTGGGTAATGTGGGAGTGAAAAGCTATAACCAATCCTTTAGCGCCAACCACGTCTACGTAAACCCACTCTAAGAATGCATTGTGCTTCCGCGGCCGCTTTGGGCGGCCGCCTTAGATTACGAATTCAAGTCTGGAAGCAAGCTCCGTGTGTGGCTTCGCTATACTCGGATGCCCCGGATGCCAATGGCGAAGGGTGGCGACGGCGCCTCCTTTACGAAAACACGGCAATTAGAGCTATTCCATGGGCAGTATGAGCACTTGGCATTGGTTGATCATCGGCGCGATCGTCCTTGTCATATTCGGCGGGGACGGCAAGCTGGCGTCGCTAATGGGCGATGCCGGCAAGGGAATGAGGGCCTTCAAGGAAGGGCTCAAGGACGATGGCGGCGAAGCGAAGGGGAGTGCCGCGAACGAGTGACGCCGCGCGACGGTTGCAGTGCACAAATTATACCGGGATTTACCGTTTGCTGCAGGCGAATTATTTACCACCTTGGCGATAGTCTTTCGGCTTTCCCGGGGAGGCGCCTATGGCTTTTGAGAGCGATATTGATGACCTGGTCGTTCGCCTCAACCGACGCGAACTGGATGCCCCTGAAGCTTCCGAGCTGATCATGGCTCGGGTCAATGAGGAGCTCGGCGCCAGGGTCGCAACCACACCCATGGCCAGCTTGCGGCAACACATTGACATCGCCTGCGCGCGCCATTTCGGCAGCGACTGCGCGGATAAGTCCTTTCAGACCTTTCTTTCGCGTCAGGTCATACGTTCGCGCAAGGGCCGACTAGCAGCTCCGCAGGTCGAGGGCGAGGTTGTCTGGATCTGACAAGGGGGCGTCACGCATCGTCGCGATCGGCATGGCGATAGGTCAAGGCGTCTTCGGATCGTTGTCACACCTGCGGGCAACCTATAGAGAGGCCTGAATGCAGGCTGAGCTAGTCATAACGCGCTTCGTGGGCGTCGCTCGGGGCAATGAACGCTCGCTGACTATAAGTTTCTAATGTCGAATTGGGCCGAAGAACCTCGTTCGCTTACCTCGATTCACCGATCATTAAGCACGCACATCGAAGCTGCAGGTCGGATGCCTGTGGACGCATCCAGATTTTGAAAGCTGCGAGGGCGTATGCCAACGACAGATACGGACCAGAACGGTCGACAGGTGAAACGCGTCCTTGTCGTCGATGACAATCGGCCGTCGGCCCAAAGCTTGGCTTGGGTCATGGAAATGAACGGCTATGAGGTCGTGGCCTGTTTCGATGGCCAGACAGCCGTCCAAGTGGCCCACGAATTTCACCCAGATGTCGTCTTGCTCGATCTGGGCATGCCGGTAATGGACGGCTACGAGGTCTGCCGGCAGCTGCGGCAGGACGAGCAACTTACCGACACCCTGGTGATCGCTCAGACGGGGTGGGGCGGGGAGGCCGAACGTCGCCGCACGGCCGAGGTCGGCTTCAACCACCATTTAACCAAGCCGGTCGATTTCAGCGTCCTGTTCAACTTAATCTCGGGCGGTTCGGTTCATTGACCGTCGACCGCGGGGAAAGCGAGCGCCTTTGTCAGGCGTCGCTAGACCGGCGCATCGTGAACTGGAAGACCGTCTTATCGTCGGTCGACGCTACCGTGAGTTCGCCACCGTGGGCCTTGGCGATTTCGGAACAAATATAAAGGCCAAGCCCTAGTCCCTCGCGATTGGCGTCGGGGCCCCCTCGTTCGAACGGCCTGAACAGGCGCTCCATGACGGCCGGTGGAATCGGCTTTCCGCGATTGCCGACCGAAATGATCAGGGCCTCGTCGGTGCTGTGCGCGGAAAGGGTCACCGGGGTATCGGGATTGCCATGCGTCAGCGCATTGCCGACCAGGTTCGAGACCATTTGAGCGATGCGGTTTGCGTCAACGGACACGGGCGCGCCGAAGGCGTACCTGCTTTCCACGATCCGGGTGGGATAGGCCCCCTGAAGCTCTTCCACGACGTGATCGAGCACAGGTCCAAGCGTTTCATGGTCCTGCACCTCGATCCCGATGCCGCCGCCCAGTCGACCGCGTGCAAAATCCAACAGGTTGTCCACCAACTCGCCAATACGATAAGCCGAGCGTCCGATGATCTGGCCCAGTGGCGCAATGCGCTCGGGTGGCGCGCCCCGTTCCAGCATCTTGGCGCCATTGACGATCGCACCTAAGGGATTACGCAGGTCGTGGCCTAGCACAGCGATAAATTCTTCGCGCATTTCGCCGGCGGCGGACGCCGCGGCATTGGCGCGTTCGAGCTCCCGCGTGCGAGCGAAGGCCTGCATCGTGACCGAGGCAAAATTGGTCAGCGAGGTGACAATGCGCAGGTCTTCCGCATCGAATTGGCGGTTATCGTCGTGAGCCACCACCCATACCGTGCCGACGGCTTGGCCGGCATCGTAGAAGGGGACCAACAGTACTTCGTGGGGCGGCGGGTCAAGCGGGGCGACGTAGCCATAATAGTTGACCATTCCGCGCATCAGGATCGCTTCGTCGCGATTGAGCACTTCGCCACACGGGCTGAAATGCCGAGGCATGGTAGCGTGCAGATATTTGTGGTAGCGGCCGGCGGTCGCGCGCCAGCGGAAGATATCCTGGCCCGCACCCGTCTCGGCGATGCTGATACCGGCCGACCCGGCGTCGCACAGGGACAGCGCAGTGTTCGCCAGTAATTGCAGAATCGTGTCCGGGGCTTCGTTGATCGCCTTAATCAGCGACGCCAGCGCCTCGTTTTCCGCCTTATAGTTAGCCGGCCGCGAAGGCCGGCTTGATAGCAACTCCGTCGCTATGACGTCGTCGACCGCCGGGGAAGCATTCGGCACCGCCGAGCCTTCGCCGCCTCGGGCTGATCCATTGGCGCCCGCCGGCGCGTTCAATGATTCCCGCAACGGCTTCTTCGCGTGGAGCACCAGGTCATGGCGCTCAACGATATCGCTCAGCCGGCCACGGCTGAAGCCATCATGGCTGAAGCTGCACATGCAGATGAGCTTGCGATCATGGATCGCTTCATGAACACGCGTTTCGTAGTCACAGAAATCGTCCCAGTGGGCCTCGGCAACCCAGCCGCAATTGCCGTTCGTTCGGACACCCTTATAGCCGGCGGCTAAAGCGTCCTTCTCCATCTGCAAGAGGCCGTCGACGAGGGCGGCGGCCTCAAGCGACTTTTCGCGATCGTAGAAGGCGCTGCCGTCCTGGATGACGATCTCGCCGCGCGCTTCGCGTTCGTCGAGATCCGTCACGACCTGGCGCAAGGCGGCGCGAGCGGCATCCGCTTCAAGCGGTGCGTCGGTGACCCACAGGCATCGCTCGTTGTTTTCGAGGCCCGCACGGAAATAGGGAACGAGCACTTCGCAGAGGTCTTCCGCCGAGCGATAGACCTGACCGACATGGCTGCCCCACGCCAAGGTGGAGAAAGCTTGCAAGCCCGACGGCGCCTGACCATGAAACTGCGAATGATACATATGCCACCTTACCCCGATCGCGCCTCGAAAGATACGCAATTGGTGCGCCTGGCGGGGATTGGCTGAGTGCGGGCGACATCGGCGCCGAGACGAAGACGCCGGTATAGTCAGGCTGCTTGGTCAAGGACTTCGCGAATCTTGGTTGCCAACTGATCCAGCGTGAGTTGCGCGTTCGGACAAGTGTTCGTCGGCTTCGGTTGCGCTTGAGTCCTGCAGCCGCAAAAAGCGAAGGTGAACCTGTCGTGCGGTCGACGCTCCATCCCCAGGAACGCGCCGGCTTTCGCTTGGTTCGGTCTTCCGCTGGGACGCGCTTTCACCCAGCTATCAGGACGCGCGAACGCCCATTTTCGTCAGGACGTTCGTGAGCTGCCCGTTGTGGTAGGGCTTGGACACGAACCCGACGTGATCAACACCGGCCAATCGATCGCGAAGGGTGAGCTCGTCGTAGCCGCTGGCGATGACGATGGGCAAGGCTTCATCCAGCTCGCGAACAGCACTCGCCAACTTGTCACCTGGGAGGTCGGGAAGGCCGATGTCGATAATCGCCGCATCGTACCCGTCGACCTTTTTCAGCATTTCCAGGGCCTGGCCGGCCGTTTCGGCTTCTTCCACGATGTAGCCGTCGGCTTCGAGAAACTCGACCGCGATCATGCGGATGAGCGGCTCGTCTTCGACCAATAGCACCCTTGAGGCCGGCTGAGGGGCTGCCGCCAATTCCTTTTTCAGCCGCAGCGCCAGGTCGGTAAACGTGAAAGGCTTCGCGATCAGCGAAATACCGTTATCGAGGCGACCGTTGTGGATGATCGTCTCCCGTGAATAGCCCGACGCAAAAAGAACCCTCAGGCCCGGATGGCGCTTTGTAGCTTCTTCGGCGAGCTGCCGTCCGTCCATCCCGTTGGGGAGTACGATATCGGTCAACAGCAGCTTGATATCTGGGTTTTCGTCCAAGGCGGTCAGCGCCGCCACGCCGTCCGTCGCCACCAGGACCTTATAGCCGAGCTCTTCGACGATCGAAGACGACAGATTTAAGACGTCGCCATCGTCTTCAACAAGCAGAACGGTTTCACCGCTTTGGCTAAGCAGATCCGCCGGGGCGGGTTCGGGCAGTGCCGCCTCCGCTTCCACGTCGCCACTGGCCTTCGGTAAATAGATGCGAACGCGCGTGCCGTGGCCAGGGGTGGAATCGATCGTGACAGACCCGCCGGATTGCGCTGCGAAGCCGTAGACCTGGGAGAGCCCCAGGCCGGTCCCCTTGCCCACGGGCTTGGTTGTGAAGAAGGGATCAAAGGCTTGTTCAAGGACGTCGGCCGGCATGCCCGGACCATTGTCGGCGACGGTTATAACGACATAAGCGCCATTATCGAGGTCCAGCGAACCGTTAGACGACATCAAATCATAATCGAGGTTCGAAGCGCTGATGGTCAGTTCGCCGGTTTCACCCATTGCATCACGGGCGTTGACCGCGAGATTCAAAATAGCATTTTCGAGTTGGTTGGCGTCGGCTTGGGCTGGCCAGATATCGGACGCGAACTCGGAGCGGATCGTGAATTGCTCTCCAAGTGTCCGCTTAAGAAGGTCGAGCAGGCCGCTCAATAGACCATCGACCGCAGTCGGTTTCGGCGCCAGGGCTTGGCGCCGGGAAAATGCAAGCAGGCTTCGCGTCAGCGCCGCGCCTCGCTCTGCGCCCTTGAGGGCATGCTCGACCGCGCCACGTTCGCGGCCTTCGAGTA
>OUNJ010000800.1_pt1 | contig 14385 bp, 11 predicted proteins | sample 1755361 | NCBI WGS metagenome assembly OUNJ01 (sample SAMEA3914825, study PRJEB12502) | metagenome | biome: forest; material: soil | place: USA | collected 2012-03-12 | depth 0.1 m
GTCGTTGAAGCTCGACATGGTGGTGATGGCGCCGGCATCGAAGGCGGCCTTGAAGGCCGGCAGATGGACTTCGCGCAGGGTGGTGTCGGGGATGTCGGCGGTATTGTACTCCATGCCGCCTTGCACGGCACCATAGGCGGCAAAGTGCTTGGGGCAGGACAGGATGCTGTGTTCGTCCTTGAGATTGTCGCCCTGGAAGCCCTTGACGCGCGACAGGCCGATCTGGATGTCGAGATAGGTGTCTTCGCCATTGCTTTCGGCGACGCGGCCCCAGCGTTCGTCGCGCGCGACGTCGACCATCGGCGCGAAGGTCCAGTGCAGGCCGACGGCGGTGGCTTCAAGGGCTGCGGCGCGCGCCGTGCGCATGGTCAGGTCGGTGTCAAACGACGAAGCTTCGCCGAGCGGGATCGGCATGGTCGTCTTCAGGCCGTGGATGATGTCGCCGGCGAAGATCATCGGGATCTTGTGCGGCGATTTCTCGACGGCGATCTTCTGCATTTCGCGCGCCTGGGCGACGCCGATGCCATTGAACAGGCCGGTGATGTGGCCCTTCGCGATATCGTCATAGACCTTGTCCTTGCCGGAGTTGTACTCGGGCGTCGGATTGATCGGCGGGCCGTCGAAGCGCGTGGTGTCGCTGTAGAGGCTAAGCTGGCCGGCCTTGTCCTCGATGCTCATCTTGGCGATGAGGTTTTCGATGAACGGATCCTGCGCCGGCAGGACCTTGTGCTTGGCGAAGGCGGGCGCGGCGACGGCCGACAGCGCCGCTGAGGCGGCGGCGCCCTTGAGCAAGAAACGGCGGGAAGGACTGAAGGCGGTCATGCTAGGTACTCCTGTAACGGCGTCGGAATAGAATTCGAATAGCGAAAAAGGCGGATATCGCGCCTAACGGGCCTCCCCGGCCGCGAGCGGCGGCATGGTGAGTCGAACAACGTTAGCTCGCGAGCACCGGAGCGGAGCGTACATTGGTACGTGAGCACCGGAGCGCAGGGAGATGACGGTTTGCAGACCACCAGGGCGTCGCGGAAAGTCATTTGACGCTCCCGGGAAGGAGGCCGCGCACATACTGGCGCTGCATGGCGAGGAAGAGGATGATAACCGGCAGGATGGTGACGGTGGCGCCGGCCATCACCATGCCGGCGTCCTGAATGTGCTCCTGCGACAGCGAGGCGATGGCCAGCGGCAGAGTGTAATAATGGTCGTCCGACAGCACGATCAGCGGCCACAGGAAGTCGTTCCAGGCGCCCAGAAACGTGAAGACGCCGAGCGTCACCATGATCGGGCGCAGATTGGGCAGCACGATGCGGCGGAAGATCTGCCATTCCGAGGCGCCGTCGACGCGCGCCGCCTGCAGCATTTCATCGGGCAGGCCGAGCGCATATTGCCGCACCAGGAAGATGCCGAACAGCGAGGCGGTGAACGGCAGGACGACGCCGACGTAAGAGTTCAGCAGATGCAGGGTCTTTAGCAGGAAGAACAAGGGCAGCATGGTCAACTGGCCCGGAATGACCAGGGCGGCGAGCAGGCCTTGGAACAGCTTGTCGCGGCCCTTGAAGCGCAGCTTGGCGAAGGCGTAGCCGGCGGTGACGTTGAAGGCCAGCGACAGCACCATGGCCAGGGTCGCCACCAGCAGACTGTTGAGCAGATAACGGCCCATGCGCTGACGCGAAAACAGCTCGGCATAGTTGGCCAGCGTCGGGTGATGCGGGATCAGCCGCGCCGGAAAGGCATTGGCCTCGGCCGCCGGCATGAACGACATCGACATCATCCACAACATCGGAAACACTGCCAGAAACGAGGCGACGACGAGCAAGGCGGTGATGGAAAGGGTCTGGGCGGTCGGCTTCATGCATAGGCCTCCCGCGAGCGGGTCTGGACGAAGCTCAAGCCCAGCAGAATGGCGAACAGGATGAAGGCGGTGGCCGAGGCGTGGCCCAGGTTCCACCACTTGAAGCCGTCCTGATACATGAAATAGAGCAGGCTGACGGTCGATTGCGCCGGCCCGCCCTGGGTCATGACATAGGGCTCGGCGAACAGCTGGAAATAGCCGGCAATGGTCAGCAGCGCGACCATCCATAGCGATGGCGCCACGCCCGGCAACGTTACGTGGACGAAGCGGCCCCAGAAGCCGGCGCCATCGATGCGCGCCGCCTCATACAGATCTTCGGGGATATTCTGCAGCGCCGCCAGCAGGATCAGCATGTTATAACCGAAGTTCTTCCACACCGAGAACAGGATGATCGCCGGCATCGACCATTGTGGATTGCCGAGCCAGTCGACCGGATGGATGCCGAAGAATTCGAGCGCCAGATTGACCCAGCCGTAGTGGAAATCGAGCAGGTAGCGCCAGATTACGGCGGCGGCGACCAGGGTGGCGACATTGGGGGCGAACAGGGCTGTGCGATAGACCGATTTCAGCGCCACGCCCGGCACGTTGAGCGCCATGGCCATGGCCAGCGACACGGCGATCGACAAGGGCGCGCCGACGAGGGCGAAATAGCAGGTATTGGCAAACGCCCGCCAGAACAGCGGCGTGGTCAGCAGGTCAAGATAGTTGCCGAAACCGATAAAGCGCAGGTTCTTCAGATCGGCCAGGGCATAGATGTCGAAATCGGTGAAGCTCATCACCAGCGCACCCAGGACTGGCCCGAGGAAGAAGACGACGAGCACGATCAGCGCCGGGCCGATGAAGACATAGCCCGGCGATACGGTCCTGAAGGCGATTTTCCAGTCGCTCATGCCGCCGTCCTTCGCGCCAGCATGGCTCGCCGCTTGGCAAGGATGGTCCAGGCGAATTCGTCGAGGCCTTTCAGGGCCTGATCGAGGCTGACCTGGCCGCGCACGACGCGCTCCAGCGCCGCTACCATCTCGTTGGCGATGCGCTCCCATTCCGGCACCTGCGGCGCCGGCCGCGCCAGGGTCAGTTGCTCGAAGAAGGCGCGCGCGCGGACATCCTGCATCAGGCCTGCGGCCGGCCAGGCACGCTGATCCGACGGCAGGTCGCCGGTGGCGGCATAGAAGGCTGCCTGTTGCGGCGGTGCGCCCATGAATTCGATGAAGCGGAAAGCGTCATCTTTGCGTTTGGAGGCCTTGGTCAGGCACATCGACGCGCCCCCGGCCGACGAGGCGCCGGTGCCGGTCGGCCCAGGTAGCGGCGCCGTCGCCCATTCGCCCTGCAAGGCTGCCGGCAGGCGGCGACCGAACTCGGCCAGGTTCCACGGCCCGGTGATGATGAAGGCGAAGTCGCCGCGGGCGAAGGCCGAATAGAGGTCGGTGACTTCGGAATGCGTGACTGAAGCCGCATAGCCGCGCTGATATATCGACGCAGCATAGGCAAAGGCTGCGCGTACCCCCGGTTGCTGAAAACCGCCGCGGGTGCCGTTGTCGAGCAGGATCGGCTCGGCCGCCTGCAGGCAGAAGGCGACCAGCGGCTCGTACTCGTTGAACGGCATGAGCAGTCCGAAACGGCCGTCGCCGGACAGGGCGGACAACTGCTTGTCCCACTCCGCCCAAGTTGCCGCAGGCGCGTTGAAACCCGCCCTGGTCAACAGGTCGCGGCGATAGAACAAAAGCCGTGTATCGACGTACCATGGCATGCCGAGGATCTGTCCATCGACGGTGATCGAGCTCAACACGGCATCGAACAGCCGGTCGGTGCGCAGCGGGCTTTTCAGCAGACGCTCGTTCAGCGGCTCCAAAGCGCCAAGCGCGTGGAACTCGGGCACCCAGGTATTGCCGAGCGCTACGATGTCGGGCAAATCGTCGGCGGCAAAGGCGGTCAGCAGCTTTTCGTGGGCTGCGCTCCACGGCAAGGCCTGGACGCGCAGGGCGACATCGGGATTGCGGTCGGTAAAGGTGTCGGCAAAGCCGGTCAGGGTCTCGCCTTCGATGCCCATGGCCCAGACATTGACCGGGCCCCGGCGCGGCGCACAGGCGGTGGCGGAAGCGGCCGTCAGGGCCGCCAGCGTCATGCCGAACCTGCGCCGATCGATCCTCATGCCTTGAGCCAGTCTCCAGCCGGGGATATCGGGGTGAAGCCGGCCTTTGTGAACGCTTGACGGACCATCGCCCCGGTCAATGGGCTGCGATTATACAGGTCCCAGACGAGGCCCGAGCGATAGTTTTCCAGCATGCACAGGATCGGTCCCTGGTCGATACCGAGACTGTCATAGGATACCCAACCGGCCTTGGCCGTGTGGTGCCCGCTTTTCGAGGCCAGATTAGCTGGAAAAGTCGGGTTGAAGGCGTCTGCAAAGCCGTAATCGCCATAGATGTCGCTGCCATAGCGGTGGCGGAGATTGTGAACCAGCGGAATGCAGATCTCCGGCGCGAAGGCGATCGACGAGATGCCGGCGGTCGGCGCAATGGTGCCGTCCTCGACCGACTCGTGATCCTGGCCTTGCGGCCCGCGGGCGCTGTAATCGTAAAACTGCACCTTGCGGCCGTGGATGACGGCCGAGGCGTCGCCTGGCCCGAGGCACGCCGTCATGCCCCAGACGTCGCCGCTCAGATCCTTGAAATGGCCGGGATTCTTGATGGCGTAGTTGCGTTGGGCATAGGTGGCGCGGCGCGAATTGGTGAAATAGTCGCTGTTGTGGCGGCGCATGAAGTCGTCGGCTATGCCGCGGAAATCGTACCAGACGTGGCTGTACTGATGGCCGAACAGGGGTGAAAAGCCGAGGTGCGGCTGGCCATAGTTCTTGCCCCAGGTCCCGTCGATGGTCTGCGCCCACGCGGCCCAGCTGCCGGCGGGATGGGTCGGCGAGCCCGTCGCAAGCAGATAAACCATCATGCTGCCTTCGTTGTAGTGATCCCAGTTGCGGTTGATCAGTCCCCGGGCGTCGTGGTCGGGCAGGTTGGGCTCAGGGTGCCAGCCCATGGAAATCAGGCCGTTGTCGCGGGCGAAGAAGGTCCAGTCAGCGCGTTGGTAGAGATCGACGGCCAGTTTGCGGATCTCGGCCTCGTCGGCCGAGGCGCCGTCGAAATAGGCCGCCGCGGTCAGGGCGCCGAGGAAGAACATGGCGCTGTCCACCGTCGACAGCTCGACATCCTTGTAGCGCAGGCCGGTGTTCAGATCGAGGAAGTGGTAGAAGAAGCCCTTATAGCCATTGACGCCGGTCTGATCGGGGCCCTGGGGCGCGTTCCAGAAGGTGCGCAGGGTCGTCAGGGTGCGGCTGGCGGCCGCCTCACGCGTGACGTAGCCGCTTTTGGCGCCGATGCAGTAGGCCGTCAGGGCGAAACCTGTGGCGGCGATCGAGCAGAAGTTCGGCTTGGGATAGTTGTCCGGCGTCAGGCCGGTGCGATCGTCGGTGACCTCCCAGAACCAGCGGAAGGTGCGATGATGCAGATCGGCCAGGATCGGATCGAACGCGGTCGCGCCCTTTGTCCTGGCCGGATCGCGCGCGTGGCGATGGCGTCGCGCCTCGGCGGGAAAGGCCAGAGCCGCCCCGGTTGCCCCCATGGCCCAAAGCCAGTCACGCCGCGTGGCGCTGGAAACCGGGGTCGTCATGAGAAAGTCCTTGGATAGTCTGATAGTCAAAAAAGGGGGGAAGACCGGAGCGGCCCTCCCCCCGTTATACGCAATTCGGCTTAGGCTTAGAACTTGTACTTCAGGCCGACCTGGAAGGTCCGCGAGTAACCGGTCGTGGCCAGGTCGCCCTGGCGCGTGGCCGGTTGGCTCGGCGAACCGCTATAGCCGCCGCTCCAACCCGAATAGGTGCGGTTGACCCAGTTGAAGAGGTTGTAGACCTGACCGTCGAGGGTGACGACCTGGCCGTTGGGCAAAGTGAAGTCCTTCGACAGGCGCAGATCCAGGTCCTTATAGGCCAGGCCATTCTTCGGGTAGTAGCCATTCGGGATGATGCGGACGAAGCCTGCCGAGTTCACCGAAATATTGTCGAACGGCTGACCCGAAGCCAAGGTCAGTTCACCCGACAGCTGGAAGCCATAGGGCATGTCGACGATGCCGGTACCGACGAAGCGCAGCTTGTCGACGCCAGGCGCCGGATGCATGCCGGTATTTTCGGGATCGGCGTAGTCGAAGGCGAACTCGGTCGAGTTGCCGTCGGCCTTGGCGTCGGTCAGGGTCAGGGTGCCGGTGTAGCCGTAGTGCGAGGTGCGGGTATAGGGCTTGTCGACCGTGAAATAGAGGGCCTGATAGTCCGACTTGCTGTCATCCGTCGAAATCAGGAAGTTGCCATAGCCCGGCAGGCCGTAGGACCACGGCTGGCAGGAATATTGCGGGCCGGCGCTGCACCACGACCCGTCCGGATTGCGGTTGCCCAGCACCCAGGTGAACAGGTTGTGACCCTTGATTTCCGACGCCGTGATGCTGGCGGTGATGTTGCCCTCGAACTGGTGACGGATACCGATGTCGAACTGGTCGTTGTACGGCACCTTGGTATTGTTGTTCAGGGCGTAGATTTCGCCACCGCCGAGATTGGCGACGGCTTGCAGGCCCGCCTGGGTCGTCAGGTTCGAATTCCACGGCACATTGCCATTGGTATCGCGTCCCGTCGTCGAGCTGACCGTGGTACAGGCAGGCTGCCCCGCGCCGCCGCAGAAGGTCAAGGCGACTTGCGGCGAATAGGCCCGGCGCGTTTCCAGCTGGACGTAGTCATTGATGGTGCGGTCGTAATAACGGCCGGCGCCACCGAAGATCACCGTCTTGCGATCGCCATTCAGATCGTAGGACAGACCGATCCGCGGCGCGATCATGCCGGTGACCGGCTTGCGGTTATGACCATCGGAAATGTAGTCTTCCGGATTGAAGCCGGCCTTGGCGAAGTTGCTGTAGCCGCGAATGGCCGCGGCCACGGCCGCCGGCGTGACATACTTGTCGTTGAGCATGTCGGACTCATAGTCCCAACGCACGCCGTAATCGGCTTCGAGATGATCATTGACCGTCCACGAATCCTGAACGAACAGGCCCCACTGATTGTTGTGGGTATAGATGTTCGGATTGCCGATATTAACCAGCGCGGAAAGCGGCGTATTGGTGCCACCGACCGTGTAGGTCGTGTCGTTGTAGAAGTACTGGTACTCGTTTTCAGCCGCGCCATACTTGTAGGCGGCGTACTTCAGGCCCGCCTTGATGACGTGATGGCCGTGCCAATCGAAGCCCGTATAGGTGACGGTGTCCTTGAAGGTCACATCGTCCTGGGCCTTGACCTGAGTATATTCCGGTCCACCGATCTTTTCGAAGGCGCAGGTCATGCAGCCCGGATTGGCGATATTGTCCAGCAGGCTGATGCTCGGCGAGGTCGAGATATTCGACTGGCGCCAATGGAAAGACTGGATTTCCAGATCGGCTTCGTTGAGCCAGGCGTCGGCGCGATGCTTCCAGGTCAGGACGCCTGAGCGGACAAACTGGTCGAGGTTCGATCCCGCCGAGTAGGCGACGGGGCCGCCGAAGGCCTGCTGATTGTTTTCCGAGCGATTGAAGATCGTCAAATCGACCGTGTCGGCATCGGTCGGCGTATAGGTCAGCTTACCGAAGAACAGCTTTTCATTATACGGATCGGGATAGGTGCCATTGAGCGATTGCAGATATTTGTCGAGCGCCGAACCGGCGACGATGGCATTGCCGGCGCCGGCCTTCGGCATCGTCACCGCCACCGACGGGTGGACTTCGTCGTCGCCTTCATAGGCGATAAAGAAGTGCAGCACGTCCTTGATGATCGGGCCGCTGAAGTCGAGGCCGTACTGGCTGCGATGATAGTCGGGCTTGGGGATGCCGTTCTTGTGGTCGTAATATGGCTGGCCGCTCATGGCCTTGGTTTCGATTTCGTCGAAGATGTCGCCGTGGAACTCATTGCCGCCGGTCTTGGTAACCGCGGTGATGATGGCGGTCCCGGCCTGTTCATATTCGGCGTTGAAGTTCTGCGTCGAAACCTTGAACTCCTGCACGGCCGATTGCGGGAACGGATTGCCGCGCGACGAATCCTGGCCGGCGGTACCGCCTTGCAGGACCTGATTCTTCTGGCTCTGGCCGTCGATGAACACGTTGACCTGCGAGGCCGGCGTGGCGCCCGCCTGGAAGGTCTTGTTGTTCGGATCGGTCGAGACCGACACGCCTGGCGCCAGGGCGGCGAAGTTCATGAAGTTACGGTCGAGTTGCGGCAGGCGGTCGATCTGGGTGTTCGACACGGCCGTAGCGACTTCAGCGGTGCGCACCTGGGTGCGGCGGCCGACGACGGTCACCGTGGTCGGCGAAGCGCCGGCATTGAGATCGAGCGTGGTGGTTTCACCGACGGTCAGGGTGACGTCCTGCTTATCGGTGCCCGCCGTGACGTGATAGGTCGACGGCCGCAGGCCCAGGATGATGTACTGGCCGTCGGCCTGAATGGTGCCTTCGACCCGCTGGCCGGTATTGGCGTCGACGACCGTCACCTTGCCCGAAGTTGCGCCGGCGACGTGACCTTGCAGGGTCGAGGTCGATTCGGCGGCAAATACCGGCGTGGTGAACGCCAGGGTGGCGGCAACGGCGATGGCCGAAGCGCCCAGGATCAGGCCTGTGCGTCTATAGTTAATTTTCATGATTTCTTTCCTCCAAAAGTGCCTTGTGTCTATGTTCCGGACCCGCCCTTGACCTGAGGTCCGTTTCTCGTTGCAGCTTCAACTGCCGCGCCGTGACGCGGAACTTTCCCGAATGACCAGTTCGGGCGAAATGACGACGCTGCGGTCACCCGCATCGCCATCGTCTTCAAAGGCAGCCGCGAGCATTTCGAGCCCCATCCGCCCCATTTCGAACACCCCGACGCGCAGGGTCGTCAGCGGCGGCGAGGTAAAGCGGGCAATGGGGATATCGTCGAAGCCGATGACCGCGATGTCGTCGGGCACGCCGAGGCGCGCTTCCTTCAGCGCCAACAAGGCGCCCACGGCCATGACGTCGTTGCCGGCGAAGATGGCGTCCGGCAAGCGGCCTTCGGCGATGAAGGCGCGCATGCCGGCATAGCCGGAATCTTCGGTGAAATCGCCCTCATAGACGCGTGGCGCCATACCCGGCGCGGCTTCCGCCAGCGCCGCCAGATAACCGCGCTTGCGTTCCTGAGCCTCAAAGTTCTGCGCCGGCCCGCTGAGGTGGGCGATCGCCGTGGCGCCGTTGTCGATCAGGTGGCGGGTCGCCATACGGCCGCCTTCGAAATTGTCGACGGTGATGGCGGCGTGATTGGCGGCGCCAATCCGTGAGGCAATGGTCACCAGCGGCAAGTTGAGCGGCAGCACGGCCGCCAGGTCCTGCGAATCGACGAAGGGCGACATGATCAACAAGCCGTCGACCCGTCCGCCCATGGCGCGCACGGCGGCGACCGCTTCGCTGAGATCGCCGTGGGAGCCAGACACCAAGAGATGCAGACCGCGAGCACGGGCGGCGACATCGACGCCGCGAATGATTTCGGAGAAGAACTCACCATAAATGTCCGGCAGCAGCAGGCCGATGGTGTTGGTGCGGTTCATTGCCAGGCTGCGCGCGCCCCAGTGCGGCACATAGCGCAGCTTGGTGGCGGCTTCGAGCACGCGGGCGCGGACTTCGGCGGTGACGTTGTCGAGGCCATTGATGGCGCGCGACGCCGAAGCGATCGACACATCGGCCGCCCGCGCCACATCCATCAAAGTCGAACCTTTTACCGACATTCCTGCCTGTTGCCGTGGCCTTTGCGCCATGCGTCCTCAGCCTGCGAGATTATATTTATTTTGAAACCTGGAACTCTGTAACGCCTCCGTAAGCGCTTACATTAGCCTTGTCAACGCGCCCGTAAGCGCTTACAGAGTGACTGTAGCGGCAATGTCACGCTGTTGACCGATATGGGGCACGCCGCCTTATCAACTTCAGATCGAAGCGGTCCGCGCGCGTTCAGGGAAGGGTTGCGGCCTTTATGTCCAGTGTGTTTCCACGCGGCTTTTTATGGGGATGCGCCACCTCGGCGTACCAGATCGAAGGCTCGCCACTGGCTGACGGCGCAGGGCCCAGTATCTGGCAGCGCTTTGCCCACACACCCGGCATGATGGCCGAGGGTTCGACCGGCGATGTCGCCTGCGATCACTACCGGCGCTTCAAGGACGATGTCGCCCTGATGAAACGCTTGGGCATGCAGGCCTACCGTTTCAGCCTGGCGTGGTCGCGCATCTTGCCCGAAGGCACGGGCCGGGTGAATCAAGCCGGGCTCGACTTCTATTCGCGTCTGATCGACGAATGCCTGTCAAACGGCATCGAACCGATCGCCACCCTCTACCACTGGGACATGCCGGCGGCGCTCGACGACCGCGGCGGCTGGCTCAACCGCGATTCGGCGCAATGGTTCGCCGACTATGCCCGGGTGGCCTTCGAGGCTTTCGACGGCCGGGTGACCAAGTGGCTGACGATCAACGAACCCTGGGTCATTGCCGACCGTGGCTATCTGCTCGGCACCATCGCGCCCGGTCATCGCAATCTCTATGAAGCGCCGATCGTGTCTCACAATCTGATGCGTGCGCACGGCGCCGCGGTGCAAGTCTATCGCGAGACCGGCCGGCACCAGATCGGCATCGCCGTCAATATCGAGCCGCAGTATCCGGCCTCGAATCAGCCCGATGACGTCGAGGCGACGCGGCGCGCGGCGGCCTATATGAACGAGCAATATATGGACCCGGCCATGCTCGGCCGCTATCCGCCGGAACTCAGGACCATCTTCAACGACGCCTGGGTCGATTGGCCGGACGAGGATTTCGAGCTGATCAAACAGCCGCTCGATTTCGTCGGCATCAACTACTATTCGCGCACCGTCGTTCGCCACGACGAGGACCAGGCGCCCCTGAAGACGGCGGCGGTAAAGCAGAGCCAGGCGACCTATACCGAAATGGATTGGGAAGTGTTTCCGCGCGGCCTGCTCGACACCCTGACCTGGGTCAAGGCGCGTTACGGCAATATCCCGATCTATATCACCGAAAACGGCGCCGCCTTCTTCGATCCCCCCGCTGCCGAGGATGGCCGGGTGCGCGATCCCTTACGTACGGCCTATCTCCAGGCACACCTGAAAGCCGTGCGCCAGGCGATCAAGGCCGGCATCGATGTCCGCGGCTACATGGTGTGGTCGCTGCTCGACAATCTCGAATGGTCGTTGGGCTTTTCCAAGCGCTTCGGCATCGTCCACGTCAATTTCGACACGCTCGAGCGCACGCCCAAGGACAGTGCGCGCTATTACAGCGAGGTGATTTCAAGTCACGGCGCCGTGCTCGACGCGCCGCTATGAGTTTTGGCTGACCTTCAGCCATCCACAATACTTGTCTCCCTGACAGGTATGATTCGGGGCCCGGCCCCGACAGATGCGACGGTGACCTCCCTTGCCGTCGCGTTCCAACGAAGCACTTGACCCCGCCGGCCGCACCGGCGGGGTCTTTTTTGTCTTCAGATACCGGTCTCGAATACCCGAGGCGCGCGGCAATGCCGTTCAATATATTCGGCGTGGCCCGGCATTGCCTGAGCGACATCGGCAATGACCTCTTCGATGTCGCGCAGATAGCCCAGGGCCTGATCTTCCGGGATGAGGTCGACATTGGGGTCATAGGCCATGTCCAGCCCCTGCCCCAGCAACACCTGGACCCAGCTTTCCTCGCGGAAGGTTTCTTGCTGGCCACGCGGGAAGAAGCGGCCCGACGAGGCGAACAAGTCCAGGCGCTCGTGCAGGCTGTCGGGGATATCCATATGCTTCAGATAGGCCCAGAAGGGCGTGTCTTCACGGTTCGTCACCTTGTAGTGGGCAATGATGAAGTCGCGGACATCGGTGTACTCGAAAGCGCTCTGACGATTATATTCGGCGATGTCGGCCGCCTTGAAGCCGCGACCGGGAAACAGCGACAAAAGCCGGAGAATGCCGGTCTGGATCAGATGAATCGAGGTCGATTCCAGCGGCTCGAGGAAACCGCTCGCCAGGCCAATGGCGACGACGTTCTTTTCCCACGCCCTGTGACGCCGGCCGGGCGCGAACTTGACCGGCCGCGGTTCGGCCAGCGCTTCGCCGTCAAGATGCTTGAGCAGCACATCGGCGGCTTCGTCGTCGCTGATATGCTGGCTGGAATAGACATGGCCGTTACCGATACGATGCTGTAGCGGGATACGCCACTGCCAGCCCGCCTCGTGCGCTGTCGAACGCGTATAGGGGGTCAGCGGCGCCACACTCTCACACGGCACGGCCAGGGCGCGGTCGCACAGCAACCACTGGCTCCAGTCGTCGTAGCCGACACCGAGCGTCTGGCCGATCAGCAGGCCGCGCATGCCCGAGCAGTCGATGAACAGGTCGCCGCCGATTTCGCGACCGTCGGCCAGCACCACATGGTCGACAAAACCGTCATCCGGCCGCAGCCGGGCGGTGACGATACGCCCCTCTATGCGCTGCACCCCCTGAGCCTCGGCACGCCGGCGCAAGAAGGCGGCATAAAGCGAGGCGTCGAAATGGTAGGCATAGTCGATATCGGCCAGGGGCGAGCCCGGCTGAGCCGGATCGGGCGGACTGAACCGGTTCATCCGTGCCGTCAGGCTATTCAGCGCATAGTGGTCGAATGACTTAACCCGGCCCCGGTCGCGATATTTCAGCCAGAACTGGTGGGTGTGCAGCCACAGCAAGTCCTGGCCGATCTTGCCGAAGCCGTGGATGTAGCTCGACCCTTTTTCCCGCCAGTCGACGAATTCGATACCCAGCTTGAACGACGCCTGCGTGGCGCGAATCATGTCGTTGAGCTCGATTCCGGCCAATTCGTTGAAGGTATTGATCGACGGGATGGTCGCCTCACCGACGCCGATGATGCCGATCTCCTCCGATTCGATCAGGCGGATGTCGTAGGCGCGCATCAAAAGCTTCGACAGCAGGGCGGCGGTCATCCAGCCGGCGGTGCCGCCGCCGACAATGGTAATGGTCTTGAGGGGTGTATTGCCGGCCATGGTTCAGCTCACGCCCTGGATGAAGATATTGCAGGTCAATCGCCCAACTTCCGGGTCGGCGGAAAAGGCGAACGTCTCGGGAATATCGCCCGAATGCAGCAGCGAACCGCGATAGATCAGAAGGCGGTTGAACTTGCCCTCGAAGCGGGCGACGCGTTCGAATTCGTCGGTCGAGTCGCTGAAATAGCGCCTGGCCGGTTCGCCGCGCACCGCGCCTTCACGCCGGCGTGCGAGGTCGTAGGCCTGAACGCGCTCGGGCGAAATGCGCTCGAAACCGGTCGCGCGGTGGCGATAGAAGCTGGTCCCCCCCTGCACTTCGGCATTGGGGCTGAGATAGTGCAGCACGGCGAAATAGTTGGGATCGACCTGGTCGTAATGCGGCAGACGCTGCCCCGGCGACAGGTCCTCCGGACGCCGCGTCACCAGACAAAACGACGATTCGGTCGGCATGAAACGGCGCACGCCGAATACCTTGCCGATCAGCGGCGCCAGTGCGCTCAGTGACTCGCTGACGTGGCGGTCGGTGTCGCGATCGTCGAGGGTTATCAAACGACGCAGGCCCGGATAATAGGTCTCGGCCTCGGGCTTGAACGGCGCCATGCGCGCAGCCTGCGCGATCAATAGTTGCGGCTCGTCCATGAAATCGTCGACGACGAGGACGCGGTTCTTTTCCTGACCGATTTCGTGGATCGTGGCCGCCATTTGTGTCTCCCGATCAATGGCCTATCGCCCCCGCCCGGCGGAATCAAGGCGCGTCACGCGTTACATGCAATTACAGATGACGGCGACCAGCAAGCTGGCTATGGTCGACCATAAGCTTCGGAGATCTGCCATGCGTATCCTCGTCTTCAGTGCCCTCACTGCATTCGCTCTTGCCGCCCCGGCCTGGGCCGATGCCACCGGCGATGCCGTCAAGGGCAAGGCGGCATTCGGCGCCTGCGCCATGTGCCATTCGGTCGAGGCGGGCAAGAACGGTATCGGACCGTCGCTGTTCGGGGTCACGGGCCGCGCCGCCGGCACCGTGCCCGGCTTCAAATATTCCGCCGCCATGACCAAGGCCGGAACCTGGACGCCCGAGGCGCTCGACGCCTTTATCGCCGCGCCGAAGACCGCCGTGCCTGGCACCACCATGCCCTATGCCGGGCTGAAGGACGCGCAAAAGCGCGCTGACCTGATCGCCTATCTCGGCACGTTGAAATAATCTAAGCCTTCACCAGCTTTTCCGGCAGCAGCGGCAGGTCGCGCACGCGCATCCCCGTGGCGGCGAAGATGGCATTGGCCACCGCCGGCAGCACCGGCGGCAGGGCCGGCTCGCCCAGCCCCGTCGGCGGGTAGTCGCTGAGATGAAAAAAGACGTCGATCTGTGGCGCCTTCGACATGCGCATCATCGGGATGGCATCGAAATTCTGCTCGCGCGCCGCCCCCTTGTCGAAATGGATCTCGTGGCGCATCGAGCCGATGCCGTCGAGGAT
>OUNJ010248085.1_pt1 | contig 14300 bp, 14 predicted proteins | sample 1755361 | NCBI WGS metagenome assembly OUNJ01 (sample SAMEA3914825, study PRJEB12502) | metagenome | biome: forest; material: soil | place: USA | collected 2012-03-12 | depth 0.1 m
ACCGTCATGCCGCCGAACTTGGCTTTGTACTTGTAAAAGGTCGCCTCCGACAGACCATGACGGCGGCATAAATCCGCCGTCGCCACGCCCGCGTCGTGCTCCCGTATGATCCCTATGATCTGCTCTTCCGAAAATCTGCTCTTGCGCATTCATCATCCTCTTCATCGAGGACTCTGCAAATTACTGGCCGGATTTCAGGGGGCTGGGTCATGCGCTGGAACTTTTCGGCGTAGCGCCGAGGCCGCGCAGACCTTGGCTCACGACAAGCTCGATAACAGACGATGCAGGATGCTGCTCGCCTGCAAGCGTGTCCAGATAGTCATACCGCAAGCCGGCGCGGAGAACGCGCAATCTGTCATTATAGATAGGGCCGAAGCTGCTGTTTGAACTGGAATCGGTCGCATCCAGACTGATCCAAGAGCGCAAGTTGCGCGTCCGCGAACGGATAAAGGGCCGTTCGATCCTCAAGTTGACCGCCGTGGAATCGCCGGCCACCCTGAAAAGGGCTTAAAGGGCCGTGGGGTTTGGTGTGGGAATAGGTCGCGCCAAAGGAAACAGCGTCTCCTTCGGTGTCCAGCGTTTCGGCGTGAGAAAGACCTGCGAGCCATAATTCATTGTCAGGCGCTGCGGCCATCTGAAGGCTCGTCTGATCGAACCTATTGAAAACACCGTGAAAGGTAATGGAGCCGCTTATTTGTTCCGGCCCAATAGCCTCCGAACCGTAATTGTCCACTCCGATATATCCGTTCGCCAGCGGTTCACTCACAACGACGGAAAGATCAGCGGCTCCGAGTACCGTTTTGGACGGCGAGAACACGGCGCGTGCCGATGCGCCTGTAAAGTCCTGCACGAGCAGAACATAACGCTCCAACGTCGCAAGCGTCAGTGGCCGCTCAGCCTGTATCTTGGCGAGCGCCGCCAGCAAAAGACTTTGGTCGCCGCGAACCTGGCCGTCGATATGGACTTGGTCGATAAACCCTTCAAAGACTTGGATGGTCACCACCCCTGTAGCGCTTACACCGCCAAGCTTGGCCTGCGCCAGGAAATAGCCCTGACGGCGGTAGCGGGCAGTAATAGCCTGTGTCAGCGCTTGCAGGTCGTCGTCGTTGGCATCGTGACCTATGAACGGGCCTGACAAATCCGCGAAAGATTGCGAGCCGAGCGTTGTCGCGCCTTCCACGGTGACGGCGGTAACATGGATAGGACCGCCAGTAGGTGTTGGCGCATCAACCGCTGGTGCGGCCGTCTGAGATTCGGTGGATATATTAGGCGTAAGAGGCGGCGTAAAACGCTCCGGCGTTCTACTGGCATCAGGCACGGCGGTTTGAGCTTGGACGGTTCTGCCGGTCCCAAGCCCTAAGATGCTCGCCATAAGGATGGCTACATGACGACCACTGATTGTAAACGCCGTCCCCACATTGAGCCCCTTCGCCCAAAACGCCGTTACTCGTTAACCATCACTTGCGAAAGCTGGACTGCGATTGTCAAGCTCACAATGGGTAAAATTCGCATTCAAATACGGGTTACGCAACTTATTGGAACTTCTCCACTCGCGTGATGCAGCGGCGACACGTTTTGCGTACATTATGCGCGGTTCACACGGTCGAATTGAGATGAGAGCGATTAGGCAGGTATCCGGCCACGTTAGCGGCACGAGCGCCTTGGACTGTACATTCGCCCGTCAAAAACCAAATGACCTAATTTGACGCCGGATTGTATTGGCAGGCGGATTTTATCTCTTGGAGATAGCCTTTAAGCTGCGTTGTGTCCCATTCAATGAATAGGGGCTGTCCATTTGTGCGCGTGATCTTCACCTGAAGGGCACTGATGCTATTCACAGTGGTTTGAATAAAGTTGGCAAAAACCGCTTTATCTATTTGAGTATAGCTTCCCTTGAGTTCCGGATGCAGGGTGTAGGCAACAATGGCCCCGCCCGCGTCTGGGTGACCTCTGTGTCGGCGTCCCAGGTTCCACCGTCCTGGAGCGATATCGAAGCCGTCGTTCCAAACTGCACCTTATGGTCGCTATTAGCTTCTTCATTTAGTAGCCCATTATATTGGGCCTTAACGCTGATAGAATTCCCAATCGGATCATCCACATTTGTCGGGTCGCACAACACGGTAAGTTCAAAATTGCTGTCATTGGACACATCTGAGAAATCCGTCGCCGCCTGTTTTGGCCCGGTTCCATGTTCTATATTCCATTGCGTCGGAACGACAGCTTCTGAGGCGGCTGGTGCGCTCTGTGCGCTCTCCGCCTTTTCGTCGCACCCTGTAACGAACGCCGCCATCAGCAGCATACTTACCCTGCATGAAAGCGATGTAATATCTTGACTAAATATAAACATGACAAATCCCCTAAATTGATACAGGTAAAAGCCATTTTCACACGCAACATTACTGCTCATAATGTTGCAAGTGCCTGCAATTAACGCTATTAACGACGTTATCTGGCGTCGATATTGCTTAAATCGGTGTCACGATAAGGGGTAAATAGCGGAAAAATTTGGGCGTATGCGCGTGCAACATTATGAGCAGAAATGTTTCATCACAAAATGAGTCTGAATTCGGCACCGCATCGGACGCCAGTTCACTCTACGACCGCGTAGGCCGGAGAAAATACCTGAACACCAGCGAACGCGCCGAAGCCCTCGCGGCGATGACGACATTGCCGGCCGATAAGGCGCTGTTCGCGCTTACTCTGGCATGGACGGGCGCACGGGTCAGCGAAGTGCTCGCACTTGCCCCGGCTTCCTTCCAGATCGACCGGCAGCTTGTCACCTTCAAGACGTTGAAGCGGCGGCGGCACAGCGTCCGGGAGATTCCAATTCCGAAGGGGCTTATGACGATGCTGAACGAGCATTTTGGATTGGCCGAGCACCAGTTGGATAAGGCACTTGCCCATGCTCCTTTGTGGTGCTGGCACCGCGTCACGGCCTGGCGCATCATCAAATCCGTCATGAAGTCGGCGCGGATTGTCGGCATGCAGTCGTCACCGAGGGGCCTTCGCCACGGGTTTGGCGTGGGGGCGTTACAGGCGCGTATTCCGATAAATCTGGTTCAGCGCTGGCTCGGCCATGCGCGTATCAGCACAACGGCCATATATGCCGACGCATCAGGGCCGGAAGAATTGGCGTTCGCCGCGCAGTTTTGGCAGTGATGGTTTTGACGCAATAAGACGCATCAGCCCCGCCAAGCATAGGACTTAGGGCGCTGCCCTCAGCGCGCTTCGGAGTACCTTCCGCCCAGCTTCAGTCGCTGTGCTCCTTGCAGCCGGTTCCCCGCGAAGGCGACCACTCCGCTTGCACACCCGTCCTCGCCGGAAGGCAGGGTTGCTATCGCAACCCAGCTTTCAAACGTAGGAGAGTCCGTAGACTACGGCGCTTCCACTGGCTGTGGTCGCGTTTCTTTGATCCTATGGCATCATGCCCGCCGCCGACAGGCTGCCGGAATCATTGACGGCTTATGTGCCGCGTGACAAAATCACACAGAAGACCAAATTAGCCTATACAGTTCCTGCACAATCAAAAATGACGCAAATTATATACATAATATCAATGCGTTATAACCACCTTGTCTCCCCTTTGGGGAGAGGACGAGAGCGGAGCGTCAGCGAACGCGATCGGGTGAGGGGCCTACTTCCCTTCTCCTCCCTGCGCAGCGAAGGAAATGCCGCAGCTTATCCGCGACGCAGGAACTGCTTCCTCCCCCCCTTATACCTCCCCGTCCCCGCCGGGGAGGGGGACCGCCCGAGCCGGGCTGAGAGGTGGCTTGCCACCCGAAGCCTTGGCGAAGGGTGGTGGTGGGGCGACTTCCTTCCCCTCATTTTGCGTTAACAAGCACTCCCGTCCCGCAGCGAAAGACTTCCTTCCACTTCTCCCCTTTCAAGGGGAGAGGACGAGAGCGGAGCGCCAGCGAACGCGATCGGGTGAGGGGTCACATTCCTCATTTCCCATTTCTCATTCCCCCGCCCTTCCCTTTCCGCGCCTCAACCGCTACATCCCCGCCCATGGCCGCCCCTTCCGCAAAAGCCCCCCTGATCGCCCTCAAGGACGTCCGCCTGATGGACGGCTCCGTGCCCCTGTTCGACGGCGTCGACATCGCGCTGGAACCGCGCACCCGCGCCTGCCTGGTCGGCCGCAACGGCGCCGGCAAGTCGACCCTGATGCGCCTGCTGTCGGGCCAGATCGAGCCTGACTCCGGCGAACGCCACGTCCAGCAGGGCCTGCGCTTCGCCACCGTGCTCCAGGAGCCCGAACCGGCCGGCTCAACCGTCCTCGACTGGGTCTGCTCCGGCGGCGCCGAACACTATACCGCCGAAGCCGAACTGGCCGCCTTCGGCATCGATCCGTCCGGCCCCACCGGCTCGATGTCCGGCGGCGAGAAACGCCGCGCCGCCCTCGCCAAGGCCTTTGCCGAAGACCCCGACCTGATCTTCCTCGACGAGCCGACCAACCACCTCGACATCTTCGCCATCGAGACGCTGGAAGACCGCCTGCGCAGCTTCCGCGGCGCCGCCCTGATCGTATCGCACGACCGTACCTTCCTCGAACGCACGACGAAGGCCTGCTTCTGGCTCTACGACCGCCGCATCCTCTCCCGCGCCGAAGGCTATGCCGGCTTCGAGGACTGGCAGGCCCGCATCCAGGCCGAATCCGCCGAAAGCCTGCGCCGCCTCGAAAAGGCCATCGAGCGCGAAACCTACACCTTCTACCGCTCGATCACCGCCCAGCGCACGCGCAACGAAGGCCGCGCCGCCCGCCTCGACGCCATGCGCCAGGACCACGCCGCCCGCATGAAGGCCATGGACAAGCCGATGGAGCTTTCGATAGATTCTGGCTCGACCTCGGGCAAGCTGGTCGCCGAGCTGAAGAGCGTCTCCAAGGCCTTCGGCGACAAGACCCTGCTGAAGAAGTTCTCCACTCGCATCATGCGCGGCGACCGCCTGGCCATCGTCGGTCCCAACGGCGCGGGGAAATCCACGCTCGTCAAGCTGCTGACCGGGCTGATCCCGGCCGACAGCGGCGACATCCGCCTCGGCACCAATCTCGACGTCGCCTACCTCGACCAGGGCCGCGATGCCTTGAAGGGCGACGAGACCCTGTGGGACATGCTGGCCAATTCCGGCTCGGACTCGATCCTGGTCCGCGGCCAGCCGCGCCACGTCGCCGCCTACGCCAAGGATTTCCTGTTCCGCGAGAAGCAGCTGCGCCAGCCGGTCCGCTCGCTGTCGGGCGGTGAACGCAACCGGCTTCAGCTGGCCCGGGCCCTGGCCCGCGCCACCAACCTGCTGGTCCTCGACGAACCGACCAACGATCTCGACATGGACACGCTCGACCTGCTCGAAGACATGCTGGCCGACTATGACGGCACCCTGATCCTGGTCAGCCACGACCGCGACTTCATCGACCGCCTGGCCACCTCGACCTGCGCGCTCAACGGCCGCGGCGAAGCCGCCGAAACTCCCGGCGGCTGGCAGGACTTCATCCGCCAGAACCCCGACTTCTTCGCCGAGATCTCGCGCAAGGAAGCCGTGAAGATCGCCGAAAAACCGGCCGCCGCGCCCGCGCCGAAAACCGCTTCCAAAAAACTGTCCTACAAGGACCAGAAACGCCTCGACGATCTCAACACCCTGATGCCGCAATGGTCGGCCGAGATCAGGAAACTCGAAAAGACGCTTGAGGATTCAACCCTCTACAGCCGCGACCCGAAAGCCTTCGACGCCACGATGAAAAAGCTCGACGCCACCCGCGCCCTCCTCGACGCCGGCGAAATGGAATGGCTCGAACTGGAAGAAAAACGCGAGGCCCTGGCGGGCTGACCCGGCGCCAGCCCTCAGGCTACCGAAGGGAGGCGTGCCACATTACAATGCGTCCACAGCCTGTCCATCGCCTGGACCAGCTCGTCCATCATGCCGTCGTCGTGGTCGGGCGACGGCGTGAAGCGCAGCCGCTCCGTGCCCACCGGCACGGTCGGGTAGTTGATCGGCTGGACATAGATGTTGAAATCGTTGAGCAGCACGTCGGAGATCATCTTGCAGTGCTTGGCGTCTCCGACCAGCACCGGCACGATGTGCGACACCGACGGGAAGACCGGAATGCCGACCGCCTTGAACCGTTCCATCAGCCGCTGCGCCCGCGCCTGGTGAGCGATGCGGCGCTCGTTGTTGGCCTTCAGCCAGCGCACGCTGGCCGCCGCGCCCGCCGCCAGCGCCGGCGGCATCGAGGTGGTGAAGATGAAGCCCGACGCCCACAGCCGGATGGCGTCGCACATGGCCGCCGACCCCGCGATATAGCCGCCCATCAGGCCGAAGGCCTTGCCCAGCGTGCCTTCGATGATGTCGACCTGCGCCATGACGCCGTCGCGTTCGGCCACGCCGCCGCCCCGCGCACCGTAGAGCCCGACCGCGTGCACCTCGTCGAGATAGGTCAGCGCGCCGTATTTTTTGGCCAGCGCCACCGTCGCCCGGATATCGGAAATGTCGCCGTCCATCGAATAGACCGACTCGAAAGCCACCAGTTTCGGCGCACCGGCCGGCGCCGCCTTCAGCAGCGCTTCCAGGTGCTCCAGGTCGTTGTGGCGGAAGATGTGACGCTCGCCGCGGCCGTTGCGGATGCCCTCGATCATCGAGGCATGGTTATAGGCGTCCGAGAACACGATCAGGCCGGGCAGAATCTTGTACAGCGTCTGCAGCGTCGCCTCGTTGGCGACATAGCCCGACGTGAAGACCAGGGCCGCTTCCTTGCCGTGCAGGTCGGCCAGCTCGGCCTCCAGCTCGTTGTGATAGACCGTGGTGCCGGAGATATTGCGCGTCCCGCCCGAGCCCGACCCCGCCTCGTCGATCGCCGCGTGCATGGCGGCCATCACGACCGGGTTCTGGCCCTGGCCGAGATAGTCGTTCGAGCACCACACCACGACCTCGTGCTCGCTGCCGTCCTCGCGCACGTGGGTGGCGCGCGGAAAGCGGCCGGCGTGGCGTTTCAGGTTGGCGAAGACGCGGTAACGGCCCTCGGCGCGAACCTTGTCGACGGCGGCCTCGAACGCGGCATGATAGTCCATAGTCAACTCCAGACGTGCGAGGACGCAGATAGACCGCACCCGGCGCACAGACAAGCACCCGCTCCCTGAAAAAAGAACGAATATGCGTCAATAACCGGGATTTTGCGCCAAATGCGCGACGATTGCCAATTGAATTTGCCGTCTCCCCGCGCGCATTATGTCGCACCGGCCTTCACCCTCTCCGTGCAGGGAGAGGGCTGGGGTGAGGGGCATTTTCTTCGAGGAACGGATCATTACACCATGTCCGTCTGGATCGGACTGTTCAGGGGCATCAATATCGGCGGCAACCGCATGCCGATGAAGGAGCTCGTCCGCCTGCTGACCGCCCAGGGCCTGGGCGACGTCAAAACCTATATCGCCAGCGGCAACGTCCTCTTCCGCTCGGACCGCACCGAAAGCGATCTCAGGGCGATGATCGAAAAGCTGGTCCAGGACAACTTCGGCTTCCATTCCCACCTGTTCCTGATCACCCTGCCCCACCTCGAAAAACTGATGGCGGCCAACCCGTTCCGCGACCACGAACACAAGGGCGCGGCCCAGCACCTGTTCTTCATCCAGGGCCCGATCACGAAAGCCGACACCGCCCGCATGGACGACCTGAAGGCCGGCAACGAGGCTTACCACCTGACCGACGAATGCTTCTACTTCTACGCCCCCGACGGCGTCGGCAGGTCGAAACTGATCGAGAAACTGGCCCAGTGCCTCAAGGCCGACATGACCGCCCGCAACCTCAACACCTGCGAAACCCTGGCGCAGATGGCCACGGACATGGGCTAACTTATTCCCCCGTTGCGATCGGGCACGACATGAGATTGAAAATGGCAGACAACAATGAAGATGTTATTTTTTGGATGAGCGGCACTGAAAACAATTATACATGCTATGGAAGATTGATTAGGGATGAATGCAGAAAAATATCCTTCGGCTCAGAGAATATAGTTAGAACGGCTAGAGTGATTTGCTTAAAAATAGAGCACTCATCATCCATTATCTATGACAATTCGTATATTTTATGTGCTATTTATTTGAACGAAAAAATATCCGACGTTGAATATAGAGATTTTATAATATCAAAAGACGTTTATATAATTCAAAATGAAAACATAATTACAGAAACATATCTTAAAGAAGATCCCATTGTCCTGACTGGATTCCAAATTGCCCCAATACAACTTACACGAGTTAGGCATATAAATGAAGTCGTTTCGGCTAAATGCCTGCATGGATAACCTGACAATTACGTTTGTGGCAAACACTGGCAAGAGCTCGGGACGGCTGCGAAACGCCCAAACCACCAACTTATCCCCCTCCTTCCGCCATCGCCTATTCTATCCACATGACCGATGACCACGACACCCCCGACGATGCCGCCGCCTTCCGGGCGCGCCGCGACATGCTGAGCGATTTTATCGGCGCCGTATCGGCGGCCGTCCACGCCTTTGCCATGCCACGGAGCTTCCGCGACGCCGAACGCGCCACGCGCGTTGTCACCATCGGCGACCGCGCCATCCAGCGCGTGGCGACCTCCGAAGACCCCGCCATCTCCAGGCTGGCCAGGGCCGCGCGCCTCGCCTTCCGCGACCTGGGCGACAAGGTGATGGCCCACGCACACGCCCTGCCCCTGCCGGCCAGCTTCCTGGACAGCGAACGCGCCTACCGCTACGCCCTGTCCGCCGACCGCATGCTGTGCCAGCTTTACCAGCCGCCGAAGCTTCGCCGCCGGGCGGCCGTCCCCACCTGCTCCGACAACGCGCATTCCGACGACGTCTTTGCCGATGCCCTCGGCATCGCCATGGACGACGACCTCGACGCGTGGAAGGCCGGGCTTGAACGCATGCTTCTGAACGTGGCGGCGCAACATGAGGCGCCTGGCGGCACGGCAACGGCCGCCGCCATGCCTGCGCCGCAAACCATTTCCGTCACGGCGACCAGGGCCGAACCCCCTGCCGACGCAAAACCGGCCGCCATCGACGCGCCGTCATGGCCGCCGCGGCCGCCGCTGTCGCGCTCGGCCCTGCTCAACGGCGCCGCCGCCTTTCCGCCTTGAGCCGCATCCGCAATCGGCCTAAATGACCGGCATTCCCCGGAGTGCCGCCATGTCCTTGCCCACGATTGGTGAATGGCCTTTCCGACTCGCCAAAACGGTGTTTGCTTGCTAGCCTCCACCCGCTGCACTTCAGGTCTGGCGGCGGGCGCGGCGGCATCAATGGGGGAAGACATGGACTGGAAAACGATCTGCGGCCTCGGGCTGGTGCTGGCGGCGACACCGGCCCTGGCGCGCGAAACCCCGCCCGATGTGAGCGCACAGGTCAGTGCCGCCCAGGCCGCCGAGGACGCCGGCAACTATAAGGACGCCATCCGCCTGTGGACTCCGCTGGCGGAGAGCGGGCTGCCCGAGGCGGAAACGCACATGGGCTATTCCTACCTTGTCGGACGGGGTGTCTGCATGGACCGCACGAAGGCGCGGGCGTGGTTCACCAAGGCCGCCGACCAGGGTTACGCCCAGGCCTACGCCGACCTGGGGGACATGTTGTCGTGGGAAGATCCCGGCGCTTCGCTGGCCTGGTACCGGAAAGCCGCCGACCTGAAAAACGTCGACGCCGAAGCCGCACTGAGCCGACTCTACTGGGACGGTGACATCGTGCCGCAGGACACCGCCACGGCCATCATGTGGGAAGAAAGGGCGGCCCTGGGCGGCGCTATTTTCGATGCCTATATGCTGGGAGACGACTACAGTGACGGAAGGTACGTCGCCGAAGACGACGCCAAGGCCGTCGACTGGTATCGCCTGGCGGCCACGCACGGCGTGGCCGCCGCGCAATTCGAGCTGGGCAAGGCCTATGAAACCGGGCGCGGTGTCACGGCTGATATCGTCGCGGCCTATATGTGGTATGGTCTTGCCGTCGTCACCGACGCCCACGATGGCGGCACCAAGGTCGACTTTGCCGGCGACAGCCGCGCGCGCGACGCGGTCGCCGCCCGGATGACGCCGGAACAGCTCGCCAAGGCCCGGCAGTTGGTCGCCGACTCCGACATCAAGGCTTTCAATATCGCACCGACGGTCACGTCAGTCGACCCGGCCTGCGACGCGCCGCCGCCGCCGCCAAAGCCGTGATCCGGGCAACTTGAAGCGCGGCGCCTTTCGGCCTAAAGCTCCGGCACGTACCGGAGCGCCGCCATGTCCTTCCCCACCCCAGCGTCCTTTCCCCTCGCCCGCCCGCGCCGGTTGCGGCAATCGGCGTGGATACGCGACCTGGTGGCGGAAAATCGCCTGCATGCCTCGGACCTGATCTGGCCGATCTTCGTCCACGACCGCGACATCGCCCGCGAACCGATCGGCAGCTTGAAGGGCGTCGATCGCCTCAGCGTGGCCGAAGCGGTCAACGAGGCCAGGCTGGCCCGCGATCTCGGCATCCGCGTCCTGGCCCTGTTCCCGCACCTCAATGAAAAAATCCGCACTGCCGGTGCGCACGCCGCCGTCGACCCGAACGGCCTGATCCCGCAAACCTGCCGCGCCATCAAGGCCGCCGTGCCCGATATCGGCCTGCTGGTCGACGTGGCGCTCGATCCCTATACCGACCACGGCCACGACGGCCTGCTCATCGACGGCAAGATCAATAATGACAAGACCGTCGACATGCTGGTCGAACAGGCCCGCGTCCAGGTCGAGGCCGGCGCCGACATCGTCGCCCCCTCGGACATGATGGACGGCCGCGTCCTGGCCATCCGGCAAATGCTGGAAAAGGACGGCCACCAGGACACGCTGATCATGTCCTACGCCGCCAAGTACGCCTCGGCCTTCTACGGCCCCTACCGCGACGCCATCGGCGTCAAGGCGCTGAAGGGCGACAAGAAGACCTACCAGATGGACTCCGCCAACAGCGACGAGGCCCTGCGCGAGGTCGCCATGGACATAGCCGAAGGCGCCGACATGGTGATGGTCAAGCCCGGCCTGCCCTATCTCGACATCGTCCGCCGCGTCGCCGAAACCTTCCGCATGCCGACCTTCGTCTACCAGGTGTCGGGCGAATACGCCATGATCAGGGCCGCCGCCGCGCAAGGCCTGATGGACGAAGACCGCGCGGTCATGGAAACCCTCCTCGCCTTCAAGCGCGCCGGCGCGGCCGGCATCCTGACCTACTTCGCCCGCGACGTGGCCGAGAAACTGAAGGGATGACCGAGCCGAACGATCCGCAAACCTATGCCATCATCGGCGCGGCGATGGAAGTCCACCGGGAACTCGGAAGAGGCTTTCTCGAAAGCATCTACCAGGACGCCCTCGGTGTCGAATTCCAGCTGCGCGGTGTGCCATTCCGTCGTGAATGCCTGCTGAGCGTAGGTTACAAGGGCGTCATCCTGCCGTCGCAATATCGCGCCGACTTCATCTGCTATGAAACCATCCTGGTGGAATTGAAAGCACTTGTACGCTTGTCTTCAAACGAGGAAGCCCAAGTTTTGAACTACATGACGGCATCCAGAATCAACAAAGGTTTGCTGATCAATTTTGGCGCCAGGAGCCTCGAATATCGGCGCTTTGTTTTTTAAGGTTTGAATCCACAGATTAACACAGATTAACACAGATTTTTCAGAACGATTGGATGCATCGAGATCGACTAATTATCGACCTCGCAAAGCGAGGTCATAGTAAAAATATCGCCCTCAGAACGTGACCCAAGCTCGAAAAAAATCTGTGCTAATCTGTGTTAATCTGTGGATTCAAAACCTTTCTTCAAACCATCACGGCCAGATCAGCCGCCACCCGCCCTTGACGCGGTAATGGCCGGAATCCTTCAGGTCCAGCGTCACCGGTATGCCGGTCGAGGTCGCCAGATTGTACTTGTCATAGTACGACCGTACCGTATGCCACAGGGTCAGCTTGCGCGTCTTCGACCCCACCACGTCGTCGTCGTTGTGGAACAGCCCGACCAGCCAGCCGATGAACGCCCCGACCGCCGCCCCGATCAGCGTGCCCAGGCCCGGGATGACCGAACCGATCGCCGCCCCGATGGCGTCGCCGACCACATCGGCGATGACCCCGGTGACCAGGGACTTCACCTTGTCCCACACATCCTGCAGGAAGTCACCGAACCCGCCGCTGTCCAGCTCGGCCAGGGCGACCGTGGCGATGAACTCGTGCGGCCACGGCTTGGCCATCGGAATCTCGTACTTGCAGAACTGCTTGCCGCCCGGATAGGTCTTCTCGACCCCGACATCGAAGCCGTCCATGACATGGAACTGCGGAATCTTGTGGATATTCCCGGTGGCGCCGACGCCGCAGCCGCCCATGGCGATTTCATCCGTGCCTTCGAAGACGCCGCCGGTATTGTCGATGCACTTGACGGAGCCGATATAGAACTCGATCTCCTTGAACTTCTGGCCCAGCGCCACGTCCTGGTCGTGCGCCGCCTTGGCCTTGGCGTCCTTTTCCGCCTGCGCTTCCTTGGCGTCCTCCTCCGGATCGGGCGTATCGTCGCCCCACTGCGGCAGGTTGGACAGCTTGGCCAGGCTGGCCAGCAGGTCGGGCTTCCTCATCAAGGCTAAAGGCTTGATGGTCGTCATCTTCAGCCGCGGCGCATCCGAGGCCAGGAAGGCCGCCGGCGCCAGCGCCGCATAGCGGCCGAACGTCGCCTGCCGCGCCGCCACGGGTGCGGCCAGCATGGCCGCCGACTTGGCCAGGTAGGTGGCGCGCGACGCCGGCTTGCGCGAATTGATATAGGCGCGGATCGGCGCGGCCAGCTCGTTGCTATCGGCGCCGGTCACGCCCGACGCCACGGCGGTGAAGGTATATTTGGCATGCGCGACGATGTCCTTGGCGATGTCGTGCAGCGTCGGATCGACCGCCGCGATGCTGTCGAGGTCCTGCTCCGACGGCGACAGGAAGGTCATATTGGCCACCGCCGCCTCGGCCACCGACCGCGTCTGCGCCAGCGCCGCCACCTTCGGCAGGCCGGCCCGCGCCAGCGCCGGCAGCAGCAAGGCCCCTGCGCCCTGCAGGAACCGGCGGCGGGTACGATTGAACGCGATTTCACTTTCCCTGTCTGGCTTGTCCATGGTCCACCCCTTGTGAAAAACTCGCTCGATGCGAGATTTGCCGGAAACGATCCAACACGCGAACCGCGAAAATAACAAGGGTATTTAAGTCACACTTTACCGTAGAAACGTCGCCGTTCGCGGTATGCTACGCCCCATGACCATGCATCCGACATTTCGGCGCTTGACAACGATTCGATGATTGGCTAACTATCAAATCATGAACAACGCCTTCAAAGCCCTCTCAGATCCGACCCGCCGCCGCGTCCTGCAACTGCTGCAGAACGGCCCGATGAGCGCCGGCGAACTCGGCGACCACTTCGACGTCACCAAGTCCACCATGTCGGCGCACTTCGCGGTGCTGAAGGAGGCCGACCTCGTCCAGATCGAGAAGGCCGGCAAGTCCGTCATCTATCACCTGAAGCTGTCGGTACTCGAAGAAGTGCTGCTCGGCTTCGCCAATTCGTTCGGCCTCGGCGCGGAGGCGCCGCCGTCCAACAAGGAGACTTCACAATGAAAGAGATGAAAAAGGAAATTCTGGTCGCCCTGGTCTTTGCCGCCATCATGATACCGCTGGCCCTGGCCGCGCGATACGCCTACGGCCACGGCCTCATCGACGCCGACACGAAGCTGCGCATCCTCGCCATGAACGGGCTCTACATCGCCTGGCTCGGCAATGCCCTGCCCAAGGCGGTGGTGCCCTACGCCTGGGCCCGCCAGTCCCGGCGGTTCACGGGCTGGACCCTGGTCCTGAGCGGTCTCGTCTTCGCCGGCCTGTGGGCCTTCGCCCCGCTGCCGCTGGCCGAGGTCGTCGGCACCGGCGTGATCTTCGCCGGCGTGATCGCGTCGCTGGGCTATTGCCTGTGGCTGCGGGGGCAGGCGCGGACCAGCGCCTGAAACCCGGCGCCCATCCCGGACGGAAAGGCAGGCGGCCACGCAAGGGGCCGCCTGCTTTTTCTTTTGAAGGACCGGAATGGAGGATATTCTGTCCATATCGACCTCCGCCGTTCCCGTGCTATAGCGCTGCTACTGCCGTATCCTGTCGCGTACGCGTACCCTTATCCCCACGTCCGCCACACGGAGGCTCCCATGCCCAGCCATTTCATCTGGTACGAACTGATCACGTCCGACCTGGACGCCGCCATCGCCTTCTATGAGAAGGTCGTCGGCTGGGACGTCAAACCCGGCACCACGCCCGGCATGGACTACCGC
>OUNJ011016343.1_pt1 | contig 14283 bp, 22 predicted proteins | sample 1755361 | NCBI WGS metagenome assembly OUNJ01 (sample SAMEA3914825, study PRJEB12502) | metagenome | biome: forest; material: soil | place: USA | collected 2012-03-12 | depth 0.1 m
CGCGGCGCGATCGAGACGGCCCACCGCGCGAAGGATGCCTGTGGCCAGGTCTTCCGATACGGCATCGCGATCGGTCTGTGCCAGCGCAACGCCGCCGGCGACCTGCGCGACGCGCTGCGGCCGGTGCAGAGCAAGAACCTCGCGGCGATCGTCGAGCCCAAGCGCGCCGGCGAATTGCTGCGCGACATGATGGGCTACAAGGGTCAGCCGGTGACGCGCGCGGCGCTCGCGTTGTCGGCGCTGCTGCTGCTGCGACCTGGCGAGCTGCGCCAAGCGGAGTGGGACGACGTCGACCTCGAGGCTGCCATGCTGACGATCCCGAGCGAGCGCATGAAGCGCAAGAAGGCGGACAAGGCCGGCGGTCCGCCGCACCTGGTGCCGCTCGCGCCGCAAGCCGTCGACCTGCTGCGCGACCTGCAGGCGCTCACTGGCCACACGCGCTACGTCTTCCCCGCGCTGACCACGTCGCAGCGCTGCATGAGCGAGAACACCGTGCGCAGCGCGCTCCGGCGCTTGGGCTATGGCAACGACGACATGACCGCACACGGCTTCCGCGCGATGGCGCGCACCATGATCGCCGAGCGGCTCGGCGTCCAGCCCGAGATCATCGAGGCCCAGCTGGCGCACGCCGTTGCCGGCCCGCTGGGGCGAGCCTACGATCGCACCACGTACATGGAGCAGCGCCGCGACATGATGGCGAAGTGGGCCGACTACGTCGACCGGCTGCGCAAGGGTGCGGACGTGATTCCGATCCGCGCGTGACGAGCCAACTAGGAACATCAATGAGGCGCTTTTTCCTGTTGCCTGCGCTGTTCTGCGGCGCCCCGATCTCGTTCATCGTCGCCGGCGGCCTGGTGCTCACCGGCCTGGGCGGCGCGCTTGCGATGGTGATCGGCTTTACGCTGGGCACCGTGGCCGCGGCGGCGCTGCTGAGGAAGATCTAACCCGGCACCGCAGCGGCCCTGCGGCAAAGCGGCCGAACCGCGCGCAGCAACGCGCGGTCGGCCTGACAACCACCCGATCCAGGAGATCGAAATGACTGCTTCCGCCACTGTAACCAACATCGCGCCGAGCGCGCATCGCCTCGAGATGCGTGCCTCGATCGACCGCCTCGAGACGCTCACGAGCCGTCTGCGAGGGCTCTCGAGCTGCGCTGCCGTCCTGGGCCGAGTCCAGACCATCCACAGCGCGGAGGGCGACATTCTGATCGATGATGCGGTGCCCGAGCTCGGGCACGCCATGATCGAGTTGGCAAACGAGGCTCGCGAGCTCGTGCGCGTGCTCGCCGACCAGATCGAGAAGACGCAATGAGTGCCGTCGCCACATCCACCGAAGCTGCGGTCGCCGCGCTGCTCGAGTCCTACGCGGCCCAGGGCCTGCAGCCGGTCCACACCTCAGACCTGGCGGGCGACGTGCACGTCAACTACATCGACGAGCCGGCGCTCCTGATCAACACGCGAGCCCACCCCTCAGTGCTTGCTGGCGCCGCGGCCGCGATGGCCGCGCGCTTGCGAGCATTCGCGGAGCTGGCCACGCTTTGCCCCAACGACGGCATCAACATGCAACCCGCTCTCGACGCGATGGCGAGCATGGCCAGCGAGGTCGTCCAGCTCACCAGCGCTGTGGCAAGCCATCGCGGCGTGATGCAGGCCTCGAGCTGGGGGCAGGACCAGGCGTGACGCCTCCGGAGAAGGCCACCACCAGCACACTCGCGATGGGCGCGCCAGCGTCCGGCGAGCAGCCTTCAGCGCCCTGGTGGAACGACCAGGACAAGCTGCTCAAGGAGGTCATGCGCCTGGCCGCGCAGGACGCCGCGTTCGCTGATCGCGTCGCGAAAGCCGCCGGCGCGCTTGGCCGGAAGGACGTCCGTTTCAAGGCCTCCTTGAAGGCTGCGACGAAGGCCGCAAAGCGAGGCGCACAGGCTGTACCTTACGCGAGGCATGTGCAACTGCTGCACGAGCTCGAGTTCCTGAGGTCGCGATGGAATCTCGTGCCCGCCAAGGCCTACGCGATGCTGGCCAAGGTGTACCGCGTGATGCCAGAGACCATGGCCAGCCGCGCAAAGGCAGCTCGGCGGGTAGTCGATCCGGCCGACTTTGAAAAGGTTTGGATTGATTCAATACCGCCCGTGACTGACGAATAGAGAGCGTAGACCATGCGTGCACCCATAACCACTTGGATGCACTCATGCAAGAAGCAGCAGCTACCACGGCGCCGACGCCTCCCGGCATCTTGGTCATTCCCGACAGCGGCGAGGCCCTTCTCACGGTGCACACCGTGGCCGCGGTGCTCGCGTTGACGGCCAACACCGTCTGGGAAAAGGTTCGCACCGACCCGAGCTTTCCCCAGCCCGTGCGCGACGGGCCGCGTTACACACGCTTCCGCCTCAGCGACGTGCGCGCGTACTTGGCGCGGCTCAGCGCCGGCGTGCCGAAGGTGCCGCCAGCAACGCTGGCCATGCTCGCGCGCAACACGAACACCGCCTTGGGGACTGGAGCTCCGCAGTGAGTGCCGGGCGCGAGATCTGCGGCGCCCGAACCGAGGCGGCCGCCCGCGCCCGCCACAGGCTCGACGCCACGTACGCGGCCTTTCTGACGCCTCCGACCGTGCTCAGCCAGGCTGCGGCCTCGGCCGGTGTCTCTGTGTCCACGAAGCACGTGGCCGACGAGGCCATCAACTGGGCCTCGCGGCCCGTGGCTGCAGCTCCTGAGGTCTCCGCGTGGACGGCAAGCCTGTCCACGGCCGCCTTGTCGACGATCCGGGGAGGCCGGGACGCACAACGCTTGGTCGCGACGATCCGCGAAGGTTGCGCGCCGGCGGATGCGCTGCTCGAGGGCCTGCGCGCGATCGCCGCGACCGAGGACGACGATCGCCTGCGTGGCGCTTGCCGCGGGCTGCAGAAAGCCCTCGAGGGCCGCACATGAGGGGTGCAGTGACTTCCATCGACCATCAGCGCGCCCAGCGTGGCAATCAACGGCTCGAGCGCATGCAGGCCGAATTTGCGCGCCGCGGCTTTGCTCTGGACGTGCTGACCGGCGACAAGCTCCTGGTGCAGCGCTGGGGCCTGTATCGGGTGCTAGACGACCTCGACCAGGCGCAGCGCTACCTCGACGAGGTCGGAGGCGCCAGGTGAGCGTACGCGTCCTGTCCGCCGTCTGGGATCGATCGCAGCAAAAGGGCACGCACCTCCTGATGCTGCTGGCGCTGGCCGACTTTTCCGACGACCAGGGAAGCAGCTACCCGGCTGTCCCCACACTGGCTGCGAAATGCCGCATGAGCACGCGCAACGCCGGCTACCTTCTCACCGAGCTGCAGGCCAGCGGCGAGCTCGAGGTGCGTCCTAACGAGGGGCCGCGCGGCACGAATCGATATCGCATCGTGCTGGACACGCCACCCCTGAAGCCCACTGCAGGGGTTGGACAAGCCAAGGGGGTGAAGCCGGCTTCAGGGGTAGGCCTGAAGCCCACTGCAGGGGTGAAGTCTGCTGCACCCCTGCAACCCACTTCCGACACCCCTGCAATCCAGCGTCGTTTACCCCTGAAGCCCACTGCAGACGAACCGTCATTGAACCGTCAGGAACCGTCATCTAAGGCGCGGCGCGTGCGCACCGCACCGTCCGGCGTCTCCGAGTTCACCTTGCCGGATTGGGTTCCCGCTGACACCTGGGCCGACTTCGTCTCGATGCGAAAGTCGATGCGCAAGCCGATGACCGTCGCCGCCATGTCGCTCCAGGTCAAGGCGCTGGCGAAGCTTCGCGCCGATGGCCACGATCCGCGCGCCGTGCTCGAGCAGTCGATCGCAGCCAGCTGGCAAGGCCTCTTCCCATCAAGGCCGACAGCCGCGGCGGCCTTAGCCCAGCGCTGAGCGCTGATGAAGTCTTCGAGGGCGCGCGATGACCGAGCACGATGAGCTATCGCCGGTGCCCTGGAGCCCGGAGTCCGAGCAGGGGCTGCTGGGCGCGCTGTTTCTCGATTCGGATGCCTTCGGTCGCATCTCAGGCCGAGGCCTCGAGGCAGCGCACTTCTTCGACCACCGGCACCGCGTCATCTGGACGACTGTCGCGGGCATGGTTGCCAGCCACGAGCCCGTCGACGTGGTCACCGTGTTCGAGCGCCTGCGCAACGCTGGCGAGGACGAGCGCGCCGGTGGCCTGGCGCACCTCAACGCACTGGCTCAAAGCGTGCCCAGCGCGGCCAGCGTCGCGCGCTACGCCGACGTCGTGCTCGAGAAGGCGATGCGACGCGCTGTCATCGCGGCAGCCGACGAGGTGCATGCGCTCGCGCGGCGCACGGCGACGCCGGACGAACTGCTTGACCAGGCGGCGTCGATCTTCGCTGGCATACGCCGCACGCGGGGTGCACGCGCGCCGCGTGCGCTCGGCGAGCTTGTTGCGCAGCGTCTCGACCACTGGCAGCAGCTCGCTGCCGGCGAGACCGAGGCCGGCATCTCAACCGGCATCTCGAGCCTCGACGCCGCGCTGGGCGGCGGTCTCAAGGCGGGACGCGTGATCGTCCTGGCCGCCCGTCCGTCGGTCGGCAAGACGTCGTTGGCGGCGCAGGTAGCTCTCAACGTCGCAGCGCTCGGCCGGCCGGTGCTGGTGCTTTCGCAGGAGATGACGGCCGGCGACCTGGTCGACCGTGCGATCGCCAACCTCGGCCGCGTGCACCTCGACCACCTCATGACCGGAAAGCTCACCGAAGACGACTGGCTGTGCGTGACGCAGGCCGCCGACGTCGCCACTCGGCTGCCGCTGTCCATCGACGACCAGCCGGCGCTGACGCTGCTCGACATCCGCGCGAAGGCCCGCCAGGTGCAGCAGCGCGGCGGCCTGGCGCTGCTCATCGTCGACTACCTGCAGCTGTGCTCGAGCACCAGCGGTTTCGACAAGCGCCACCACCAGATCGAGCAGATCAGCCGCGGCATGAAGCAGTTGGCCAAGGAACTCGACGTGTGCGTGCTGCTGCTCAGCCAGCTCAATCGCGAACGCGGCGAGCCCGAGCTGGACAACCTCAAGGAGTCGGGCGCGATCGAGGAGGATGCCGACACGGTCATCATGCTGCACCCGATGGGCATAGCTCCCGACGACGGCATGCTGGTGCTGGCCAAGATCCCGAAGAATCGCCAGGGCCGCCGGGGCCGCCTGGCGCTGTCGCTGCATGGCAAGACGCAGCGCTGGGTGCAGTCGACGGGCAACGTCTCGCGACGCGCCGCCGGCGGGGAAGCGTGATGTTTGGAACCGTCTGGTCTCGCTCATGGCCTTGCGGCCCCGCCACGCTGCTGGTGATCCAGCTGCGCGACGGTCAGCGGAAGGCATCGGTCAACTGGAGCTGCGGCGCGCCGCCGGTGCTGGCGGGCGAGCAACTGAGCCAGTACCGCGCGGGCCTGGCGCTGGCCAAGGGCGACATGGAGCGCGCCTTCGGGATCGTGCTTCCGATTTCTGGAGGGCAGTGACATGGCCCGCTGCGTCGCGGCCTCCCGCGCACCGCTTGTCTGCGTCGCTCAGCGCGCGCGTGCATTTTCGCGCGCGCACGCGAGGCCGCCGTGATCCGCTGGCGGACATGGCCTCCGCCAAACCACCCCCCGTTTGCGGCTCGCTCCTGCACGGCGCCTCGGCAGCCGCCGCCCACTCCACCAGAACATCGGAAATCACCATGCCCGCAACCCTCCCGACCGAACTGCAGGACCGTCTCGACGGGCACCTGAACGGCGATGCCATCCTCAACCTCGAACGACGACAGCCAGGCCGACCTCGACGCCGCACTCGAGATGGTCATCCAGGCGCAGGACCTGTCGACGCAGGAGCGCGCGGCGGCGCGCAAGGGCGTGCGGGTCTTCAGCCTGCAGGCTGACCCCGGCGGCAAGGCCTTCTCCGCGTTCGTGGGCGGCATGCACACGCCGACCGACCTCCCGCTCTACATCATCGACGCGCTGCAAGGCGTCCCGGATCTGCAGCTCGTGTTCCTCGACACGCTGCGACAGACCGCCGGCGGCCCGACGAACGACGAGACGGTGGTGCGCATCGCCATCGACGGCGCCAACCAGATCGCCAACCGCTTGGGCTGCGCGGTGGTCTTCGCCCATCACACCGGCAAGAGCAACTACCGCGACGGCGTCGCCGACATGTACTGCGGCAGCGGTTCGGCCGCCATCGCCGACAACAGCCGGTTCGTGCTGCTGTTGCAGCGCGCGACCTGGTCGGACATCGAGTCCAAGATGCGCCGCACCGGCCGCGAGAAAGGCGAGCCCTGGGTACTGCTGTCCACGCGCGGGAACATCCGCATGAAGGCCGCGGCGCCGATCTTCCTGTACCGCGACGAATACCTCTTCGGCGCCATCGCCGGCGACACCCTGACGGCAGAGCAGGTACTCGATGCACGCGACCGGTCGATCCTGCTGGCCGTGCGGCGCGGCGCGCAGAGCAAGACCGCGATCGCCAAGGACGTCGGCGGCAAGCGCACCAACGTGCTGCGGGCGATCGACGACCTCGAAGTCCGCGGCTACCTGTCCAACAGTTCCCCGACCGGTTCCCTTTCCAACCCCGTTTTCGTGCTCACGAGCGACGGCAGCCGCTACCTAGAGGTCACCGAATGATGGCCGAAAACCAGTTCCCGAAAACCAGTTCCCCCCTTAAGACGGGAACTGGGGAACTGCCCCTGTCCCTGACTGACGTTTCACTACGTCAGGGCAGGGGCGTTCGGGTGCAGCCGGTTCCCACCGATTCCCGAGCGGTTCCCGCGAAGGGTACTGGCCGTGAGGCTTGCGATGCCCGCTGAGCGCGCGATCTCCCACCGCTTCACCGTGGGGCCGTGGACCTGCAATGTGACGGCGCCGCCCTCGCGCCCAGCCAGCGGCGTCGCTCACGTTGTCCACGATTGGACGCCAGCGTTCCCGAGCAGGCCGCTGACCGCCGCAGAGAAGGCCCAGCTGCGGGCAGGCCTCGCCAGGGTGCTGCAGCTCGTCACCGACGCACAGGGAGCGCAATGATGTCCGGCACCGTCTGGTCTCGCTCCTGGCCCTGCGGCTCCGCCACCGTCACGCTGCTGGTGCGCCAGCCAGGCGCCGGTCACCGGCAGGCCTCAGTCGAGTGGAGCTGCGGCGCACCGCCGGCGCTGGTGGGCGAACAGGTCAGCCACTACCTCGCTGGCCTGGCCACCGCCAAGCGCGACATGGAGCGCGCCTTCGGGTACGCGCTCCCGATCTCCGGAGGGCTGTGACGTGGCTTCCCGCGCTTCCTCCCCTCGTGGGCCGCCTCCCGGCTTCGCTTTCCTCGCGTGCGCGCGCGCATTTCGCGCGCACGCGCACGCGAAGCCCGACCCCTTCCCACTTCGAAAGCCCGTCCCATGATTCCCACCTTCGGCCCCGTTCTCCAGGATCGCCTCGACGCGCACCTGGCCGGCACCACCATCCACGATCCGACGGCGCCTGGCCACGCCGATGCGCGCGCCGACGCGGAGAACCTGATCGCCGTGCAGCGCCTGCAGCGGTCGCCGGCGTACTGGGATCCGCAACACGTCGACCACGCGCTGGTCAAGGCGAAGGTCTCGGCCTTCTACGCGAGCGAGTTCGACGGCGCCGAGCACGGCCGGCGCCCGAACGCGATGGTGATCGACACCAGCGACCCCAGCCTGCCGATGCGGCCGCAGCTCAGCCGAGGTGCCGAATGACCGCGGCCATCGTCGGCACCTTCGCGTGCGGATCCACACCCGCCGGCGCCGGGGCGATGCAGTCCGGCGTGCTCGTGATCCCCAGCGGTGCCACCACCGCGAAGCTGACGCTCGGCGACGCGATCGGCGCCAGCAACACGGTCAAGACCCAGAAGTCCACCAACAACGGCGCCACCTGGGTCGACCAGGTCACCTACAACGCCGCGCAGGCCGCCACGCCGGTTGCGGTGGTGCCCGGCGAGCACTGGCGGCTCGTCAACGTCGCCATCCAGGCCCTGTCGCAGGTCTCCTACAAGTTCTCCGCCGAAAGCTGATTCATGACCACAACCAAGACCGCCTACATGCCGCATGGCAACGCCCCGCTGCTCTCGCTGCCCCAGCAGCAGATCGCCAACATCACGACCAAGATCGACGCCTTCTCGCGCGACATCGACGGCGCGCAGGCCGAGCTGCTGCGCGCAGGCGAAATGCTGCGCGAAGGCTGGCGCACGCCGGACGCGGCCGCGGCAGTGCAGGACGACATCGAGAAGCTGCACCGCCGCGTGCGCCTGGCCACCGAGCTGCGCGAGGCCGCGATCGCGGAGCGCGATCTGCACGAGCGCCAGGTTGTCGCCGATCGCATCTCCGGCGTGCGTGCTGAATGGGATCGGATCACCTCGGCGCGCACGGCCAAGGCGAACGAGCTCGTCGGCGCCGTGCGACTGGTGTGCAGCCTCATCGGCGAGATCGATGCCGGCGCCGATGAAGCGCTCGCCGTATTCGATGGACCGCCCCTCGAGGACGGCCTCACGCGCAACCAGATCAGCCTGCGCCGCGAGACGATCAAGGGCTTCGTCGACGAGCTGTTTTCCGCACTGCTGCCCAAGGCGCTGTGGGACTGCGAGCGCCCGATCTTCGGTCACCCGCGAAACGTCACCGAGAAATTCCCCGCCTTCATCGAAGGTGAACGGCGTGCGGGCCTGGCTGCCTTCGACTTCGCGCTCGAGCGCGTGACGCAGGGGCGCAAATTCGGCGCTGGCCAGGCGCTGGGGCCGGGCAACGCGGCGGCGCAGTCGCTTCGCCAGGTGCAACGGCGCGCGGCCGCGGACGGCGCGGCCAACGGCATCGCGTGACGCCGGCGGACGTAGCGGCAGATCTCATCACCAACGTCCGCGCCGCCAGCAACGGCGCGGCACATGGCGGAGCCGGGCTCTGTCGAACGAAGGAAATCCATGCAGATCCCCACCGGCAACTTCGGTCAGGCCGTCGCCCAGCCTGCGCAGGCAGCGCAGCCGATTCCGATCGACACCACGTCCGCGGTGCAGCAGGGCCTGCAGGCAACCGGCGGCGACTACTTGCAGTACCAGGACCGGCAGAATGCCTTGAAGGCGACCTTGGCGCTGGCCACCGCGCAGAACGCGCTGCACGATGCCCACGACGAGGTGACCCGCGGCGTGCTCGATGGATCGATTGCACCTGACGATGCCCACCAGCAGCTCGCCGATCGCGCCAGGGTCATCCAACAGGTCAACTCGCAGGGCCTGACGCGGGACAATGCCGCTGCGCTCAACACGGAGATGGTGCGCGTCGGAGGAGCGCTCTCGACGTCGTTGAACGACACGCTTTTCAAGTACGGCCAGTCGCAGAACGCCGCGACGCTCGACGCCACGGCCGCGCAGCTGCAGCAGGATGCCCAGCGCCGCGGCCCAGCTGCTGTATCCGACACCTACGATGCGCTGCTGGACTTCGGGGGTGCCGATGCCGGCATGAATCCGGCCCAGATCCAGGCTCGCAAGCTGGCCTTCCGACAATCGACAACCGCCGACTTCTACGTCGGCAAGGCTTCCACGTTCCTGGCGCAGGGCACCGACGCATTGCAGTCCGGCGACAAGGCCCAAGTCACCTCGAACCTGGGCAGCCTGAGCGATACGCTGCACGAGGTCATGGGCCCGGCCGGCGACCAGATGTCGCCCGAGCAAAAGAGCCACGTCGTCACGCACCTGGTCGGCCTGCAGAACCAGTTGCTCGCCGGGCAGGCGCGGCAGGACAAGGCGGACCAGACAGCGGCGATTGCGAAGGAGAACGACGGCGTCGATGCGTACAACCAGGCCCGCACGGTCGTCTTCAACGGCCAGTACCTGAGTCCGGATGCGATCGCCGATCTCACGAGCCGCACCAACGACACGAAGATGGCCATGCCGGCGCGCCAGCTGCTGACCATGCAGGAGGCCGGCGTGAGCTTCGCATCGGCGCCGGCAGACCAGCGCGCCGCGATGCTTGAGCACTTCCGCGCCGAGGCCGCCAATCCGGCCGTGGGCACGTCGGCAGACGGCCGGCAGCAACTCCAGCTCATCGAGGCGCTCGACGCGAAGGAAAAGGCCGCTCAGGCCGACAACCCTTGGCAGGCAGCGCAGACGTACGGCGTCATCAAGAACGCGCCGGCGTTCCCCATGAACGCGGAGAGCCTTCCGCAGACGCTCGACCTGCGCATGCAGAACATCGCCCACGTCGAGGCTTGGGTGGGCCACAAGATCTCGCCGCTGCAACCGATCGAGGCCCAGCAACTGGCTTCGATCGCCAAGAGCATGCCCGTCGACCAGGCGGCGTCGCTGTTGTCGACGCTGGGCGGCCTGGTGCAGGACCCTGACCGCATCGGCGCGATCGCTAAGCAGTTCGGCGACAAGGACGGGAGCATGGGCCTGGCGATGGCCATGGCTGGTGATCGATCCGAGGACGGCAAGCTCGTCAGCGAGTACATCCTGCGCGGCGCCCAGGCGCTCCAGGACAAGACCGCGCAGGTCGCCGAGGGCGGCATGCTGCAAGGAACGCGCGCGGCGATCGCGCAGGAGATCCGCGGCGCCTATTCCGACACCGAGATGGAGAACCAGGCGATCGAAGCGGCCTATCTCGTCGCTGCCGGCCGCTCGGCGATGGGTCAGAGCGACGACACCGACGCGGCCGTGAAGATGGTCACCGGCGGCATTACCACGCACGGCTCCTCAGACGGAAAGATCCCACTGCCGCAAGGCATGGACGCAGGCAGCTTCGAGAAGCGAATCAACGCGATGCAGCCTGGCGATATCGCGCCACAGGCACCCGATGGCCGCGTCTATGCCGGCCAGACGCCCGTCTCGCTCGACTCGTTCGTCAAGTCGTTGCCGGACGCCACGCTCGTCCACGCTGGCCAGGGGCTCTACAGCGTCCGGGCGGGCAATCGGCTGGTCACCAACAGCAACGGGCAGCGCATGGTGCTGCGGGTGGGCCCGTGATCACGCAACCAACGAAGCGCATCGCGCCCGGTCCGGCCTCGGAGAGGATGCGCGCGGAGCTGCGGCAGTCGCTCGAGCACGCGCTGACCGTGGACCTCACCGTGCTGCCGCGGAGCGACCTGACGCTCCTGCGTGTCGATCTTGATGCCAGCAAGCGCCTGCAGACCCTGTGCGGCCAGGCGGCGCCGTGGAGCGAATGGCGGGCGGCGCGCGAGCGCATTGAGGCTGAGCTCGAGCTGCGACCGGAGCGCCCGCTCATTGGCAAGGACCTGATCCGATGAACTCACGAATCGACTGGCGGAAGATCTTCGAGGACTTCGAGACGCTCGAGTACTCGATGGCCGCGCTGTCGGCCCGCACGCGGCTTCCGGAGACCACGCTGGCGCGTTTCAGCCTTGGCGTGCAGCCCGGCCCGATCATGGGTCCGGGCATCGTCGCCGTGTGGTGCCACCTGACCGGCAAGGCGGAGACGTTCTTGCCCATGCTCCCCGAACGCAAGGCCGTCGCGCGAGCGCTGGCGGCCGCACCTCCCGCAGAGCCCGAGTCGCCGGCCGCGAAGCTGAGCCGCGACATCGAGAAGGTGCTCAACGGCTGGGTGACTGCGACACGCCGTGGCAGCAGGGGGTAACTTTCGGGGTAACCGTAGACGTTGAAAAGCCACGCCGCGAGTGTTCATGCGGGCTGGCGAGAAAAGTGTGTTTGACCCCGGCTCCACCACTTATCCATACGCATACGGTTGTATGCAGTCAAAGCGCCAAGTAGATCGACGACTTGGCGCTTTTTCTTTGTGCGTACGCGCGCGCACGAGGTTGCATGCGTCACCTGGAGGGCGGGTCGATCGGCCCGCGATCACAGGCGCTCCGCCTTGAAACGATAGCCTCCGCCGGGCCACTGCCAAGCGCCGGCGTACTGCTGGCCATCGTGGCTGAACTCGGCCTGCATGAAGTTGTTCAGGGCCTTGTCCTCGAACCAGATCCGGAGCGTGTCTGCGTCCATCTCGTAGATGTAGTCCAGGGTCAGCCCATCCGTGAGGCTGTAGAACCGGCTTCGTACTTCGGGCGAGATGACACCTCCGGGCTTGGCAACGTTGCCGATGTATTCGACACCCCGGATCGCTCGGCCCGCGTAGGTCAAGGCGACCTCCTGGATCAGGAAGTGGCCGCCCTCGGCCAGCCGGTACTCGACGCTTCCATCGACGTCGCCACTCAGCTTCCATTTGCCGACCAGTCGATGGAACGCGTCGATCCTTTGAACCTTGCCCTGCATCGCAAATTCCTCATTGCGCGGTCAAGACCGCATCACACGACGTTCAAGACCACCCGAAATCGACACGCCGACCATTCTGGCTTGCCGGACTCGAGCCCGCGCGACGACGCTTCGCAGATCGCCGACGTGAACGACGAACGGGCGCAGGGCCGTTGGGCGCCGCAAATGCCGTGGGTCACCGCGCCACATCACCGGTATCGGGCCCGCACCACTCGACTCCCTTTCGCAGGAACAGCCGCGTGCAGCCGGCCGGCATTGCAGTCGGAACCGGCAAGGCGTCACCGGCTTTCCAATGGCCCAGGCGTTTCAGGAGGACGGGCATCTCGGAGTCGATCACCGGCAACGGGTTGCCGTCGTCGTAGCTGGTTTGCCCGCGATAGCTCAGGATTCGGCCGTAGTTGCCGCCTGCCGCGGGCCGGTAGACCTCGATCGAATAGCGGAACGGGGCATGGCCGGGCGGATTGGCCACGACCACGTCGCCTTGCAAGGGGCCGCTTTCGATGAAGCGCGTCTCCTCATTGTTGTTGCGACCGGTCATGTTGGAAAAGGCGATTCGAAACCGATCCGTGGCCTTGTCGTACACGAACAGGAAAGTCGAGATGCCGCAGCTGCCGTTGCCGCCGTGAACGCTGCAAGCCTTGAGAATGAGCAGTGGCGCATGAAGAGACGAATACACGATCTGGCTCTTGAACAGGTCGTAGAACGGCCGTTCGCCAGCGGCCAACAGGAAGCCTCGCGTTCGGTAGAGCGGCAGAAACAGCGTGTCCGAGCAGTCCGGCTCGAGTTCCTTGACGAAGCAGGCGGAGACGGCACCTTCCTTGTTGCCGCCCCCGCTGAGAACGTTGCTTTCGTCGTCGGGCTGCTTGGCGACGACGAAGGTCCATTGGGACTCGGTGCCGAACGCACCCGTCAGGTCGATATGCGAGACGACATCCGCATGGATCTTGTAGGTCGACGCCAGGTTCGAGAGGACGGCCTGATCCACCTGCGCGTCGGTCGCACGGCCGTCGGCAACGGCGCTCGCCGCCAGAAGGGTCAAGGTCACGCCGGCAGCCGTGGCAAGTTGCCTGGCATTCATGGGGGAGTCTCCATCGGTGTTGAGGCACGCTGCATTGACCGCGGGACCCGCGTGGGTGGCAGGCGGCGATGGATGATCATGCGGGTGCTTCCCGGAAGAATCCAGGCGTCGTCCAGGCATGTTTGTTCACAGCCCGGGCAGAAATGTTCACGGCCAGGCCCGGGATCGAGCCTCCGCGTACCCGCACGCAAGTAGCTGGGCGCGCCTCGATCAAGCCAGCCGTGAACGGTCGTCGGCGGCGTCCGTCTCGAACCGGCGCCCTAGCCCGCGCGCGCCCGCAGCCAGTCCAGCAACTGCGCCGGGGCATCGACCAGCGCGTCCGCGCCCCAGTTGTTCACGGATTCCCCGAGACCGAGATAGCCCCACATCGCCACGACCATCGGCATGCCGGCGGCCCGGGCAGCTTGCGCGTCGCGCAGGTCGTCGCCCACGTACACCACGTCCTGGGGCGCCAGGCCCATCGCGCGCGCGGCGTGCAACAGCGGCTCGGGATGGGGCTTGGCGTGCGGCGTGGTGTCGCCACAGACGACCACGGCGGCACGCCGCGCCAGGCCCAGGCCGGCGACGATGGGCGTCGTGAAGCGGGTCGCCTTGTTCGTGACGATGCCCCAGGGAATTCCGGCGGCCTCCAGCGCGGACAGCATCGCGGCGATGCCGTCGAACGGATGCGTCTTCTCGAGCAGGCCGCGCTCGTAATGCGCCAGGAAGGCATCGCGCAAGGGTTCGAACTGCGGCTCCCCAGGCACCACGCCGAAGGCGATGCCCACCATGCCGCGCGCGCCGGAGCCCACCATGGGACGCAGCGACTCCAACGGCAGCGGCTCCAGGCCGTGATCCGCGCGCAGGCGGTTGGCGGCACCGGCCAGGTCGGGCGCACTGTCGATCAACGTGCCGTCCAGGTCGAACAGCACGCCGCGCATCGGAACGTTGGCCATGGGCTTCACGCCGCCGGACGACGGCACGCCATCATGTAGTTGACGGACGTGTCGCCCGACAGCCAGTAGCGCTGCGTGAGCGGGTTGTATTC
>OUNJ010001991.1_pt2 | contig 14158 bp, 10 predicted proteins | sample 1755361 | NCBI WGS metagenome assembly OUNJ01 (sample SAMEA3914825, study PRJEB12502) | metagenome | biome: forest; material: soil | place: USA | collected 2012-03-12 | depth 0.1 m
GGCGGCGGCGGCAACGACACCCTGACCGGCGGAGCAGGGGCCGACACCTTCGTCTTCGAACACCCCGGCGGCGCCAACGGCCTCGACCACATCACCGATTTCGTATCCGGCGAGGACAAATTGAACTTCCATGCCGGGGACTTCGGCCTGACAACCGGCGCGGTCCTGACGGGCGACCAGTTCAGCGACCACGGTCGCGTCGGCACCGACGGCCAGTTCATCTACAACACCGCCACGCACACGCTCTACTGGGATGCCGACGGCACCGGGCCGCAGGGGGCGGTCAGCATCGCCATCTTCGACAACGCCGTAGCCCTCCACGCCAGCGACTTCATCTTCACCTGACGGTTTTCAGCGTAGCACACAAGAGACTGAACGCATCAATCTTCCAAAGGGGGAACGACATGCCCGAACCGACACCTGTAGCCCTGACCACATTTCAGGATCAAAACGCCAGTAACGAAGAGATAGTTGCTCTCAAGGACGGAGGCTATGTCGTCACCTGGCGTTTTGGTTCGGACAATGTCGTCAATATCTTCGACGACAGCGGCAATCTGGTCAGTCAGAGCGCGATTTCAGCGCCTCTGCTTCCCGACGTTTTAGCGGCCTTTCATATAACGGCACTCGACAATGGCGGCTTTGCTCTTGTCTGGCAGCGCGGCGATGGCATCGGGGTGCAAGCTTTTGATGCAACTGGAGCCGCCGTGGGCGATCCGGTTGTGCTTGCATCCAGCTTTGGCATGTCACCGCAGATTGCCAGCCTGGCAGGCGGCGGATTTGTGGTGACGGCGGGCGCCCTGGGCGATTATCCCGATTGCGATATCCATGCCCAAAAGTTCACGGACGGTGGCGCCACTGACGGCGATGCCATAACCGTCAATACCGACGGTATCTTCCTGGCCGACTTGCGGGACCACACCGGTCATGAACCGCGTCTGTTCGCCGACCCGGACGGAGGTTTTGTCACAACCTGGTCCAGCCCGTCGGACTATACCGCCTACGCGACCTATACAGCTTATATGCAGACGATCGATGCCAGCGGCGACCGAGGATCGGACCACGACATCGCCCTCTATTCCGGTGACGATTCAACTATCATCGATGTCACCTACCTGGCCGGAGGCGATTACATCGTCACATCCGACGGCATACCCGGCCAGACTTCCATGCCCGTCCTCCAGCGGTTTCATGCGGACGGAACGCCGGTCGGCGATCCTGCAACACCGGTCGCCAGGTTTGCAGGCCCGTATTTCAATTACGACAGCCAGGTCGTGGCCCTGTCCGACGGCGGTTATATCCTGATCTGGGGTGACGACCAGTATCTGGACGGTGACCGTGACAGTGTCATAGCCGAGCGTTTCGATGCCGATGGAAACCTGATCAGCGCGCCCACGCTGGTCGCCTATGGCCCGGAAAGCCAGTATTTTGCGCATCTGGCGATACTTGACGACGGCAAGGTCGTACTGACCTATAGCGTGAGTGATCCTCACAACGGGCCGCGGGGCATATACGAGACGACCTACGCCAGCGTCGACGACATGTTCGCCTATACGCCCCAGCTTTATCTCAACGATCCCTGGAACAAAAACAACGCCGTTCTCGACGGTTCCGACTACAGCTTCATCATGTCGGGGAACGATGGCAACGACACCTATATCGTTGACAGCAGCGACGACCAGGTTATCGAGCGGAACAGCGAAGGCAATGACACGGTGATGTCGTCGGTGACCTTCGTCACGCATGGCGGGCAATATATCGAGAACATCGTCCTGACCGGGACAGACAACATCAACGCCACCGGCAACGGCCAGGCCAACCACCTGACGGGGAACAGCGGCGACAATGTGCTCAATGGCCTCCAAGGCGCGGACATCATGCACGGCGGTGCCGGTGACGATACCTATTATGTCGATAACGCCGGCGACGTGGCGTCCGAACAGACCGTGGCCGGTGTTGACGATGGCGGTAACGATGCCGTCGTCGCGGCGGTCAGCTATACCATCGGCGACTTCATTGAACGCCTGAGCCTGACTGGTTACAACGCTATCAACGGTACCGGCAACGCGTCAGACAACACCATGTCCGGCAACGGCGCGGCTAATATGCTGAACGGCATGGACGGCAATGACTGGCTGCGTGGCGGCGGTGGCAACGACACCCTGACCGGCGGGGCAGGGGCCGATACCTTCGTCTTCGAACATCCGGGCGGCGCCAACGGCCTCGACCACATCACCGACTTCGTGTCCGGCGAGGACAAGCTGAGCTTCCACGCCGCCGATTTCGGCCTGGCGACCGGCGCGGTCCTGGCGGGCGACCAGTTCAGCGACCACGGCCGCGTCGGCACCGACGGCCAGTTCCTCTACAACACGACCACGCATACGCTCTACTGGGATCCCGACGGGACGGGACCGCAAGGCGCGGTCAGCATTGTCGTCTTCGACAATGCGGTAACCCTGCACGCCAGCGACTTCATCTTCACCTGAGACGGCGGCATAACGCGGATGTGCTTTGCCTCGATCTTGCCGTAATGTTTCCGTCTTGATAATCTGGTAATTGGCGTTCGGCAGGGGTGACGCCACGGTCCTGTAGCTTTCTAATTCTCATAGTGCGCCGCCCGCGTGAATGAGGCCGCGCGCCTTTTACGGAGAGACGCGCCATGCCCGAACCGACACCCATCATGATCACGCCCGGCGACGACAACAGCGACGCCACCGTTGTTGCGCTGAGCGGCGGCGGCTATGCCGTCAGCTGGCGCAACGCCACGACGGCCGTCGTCCAGTATTACAGCGACGATGGCCTGATGCAGAAGCAGACCAGCTTCGGCGCGGCGCCCTACGACGGTACCATGGCCCATATCAAGATCACGGCGCTGGATAACGGCGGCTTCGCCGTGACCCTGATCGAGAGTGACGGCATCGCGGTGCAGGCCTTTGACTCGACCGGCACTGCGGTCGGCGCCAAGACGCTTCTGCCGCTGACGTTCGGCCTGGCGCCCGATATCACAGGCCTGAAAGGCGGCGGTTTCGTGGTGACAGCGGTCGAGACCAACGCCTATCCCAACTCAGATATTCATGCCCAGATGTTCACCGACGCCGGCGTAGCCAGCGGCGCCACGTTCAACGTCAATGCCGACCCGATCTTCCTGGCGCGCACGACCGATACCTCGTCTTTTTACGTGCCGCATGTCTTCGCCGCGCCGGATGGCGGCTTTACCGTGTCGTGGTCTGCGGCGACCGACTACGACAGCTCGGTCTATGACACCTATCTCCAGAGCTTCAATGCCACAGGCCATCGCGAGGCGGATCACGACCGGCTGATCAATACCGGTACCGACGCCGCCATACTCGACGTCACTTACCTGACCGGCGGCGACTATATCGTCACTTCGAACAATATCGACGGGACGAACGGGCCGATCAATTCCATGCCGGTGCTGCAGCGTTTTCACGCTGACGGCACGCCCGTCGGTGCGCCGATGACGCCGGCGCAGCAGTTCGAGGGATCGTCTGTCAACTTCGGCGGGCCGGTGGTGGCGCTGCCGGATGGCGGTTATATCTTGGTGTGGCAGGACAACCAGGGCCTGGACGGCGGCAACGGTTTCAGCGACAGCATCGTTGCGGAACGCTTCGACGCCAGCGGCAATCTGGTCGGCGCGCCGGCGCTGATCGGCCTGGGCGATGGCGATCAATATTTCCCGCACCTGGCCGTACTCGATGACGGCAAGGTGGTGCTGACCTACCTGCAAAGCGGCGATGCGCCGCATGCCTTATATGAAAAGACCTTCACCAGCGTCGACGACATGTTCGCCTACCCGCACCAGTTCTACCTCAATGACATCGTCGCCAACCGCAACGACCTGCTTGACGGCTCGACCTACAGCTTCATCATGGCGGGGCACAAGGGCGACGACACCTATATCGTCGACAGCAGCGACGACCAGGTGATCGAACTCAACAACGAAGGCACCGACACCGTCATGTCTTCGATCACCTTCGTGACGCACGGCGGCCAGTATATCGAGAATATCACCCTGACCGGGACGGCCGACATCAACGCCACCGGCAACGGCCAGAACAACATCCTGATCGGCAACAGCGGCAACAACGTCCTCAACGGCAGTCAGGGCGCCGACACCATGTACGGCGGCGGCGGCAACGACACCTACTATGTCGACAATGCCGGCGACGTGGCGTCCGAGCATATGACGGGCAACGCTGACGACGGTGGCAACGACGTGGTCATGGCGGCTGTCACCTATACCATCGGCGACTATATCGAAAGCCTGTACCTGACCGGCTACAACGCCATCAACGGCACGGGCAACGCCTGGGACAACACCATTATCGGCAACGGCGCGGCCAACCGGCTGGATGGCGGGGCGGGCAGCGACACCGTCCGCGGAGGCGCGGGCAATGACATCCTGACTGGGGGCGACGGCCACGATGCCTTTCAGTTCGAGGCGGCCGGCATGGCCAACGGCCTGGATCACGTTACCGACTTTACTCCGGGCGAGGATCACCTGTTCTTCCTGGGGGCGGCCTATGGCATCGCATCGGGCGCCACGCTGAGCGCCAGCCAGTTCAGCAATACCGGTAACCGTACCGGACCGGGCGGCCAGTTCATATATAACCCGGTCAATCACACGCTCTACTGGGACGCCGACGGCACCGGACCGCAGGGGGCGGTCAGTATCGCGGTGTTCGACAACGGCGTGACCCTGCACGCCAGCGATTTCGTCTTCACCTGAGGTGTTACACGCCTTGGCTTGTTGAGGTGTGTCAACTTTGTTAACCTAAGTCCGCGGCGCGGGGATGACGCCGGAGGATTCATCATCTTTTTTATCCGCCGGGTGCGAAGGCGGGTTTGCCGAACCTTTCGAGGAGCTTTAAGCCATGCCCGAACCGACACCCGTGCTGGAAGACCCGCTGGTTTACACCACTATTCCCTTGAAGAACGGGGGCTATATTCGCCAAGTCGCGGGTAGCGGCGGACCTCATTACGAAATCCGTGATGACGACGGCAATCTGGTGAATGGCAATCTGCCGGCAAGCGTGAATAACAGCCAGGTCACGGCCTTGGACAATGGTGGTTTCGAAGCCATGTGGCAGGATGCCCAGGGCATTCATCTCATGGGCTTCGATGCTACCGGCGCCGCGGTTGGAACGGCTACGGTGCTGCCGTCGAACTTTGGCGTGGATGCAATAATCCTGGGGCTCGCCGGCGGCGGCTTTGTCGTAACGGCCGTCGTTCGCCCGACGACCAACCGCTATGTCGAGAATATCCACGCCCAGGTCTTCGGAGCCGACGGCCAGGCGCAGGGCAATGTCTTTGCTATCAATGCCGACCCGATCAAGGCGGCCTACATGGTGGCCACGCCATCCCTGACGGCGGCGCCCGACGGCGGCTTCCTTGCGACCTGGTCCGATTCCGACGGCATAACGCACATGCAGGTCATCGGGGCGGACCATCATCGCTTGCTGTCCCAAGACCCAATCGTTTTCCCGGAAGGCTTATCCGCGCAATACAGCCAGACCTATGTTACAGGTGCTTCCTTTCTGGCCGACGGCAGTTTCATCCTGGCCGGCGACGTCAGGACGGGTACCGTGGCCTACGTGCCGCTTGTCCAGCATTTCAATGCGTCCGGTCAGCCTTTGGGTGAGGCCGGGACAGCACCCGGGCCGGGGCTGGAAACCAATTATACGCCCACGCCGACCAAGGTGACGCCGCTTGCCGATGGCGGGTATATTTTGCTGTGGACCACCAGGGACGGCCTCGATGACAGCGGCAACAGTCTCGTGGCAGAACGTTTTGATGCTCATGGCCAGGCCGTGGGATCGCCTGTGCTGCTGGCGCCGAACGCCAATGACCAGACGGGGGCAAGCCTCACCTTGCTGAGCGACGGCAAGGTTGTCCTGGAATACTTCGTTTCGAACAGTTCCTATGAAGCCACCTATGCCAGTGTCGACGACCTGTTCTCGTATCCGCACCAGTTCTACATTGACGACAGCAATTTTCAGTTTGGCCAGATTATCGATGGCTCGAACTACAGCTATGTCCTCAAGGGAGGCGTCGGCGACGATACCTATATCGTCGACGATTCCGGTGATAAGATCGTCGAAGCGCCCAATCACGGCATTGACACGGTCGAAGCCTCGATCAGCTTCTCGCTGCTGGGGATGTATGTTGAAAATATCATCCTTGAAGGCTCGGCCAACCTGACAGCCGACGGTAACAACCTGTTCAACCATCTGACCGGCAACAGCGGCGACAACACCCTGACCGGTTATGACGGCAACGATATACTGGATGGCGGCGCGGGCGCGGACCTGATGAAAGGCGGCCTGGGCGACGACACCTACTATGTCGACAACGTGGGAGACCGCATCGTCGAACCGGCGGCGGGTGGCTTCGACACGGTGTATGCCTCGATCAGCTTCGATGCCTCGGGCATCTATGTCGAGGCGGTCCATCTGACCGGCAACGCCGATATCAATGCCACCGGCAATGGTGAAGCCAACTACCTTTACGGCAATTCCGGCGCCAACCAGCTGCTGGGCGGGGCGGGCGCCGATACCTTGGTGGGCGGAGACGGCAACGACCTGCTCAACGGCGGCACGGGCGCGGATACCATGAACGGCGGGGCCGGCAACGACACCTACTATGTCGACAATGCCGGCGACAAGGTATCAGACCTCAGTCAATACCTTACCGACGGCGGCGGCACCGACTTGGTCATCGCCAGCATCAGCTATACGCTGGGTGACTTCATCGAGAACCTGAGCCTGACTGGCTACCAGGCGCTTAGCGGCACCGGTAATGCGCTCGGCAACGTCATTATCGGCAATGCGGCGGCCAATGTGCTCAGCGGCCTGGACGGCAACGACTGGCTGGAAGGGGGCAAAGGCAATGACACCCTGACCGGCGGTGCGGGGGCCGACACCTTCGTGTTCGAGCATTTCGGGGTGGCGAACGGCCTGGATCACGTCACCGACTTCGTTTCCGGCGAGGACAGGTTGAGTTTCCACGCCGCCGATTTCGGTCTGACGGCCGGAGCGACCCTGGCTAACGACCAGTTCAGCAACACCGGTCAGCGCACCGGGCCGGACGGGCAGTTCATCTACAATCCGGTCAATCACACGCTCTACTGGGACCCGGACGGTACGGGACCGCAAGGTGCGGTCGGTATCGCCGTGTTCGACAATGGTGCTACGTTGCACGCCAGCGACTTCGTCTTTACCTGAACCGCGTGGCCGGATGCGGTAACGCGGCCGCCTTCGCCTTATAGGCTTTTTACGAATGGCGCCGGTTTTCAGCGGCCGGCGCCACATTGCTGCATCACGTCCTTGTCTCTAGCCTTGTCTCACGGGTGGCGGTCAACCTTTGGCAAGCCTTATTGAGCGAGGACCGAAATGCCCCAAGACAATCAACTTATTGGAACCGACGGCCCTGACGAGCTCGTACCGTTGCCAGGCGTGACATACATCGACGGCGGTGCGGGCGTCGATGTCCTGTTTCTGGACCGCAGCGGCGATGTGACGGGCGGCAGCCAGGCCGACTATGTCTACAATATGGACCAGGCCGCGAGCGAGCAGGGCACGACGCTGGTCGACGGCACGGTCATCAAGAATGTCGAGAACGTGTCGTTGAAGACCGGCCCCGGCGATGACACGCTGTCATCATCCAATCCCAATGCCAGCTTCGACTGGGAAGCCGGCGGTGGCATGGACAGCCTGGTCCTTGATTACAGCGGAGCCACCAAGGCAGTGGCTGTTGTCTCCGAAGACCATGATCACGGTGTCAATGTCGCCTATGATACCGATCTTTCCCATGCATCCCACATTGAATCGCTGTGGGTTGCCGGTGGGTCGGGAGACGATATTCTGTCGGGTACCACCGGCAATGACACCATGAACGGGGGCGCCGGCAACGACATCATCGTCACCACCCAGGGCATCGACCACATCGATGGTGGCGACGGCGATGATTCTGTCGGCGTCGACCATATGGACTGGACCAGCAATATCACCTTCAACGGCCAGGCCGCCACGACTTCGGCCGGCCTGACCATGGCCGATGGCCTGAGCATCAAGAACGCCGAGCAGCTGGTTTTCCTGAGTGGCGCGGGCGACGACAAGCTGGTTGGCGGCGCCTATGACGACTACCTTAATGGCGGCAACGGCAATGACAGCCTGTGGGGTGCCGGCGGCGACGATCGCCTGTATGGCGGCAACGGCAATGACTGGTTGTCGGGAGGCGACGGCAAGGATTCGCTCAATGGCGGCGCGGGCGCCGACACCATGATCGGCGGCGGCGGCAACGACACCTATTATGTCGACAATGCCGGCGACAAGATCATGGAAGGCCAGAGCCAGGGCGATGACGACGTCGTCTATTCGTCCGTCAGCTATTCCATCGCCGGCGAATATGTCGAAACCCTTATCCTGACGGGCAATGCCGTCGACGGCATCGGCAACGGGCTCGGCGACAAGATCGTCGGCAATGCCGTCGACAATGATCTTCGCGGTGGCGCGGGCAGCGACCAGCTCTATGGCATGGACGGCAACGACCTGCTGGGCGGCGGAACGGGCGGCGACCACATGTGGGGCGGCGCCGGTGACGACACTTACAACGTCACCAGCACCAATGACGTGGTTTCGGAGCATATGGTCGGCAATATCGACGATGGCGGCACCGACACCGTCAAGTCGTCCGTCAGCTATTCGCTCGGCGCCTATATCGAAAACCTGACCTTGACCAAATACCAGGCCATCGACGGCACGGGCAATTCGCTCGACAATGTTATCACCGGCAATGATGCCAAGAACGTGCTCAAGGGCGGAGCCGGCGACGACGTCCTGCGCGGCATGGGCGGCAACGACACCCTGACTGGCGGTGATGGCGGCGATACTTTCCGCTTCGAAGCGGCGGGCATGGCCAATGGTCTCGACCACGTCACCGACTTCGTGTCCGGTGTTGACCACCTGGCTTTCGATTCCTCGGCCTACAATTTCGTGCCCGGCCATCAGTTGAGCAGCGATGAATTCCACGTCAATGGCGCGGTCGGCACCAATGCCCAGTTCATCTACAACACGGTGAACCATACCCTTTACTGGGACGCGGACGGGACCGGTTCGGGCGGCGCGGTCAGTGTCGCGGTGTTCGACAACCATGCCACGCTGCATGCCAGCGACTTCATGTTCGAATAGACGTCAAAGACGCAATGTGCCGTTGCGGAGCTCCGATGCCAGGGCTTCCGTCAACGGCACATAGTCGTCGACGACGCGTATGTAGACCGGGTCCTTGACCTGTTTCAGATCGAAGCCTTCCTTCACCAGGTCCATCTTCTTGTACTTGAAGGTGCCCGTGGTCTCCGCGTCATGCAGCAACCGGATGAAGCGCGGCCGGGCATAAGGCGGCAGGTGGCTGTCGACGTGGTCGCGGAACGCCTTCAGGTCGAAGCCTTCGCGTGTGATCAAGGCTGCTTCGCCGGCCTTGCCGTCGTGGTTGGGAACCGGCACGCCGTAGATGATGGCCTCCTCGACGCCGGGGGCCGACGCCGCATATTCGGCCACTTCCGAGGTCGAGACATTCTCGCCCTTCCAGCGGAAGGTATCGCCGACGCGGTCGACGAAATAGAGATAGCCCGCCTTGTCCTGGCGCATCAGGTCGCCGGTCCTGAACCAGGCGTCGCCTTTTTTGAACACGTCCGTCAGGATCTTCTTCTGCGTCGCCGCCTTGTCGGCATAGCCGGAATAGGCGTGACGTGCGTCATGAGCGATCTGGCCGATGGCCTCGCCGATCTCTCCCGGCTTGCATTCATAGCACAGCCCGCCGGATGGTCCGCCTTCGGGCCGCCGGACCGGCGTCTCGCTTTCGACGTCGAAACGGACCAGACGCACGTTGAAGCGGTCGCGGATCAGCTTCGGCACGCGGCCAATGGCGCCCGGCTGGCCGTCCAAGTTGAACAGCGACACATTGCCTTCGGTCGAGCCGTAGAATTCGACGATCGACGGGATGCGGAAACGCGTCTTGAAGGCGTCCCAGACCTCTGGCCGCATGCCGTTGCCGAACGCCATGCGCACCTTGTGCTGCGTTTCGTCAGAAGGATCGGGCGCAGGCGGCGAATTGACCAGGTAGCGACACAGCTCGCCGATATAGACGATATGGGTGACGCCCTGGCTGCGGACATCGCTCCAGAACTGCGACGCGGAAAAGCGCTTTTTCAGCACCAGTGTGGCGCCATTCATCAAAGCCGCGCCCACCGCGCACAGGCCCGCTGTGGCGTGGTACAGCGGCAGGACGCAGTAAACCCGGTCGTCGGGCTTCATGTTGGTTAGGCCGGCGAAGGCCTTCATGTACATCTGCGCCCGAGCGTTGGAAATCTTGGCCGCCTTGGGCAGGCCGGTGGTACCGGACGTATAGATATAAAGCGCCACGGCGCCGGCCTTCATGCCCTGGCGAACGGCGGTATCGGGCCGCACGCTGGACACGCCGCGCAGCGCGGGATCCAGGCTGCGGCAGTCCTCGGTTTCCTCGGCCCGGTCGAGATCGAGACACCACAAGGCCTGGTGGCGTTCCAGCTGGTTCGAGATTTCAACGAAGGCCGACAGGGTCGAACGGTCGACGATGGTCAGACTCGATACCGCGATATTGATGCAGTGCGCTAGGCCCGTGCCGCTGAGCGAGTTGTTGATCAGGGCCGAGATGACACCGATCTTGTTCAGGCCGATCCAGGCGGCGAGATAGTCGATGCGGTTGGGCAGGAACAGGGCCACCGTGTCGCCGGGCTTCAGGCCGCGGGCCCGTCCCCAGTGGGCGTAACGGTTGGCCAGCACGTCCATCTGCTGGTAGGTGAGCGTCTTGCCTTCGAACAACACGGCAACACGGTCGGGATGGCGGTCGGCCGCAGCTTCGAAATCGTCGCACACCAGGTTGGGCGAATCGGGGCTGACGCTGTGGATGCGGCGCAGGATGCGTATCAGACGCTTCAGGAAGATGAAGTCGCGTTTGATATTGGCGATGAGACGCATGGAACGGCGAGACTCGTGGCGGGATGGACTGGCATTCAGCTATAGCCGATTCATCGTTCGAAAACCTTAAAAACTACCTTCAAAACAGTGTTTTTTAAGGCGTTGCGGTGGTCGTCTTGCTTTCCCTCCAGAACCTGTTAACACCGCACGTCCTTTAAGGAGAGCCCCGTGACCGTCGCCGAAGCCCTCGAACAGATCTACGCCTCGCTGGCCAACGACAATGCCGGCATCGATGACTGCATCCGCGAGGCCAGGGCGGCCATGGCGGCGGAAGGTGTAAAACAACTGGTGGTCGAGCCGGCGCGTCTGGCCCAGAACAACCGCCAGGGCCGCAAGATCATGGAATCCTATTTCCGCAAGCGTGGCATAACCGTCGTCTTTGCGTGATACGGCCCAGGCTTAAACTTTACGGGCTTGAACTTTACGTGATCGAGGCGGAATTTACGTTTGCCGCCATGATCTCGACCTATTGTCATAGGCGTTGATAACAGGGCTGGTTTGCGCAAAGGTGCGACCTGCAAATCCACAGGTGATTCCGCAAAAACAGGCCGGGCGGGCAACGAATCGGTCCATGTTCAGGGTGAGGTGTGTCTATGAAAATTTCGGCTTTCCATCGTCTGGCCGCCGTCGCGGCCGTCGCGGCCGTCCTGTCGTCATTGGCCACGCGCGCGTTGGCGCAGGGCTATGAGCCTGCCGGTTCGTCGCCGATCAACAATGCGCTCGGCTGGATCCAGGACACCCTGATGGGCAAGGTGGCTACAACCGTAGCGGTGATCGCCGTCGCCTCGGTCGGATTCATGATGCTGACCGGCCGCATGAACTGGCGTTATGGCGCCACCGTCATCATCGGCGTCTTCATCCTGTTCGGAGCGGCGACCATCGTCGGCGGCATCCAGGCCATGGCGCATTAGAGGGGACTTGATGGCCGACCTGATCAAGACCCCGGTGTTCAAGGCGCTGACCCAGCCGCAGATGTTCGCCGGCGTCACCTACAGCTATTTCATCATCAACGCCGTGGTGACGACCGAAATCTTCCTGATCACGCGGTCGTTCTGGGCCTTTGCCGCGACCGCGGTGGTTCACGCCGTAGGTTATCTGGCCTGCCTGCGGGAACCGCGTGTCTTCGATCTGTGGCTGACCCGCGTGTCGCGCTGCCCGCGTGTGAAGAACTTCCGTTTCTGGCGCTGCAATTCCTATCATCCCTAGACCTGAGTAAAGATGGCGGACGGGCCCAAACCGCAGACAGTCAAGCCCATGGGTGGCTTTGCCGGCTGGTTCAGGAATGAACAGCGGGTCGGCGACCGGCTGCCCTATGACAGCCTGCTCGACGACCGCACCGTGGTTCTGCGCGATGGCGCGCTGATGCAGTCGATCCACCTTGAAGGCTTCGCCTTCGAGACGGCCGATACCGACGAGGTCAACCATCGCCAGATCGTCCGTGCCGCCGCCCTGCGCGCCATCGGCTCGTCGCGCTTTGTGCTGTATCACCACATCATCCGCCGCCGAGTCAGCGTCGGTTTGCAATCGTCCTTCGACGATCCGGTCTGCAACCTGATCCAGCAGAAATGGCAGGACCGGCTGTCGTCGAAACAGTTGTTCGTCAACGACCTGTTCATCACCGTCGTTCGCCGCAATCCCAAGGGTAAGGTCGGTGTGGCCGAGCGTCTGGCCTCGCTGCTCAATCGCGGCGTCGGCGAACAGGCGCAGGCCGCGGAGCTGGCGCGCGACCACAAGGAACTGATGGCGGCGTCCGAAGCCCTGATGGCGGCCTTGCAGGCCTACGGTCCGCGCCTGCTGGGCGGCTACGACAGCCAGTCCGGCCGCTGCAACGAAGTGCTTGAGCTTCTGTCGGCCATCTATAACGGCGAGATGCGGCCGGTGCTGAAGCCGCAGGGCGACATCGGCCAATACATCCCTTATCGCCGGGTCAGTTTCGGCCTGGAGGCGCTGGAGCAGTCGTCGCTCGGCGACGGCAAGGACTTCGCGGCGCTGCTCAGCCTGAAGGACTATCCGCCGCATGCCACGCCCGGCATGTGCGACTCGATCCTGCGTCTGCCGTTCGAGATGACCCTGACCGAGAGCTTCGGTTTCGTCGACCGCCAGATCGGGCTTGAGCGCATCAACCTGGCGCTGCGCCGCATGCGCGCCGCCGACGAGGAGGCCATGAGCCTGCGTGCCGGCCTGATGGCGGCCAAGGACGACTTGGTCACCGGCGGGATCGGCCTGGGCGAGCATCACCTCAGCCTGCAGGTCCGGGCGAAATCGCTGGAAACGCTCGACCCCGCCGTCGCGCAATGCCTGGCGGCCCTGGCGGATCTCGGTGCCGTGGCGGTGCGCGAGGACGTCAACCTGGAACCGGCGTTCTGGGCGCAGTTTCCCGGCAACGAAGCCTATATCGCCCGGCGGGCCCTGATCTCGACCGGAGCCTACGCCTCGTTCGCCAGCCTGCACGGTTTTCCGATAGGGCAACCCGAAGGCAATCACTGGGGCCAGGCGGTGACGGTGTTCGAGACGTCGTCGGCCACGCCCTACTACTTCAATTTCCACAAGGCCGACCTCGGCAACTTCACCGTCATCGGGCCGTCCGGTTCGGGCAAGACGGTCGTGCTCAACTTCCTGGCTGCCCAGGCGCAGAAATTCAAGCCGCGCACCGTCCTGTTCGACAAGGACCGCGGCGCCGAAATCTTCGTCCGTGCGATCGGCGGCCACTACGCCACCCTGCGTCCGGGGGAACCGACCGGCTTCAATCCGCTGCAACTGGCCGACAATGCCGGCAACCGGGCCTTCCTGCGCGCCTTGATCGCCCAGTTGCTGTCGCGGCCCGACCTGCCGCTCAATTCCGAGGAAGAGGCGATCATCACCGAGGCGGTCGACGCCAATTTCGAGCAGGACGCGCCCTATCGCCGCCTGCGCTATTTCCGCGAGCTTCTGGGCGGGGTGCGCCGGCCGACGCATGGCGACCTGGCGGCGCGTCTCAGTCCGTGGGTCGGCGAGGGCGAACACGCGTGGCTGTTCGACAACGAGGCCGACGAACTCGACATGGCGCGGCCGACGCTCGGCTTCGACATGACCCTGCTGCTCAATGAACCGGTATTGCGTACGCCGTGCATGATGTACCTGTTCCAGCG
>OUNJ010004316.1_pt1 | contig 14036 bp, 13 predicted proteins | sample 1755361 | NCBI WGS metagenome assembly OUNJ01 (sample SAMEA3914825, study PRJEB12502) | metagenome | biome: forest; material: soil | place: USA | collected 2012-03-12 | depth 0.1 m
CTCCCCCACGAGTGGGGGAGTATAAGAAGCGAGGCGGATCGACACTCCGATTCTCGATTTGGCCGTAAAGTCGTATAAAATCAGAGCGGCGGCGCGTTTTGCGGGTTCAAAACGCGCCGTTTTCATGCCACTCCTCCAAAAATGACATCAGGGAGCAGGGTATGAACCGTCGGGAACTGTTGCTGGGGGCTGGCGCGGTGGCGCTGGCGGCGGGGCTGCCGCTGCGGGCGGGGGCGCAGACGCTTGGCCTGACCCAGCGCGAAACCCTGCTGCTGAACGACGGCTGGCGTTTCTTCGAAGGCGACATCGTGCCGCCGCCGCTGTCGGAAACCGACACCGCCTACAATGCCTCCAAGGCCGGCGCAGCGCGGGGCGCGGCCTCGCCGTCGTTCGACGATACCCTGTGGCAGCCGGTCAGCCTGCCGCACGACTTCGCCAGCTTCCAGCCGATCAGCCAGGACGACAATGCCAACATCGCCCAGGGCTACCGCCGGCGCGGCATCGGCTGGTACCGCACCAACCTGGTCTTCGGCGACGATGACCGCGACAAGAATATCGAGCTGCAGCTGGACGGCGCCGCGACCTACGCCACCGTGTGGTTCAACGGTATCCTGGTCGACCGCAACTGGTCGGGCTATTCCTCGGCCTATATCGACCTGACGCCCTACGTCACCTATGGCGACGCCTACAACACCCTGGCCGTCCGCGTCGACGCCTCGGTCATGGAGGGGTGGTGGTACGAAGGCGCCGGGCTCTATCGCGACGTCTGGGTCGTCAAGCGCAGCCCGATCCACGTCATGACCGACGGCGTCTTCGCCCATCCGGTCAAGGACGGCGACGGCTGGAATATCCCGGTCGAGATCACGCTCAACAATTCCGGCCAGGCCGCCGGCGCGGTGGCGGTATCGGCGGAACTGCGCGACGGCGACACCGTTCTCGGCCACGACGAGACCCGGACCACCATCGACGCCCTGGGCAATACCGTCGTCAACCTGAACCTCAGCGCCACCAATCCGCGCCTGTGGAGCCCGGCCGATCCGCAGCTTTACACCGTCGTCACCCGCCTCAAGCAGGGCGACACGGTGCTGGACGAAATCACCACCACCTGCGGTTTCCGCACCCAGCGCTTCGATCCCAATCTCGGCTTCTTCCTCAACGAGCAGCGGCTGAAGATCAAGGGCGTGTGCCTGCACCAGGACCATGCCGGGGTTGGCGTCGCCGTACCCGACGGCCTGATCGACTATCGCCTGCGCCGCCTGAAAAGCCTGGGCTGCAACGCCATCCGCTTCTCGCACAACGCCCAGTCGCGGGCCATGATGGACGCCTGCGACCGCCTGGGCTTCCTGGTCATGGCCGAGAACCGCGTCTTCGACCCGGCACCGGACTACCTGGCGCAGTTGCAGTGGCTGGTCCGCCGCGACCGCAACCACCCGTGCGTCTACCTGTGGTCGGTGTTCAACGAGGAGCCGATGCAGGCCAGCGCCCAGGGCTATGAAATGGTCCGGCGGATGAGCGCGGCGGTCAAGCAGCTCGACACCACGCGGCCGGTGACGGCGGCGATGAACGGCGGCCTCGACACGCCGGTCAATGTCTCCGACGCCGTCGACGTCATCGGCATCAACTACCAGCAGGGCATCTATGACGAGGTCCACGCCCGTCATCCGGACAAGCCGATCTTCTCGTCAGAGGACACCTCGTCCTTCATGACGCGCGGCGAGTTCAGGACCGACCGCGACGCCCACATCATGGCCGGTTACGACGAAGAACCAGCGCCGTGGGGCGAGACCCATCGCGACGCCTGGCAGGCCGTCAACACGCGCGACTTCATCGCCGGCACCTTCGTCTGGTCGGGTTTCGACTATCATGGCGAGCCGACGCCGTTTTCATTTCCGTCGAACTCGTCCTTCTTCGGCATCCTCGACCTGTGCGGCTTCGACAAGTCGGCGGCCAATATCCACCGCGCCCAGTGGATCGACGATGCACCCTATGTCGGTATTGCGCCGCACTGGAACTGGAAGCGCGGCGACAAGGTCCGCGTCATGGTGTGCTCGAACTGCGACGAGGTCGAGCTGCACGTCAACAGCATGTCCTACGGCCGCCAGAAGGTCGATCGCTACCGCATGAACTACTGGGAGCATATCGAGTTCTCGCCCGGCGTGCTGGAAGTCCGCGCCTATAACGGCAAGAAGCTGGTCGCGACGGCGCAAAGCGTCACGGCGGGCAAGGCGGTCGCCTTGCGCCTGACGCCCGACCGCGTCGCCATGGACGGCGACGGCCGCGACGCCCAGCCGGTCATGGTCGAGGCCATCGACGCCAAGGGGGTGACCGTGCCGTTGACCGACAACGCCGTCGGCTTCGAGATTTCGGGCGGCGAGATCATCGGCCTCGGCAACGGCGATCCCAATTGCCTGGAACCGGAAAAGGGCGCCCAGCGCTCGCTGTTCAACGGCCTGGCCCAGGTCATCGTCCGCGCCAATCCCGGCGCCGGCGGTCTGCGGCTGCGCGCCTTGGCCGACGGCCTGAAGACGGCGGAACTGGATATCACCGGCAATTCGGTGCGCATGCCGGCGGTGCAGGAGACCGCGCCGCCGATCCAGGCGCTCGACAACTGGTTCCGCGCGCCGGCGTCGTCCACCGCGCCCGATCCGTCTCAGGCGCCCGACACGGCGCACTGGTCGTGGTTCCGGCCGGACGGCACGATGTTCCCGGCGCTCGATGGGACGCAGTTCAGCCTGTGCGCCACCAGCGTAACCCCCTATGCCGGCGTGCAGGCGTCGGGCGGCACGCTCGATTTCCTCAACCTGACCGGCGCCTGCGACGTCTATGTCGACGGCAAGCTGGCGGCGTCGAAGGACGATCCGACGGGGCCGCTGTCGGTGCCGTTGCCGGCAGGCCAGGGCGAGCGCCACATCGCCGTCGTCTTCCACCCGCAGGCCGACCTGGCCTACGGCTTCGCCGCCGTGGCGCGGATACGGGCGGCATGACATGTTCGACCTCGGCCTGCTCAATCCGATCATAGGCTTGTGGAAAGGCGAGGGCGAGATTGCGTCCAATCCGTGGGCGCGCGCCGGAAAGTGCCGCGGGCGCTGGTCGTTCCGTTTCGATCCGTCGCGGCGCAATCTGCTGCACGATTATGAGGAAAGCCGCTCCGACGGCTCGGCCTTCGACGGCCACGGCATCTTCTGCGCCGAACCGGACAGCGACGACCTGCTGTGGTTCTGGTTCGACAGTTACGGGTTTCCGCCGCTCGATCCGGCGCGCGGGCTGTTCCGGCGCGACCTGCTGGTCCTGACCAGGCGGACGCCGCGCGGCGTCGGGCGATCGACCTTCCGGCTGGACGGCAACCGGTTCGAATATCTGGTCGAGGTCCAGACGCCGGGCCAGCCGGGCTTTTCCGAAGTCATGCACGGCGTGTTTGCGAGGGTTTGACCATGATCCGCCATATCGTTCCGTTCCGTCTGGAACATGCCGCCGGTTCGGCCGAGGAAACCTCCTTCCTGGCGGCCCTGGCCGGGCTGGCCGCCATCCCGGGCGTTCAGGACCTCGAAGTCCTGCGCCAGGTCGGCAAGAAGAACAGCTTCAGCCATGCCGTGTCGATGGCCTTCGCCGACGATGCCGCGTACCAAGCCTACAATGCCCATCCCGATCACGTCGCCTTCGTTGAAGGCCGCTGGGTGCCGGAGGTGGTGGACTTTGCCGAGATCGACCTGACGGCGTAACCGGCGCTGTCGAGGATCGGGTGCAGGGGCTGAGCCCCTGCCTACATGGCGCCGATGTTCTTCAGGCTGGCCACGCCTTCTCGGCCGACGATCAGGTGGTCGTGGACACCGATCTTCAGCGGCTTGCCCGCCGCCACGATCTGTTTCGTCATGTCGATATCGCCCTGCGACGGCATGGGATCGCCCGACGGGTGATTATGCACCAGGATGACGTTGGATGACGACAGCTCCAGCGCCCGGCGCATGATCTCGCGCGGATAGGCCGGGGCGTGGTCGACCGTGCCCACGCCCATAATCTCGTCGGCGATCAGCTGGTTCTTCTTGTCGAGGAACAGGATGCGGAACTGCTCGCGCGGCTCGTGCGCCAGGGTGACCTTGAGGTAGGAGACCAGCGACGCCCATGACGAAATGACGGTCGTCCGTTTCAGCGGTTCGGCGACCAGCCGCCGCGTCGCCTCGAACATCAGTTGCAGGTCCAGCGCGATGTCGGCGGTGATGGCTAGGCGCCGGCCGGCATTGTCGAGGGCCGAGACCTGCAGCATGTCGTCCAAGGGAGCGGACAATGCCGCCGCCATGGAACCGAAGCGGGCGATCAGGGCTTTGGCCAGGGGTTTGACGTCGCGCTGCGGGATCGAGCGGAACAGGAACAGCTCCAGCAGCTCGTATTCCGGCAGGGCGGACACGCCGCCCTTGCGCGCGCGGTCGCGCAGGCGCTGGCGGTGGCCGCCGTGTTGCGGCAGCAGGGGATCGGGAAGCTCATCCATGCGGCGACTATATCCGCCGGCGCGAAACTGGCAAGCGTTCGCGTCTAGGCCGCAAGCGGCGGACGGAACTGGCCGGTGGCGGAGGCGGTGAAGATCTCGACGCCGGTGTCGGTGACGCCGACGCTGTGCTCGCACTGGGCGGTCAGCATCTTGTCGCGCGTCACGGCGGTCCAGCCGTCGTTGAGCACCTTGATGTCGGGGCGGCCGAGATTGATCATCGGCTCGATGGTGAAGAACATGCCCTTTTCCAGCTTCGGGCCGGTTCCAGGGCGGCCGAAGTGCAGGACGTTCGGATTGTCGTGGAAGACGCGTCCGACGCCGTGGCCGCAGAAGTCGCGCACGACGGAGCAGCGCTGGGCCTCGGCATAGCGCTGGATGGCGTTGGCGATGTCGCCGAAGGTGTTGCCGGGTTTGACCTGTTCCAGGCCCAGCCGGAGGCATTCGTAGGTGATGTCGACCAGGCGGCGCGCGCGGGGCGCGACCGCGCCGACCTCGTACATGCGCGAGGTGTCGCCGTGCCAGCCGTCCAGGATCGCCGTCACGTCGATATTGACGATATCGCCTTCGCGCAGGGACTTTTCCGACGGAATGCCGTGGCAGACGACATGGTTGGGCGAGATGCACACCGTGTGCTGGTAGCCGCGGTAGAAGACGCAGGCGGGCAGGGCGCCGTGATCGAGGATGAACTGGCGCGCCAGGTCGTCGAGATAAGAGGTCTGCACGCCCGGGACGACATGCGGGATCAGCATGTCGAGGCAGTCGGCCGCCAGCCGGCCGGCGCGGCGCATGCCTTCGAAATCCTCTTCCGTATGGATGCGGATGGTCTCTGAGCGGACGAGGTAGTCGGAATCTGTGGTCATGGCGGCAATATAGTCTTCCGGCCCGTCATTAGCCAGAGCCGAATCGCGGCGTGCGGACGCACCCCCCGCAAACAGGGGTGGCGGCGGGGGTGATTTTCTGCTCGTTTCGGCATATCGTCGTTCGCAAGACCGCCAGGGGGCTCCTCATGAAAACGTCCATCATCCTTGCCGCCAGTCTGGCCGCGCTCGTCATGGCCGGCGCCGCCCGCGCCGACGACACGCCCGCCGACATCAACATGAAGGGCATGGCGGCCCTGGACAACAAGGACTACGCCACGGCGGTGAAGTACTTCCAGCAGGCGGCCGACGGGGGCGACGCGTCGGGCGAGAACAATCTCGCCATCCTGTACTGGCGCGGCCAAGGGGTAACGCAGGACTACGCCCAGGCCCTGTACTGGTACAAGAAGGCGGCCGCCCAGGGCAATGCTGGCGCCCAGGCGGACATCGGCTACATGTACGCCAACGGCCTGGGGGTACCGGTCGACATGGCGCAGGCCGCGAGCTGGTACCAGCAAGCGGCCGACAACGGCAACATGATCGCCCAATACAATCTGGGTGTGATGTACGACAACGGCAACGGTGTGCCGCAGGACTATGCCAAGGCCTTTGCGCTGTATCAGAAATCGGCCGACCAGGGCGATACCGCCGCCGAGGACTCGGTCGGTCTCTACTACGAAAACGGCATCGTGGTGACGCAGGACTATGCCCAGGCGGCCTACTGGTTCAAGAAGGCGGCCGACGCCGGCGACGCGGACGGCCAGAACTATCTGGGTCAACTTTATGAAGGCGGGTATGGCGTCACCCAGGACTATGCCCAGGCCGCCGAACTGTACCAGAAGGCCGCCGACCAGGGCAATGCCAGCGCCCAATCGGCGCTGGGCTACCTCTACGAGAGCGGTGAGGGGGTAACGGAGGATTACGCCAAGGCCGCCGAATGGAACCAGAAGGCGGCCGACCAGGGCGATGCGACCGGTGAAGCCAATCTCGGCTTTTTGTACATGCTGGGCGACGGCGTGACCGAGGACGACGTCCAGGCGGCCGTATGGTTCCAGAAGGCGGCCGACCAGGGCAACGCCACCAGCGAATTTGGCCTGGGCGTCCTCTACGAGACCGGCAAGGGCGTCACCGAGGACGACGCCAAGGGGCAGGAGCTGATCCAGAAGGCGGCGGATGCCGGCAATCCGGATGCCAAGAGCTGGCTGGCCGGGACATTCGGCGATTCGTCCTCGTCGTCGTCGCAGTAAGGCGGATTTTGCCCGCCGGCATTGCCAGGGGCGGGGGCGGACGCCTATAAGGCCGGCATGTGGCTCGCGGTGGCGCTTCTTCTATTTCTCGGCCTGACCTGGGTCGGCCGTCAGGTCCGCCTGGGGCGGTGGCGGCAGGGGCCGTGGATCCGGCAGTTCCGCACGGTGCGCAGCGTCTTCGCGCTCGGCTGCCTGGCGGTCGGCATGATCATGATGGCGCGCGGCCTGTGGTGGGAAGGGGCGGGGGCGCTGGTGCTGGCGGCGGTCTTTGCCGGCAGCGTGCGGTTCGGCGCTTCGGTCAGGGCAGGACCGGCCCGGCCGGCGACGGCGGCGAGCTATTCCGCCGAGGAGATCAGGGCCTACCAGACGCTGGGGCTGGCGGTCGGCGCCGACCGCAGGGCGATACGCGAGGCGTGGAAGCGGCTGATGAAGTCGGCGCACCCGGATCAGGGCGGATCGGCGGAACGCGCCAAGGCGCTCAATGCGGCGCGCGACGTGCTGCTCAGGCGGAAGGGATAATGTATCGGGGCGTGGGGGTGAGAAGCGAAGGTTTGCCGCATGGCAAACCTTATGAAATCGGGACCTAATGTCTCGATTTCCGCGCCGAACGCCCGAAGCCATGCGGCGGGCGACCCCACATCTTTCTTCTGTCCAATAAAAAAGCCCACGCCGAAGGGGCGGGACTTTTTTATTGGATAAAGGGAAGGCTTGGGGCCGCCGGCCCCAAACCCCGATACATTATGCGTCCGGCTTGATCACCATGCAGTCGAGCCGCTTGGCGCTCATGCTCCGGCAGGCCTTCTGCGCCTGCTCCTTGGTCAGCTCTGCGAACCGTGTCCGGTACCAGCCGTTGTCGTTCTTCGTCACCTGCGAGCTGGCGTCGGCCAGGGCCTCGTCGAAGCGCTTCTGGATGTTGCGCAGCCAGTCATTGGCCGAACCCTTGTCCTTGAAGGCGCCGACCTGGACAGACCAGACCGCGTCCGGGTTCTTCTTCCGGCCCTTCTTGCCCTTGGCCGGCGTGTCGTCATCATTGTCGGCCAGCACGACCGTCTTGCGCCCCTTGGCGGCCCGGACCGGCTGGTCGTCCGTCTTGACCGGCGTAGCGGCCGGAGCCGGCGCCTGGGTCTGCGTCAGGGTGGCGACCACCGCCGGCGCCGACACCTTGGCGCTCAGGCGCTGGACATCGTCGTCCCCGCCGGCCTCGTCGTCGCTGGCGTTGAGCGCGTTACGCAGGTCCTGGTCGGCGCTGTTGTCGTCGTTGCGCGCCAGGATGGTATAGGGCGCGGCCCCCGCCGGCGCCGACATGTCATTGTCGTCGTGAGTGAACTGGTCCTGCGCCACCGCGATCAGTTCGCCGTGCTCACGGCGATCGATGACGTCGAAGCCGGTGTTCATCAGCTCGGTGACGTGCTCGCGGCGCTGGCTCTTGCTGGACCCGCCCAGCATGACCGCGATCAGGCGATGGCCGTCGCGCACCTGGCTGGCGACCAGATTGTAGCCGGCGGCGCCGGTATAGCCGGTCTTCATGCCGTCGACGCCCGGCAGGCCGTGCAGCGGGTTATGGTTGAGATAGGTGTGGCCGCGATATTCCATGCTTTCGATATTGAAGTAGCCGTAATATTGCGGGTAATCGCGCATCACCGCACGGGCCAGGATGGCCAGGTCGCGCGCCGATGACAGCTGGCGCGGATCGGGCAGGCCGTTGGCGTTGACGAAGCGCGTCTGGGTCATGCCCAGTTCCTGCGCCCGGATGGTCATCAGGGCGGCGAAGCGTTCCTCGGTGCCGCCGATCTTCTCGGACAGCGCCACGGCCAGGTCGTTGGCCGAATAGAGCGCGATCAGGCGCATGGCCGTGTCGACGTCGATGGTGTCGCCGGGCTTGAGATAGACCTTGACCGGGGCCTGGCTGGCGGCGCGTTCGCTGATCACGATCTGGTCGGTCGGCTTCAGCTGGCCGCGCGCCAGGGCGTCGAACGCCATGTACAGCGTCATGATCTTGGTCAGCGACGCCGGGTAGCGCGCCGAATCGGCGCGGCGAGCGTAGAAGACCTCACCCGACTGGGCATCGACGACGATGGCCGAATATTTGGGATTGTCGGACAGGTCCTGGGCCGCCACCGGCGCGGCCGCCGACACTATCGCTATTGCCAGAAACGCGGCCGTCCACCGGCCACTCATCCCCCTGGAAACCGCCCGCCACATCAGCCCGATCATACGCATCAAGACGTCCTTTTACTCGTACCGCACTCAACGGGAAAACGGCCGGACCGGCGGCTTTTCCGTGTAAGGGCAACATAAACCGGAACCTTTAGTCTGTCGTGGGCTTTCCTTAAGCTTTCCTTAAGGACACCACTTTGTGACCGGAATCCGCTGTCAGTTCGCCCCCGAACCACCCCCTTCGCCACACCGGACAACTGTCGTGCGCGGCGACGTCCGAAAATCTCCCATCTGACGCGAAAAGTCGCATCACGTTTAGGTTAAGTTTTTGTGCGGTGCACAAAAATGCTTGACCCGATGCTGCACTTGCGTTATACGAACCGCAATTCCGGACGGACAACCGTCCTCAATTCCGCGCCTCTGCACGACGGTGCACGGGTTTTGCGTCGCGGGAATCGGCCCGCAACGCCCCAGACAAGTGAAAAACGGAGCTACCCACATGGATACCGCGGCTGAAACCTTCAAGACCAACGTCGACAAGTTCGCCCTGGCTGGCAACCAGGCGTTCAAGGACAGCGTCGAAAAGACCCTGTCGGCCCTGAACGAAGCCAATGCCGCCTCGAAGTCGAACGTCGAGGCCGTCGTCGAATCGCTGACCGCCGCCACCAAGGGCGCGGAAACCGTCGGCGCCCAGGCGCTGGCCTATTCGAAGAAGAGCTGGGACGACGCGGTCGCCGCCGGCAAGACCCTTTCGGGCGCCAAGAGCGTGCAGGAAGTGATCGAACTGCAATCGAAGTACGCCAAGGCCTCGATGGAAGCCTATGTCGCCGAAATGAACCTGCTGACCGAGACCCTGTCGGCCTCGTTCAAGGACACCTTCAAGCCGATCAACGCGCGCATGACCGCCAGCGTCGAGAAGTTCCAGTCCTACCGCTAAGCCTTAGCGGTCTTTAGACACGAAGACGCCCCGGACGGCCACGTCCGGGGCGTTTTGCGTTCGGATTTGAATTAAATCGCCCCACCATCACGCGTATTAAAGGATGACTGATGATTGAGGGGCGACCTTTATTTCCTAAATCCCTTTCAGCATCAACCGGATGACCTCCGCGACCAGGCCGACGCTGATCACACCGGCCAGCCACAGGCCCGCGAACCACAGCAGCTTTTTCGTCATCCGTGATACCCGCCCTCCGGATCAATCTTGCCGCGGAACACCCAGTAGGCATAGGCGGTATAGGCCAGGACCAGCGGCACCAGCACCACCGCGCCGGCCAGCAGGAAGCCCAGCGACTTGTCCGGCCCGGCGGCCTGTTCGAAGGTCAGGGCGCCCGGCACGATATAGGGGTAGAAGCTGATGCCGATGCCGGCATAGCTGAGCACGAACAGGCCCAGCGACGCCAGGAACGGCTGCAGGTGCTTCGCCTTGCGCAGTCCGTCCCACAAAAGCCAGGCGCAGATGGCCAGCAGCAGCGGCACCAGGGCCGAGAAGAAGGCGGTCGGCCAGCCGAACCAGCGCTCGAAATAGAGCCGGTTGATGAAGGGGGTCCAGAGCGACACCACGCCGATCAGGGCCAGTGTCCCAAAGGCGGCCGGCAGGGCATAGCGGCGCGCCCGCGCCTGGAGGTCGCCGGTGGTCTTGAGGTTGAGCCATGTCGCGCCCAGCAGGATATAGCCGACGACCACCGCCACGCCGGTGGTCAGCGAGAACGGCGTCAGCCAGTCCCACCAGCCGCCGGCATAGGCGCCATCCTTGATGCGGATGCCCTGGACCAGGGCGCCCAACGCTATGCCCTGCATGAAGGCCGCGACGCCGGAGCCCAGCATGAACCCCAGGTCCCACAGAGGCTTCCAGCGTTCGGTGCGCAGGCGGAACTCGAAAGCCACGCCCCGGAAGACGAGGCCAAGCAGCATGGCGGTCAATGGTGCATAAAGTGCCGGCAGGACCGTGGCGTAGGCGAGGGGGAAGACTGCCAGCAGGCCGCCGCCGCCCAGCACCAGCCAGGTCTCGTTGCCGTCCCATACCGGCGCCACCGAAGCAGTCAGGGCGTCGCGCTCGTGTTCCTCGCGGAACAGGGCGAACAGCATGCCGACACCAAGGTCGAAGCCGTCGAGCACGACATAGGCCAGGACGGCGACGGCGATCAGCCCCGCCCAGATGGTGGGATAATCAAGCGTCATGACGGGCCTCCTGAGGTAACTGGCTGGGACCGGGATTGATGCCGGCGGCGCGTACCGGCCCCTTGGCGAGTTCCGCTGACGGCGGGTGGCCGGGCGGCACGCTCATCAGGCGGAACAGGTAGAAGATGCCGGCGCCGAAGACGAGGAAATAGACGACGGCGAAGGCTGCCAGGGAAGCGGCGACGGCCGGGGCGGCGACGTTCGACACGCTGTCGGCGGTGCGCAGGAGGCCGTAGACGGTGAAGGGCTGACGTCCGGTCTCGGTGGTCGCCCAGCCGGCCAGCACGGCCAGGAAACCGGACGGTCCGCATGTTACGGCAAGCCAGAGCAGCCAACGGTTTGAATACAGCGTACCGCGAAACCTCGCCCACAGGGACCACAGTCCGACGCTGAGCATCAGCAGTCCCAGGCCGACCATGATGCGGAAGGCGAAGAATGGCACCAGGGCGTGCGGCCGGCTGTCGGGCGCGAAGTCCTTCAGGCCCTTGATTTCGCCATTGGGGTCATGAGTCAGGATCAGTGAGCCGGCCTTGGGGATGGCGATGGCCGCACGGGTGGCTTGCGCCTTGTCGTCGGGGATGCCGAACAGGATCAACGGTTGACCTTTGCGGGTGTCATAATCGCCTTCCATGGCGGCGATCTTGGCCGGCTGATACTTCAGCGTGTTGAGGCCGTGGGCGTCGCCGGCGAGAATCTGTACCGGCGTGACCAGCGCCGCCATCCACATCGCCATGGAGAACATGACCTGGGCCTGGCGGTTGTGCCGGTCCTTCAGGAGGTGCCAGGCGCCGACCCCGCCGACCGCGAAAGCCGTGGTCAGGAAGGCCGCCAGCACGGTATGGACCAGTCGGTATGGAAAGGATGGATTAAAGATGACCGCGACCCAGCTGGCCGGCAGGAAGCGGCCGTCGGGTGCGATGACATAGCCCTGCGGCGTCTGCATCCAGCTGTTGGCCGACAGGATCCAGAAGGCCGAGATCAGGGTGCCGACGGCCACCATGGCGGTGGCGAACATGTGCAGGCCGGGGCCGACGCGCTTCAGGCCGAACAGCATGATGCCGAGGAAGCCGGCCTCCAGGAAGAAGGCGGTCAGCACCTCATAACCCATCAGCGGCCCGATGACGGCGCCGGTCATCCTGGAAAATACCGCCCAGTTGGTACCGAACTGGTAGCTCATGACGATGCCGGATACGACCCCCATGCCGAAGACGACGGCGAAGATGGTCTTCCAGTAGTCGAACAGCCGGACGAAGACCTCGTCCTTCTTCCACAGCCACAGCGCATTGAGCACGGCAAGGTAGGAGGCCAGGCCGATCGAGAAGGCGGGGAACAGGAAGTGGAACGACACTGTGAAAGCGAACTGGGCGCGGGCCAGGGTCTCGGCGGTCAAGGGGAAGGACGTCATGAGGGGAACTTCCTGTAAAGCAGATAAGGCGGCTTATACCCGTATAAATAATGTGGAAATGCGACAATCCGCCACGCGGCGGCCCGCCGCAGCCGCCCTGCGGCGTCCGGGCAACAAACATGTCACTTATTAACATCATGCGTGACAAACTGTGATCCTATCACAGCGAGTTTATGCAAATGCCCCCTTAACAGGATTTCGGTTTGCACTATCTTGTGAGCCGGCGCGGCCAGCAAGGCGTTGCGCCGCATCCGGAAGGCGTAATGACGATATCGCGTGACGAACAGCGGACAAGCGGAACGGACGGCCACCTTGCCGGCGCACCCGGGGCTTCCTACATGGCGGATATGCAGGTCGAAGCCATCCACCTGGCCGCGGACAAAGGGACGTCGATTACCCGTCCCGCCACCATCGCCGTCGTCGAAACCAAGCCGAAGGTGCAGAAGCCGTCGCTTTATCGCGTGCTGATTCTCAACGATGACTACACGCCGATGGAGTTCGTCGTTTATGTCCTGGAGCGCTTCTTCAACAAGTCGCGCGAGGACGCCACGCGCATCATGCTGCACGTCCACCAGACCGGCGTGGGCGTCTGCGGCGTCTATACCTACGAGGTGGCGGAGACCAAGGTGGCGCAGGTGGTCGACATGGCCCGCCGCCATCAGCACCCGCTGCAATGTACGATGGAGAAGGACTGATGTTCGATGCTGACTGGCGGCAAACTAAAAGACCACGCCATCAGCACCCGCTGCAATGCACGATGGAGAAAGATTGAAGCTTAACGGCAGGGAGGACGGCGGTTCAGCCGGGGTTCAGCAAGAGTTGGGTAATCTTCCTCTAACCCTAAGTTAGGGAGTTTATCCTAGAGTTTTTCGTATCTGGCCGTGAGTTCGGCCGTTGGAGGTTACCATGCCGTCGTTTTCAAGCGCCTTGGAAGAAACCCTGCATCGCGCAGTGGGTCACGCCAACGCCCATCATCACGAATATGCGACGCTCGAGCACCTCCTGCTGGCGCTGATCGACGATGTCGACGCCGCCGCCGTGATGAGTGCCTGCAACGTCGATCTGGCCAAGCTGCGCAATGCGCTCGATGCCTATATCGAGACAGACCTCAAGTCGCTGGTCGAGCCGCAGTCCGAGGAAGCCAAGCCGACCGCCGGCTTTCAGCGCGTCATCCAGCGCGCCGTCATCCACGTCCAGTCGTCGGGCCGCGATGAGGTGACCGGCGCCAACGTCCTGGTCGCCATCTTCTCCGAACGCGAATCGCACGCCGCCTTCTTCCTGCAGGAGCAGGAAATGACGCGCTATGACGCGGTCAACTACATCGCCCACGGCATCGCCAAGAAGCCCGGTGCCTCGGAAAACCGCGTCGTGCGCGGCGCCACCGAGGACGGCCCGGCGTCGTCCTCTTCGTCCTCATCCGAGGAAAAGGGCAAGGGCGGCTCGACCGATGCCTTGGCGGCCTATTGCGTCGATCTCAACGAGAAGTCGCGCCACGGCAAGGTCGATCCGCTGATCGGACGTTCGGCCGAAGTCGAACGCGCCATCCAGATCTTGTGCCGCCGCACCAAGAACAACCCGCTGCTGGTCGGCGATCCCGGCGTCGGCAAGACGGCCATCGCCGAAGGCCTGGCCAAGAAGATCGTCGACGGCGAAGTGCCCGAGGTCCTGGCCGGCGCCACCATCTACTCGCTCGACATGGGCACGCTGCT
>OUNJ010000010.1_pt2 | contig 13987 bp, 15 predicted proteins | sample 1755361 | NCBI WGS metagenome assembly OUNJ01 (sample SAMEA3914825, study PRJEB12502) | metagenome | biome: forest; material: soil | place: USA | collected 2012-03-12 | depth 0.1 m
GCCGCGGTCATTTGCGGACCCGGAGGCGGCGCAGCGGGTGCCGCGGTCATTTGCGGACCCGGAGGCGGCGCAGCGGGTGCCGTCGGGGCAGGGGCGGCGGGAGCGGCACCGGGCGTCATGTATCCGGTGTACGTCTGGGGCTGGCCAGGTGTTGCCGCAACCGGCGCGACATAGGCCGGTGCGGGAGCCGCAGGCGCGCCAGGTTGGGTGGCTTGAGGCATGCCCGGCGATGCGGCGAGCGGCATAGCGCTGGCGCCGGGCGGCAGGGCGGCGGGAGCTTGGCCGAAAGCGGCCGACGCGTCCGGCCCGCTCACGATTTCCGCGCCATAGCCGACGACTTCGACCATTTGCAGATTAACGTAGAGGCCCGGCTTTTGCGGGTTTTGGTTGCTCTCGATCGTCCCGGCAACACGATAGAAATAACCGTTGCGCGCGAGCGTCGGGTCGGTGATGACGTCGGCCGACGAATACCGGCCGGTCGGAAAGACACGCGGAGGGAACCCCGACGCGAATTTGACGATGAAGTGCCCGGCGAAACCCTCGCGTGACGACCACGGCTTGCCGCTCGTGTCGAAGCCGTCGCCGTCGATAATCTTGTTGCTGAAGCCCGGGGCGACGCACGGGCCGTTGGGGCCTTGCGGGAAGAGCGCGGGCCAGGCCTTGGCACTTTCCGCGGCGATCAGCGCGAAAAAGTCACGGCTTTGCTGGTCCATTGTCGCCTTGTTGAAGGCGAGCGCGCCGTACCATTGCGGCGACGGTTGTCCCGCGTTGGGGCCGGTCTTGATGAGGCGCGGCGCGCCCTGGGCGTCGGTAAGCCGCGGCTTGAACCAATCCCCCTGTACCATACGACCAACACCGGTCGTAAAAGGTGTTCCACCTGCCATAATAATGCCCCTCCTAAGGGCGTCGAGTTGTTATGAGAAAGCCTTTGCAGCGGTTGTTTCGTCGAGCAGCACGAGCTTAATTTCGCCTGCGTTGCGACCAGCGTATTGAGAAGTGACGGCTTCGTCAAGTCCTGCTTTTCGCGCTTGGTTCGGCGTGAGCGTGCCCATTTTGCGCAGGTCGACGCCCATCATGTCGCCCAGGTCGATCACTTGCGACACGGGGACACGCCAGTTTTCGCGTCCCTCGGTGCGCGTCATGCCCCACAGCGGCACGGGCTTGCCGCTCATAAGGGCGGCGGTGAGCGACGCGTCAAGGCCGGTCTTACGCGCCTCGAGGCGCTCGATCGCCCAGGTAATTTGCCGGTTCTCCCGGGCCATGGCGTCGAGCGACATTTCAGCTGGCGAGGATTCCCACGCCAGGTCAATGCCCAGGCCCGACACGGCGCCCAGCGCGGGGCACATGTGGCGTGCGGAACAGTCACGGCAATGCTCGCCCGTTTGCAGCGGCGCGGCGGGGTCGGCGGCGCGCTCTGCCGCCGAGGCAAGAGCCTCAAGCTCGGGCCAAAATTTATGGCCGAGCGTTGACCACGTACGCACAGTGCCTTGCTTGCCGAACCATCGCGGTTGGACGATTACGGCGTTAACCGACCATCCGATAAATTCTTCGCGTGACAATTCGGCGCCTTCGATCACGCCAGCGAGGTAATCCACAAGCTGCCAATTACGGAATACTTCGACGTACCGGTGTCCGTATTTGTAATCGATCACAAATACCTTGTGCTGCACGAAATCGATAATAGCGACGTCGAGCGTGCCCTCGTTCTGAGGGTGTATGAGTCCGTGCATGGTCACGCCGCGCTCAACGTACATGCGGGCCTGATCGGAGCAGCCGGCGCGAATGGCGCGCACCGTCTCATAAAGAAGGTCGCCCCCGTCGATCATGTCCTGGTCGATCGGGTGACCGTTCGGCGCGAGAGTGCCTATAGGCCAGACACGGCCCTGCAGGCGCTCCGTCGCGTAATAGTGCGCGGCGGTGCCTTCGCGCGCGGCGGGGCTTTCCGTATCCTCGGGATAACGCGCCTCGAGATGCGGCGAGCCGGGGCACCCGCCGGGCCCCCAGCGGTGAGCGGAAGAGGGACGCAGAATCATGCGGGCACCTTCTCCAAATACGTCGGAATGAGGTCGGGGCGGCCCTGCAAGCCCGCGATGCTCTCAAGGCCAAGGCTTTGCGCCAGGGCGACGGCTTGCGCCGCGGTCCACTTGCCTGCCTGTATCGCCGCCATGTTGGCTTGCGTCACGTCCATGAAGGTAGGGCCGGATGGCGGGGGCGGCGGAGCTTGCGTAACGGGAGGCGGCGCGGGCGGAGCCATCGGGGGAGCGACAGCCGGCGCGGGGGCGCGGCCTCCGGTAAGCTCGGCAGTCACGGAGGCGACCAAATCGGAACTCACGCCACGCTTGCCGCGCCACGAGCCGTCCGCATTCTTGGTCTTTCCGCCGGCATGGATTCGCACGTCCCACGGCAGGCCGTGCTTGTCGACTTCGGGCGGGGTCACCGTTCCCCCGAGGGCAATATATTGCGCGGCGGGGTCGGGTACAGGCTGCAGGCCCGCGGCCAACTCGTCGACCATCGCTTGCACTTGAGGGGACGCCGGGGGAATGCCAAAAGCCGCCGCGGCTTCGGCGTCGTCTTCCGCCTGCACGACAGCGCGGAAATCGTCGAGCACCGACTTCTTTGGTGTGTTGTCGGCGTACACGACGGGGAGGCTCTCGCCCAGCAACTCGTTAAGCGCGGCGCGTGCGGCGCGGTACTCGACGTCGCTGTCGGTCGTGGTGTCGATATGAATTTGCATGGTGAATTCCTTGTTGACGGAGGCATCGTTACCGCGATATGACGAAGCCGTCAACATTATAAATTGGCGGTAACTTGCCCCTCCCCGTCCTTCGCCCCTACCAAAACGACCTCGCCGCCGGCGTGCAAAGCGCCTGGGCGCAGGGCGCACAAAACGTGCTCATGAGGCTCGATACGGGTGGTGGTAAGTCGGTAATTTTGTCGTCGATCGTCCTACATCACACCGGCGCTTCCGCAATTATAGCGCACAGAAACGAATTAGTTCTGCAGCTTAGTGCGGCCCTGGCGCGCAACGGCGTACGGCATAACGTCATCGCCGCCAAAGAAACAATCGCTGGCATTTGCAAAGACCACATTGAGAAATTTGGCCGCGTCTATTATGACCCTGGCGCCCCCTGCACCGTCGCCAGCGTCGACACGCTTGTACGGCGCAAGGACATTGCCGCATGGTGCGCGCAAGTCACATTGTGGGTTGTGGATGAGTGTTTTCCGGCCGGAACCTTGGTTGACGGGCGCCCCATCGAAACGCTTAAAACCGGCGACGTAGTCACGGGGTTTGACGAGGTGACGGGCGCTTTTAGTCCTCGTAAAGTTCTTCGCGTATTTAAAAATAAAGCCCCGGATTACATGGTGCGAATATCGTCTTGCGCGCACCATGTAGTCCATTGTACTCTCGGTCATCCGATATGGACAAAACGCGGCTGGGTTGCCGCCGGAGAATTAAATGACCGAGACGAATTGCTTTATATGCAAAGCCCCCGTGACTATGACGCGGAATCGAACGGCCGTTTTCAAGCGCTCCGGCCGGGCATACTGCAGCCGAGAATGCAGCAAAGCTTACGTATCGCAGATATCGTCGCAGACTATGGCGCGCACAAATCGCAAGTACGCTTCGGCTCGAATGGCATCCAACAATCCGATGAGCCGCCCCGGCGTGAAAGAAAAGGTGCGCGCGTCTTTACGAGCGATGGGGCATCGGCCAAAAATAAGGGGCGGCAATGGCCGCGACCCGACGCAAGCCGAAATAATGCTTTCTATGCTTTTCGACGGCCTGGGGTTCGTTCCACAATGCGCGGTAGCTACCAGAATGCCGAGGGGAAGCGGGTTTCCGACTTGCTACAAATTGGATTGCGGGAATCCGATACTGAAAATAGGCATAGAAGCGGACGGAAATTCCCACAATTTAATCGATCGTCGAATTCAAGACGAAAAGAAGGATGCTTTTCTCAATGGACTCGGGTGGAGAGTGTTGAGATTTACGAACGCTCAAATCCTGACCGACCCCGAGACTGTGGTGACGACGGTTTTGTCTATAATATCGAAGTTGAAGGCGTCCACACCTATACCGCCAACGGCCTAACTGTCCATAATTGTCACCACCTTGTAGAGGACAACAAATGGCACCGCGCCATTGCGCTCTTCACGCACCCGCAGTGTCGCGGGCTGGGGCCGACCGCGACGCCCGCGCGCGCCGACGGTAAAGGCCTAGGGCGGCATGCGGACGGGTTTTTTGACGTCATGATCGAGGGGCCGCCCATGCGGTGGCTTATCGAGCAAGGATACCTGAGCGAATATAAGTTGATTTGCCCGCCGGGCGACCTTGAAATGATTGAAGAGGTCGGCGCGTCGGGCGACTGGTCGACCGTGCAGCTACGCAAAGCGGCGAAGAAATCGCATATCGTCGGGAACGTCGTTGACGCATATCTTAAATACGGCGCCGGCAAACTCGGGATTACCTTCGCGACCGACGTCGAGACAGCCGGCGAAATGACGCTCGCCTATCGCGCCAAGGGTGTACGGGCCGAGACCCTTACCGGCGAAACGGACTCGACGTGGCGGCGCAACATGCTCAAAATGTATGAGGCGCGCCAGCTCGACCAAATCGTCGCCGTCGATATCGTGTCGGAAGGCTTCGACCTGCCGGCTATCGAGGTTTGCAGCCTGGCGCGCCCGACGGCGAGCCTACCTCTGTACATGCAACAATTCGGCCGGGCTTTACGGATCCTGCCGGGCAAAGAGTACGCCCTTATTATCGACCATGTCGGCAATACAGTGCGGCACGGCGGCGCGCCCGACAAACCGCGGCCTTGGACGCTCGACAGGCGCGATAAAAAGTCACGGGGGGCGACGACCGGCGGGGTGCGCGTTTGTGTCGGTACGCGCGAGGCTCCGGGTTGTCTGCAGCCCTATGAGCGCTTTCGCACCGAATGCCCCTATTGCGGTACGCCCGTCCCCGAACCGGCCGGCCGTTCGTCGCCCGCCCAAGTCGACGGCGATCTTGTCATGCTCGACGCCGATGCGCTCGCCATTCTTCGAGGCCAGGTCGAGCAAGTCGACATGCCCCCCAGCACCTACGGCTTGCAGCTCATTGCCGCCGGCGTGCCCGGTATAGGCGCAACGGCAAACCAAAAGCGCCACGCCGCCAAGCAAGAGGCGCAAGCGACGCTACGCGAGGCCATGGGCTTCTATGGCGGAGCGCTCATGGCTCGGGGTTTCAGTGACCGGGAAATGCAGCGGCAATTCTATCTCACATTTGGTGTCGATGTTCTTAGCGCCCAAGCGCTCGGGGTGGACGACGCGGCGGCCCTTGAGACCAAAATACGGGGAGCACTATGACATTCAGACCGACCGAGCACGCATACCGGCGTGACATTTACGCGCCGCTCCTGGCGACTCTCGACATAAGCGACCCCGGCGAGTGGTGGGCCGGACCGGATTGGCGAGGCGAGGTTATAGATCGCGCTGCAGCGATGGCTGGCGCCCCCCTCGCGGATTTGCGTTACGGCGGTCGAAGAGCTGATTTGGTTTTGCGCCGCATGCACTTCTGTCATTTGCTGGCGCGTCGCGGGTGGACTCCCCAGCGCATCGCCGACGTGCTGCAGTGCGACCGGTCGAGCGTCAGTTACCTTTTACGGCGTTACGCGACGGTGCGTGCGCAATGAATTTACCCTTTGACGTCATCGTCGGCGACTGCCGCGAGACCATGCGTAAAATGCCTGCCGAAAGCGTCGATTGTTGCATTACTTCTCCGCCATATTTTGGCTTGCGTGATTATAATGTCGTGGGTCAGATCGGACTCGAAGTCGATTTAAATGAGCATTTGCAGGTTTTGCTTGGCGTATTTCGCGAAGTTTGGCGCGTGCTTAAAAAAGACGGCACTCTATGGCTGAATTATGGGGACGCCTATGCGTCAAGCGTCAATGGGCGCAAGGCCGCCGATATTGTCGACGACAATCGAACCTTTCGCGACAAGCCGATGGACACGGTTAAGGCGACGGGGCTTAAACCAAAAGACTTAATGGGCCTCCCTTGGCGTCTGGCTCTCGCATTGCAGGCAGATGGGTGGTGGCTTCGGCAGGATATTATTTGGTCGAAACCAAACCCGATGCCCGAGAGCATTAAAGACCGCTGCACGAAGTCGCATGAGTATATTTTTCTGCTTAGCAAGTCCGAGCGATACCACTTCGATTATATGGCTATACGAGAGCCGATCGTTGCAGATAAGGGAAACCGCCGTAAATTTCGCGGCGGTGGAAAATACACAGGTGGACAGAGTTTTGATGATACCCCTGTACCTAACCGAACGAAGGGTAATGCTCTTGGGCCTCGCTACGAAGGTGATGGCCTCCGCAACAAACGTTCCGTCTGGTCCGTCGCGACTGCGCCATTTAAAGACGCGCATTTCGCCACTTTCCCGCCCGCGCTTATCGAGCCTTGCGTGCTCGCCGGGTGTCGTCCTGGTGGTCTGATCTTGGATCCGTTCGGCGGCGCCGGCACGACTGGTCTCGTCGCTACCCGTAACGGACGGCGGGCAGTTTTGTGTGAGTTGAACCCGGATTACGCCATGATGGCTTTGCATCGTATCGCGAGGGACTTCTATGCTCCAAAAATTTAACGAAGACTGGTCCAAGACCCAAGTTCAACTTGAGGGAGCGGTCATTCCCGGCGTGTACCTGACGCGGAATAACGTCGGCGCCCTGACTGACAAATACGGCCGGCTGATACGCTACGGCCTGGCCAATAGCAGCAAGGCGGAGAACGAGCGCATCAAGTCCGCCGACCTCATAGGCTGGCGCACCGTGACTATCACGCCTGACATGGTCGGCCGGCGAATCGCTCAATTCCTCTCACGAGAGGCTAAGGCGCCCGGCTGGCATTATACCGGCACTGACCGTGAAGTCGCACAAAAGGCTTGGGCCGACTTGGTCAACGCGGCCGGCGGCGACGCGTGCTTTGCGACGGGGATAGGCACCCTATGAGGTATTGCATAGTTGACGAAGCTGTCATAACATGACGACTACGTCAGTTTTAAAAGGGCCTGTTATGGCGACGAAGGTACAGCAGCGAAACGCCGCCATTTTACGGGCGGCGGTCGAGGAAGCGCAGGAAACTGGCCTCAATAGCCTGACGCGCGACGCCGTCGCTACCCGCGCCAACGTCGCGCAAGGCACCGTCAATAACGCCTATGGGACCATTGCCGACTTGCGCGCCGCGGTGCTCGAACACGCGGTCACGCATGAGGTTTTGCCGCTTATCGCCCAAGGGCTCGCCGCCGGCTCGCCGATTGCGAAGAACGCGCCCGAATCACTAAAAACCCGGGCTCTCGCAAGCCTGGCATAATTTCCCCTGGGCGGGGATGATAGGGAAATACCATGCAGGCGCTGCCCGCCGCATTTCACGCCCTCGCGGCGTATCGACAATTTGTCACCTGGTTTGCAGCGCCAAACCCGGATAAGCCTAATAAATTCAACAAATTTCCTTGCGACTATCGCACCGGCGAAGTCGTCGGCTCGACGCACCCCGAGACATGGACCGACGCGGCGACAGCGCTCGCGCATTACCAGCTTTGGGACCGGGGACACGGCGCCGGAATAGGCTTTTGCTTCACGCCCGACGACCCGTTTTATTTCCTCGATATCGACGGCGCGCTGCAACCGGACGGCCAATGGTCGCCACTCGCCCAACAGCTTTGCACCGCTCTTGCCGGCGCGGCTATGGAAGTGTCGCACAGCGGCAAGGGCCTGCACGTCATAGGCACGGTGGCGAAGCCCCTTGCGCACGGCACGCGCAACACCCCCTTGGGGCTCGAGCTCTACACCGGCGGCCGGTTTGTCGCACTCACCGGCATCAACGCCCAGGGCGACGCCAGCGCGCCGGGCGGGGCGGTGCTCGTCGATATGGTGGCGCAGCTCTTCCCCGCCGCGGCCCCTGCGCAAGGTGCTGTCGGCGCGCTCTGGACGACCGAGCCGGTGCCCGAATGGGGCGGGCCGGCCGACGACGCCGAATTGATACGGCTCGCCCTCGCCGCCAGCGCTAAGAGCGCGGCCGGGGCCTTTGGCGGCAAGGAGACATTCGCCGACCTTTGGGCCGGACGCGTCGACGAAGCGCGGCGCAGCGAAGCCGACCAGTCCCTCGCGAATCACCTCGCCTTTTGGACTGGCAAGAACTGCGAGCGCATAGAGCGCCTAATGGCGCAGTCTGCCCTATACCGTGACAAGTGGGATGAGGCGCGGCCGTTGCCTGACGGAACGGCCGGCACATGGCTGCAACGCACCATCGTACGCGCCTGCAGCTTCGTCTCGTCGGTGGCGCAAGGGCGGCCCACAACCCCGGCGGCGGCGGATATGCAGGCGGGCGAGTACGTTCCGGCCCATGCCCTGGGCGATTTCTTCCACAACTGCTTTTACGTGACGCAGCGCAAAGAGGTATTTTGCGCCGACCGCGACGAAATGGCCGGCAGCACGGTCTTTGACATCCTGTACGGCGGGCACGTCTTTTTGCTCGATATCGCCGGCGCCAAGAAGACCGAAAGCGCCTTCGAAGCCTTCACGCAGAACAGGGTCACGCGGCCCGCCATTGTACGCGATATCGTCTTTCGGCCCGAGCTGGCCATGGGCGAGGTCGTTACCGACGGGCGCTTTTCTTACGTCAACAGCTATGTGCCCTATGAGTGCCGCACGCTTGCCGGCGACCCCTCGCCCTTCACGAATCACCTCGCCAAACTTATCCCCAACGAGCGCGATCGCTTGCTTTTTACAAGTTATCTCGCCGCCATGGCGCAGAACCCGGGCGTCAAGTTTCAATGGTGCCCGGTGCTGCAAGGTGCGGAAGGCAACGGCAAGACCATCATAATCGAAGAGATGGCTTACATAATGGGCGAGCACTTCACGTTCCGCCCGAATAGCGGCGCGATGGTCAAGGACGGCCTTAAATTCAACGCCTGGATGGATCGAAAGCTATTCATCGGGATCGAGGAATTCAACGCGAATCCCAACCGTGATTTTCTTGAAGAATTCAAAACGATGATCACGAACGAGCGCACGCCGTCGGAAGCGAAAGGCGTCATGCCCAAGCAAATCGACAACCGAGCGAACTTCATCATCTGCACCAATCTGAATGACGGGATCCCGATCAAGCGGGACAAGCGTCGTTACGGCATTTGGTACACAGCGCAGCAGTCTGAAGACGATATTATCCGTGACGGCATGGGCGGCGACTACTTCCCGCGGCTATGGGATTGGTTCAAGGCCGACGGGCGCGCCATCGTCGCGCACTACCTCAAGACCTACGCCATACCCCACGAGATGAACCCCGCAGGCGCGCTGCACCGGGCACCGAAGACGTCGAGCACCGAAGAGGCCATACAGAAGAGCCAGGGCGCCATAGAGCAGGAAATCGTCGACGCGATCGAAGAAGGCAAGCCGGGCTTTGCCGGCGGCTGGGTGTCGTCGAAGGCGCTCGACACGCTCCTTGAGCACAAGCGCTTGCGCCTAGCATTGTCACGGCGGCGGGAGCTTATGCAGGGCCTCGGCTATGACTGGCATCCCGCGCTCGCCAATGGGCGCGTTGACAATATCGTGATGCCGGATAACGGCAAACCTAAATTATATATAAAAACGCTGCACCCCGCTCTGGGTCTTTCCAAGCCGGCCGATATTGCCAAGGCATACACGGAAGCCCAAGCCCCCCAGGTGGCGACTTTGGGCGAAGTTATCCCCTTCGCCAGGCGCTAAACGTACTGGGTAGCCTAGTGGGTACGGTACTGGGTAGGCATACTGGGTATGCCAAAACCCTAAGCAACTCAAAGGGTTGCGCGAAAAATACCCACATACCCACAACAAATCCCAAATTCCTCCACGCGAGGGCCGGATGGCCTCTCTATAAATTACTATAATTTACCCATAATTATAGACACGGTCATATACGCGCGTAGCGTACAATGTGTGTTTTGTTATGGGTATATGGGTATTTTTTAATTAATATATTGAATAATAAGAATAAATAGAATACCCAGTATACCTACCCAGTACCATACCCAGTAGGTACCCACAAGGAGAACTTGACGGCTTCGTCAGTTCGTGCATAATTCCCCCGTGATATTGGAGGCGATAATTATGAAAAGAACGTGGAAAGACCGGGCCCGGGCCGCGCAGCCGAACCCGGCGCTCAAAGTGCGTGACGCCGGCGTCCTGGCGGGGCGTGACGGCCGGTGCGGCGCGTGCGGGTGGGAAGGCAAGTTCTTCACCAATACCTGCCCGGAATGCAGCGCGCGGGTGTCGGCGTGACCGTTAAATTTCCTGCCTGGCAATCGCGGTTCTATCACCCTGAGGACGTAACGAGCCGAGCGGTCGCCGCGCCGTTACGCAGCGACGGGCACGTCCACCACATGGAATTCAACCGCCACGGCGTCATGATCCGTGATTGGTGGACGGCCGGCGAGGACCTGCCGGAGGCGACGCGCGCCCGCTTGCGTGAAGCCGCGGGCAGCAACGTTTGGACTACGGCCGACGGCGAATTACTTGAGATTTGACGAAGTCGGCAGGTCCGTTTAAATTACGGGCATGGCGCGGCTCGGCTTTACCCCACTACAGCAAGCTTTTATTGAAGAATACCCCATCGACCGTAACGGGACGAAGGCGGTTGTTCGCGCTGGCGGCTCGGCAAACGGCGCCAGCGTTACGGCTACTAGGTGGTTAAGAAATCCTAGTATAAAAGCAGAAATCGAGAAACGTCTCGCTAAAGCCGCCGAAGATGCAGAGATGACGCAAATGGAGGTATTGCGCGCGCTTAAGCAACGCGCAACGGCCGACGTGCGACAACTATGTGAAATGCGTAATGATTGCTGTCGATTTTGCTATGGCGCGAACCATCAATACCAGGAAACCCCTGAGGAATACCGCAGACGGAAGAAAACGCACGACGATATACTTAGGAAAACGCCGCAAGCGCAGTGGGCGCTTGTCGAGCCGTTCGAAGAGGGAGGCGGCAAAGGGTACGACCCGCGCAAGCCGCCGGTCGAGGATTGCCCGGAGTGTTGGGGGCGGGGCGTCGAGACGATCTTGTTCAAGGACGCGCGCACCTACGGCGCCGGGGCCGTCGCCATCTTCGAGGGCGTGAAGCGTACCAAGGAAGGCCTAGAGATAAAGACGGCCGACCGCACCCGCGCCGTGACCCTCCTGGCGCAATACCACAAGCTAATAGGGACGCGTCCGAGCGACGAGGACGACCCCGCCAAAGAGGACGGCGTGGTGTACAATTCGCCGTCACATGACCCACGCACCGACGACGAGCGCGACGAGGGCGGCGGGGAGCTGTGAGTAGCCTCATAGACAGGCAGATGGCCGCCGGTGACGTACTCGTGCGCGTACCCGTGGCGACGACTGGGACGCGTCGGGCGGCGGGGCGAAAGGATATCGTCTTTCCACGGTTCCACACGGCGCAGCGCCACCTATACGACAACCGGACCATATTCGACGTGTGGCGCTGCGGGCGGCGCTTCGGCAAGACGACCGCGCTCGAGGTCATCGCCGGCGACGAGGCGTTGAAGGGCAAGAAAATTGGATGGTTTGCCCCAAATTACAAATTGCTGGCGCCGACTTATAAGCGGATTCTGCGCACCATACGCCCGCGCGTCGAGCACTCGTCCAAGGTCGATTCGCTCATAGAGGTGAAGGGCGGCGGGGAAATTGAGTTTTGGACGCTCAACGACGAGGACGCCGGCCGCTCGCGTTTTTACGACCTAGCCATTATCGACGAAGGGTCGCTCGTCAAGCGAGGCCTGCGCGAAATATGGGAGCAGTCGATTGCCCCGACCCTACTCGACCGCGGCGGCCGGGCCATCATGGCGGGGACGCCCAAAGGCATAGACCCCGAGAATTTTTTCTATCAGGCCTGCACCGACCCGCTCTTAGGCTTTTCGCCTCAACATATGCCGTCGAGCGCCAACCCGAAGCTTGACCCGGCGCGCCTGGCTGAATTGCCCGACCGGTACCCCGCGCTCGTCTACCAGCAAGAGTATTTGGCCGAATTCGTCGATTGGAACGGCGCCGCGCTCTTCGGGCTCGACAAGTTGCTGCAGGACGGGCAGGGCGTCGCATACCCCGACAAGTGCGATTATGTTTTCGCCACGATAGATACGGCCATAAAGGACGGAAAAACGCACGACAGCACCGCCGTGACCTTTTGGGCGCGCAACCAATTTTACGGCATTCCGCTTATTGTGCTCGATTGGGATATAATTCAAATCGAGGGCGACAACCTCGAATTTTGGTTGCCGGGCATCTTCGCCCAGCTCGACGAGCTCGCCGCCCGTTGCGGCGCGCGGCGCGGGTCGGCCGGCGCCTTTATCGAAGACAAGGGCTCGGGCATCACGCTCTTGCAGCGGGCGCGCAAGAAAGGTTGGCCGGCGACTGCGATCGAAGGCGATCTTACGGCTATGGGAAAAGACGAGCGCGCAATTAGCGTCGCGGGCTATGTGCACCAAAATATGGCGAAGCTGTCGCAGCACGCGCACGACAAGCGCAAGCGCCACAAGGCGCAAGACCTCAATCACTTTGAGACGCAGGTTTGCGGCTTCCGCATGGGCGACAAGGACGCGGCGAAGCGGGCCGACGACCTCTTAGATACCTTCACGTATGGCCTGGCGCTCGCCCTGGGCGACAGTGACGGGCTTTAACCCCGCGCCCCAAGCCTATGGCGCTTCTCTGGGCGGGCGGAAGGACTCGAACCTTCGGCGCGAGGTTAAAGGCTTCAGGTCCCCGCCTCAAATCCCTTGGATAGAGCCGCTAAGAACGTGGTTTAGCCACGCTGCGGGGACCTGAATTTAACGGGGTGCGGTTACCGGGCCGCTGTTCGCGCCAGTGTAGCGCAAACCCCCTGCTCGGACGCCCCTAAGGGCGAAACTCATGTGCGGGGCGGATTGGGTACCACCGTGTCCCACCCAAACCGGACTAGGACAGTTTCTTAGGCCCGGGCTCGCCCTTGGCCTCCACTGCGAGCCTTGCCTCGCTGCCGCACGTGGGTCTTTTAGTCAATTATGACGAAGCCGTCAAGGTACGCACCCGGCTTTTATGCGCGCCCAAAGCTTCCCGCCCCGCCGACGTAATGCGCCACGTGCGCGCGCCGCTCATTGCGTGCCCGGCGAGCTCGACGAGGCCCCGTTTTCTTAAGTCTTGTAGCGAGGCCCGCGCCCAGTCGGAAGCCCGGGAGTGCTCGCCGCAGCCTTGGGCAACTTCGCGTGCGTCGGGCAGGCAATCTTTGCGCTCGTCGACCCGGGCGAGGACGGAAAGGACGCGGCGTTGCTTGTCGGTAAGGGTTTTCATTGGCGATAAATTTTGACGTAGGTGCCTGGGGGAGGCGGTTGGTCGAATCGAGGCTTGAAGGGCTCGCGGTGCGTCGGCGCCGGAATTGCCTTTGCGTAACAGGTGTGGCCATATTTCGCCATAAGTGCGGTTTTCTCCGCGACCGACAAATTACCGACGCGTTCATTGCAAAGGACGTGCGCAAGCTTGAGATTATACAGCGCATCGGGGCCGCCGTCGCTTTGGCTGTGCACGTGTTCGATTGACGGCGAGTGCCGGAAGTTGCTGCCCGCTAGGCGAAAATCCAAGGTCACGCCGCAGTAACAGCACGTATCGCCGTCGCGCTCGCGAAGTCGGTTTATGCGGCGTTGCTGGCGGAGGCGCTTCTTTCCCGGTTTCATTTCGGCACGATATGACGGCTTCGTCATCTTGACAAGACCATTTATGCGTGCGTACATCGGACCTTCCAAACCGCCCCCTAGCCCTAAGGAAAATTTCTCATGAGCAATCATATGCGCCGCCACTTGATCATTGCGTGCCTCGCTGCGTCGGCCCGGTCGCTCGTCTGTTTCGCCCCCGACGACGCCCAGGCCGGCGGCACGCCGCCTGTTGACGACACCCTGACCGGCGACGACGCCCAGGCCGGCGGCACGCCGCCTGTTGACGACACCCTG
>OUNJ011016811.1_pt1 | contig 13925 bp, 12 predicted proteins | sample 1755361 | NCBI WGS metagenome assembly OUNJ01 (sample SAMEA3914825, study PRJEB12502) | metagenome | biome: forest; material: soil | place: USA | collected 2012-03-12 | depth 0.1 m
GCCGAGGAAGGCTTCGACGGCGTTTTCCTCGTCCGTGGTGGGGTTGAGCAGGTCGATCCACACGGCGCGTTTGTCGATGGCGAGCGGGTCGTCGCTTACGAACGGCACCACGCGCTGGTTATCGGCATTGAGGATTTGCATGCGGCATTGCTAGCATCGCGCGCGCATGCTGTCACTTGCGTTTTCGCGTGGGCGTGCTAGCGAAGTGGCATGACGCGCGAACATCCTTATCAGGTCGATCCCACTACCCATGCCCATTGGCTGACGCGCGTGCGCCGCTCGCTGTTGATCGCGGCGCTGCTGGTTGCGGTGTCGCTGAGCATTGGTGTCGCGGGCTACCATATCTTCGGCGGGTTCGGCTGGGTGGATGCATTCCTCGAAGCCTCGATGATCCTCGGCGGCATGGGCCCCGTCGCGCCGTTGACGAATGATTCGGTCAAGATTTTTGCGGCCTGCTATGCGCTGTTCAGCGGGCTGATGCTGGTTTCGACGACCGGCCTGCTTCTCGCCCCGTGGCTGCAGCGCATGCTGTACCACACGCACCGCCAGGCGCATTGCGATGCGATGGATGAGGCTTCGCGGAAGAAGGATTAGCGAAATTAGTGGGGCACACCCTCTCCCCACGTCATCCCGGCCTTGAGCCGGGATCTCAGGCCACATCCACCAGCCTTGCCGTAGACCCTAGATCCCGGGTCGAGCCCGGGATGACGCTAGTGGAGAGGCTATGCCTCGCGCAAAATTCTCATGATGACGAAGCGCTTGCCGACTCGGCCTCAAGCGTTTATAGACGCATCTTCCAAAGCGGAGGGGTGTCCGAGTGCCAGCCTTCCGGCGCCTGAGGAAATAATAACCACTCGGCCCGTGCCGGTGGAAATATAGTGTGGAGGGGTGTCCGAGTGGTTTAAGGAGCACGCCTGGAAAGTGTGTATACGTTAACGCGTATCGGGAGTTCGAATCTCCTCCCCTCCTCCATTGAAAAAGCCCGCAAGAAGCGGGCTTTTTCGTTTGGACTTGGCCAGAATTATGCCGCCTTCTTCAACTCCATGCTGTTCACTTTTAGCGTCACGTCGATATTGCCTTTCGTGGCTTTAGAGTATGGACAGAACTGGTGCGTGGCTTCGACAAGTTTTTGCGCGGCGGCTGCGTCGAGGTTCGGCACGCTGACATCCATCACCACGCTCAGGAAAAAACCATTATCATCTTGGTTCAAGCTCACTTCGGCGTTCACGGTTGCGTCCTTGGCATCGACCTTTTGTTGCTTCGCGATGTAATCCAGCGCGCCGCCGAAACAAGCCGCGTAGCCGCAGGCGAACAGTTCTTCCGGCGTGGTGGTGATGCCCGTTTTCGCTGGCATACCGGGCATGTTCATCTCGAATTTCAGCTTGCCGTCCTGCGTTTGGCTTTGGCCCGCGCGACCGCCTTTCGAGGTGGCTTTGGCGGTGAGTAAGGTTTTCATAACGCTCTCCCTGAAGATGAAAATGAAACTGGCGCAAGCATAGCGATGTATTATAAATAACCAATTGCTTTCTGCATTGTTTCTTGATGTGTTCGCACGCAGTTTCGCCATTCATTTTCGGAGAGCATCATGAAAATCATCACCTTTGCCGGTGCGCTGCGCGCCGATTCCTGCAACAAGAAATTCGCCCGCGAGGCCGCGCATTGGCTGAAAGAGCTAGGGGCGGAGGTGGAATTCCTCGACCTCAAAGATTTCCCGGTGCCGGTCTATGACGGCGATATCGAAACCTATTCCGGTATTCCTGAGGGCACGAAAGCACTGGGCGCGAAAATCCGTGTGGCGGATGCGGTCGTGATTTCGACGCCGGAATATAACGGCAGCATTCCCGGTGTGCTGAAAAACGTCGTCGATTGGCTGAGCCGCGAGAAAGAAGTTTCGCTCGCAGGCAAACATTTGCTGCTGCTCGCCGCGTCACCGGGCGCGATGGGCGGCATCCGCGCGCTGTGGCACACGCGCCAGCCCTTCGAGGTGATCGGCATGCATGTGTTTCCGACCATGATGTCGCTACCGAATGCCTATCAGGCGTTCGGTACGGATGGGCATCTGGCCGAAGAAAAACCGCGCAAGCAGTTGCAGGATTTACTTGGCAAATTCGTCGCGCATGTGAAGCGCTAGTTGCATGCACACGCGAAAGCCGGTTAGATGCGGAGGCATATTCGGGAGCCAGCCATGAAAATCAACCGCGACGGACGGGAACAATTCGCGAGCCTCGAGCTGCTGCGCGCCATCGCCTCGCTGATGATCGTGCTGTTCCACGCGCACTCCATCGCGCAAAAACACGCGATTGCGCTGGCCGAACCGTTCTTCGACGCGCCGCTCTGGTGGCATAGTTGCATCGATTTGTTCTTCACGATGAGCGGCTTTTTGATGATCCATATGAGCCGCAATCTCTACGGCGCGCCGAACGGGTTGCGCGTGTTCGCGATTCGCCGTTTGAGCCGCACGCCGCCGCTTTACTGGATTTACACGACCGCCATCGCTGCACTGTTTTTGCTTAAGCCCGCTATGTCGCAATATGGGCCCATCGATTGGCAGACCTATCTCGGCTCGATCTTTTTTTATCCGATGGAGCGCAAGCCCGTCATCGCGATTGGGTGGACGCTGAATTACGAAATTTTCTTCTACTGCATTATCGGGCTGTCGCTGCTGTTTCCCTATGAGAAGGGCTGGAAATTCGCCATCGGCGTGCTGGCGAGCGTCGTTGCGCTTGGGAAAATCTTCGCGGTGACGAGCAATCCGTGGCTGACATGGACGGACCCGCTGATGCTCGATTTCGTGATCGGGATCCTCGTCGCGGTCATCTATTATCGCGGTGTCGCATTCGGGAATTGGGGCAGCGTAGCGCTGGTTGCACTCGGCATGTTCCTCATCACTTGTTACCGCACGCCGGGGGATTTCGACTTTGCGCGGATCGAGACGATGGGCATCGGCATGGGGCTGATTATCGCTGCGGCGACATGGCGCAAAACGGCGTTGAGTTTCGGTAAGGCCGCGCCGATCATCAGTCAACTCAGCCAGCAGGCCTACACGATGTATCTCTGCCATATCCTCGTGCTGAAATGCATCGAGATGGTGTATTTCAAATTCGCGAACGGCTGGTGGGCGAATGTCGGTTACATCCTCGGCGGCACGTTGCTCACGATTGCGGCATCGAAAGTGCTGTATGAATTGCTCGAGCGCCCGCTGACCGAATATTTGCGCCTGCGCGTGAAGAAAATGCTCACGCCCACGCCGAAAGCCACCGCCGCTTAGCGCGCGACGATGCCGGACGGTTTGCTGCTCGCGGCGATATAATCCGGCCGCTGCCAGACGCGGACCCAATCCACATCCATCGTGCCGGGGAGCGGCGTCGCGGCATCCGGGTTGCCGGGCCAGTCGCCGCCGACCGCGAGGTTGATGAGGATGTAGAACGGCTTGTTCATGTCTGCTGGCGTGGGGCGCCGCGCGATTTCCTTATCGTCGAAATAGAACACCATTTCCTGCGGGCCCCAATCGAGCGCGTAGGTGTGGTAATCCGCCGAGCTGTCGGGAATATCATGCGGGGGGATGTCGCTTTTCGTGTGCTTGCCTGTCTCTTTCGTGTGCAGCGTGGTGTAGAGCTTGCCCGGCTCGTGGCCAAGGATTTCCATGATGTCGATCTCCGGCGGCCAACTTTTATCGGCGGGCATCAGCCAGAAAGCCGGCCAGTAGCCGCGGCCTGCGGGCAGGCGCGCGCGCATCTCGAACAGGCCGTAAGTCTGCGCGAAGCTCGGCTCGCTGCTGATGAGGCCGGAGGTGAATTGGTAGCCGCCGAGCGCTGGGTTATCCGTGCGGTTCGCAGTTATGTGCAGCACGCCGCCGCTCACGCTGAACGGGTTGAGGTTGAGCGATTGCGGGCTGCTGCCGCGAAAGCCGGGATCGACATAGACTTCTTTTTCGTGGTTCCAGATCAGCGAGTGGTTCTTGATGTCATCGACCGGGCACCATTTCGCGCCGAAATTGGTCCGCCATGTGCCGCCGCCCTTGGTCGGCGTGTCGCCCTCGGCGAACCAGCTGAAACGGTCGAATTCGTCGTCGAAGGTTTTGATGAGGCCGCTGCGGGCGACGGGCGCGCCATCGGCGGCATAGGCGCTTGTCGTCATCAGCAGGGCGGCGAGTAGCGCGAGGCGTGGGAATTTCGGCATAAAAACCTCCGTTCGTGGGGTGTCCATCCATCGCACGCGTGGGCGAAAAGGCAAGTGTTATGGCCGTGTTCCGCCCCGTTTCGCATCGGTTTTTTACGGGCGTGTTCGCCTATCCACATCCAGCGCTTGACCGCGTCGCGCGGCGCGGCTATAGCACCCCATCGCCAGTGTCGGGGCGTAGCGCAGCCTGGTAGCGCGCCTGCTTCGGGAGCAGGAGGCCGGAGGTTCGAATCCTCTCGCCCCGACCATGTAAAAAGCCACCCTCGTTGAAGGTGGCTTTTTACATGGTCGCTGGTGAGCGGGCCTGATGCAGGACATCGGTTCGACAAAACGCCAGTAGGCGTTTTGTATTCGCGCTCTTGAGACGCGAACCCGAAGGGCGAATGTCAGGAGACATTCGTCAATCCTCTCGCCCGTCGCCGCCACATTTTAATGACCCAAAGATTAAAAGCGGGACCCCGTTGTAAAAACGGGATGACGGCCTGTGGGGAGGCACCTACCCCACCTCAATCAGCGCTGCCGAATGCGGCAGGAACAATCGCACCGTAGTGCCTTTGTTCAGCTCGCTCTCGAACGATAATTCGCCCGCATGGTATTCGATGAAGCGCCGCGCGAGATGGATGCCAAGCCCCGTGCCCTCGATATGCGAAGTGCGGATATCGCGGTGGAATTTTTCGCCCGCCCGCGCGATGGCCTCGGCTGACATGCCCGCGCCCTGGTCGCTCACGAGGATTTCAATACCAGCGGGGAGCGGCCGCAAGCGCAACGTCACGGGCTTTTCGGCGGGGGAGTATTTCATCGCGTTGCTGATGACGTTATGCAGCGCGTATTCGACCAGCCGCTGGTCGCCGTAATAATGCATCGGTTTGGTGCCCACATCGCAGGTAATGCGCGATTCGTCGAAACATTCGGCGACGAGGCGCACGGCTTCCACTACGTCGAACATGGCGGGGGTGAAGACTTCCTTGCCCTCCTCCACCATGCTCAGGCGCAGCACGTTATCGAGCAGGCCGACGAGGCGGTCGAGCGCGGCGTTGATTTTTTTGAACTGCGTGGCGCCCGCACCCGCCGCCAGTTCCGGCGCTTTGGCGGTGAGCAGTTGCGTCGCGCCGGAGATGATCGCGATCGGCGTGCGGAATTCATGGCTGACGAGGTGGATGAATTCTTTCTGCGCCGCGCTCAGCTCGCGCTCACGCTTCAGCGCTTCGTTCAGCTTGAAATTCTCGAGCGCGGCACGGTGGCGCTCGATGGCGTAGCGGATGGAACGGTAGAGGCTGATATTGCTGTATTCGCCCTTGATGAGGAAATCCTGCGCGCCCGCTTTCAGGCATTTGAGCGCCTTGTCCATATCTGCTTCGACGGTAATCATGACGATGCTGAGGTCCGGCCGCACGCCGAGGATCATGGTGGTGAGGTCGACACCGTGGATGTCGGGCAGGTTCATGTCGAGCAGCACGGCATCGAACGGGATGGGGGTGCTGGCGATAGCGTTCATCGCCTCCTCGCCGCTATCGGCCTCGGTGATTTGCGTGTCGCGCGGGGCGACTTCGCGCAGGCGGCTCGCGATCATTTTGCGGTCGAATTCCTGGTCATCGACGACGAGCAGATGCAGCGGGCGGTCCTGTTTTGGGAAGGGCAAACTTTGGGGCATGATACCACCTGTGATTGAATAATGCTGCGAGGCATTCAATCAATTGGAAGGGCTTCTGGCAACCGCTAAATGGCCGCGATATGCCGCGAATCAGGAAAATCGGCGCGCTTGTGGGATTTTCGCCGCGGACCGCGCCAGTGCGTTACGCAAGCGCGTGCTCCTGCGATACGAGGCGGTCCTGATGCTGGCTGTCGTTCGCTGCCACGGTGTTGATGGGTTTTTCCTGTGGTTTCGGCTGTTCGGGAGTCGATACGACTTGTCCGGTTTCCACCTCCACCATTTCGCCTTTCTGGTTCGACACATAATGCTTCGTCCATGGGTTCTGGCTCAGCATGGCGATGAGCTGGCGAATGCCCTGCTCGATTTTCTCGGCTTTCACGTCCATCACTTCGGGCGAAGCCATGTAGCCCGATAATTGCGAAATCACCGCAGCGCGCTTTTCTTCGGGCTGACGCAGCACCAGTTCCGAGGCAGCCGAAATAATACTGTCATCGACGCTACTATCGGGCTTCACGCCGATACCGTGGCCTTTGGAGGAAAGGGCGATCAAGCCTTCTGCCATGAAGTTCGTGATGATGAAAAGCACGCGCCCGATCAGGTATTTTTTCGGTTCCGTTCCATTTCTCCATTTTCCCGCCGTAGCGACTGCATGGAAACAGGTAGCAATCATATAACCGATGCCGGTGGCGCGCAGCGGCTTTTCGCAGATCCAATCCCTGATAGCGGCCAAGCCGTGCGGTTTGGGGTCGCCCTCCACCCGCTTATGTTCTTTGACGGCAAGACCGATAATGGCGGATGTCGCAGTAACAGCGCCAAGGCCGACATCGATCCTGTCCCAAATTTGCCCGTTCTTATCTTTGGCAAATTCCTTAGCAGCCTTGGCCTCGAATTCCTCGATGGTTTTTGCACCCCATTCCGTAGCCTTCTCCGCAGAATAGGCCACTTTTTCGAGTGGCCGTGTCGCACGGAAGAATGCCCCCGCAGACAGGCATGCGCCAACGCCGACGAAGATCGCATTCAGCGATTCGGAAGGGTAGCGCTCGACGAAATGGGTGATTTTATGCCAGAGGTCGCGCTTGGGCTCTTGGTTGGCGTAAGCAAGGCTACTTTCCGTCGGGATGTTGTACCCTTCTTTATGCGCAAACCGCTCGATTTTAGAAGTGGCCGTAGTGATGGTATTGATCGATTGGTCTTTGGAGCCGAAGAAGGTCAGGCACAAGCTGCCCAAGCCATAACCGACACCGGCAATGACATCCACGATACCAAAAAATTTACCCTCCGACAATCCGAACAGGCTGCCCTTTGGTTTCGCGCTTTCTTCTTTCCATGTTTTCCTGAGCAGGCCGAGCGTATAATAGAGGATCGCCGCATCGCCTACGTTATAGGTAAATCCCGCCATTTTCAGCGTGGCGTTCGCGAGTTTTTCCTTCTCCGTGCGTTTGTCGCCGGGTTCGGTGATGATTTCCGGTGTGCCGGTCAGCACGTGCAGGCCGTTGAGGTAGCCCATCAGCTCCTCGGCTTTTTTGAAGCCGCGCACTTCGAGCACGGGCCGCTCGCCCTGCAATGTCGGCACGCATTTGAGGTTCTGCTCGCGCAGTGCCTGTTTCACGAGGCGCAGTTTTTCACTATCGGCCCCGTTATCGGCATAGAGATAGGCGCGCAAGCCCCCCTTCTCGTTGGTTAGGACCTGCACCGAGTCGACGAGGGATTCCGTAGGGTACCGATAAGTCGCCAAGTAAAATACCGCCTTTGGTTGCCGGAATTTGTGCATTCCGGGGATTTCCTAGCTTCACTGTAGCAAACCAATGTGACAGTTTGATGTCAGAAACGCATTTTTTTCACGGCGGCTGAAAGGGTTGTCCACCGCACTACCGCACTGCAATATCGTTTATGCTTGGCATTCGCGCCCCAATGGGTAATGTCCGCGACCGTTGCAAATATTTGGGGAATTCCAATGGCGTTGTTGAGCGGCAAGAACAAAGTCATCCTTTCGGGGATGCTCGGGAACGGCCTGGAATGGTACGATTACGCGCTTTACGGCCATATGTCGGTGATTTTCAGCAAGCTGTTCTTCCCCGCGGGCGATAGCAGCCAGAACCTCATCATCACCTTGCTGATCTTCGCATTTGGCTTCTTGCCGCGCCCCCTCGGCTCGATTTTCTTCGGCTGGCTGGGCGATAAATTCGGCCGCAAAAGCGCCCTCACCGCCTCGATGATTATGATGGCGATTCCCACCGGCTGCATCGGCCTGTTGCCGACTTACGCCAGCATCGGCATCATGGCGCCTGTGTTGCTCACCTTCATCCGCGCAGTGCAGGGCTTTTCGCTCGGCGGCGCTTACTCGGGCTCGATCTCCTATGTGGTGGAACACGCACCGCCCGAAAAACGTGCGACGATCGGCAGCGTCATCAAGCTCAGCCTCGTGATCGGCTTTTTGCTCGGTTCCATGGTTTCGACCATCATCGCGAGTATCGTCGGCGATGACGCATTCGTGCAGTGGGGCTGGCGGATTCCGTTCTTCCTCGGCGTGCTGATCGGCGTGGTCGGCTTCTATATCCGCAACCATGGCGAGGAAAGCCCGGTCTACGAACAGGCGAAACAGGAAGGCGCTTTGTCGCAAAACCCGCTGCGCGACACGTTCGTAAAATACCCGAGCAAAATGCTGCGCGCATTCATGTTCTATATGTTCGTGACCGTTCCATTCTACATCATCGCGATCTACACGATTGCTTACAGCAAGAACCATCTGGGCTTAAGCCAGAGCGATGCGCTGCTCATCAATTCGCTGTCGATGGCCAGCATGTTCATCACCATTTTCCCGGCGGCGCGGCTGGCGGATAAAATCGGCCGTAAACGGGTGCTGCTCGGCGCTATTATTGCCATGCTCCTCGTGGTGTATCCCGCCTTCAACCTGATGCAATCGGGGCTGGTGACGCATATGGACATCGTCCAGTTAGAGGACGGTTCTTCGGCGCAGAAAATTGTCTTCGACCATGCCGCGAACTTCATGAATGTCCTCATCGCCCAGGTCATCATGGCGATGATCCTCGGCTGGTACCTCGGGCCCATTCCGGCGACGCTCGTCGAGATTTTCCCGACCAGCGTGCGCTATACCGGTATGTCGCTCTCGTATAACCTGTGCGCCATTATCGGCGGGTTTACCCCCTCCATCGCCGAATACCTCATCCGCTCGACGGACAGCAACACCTCGCCCGTTTGGCTGATGGTGGGGTCCGGTGTGCTGTCTTTCATTTTCGTCTTCACCTACAAGGACAAATGGCGCGAGCCGTTGCCCGCTTAATGCACCCCCCAGCATAAGGAATGACACCATGACCACCACCGCCATGATGCAGCCCGACTCCTCGATTCGCTCCCGTCATTTCCTGTATGGCTGGCTGGTGTGCCTGCTGTTCTATTTCCTCGAATATGCCGTGCGTTCGGCCCCGGCGGTCATGATCCCCGAATTATCCGCGTTCTTTGCCACCTCCACGGTCGGGGTCGGCTCGATCATCGGCAGTTATTATTACTCCTATGCCGCAGCGGGGCTGCTGGCGGGCGTGTCGCTCGATAAATTCGGCGCGAAATATGTCGTGCCCGCGGGCATCATCATCCTCGGCATTGGCTGCCTGCTTTTCGCCGTGCCGGTGCCGCTTGCAGGCTATGTCGGCCGAGTGCTGCAGGGCCTCGGCTCGGCCTTTGCGTTTACGGGCTCCGTCTATCTCGCCGTGCGCGGCCTATCGGCAGCGCGGCTCGCCACCGCGGTCGGCATCACCCAATGCTTGGGCATGCTCGGCGCTTATAGCGGGCAAGCCGTCGTCGGCCCGATGATCCATACCAACGTTGCCGTCGATCATTTCTGGATGGGCATCGGCATCGCCATCCTGCTGAATGGTGTGTGGCTCTGCATCATTACGCCGCGCGAACATCTCGCCAGCGCAGGCAAAAGCATCTTCGCCGCGCTCGAGCCGTACAAGGTCGTGTTCACCAATCCCCAATCCTATGTGTGCGGGCTGATTGCGGGGCTGCTGTTCGTGCCGACCACTATTTTCGACATGATCTGGTGCGTGCGCTTTTTCCAGCAGGATCGTGGGCTCACCTATCAGGCAGCGGTCACGGCGGCTTCGATGGTGCCGCTCGGCTGGGCCGTCGGCTGCCCGCTCCTCGGCTCGATTGCCGATGCCATGCAGCGGCGTAAACCGGCACTGGTGATCGGCATCGCCGCGATGCTGCTGTGCTTTTTGCAAATGAATTACGCCACGGATCTGCTGCCGATCTGGCTGACCATGTTCCTTCTCGGCGTCGCCTCCGGCGCGGCGATGATCCCCTACACGGTCATGAAGGAAACCAACCCGGACCGCGTAAAAGGCAGCGCGACGGGCGCGATGAACTTCCTGACCTTCAGCATTACCGCCATCCTCGGCCCCATCTTCGCCGATCGTTTTGGCGCACCGATCGAAGATGTCGCCGCGCGTGCCGAACATATGGCGCAGGTGAACCATTTCTGGGTGATCGAGCTCTGTGTGGCGCTGGCGGTGACGGTGCTGCTCAAAGAAACGGGCGCGGCGGCGAAAAAATAACGACAAAATGCCTTGCGCCGGGCCGCGCACAGCATTACACACGTCGCCTGAGTCGGAGTGTAGCGCAGCCCGGTAGCGCACTAGTCTGGGGGACTAGGGGTCGCAGGTTCGAATCCTGTCATTCCGACCATTTTTTCATTGCGCCGATTGCCGCACAGGATGTTGCTTCACATAAGGAAGCGATACATAAAAACAATCCGTCTTCATCAGCACTCGTTTTTGATGTATAGTGCCGACAAAATAAAACCTATCAGGGTATTTTTATGCTGTCGAAAAAAGGTACGAAGCCTGACCTTCAGGCCATCAACAAATCCCAAGCCACCATCCAGTTCAAGCCGGATGGGACCATCATCAAAGCGAACGACAATTTCCTGAAGGCGATGGGCTACACGCTCGCGGAAATTCAGGGCAAGCACCACCGCATGTTCGTTGCGCCGGATTACGCGAGCAGTGATGAATACCGCGCGTTCTGGGACCGGCTGGCCAAGGGCGAATACCAGGCCGCGCAGTTCCAGCGCTTCGGCAAAGGCGGTAAGGAAATCTGGATCGAGGCGAGCTATAACCCCGTGCTCGATAAACAGGGCAAGCCTTATAAAGTCCTCAAAATCGCGACGGACATTACGCATGAAAAATTGCGCAACGCGGATTATGTCGGGCAGATTTCGGCGATCGCGAAATCGCAGGCGGTGATCGAATTCAATATGGACGGCACGATCCTCACCGCGAACGATAATTTCCTGAACGCGATGGGTTATACGCTGGAGGAAATTCGCGGCCAGCACCATCGCATATTTGCCGATGCGGCGTTTGCCGCAAGCGCAGAATACCACGCGTTCTGGGAGAAATTGCGCCGCGGTGAATATTCCGCGAACGAGTACCAGCGCTTCGGCAAGGGCGGTCGTGAAGTGTGGATCCAAGCCAGCTACAACCCGATCATGGACATGAACGGCAACCCGTTCAAAGTGGTGAAATACGCGGTCGATATTACGAAGGAAAAACTACGCAACGCGGATTATTCGGGGCAGATCGCCGCCATCGGCAAATCGCAGGCGGTGATCGAATTCAACATGGATGGCACGATCATCACCGCGAATGATAATTTCCTGAAGACGATGGGCTATGGGCTCGAGGAAATCCGTGGCCAGCATCACCGCATGTTCGCGGGCGCGGCACTGGCGGCTAGCCCAGAATATGAGGCGTTCTGGGAAAAACTGCGCCGTGGCGAATATGCGGCGGATGAATACCAGCGCTTCGGCAAGGGCGGCCGCGAAGTGTGGATCCAAGCCAGCTACAACCCCATCCTCGACATGAGCGGCAAGCCATTCAAAGTGGTGAAATACGCCACCGACATCACCGGCCAAGTGGCAGCGCGCAAGAATTCGCAAGGGCTGACGGAGAACCTGCATGGCTCGATTCAAGCCGTTGCCGCAGCGGCGGAGGAGATGACCGCTTCGATCAGCGAAATCAGCCGCAATATGTCGCACTCCAAAAACGAGGTGCATAATATCGCGAGCAAAATCCAGCAATCGACGGAGATTACGGGCGCGCTGCAATCCACCTCGAAATCGATGGAAAGCGTGGTCGATATGATCCGCAATATCGCAAGCCAAGTGAATCTGCTGGCGCTGAACGCCACGATCGAGGCGGCGCGCGCGGGCGATGCTGGGCGCGGCTTTGCGGTGGTGGCGAGCGAAGTGAAAACGCTTGCGAATGAGGTCAACAAAGCGACCGACGATATCGCCAGCAAAATTAAAGACCTGCAAACCATGGCAGCGAAAGCGTCCGACAGCTCGCATGAGGTGAATGCCGCGACGGAATCCGTCAGCCATGCGGTGAGCGCCGTTGCTTCAGCGATCGAGGAGCAAAACGCGGTGACGCAGGAAATTTCCACCAACATGCAGCGCGCGGCCGGGAGCGTGGATGAATTGAGCCAGTGCATCCGCCGCATTGCAGCGGCGTGAGCACCGTTGTTACTGCGCTATATAAGTTGAGGTTCAGCTAACTACGCGGCTGTCGGCAGCACCGAGCTCAGCAAAGCGCGCGCCGTGACCAGTTCGATACGCATGGCTTCAAGCACTTCGCGCGGGTAAGCGCTGGCGGCAGCCACTACTTCCACCGGTGCTTCCGCCATCGGCTCCGCCAACGCTTCGGCGAGTTCGGCAAGCAAATCGTCCTGCTCCTCGACCGCGAAATTGTCATTGCTGTTGGCGGGCGGCAAGGTTGCGAGCCACTCGGTCGGATTCACGATACGCTCAGCGCGCACATGGATAAATTCATCCACCGCTTTTTTTGCGCCCTTGATCGTGTAGCCCTGATTGTAGAGCAGGTGTTTGATCTGCTGCAGCACATCGAGGTCCTGCGGGCGGTAGAAACGGCGGCCGCCATTGCGTTTCAGCGGCTTGATCTGCGGGAATTTGGTTTCCCAGAAACGCAGCACATGCTGCGGCACATCGAGCATTTCAGCGGCTTCGCTGATGGTGCGCAGGGCGTTGGGGGATTTTTCTTTTTTATCGCTTTCGTCGTGCGAAAACAGCGAGAATTCGGTGCTTGCCATGGTGATACCCCGTGTTCGGTGGTGATTTTTATTTGCTTGTTGCAATCACCATTTAGGGGAGTCGCGCCTAAAACGCGAACAAAAATCTATGCCTTATTCACAGCCTGTTTAAGAATGTTGCTGGCGCTGAAGGAAAGCACCGTGCGCGGCGTGATCGGCACTTCGACACCGGTTTTCGGATTGCGGCCGATGCGTTCTTTTTTGCGGCGGAGTTTGAACGTGCCGAAGGAAGAAAGTTTCACCGAATGCCCTTCGCCGAGTGCGGCGGCGACTTCTTCCAGCACGGCATCGACAAGTTGAGTAGATTCCGACAGCGACAGGCCAATCTCGCGATAGACAGCGTTGGAAAGGTCGGCGCGGGTCAGGGTTTTCTGGCTCATAAACTCTCCTTGCAAAAGGGCTTAATTACCAAGAGATTACAGCACATCCCCAGGTGAGTCCAGCGCCAAGTGCAGGCATGGCGATAATTTCCTGCTTTTTCAAGCGTCCGTCACGGTTTGCCTCATCAAGCGCGAGGGGAATCGAGGCGGCGGAGGTGTTGGCGTGCATCGGCACGGTGATGACGCATTTTTCCTCGGAAACCCGCAGCGTGCGGGCGATCATGCGGATCATGCGCGCATTGGCCTGGTGGGGAATGACCCAATCCACATCCTTCACCGTAAGCCCCGCTTTTTCGAGGGTGGAAACGGTGATGCCCGACATTTTTTCGACCCCATGGCGGAAGACTTCCTGCCCTTCCATATGCAGCACACCCGCGGTTTTCGTGGTGGCAACGCCACCATCGGTGCCGAGCAACGGGCCGAATTCGCCTGCCGCTTCGAGCGAAATCGCTTTGATGCCGCGCGATGTATCGTCGCTCGCTTCGAGGATAACGGCCCCTGCCCCGTCGCCGAACAGGATGCAGGTGGAGCGGTCCGTCCAGTCGATGATGCGGCTCATAGTTTCCGCGCCGATGACGAGGATG
>OUNJ010968419.1_pt1 | contig 13913 bp, 15 predicted proteins | sample 1755361 | NCBI WGS metagenome assembly OUNJ01 (sample SAMEA3914825, study PRJEB12502) | metagenome | biome: forest; material: soil | place: USA | collected 2012-03-12 | depth 0.1 m
TTCAGCAGGGCCTGCTGCACGCCTTCACCCGAAACGTCGCGAGTGATCGACGGATTGTCGGACTTGCGCGAAATCTTGTCGACTTCGTCGATATAGACGATGCCGCGTTGAGCACGTTCGACATTGTAGTCGGCGGCCTGAAGCAGCTTCAGGATGATATTTTCGACGTCTTCACCGACATAACCGGCTTCGGTCAGGGTCGTGGCGTCGGCCATGGTGAAAGGCACGTCGATGATGCGCGCCAGGGTCTGCGCCAGCAGGGTCTTACCCGAGCCGGTCGGGCCGATCAGCATGATATTCGACTTGGCCAGTTCGACGTCATTGCCTTTTTGCGCATGATTCAGGCGCTTGTAGTGGTTGTGAACCGCAACCGACAACACCTTCTTGGCCTGAGACTGGCCGATGACGTAGTCGTCGAGGACTTCACGAATTTCCTTGGGCGTCGGAACCCCGTCCTTCGATTTGACGAAGGCGATCTTGTGTTCCTCGCGGATGATGTCCATGCACAGTTCGACACATTCATCACAGATGAAAACGGTCGGCCCGGCGATGAGTTTGCGAACCTCATGTTGGCTCTTTCCACAGAAAGAACAATAGAGGGTGCTTTTGCTGTCGCCCGTCGCGGCTTTGGTCATTTCTGTCTTTCACCTTCAAGTCGCGGATTCGTCTGCAAATTTCGCGCCGACGTACCCACCCAACAATTCGACACCTTACCCGGATAAGCCTTAACAAAGGCTAATTCCAGCGCCGATACAATTTGCAATGCGCCCACCAACCGGCATTTATGCACAGTTTGGAGGATGCCTCAACCGGGGGCACCGATCAATAAGATGCCCGATTGCGTTTTATATGGGATAAAAGATGCGGATTGGAAGTCACAGTTACGCGCGACAGGATAAGGTTACCCTATGCCGCTGAAAATCAAAGGTGAGATCAGCCACGCCGAGGCGCCGAAAAAGCCCAAAACCCGTAAGACGAAATCGGCCGCAGCCAAGCCCCGGAGCGATTCGCCGGCATCCGACGGTCGCAAAATCATCGCCTTCGATTTCGACGGCACCTTGACCTATACCGACAGCTTCGTCGCCTTTCTGACCTATGCATCGGGACGGCTGAAAATGGGGACCGCCTTTCTGAAAGATCCCGGACTGTTGACGGATTACCTTAAGACGAAAGATCGAGGCGCATTAAAATCTCGATTATTATACAAATTACTAGGAGCGATTTCTCAAAATGAACTTGAGATTTTAATCCGCTCCTATGTCGCCACCACAGGCATGAACCTGTTCCGCCCGGATGCGCTCGAAGCCTGGGGGGCGCACGACCTGCCCGACCGCCAACGCGTCATCGTGACCGCCTCCCCGCAGTTGCTGGTAGCGCCTTTTGGCGCCCTGATCGGCGCCGACCGCGTCATCGGCACGCGGCTTGGCTTTTCCGCCGACGGGCGGCTGTTGCCGCGACTGGACGGGCCCAACTGCCGGGGCCAGGAAAAGGTGCGGCGGCTGCGCGAGGCCTTCGGACCGGACGTGACGCTGGACGCCGCCTACGGCGATACCGACGGGGACCGCGACATGCTGGCCTTCGCCCGCCAGCCGCATTATCGGGTCTTCACCAGGCGGACGGTCTGAGACGCGATCGCGGTTGCACGCCCGGCGACGGTTGCGTAAGGATTTCGCGTATAAGGTCAGGGCAAGGACGGGGACATCTTGTACAGGATCATCGGGACTCACGCCGAGCGCCTGCCGGATCTGGCGGGGCTGGTCACGACGGCGGACACGCCGGTGACACGGCACCGCGACGTCCGTGTCATGCCCCAGACGCCGTCCGTTCGCGGCCCGAACATGTTGTACTTTTCCGCCGGCGGCGTCTTCGGGTCCGACGGCACCAGGGTCGCCGAAAGCAATTTCATCCGTTCGCACGGCAGCTATTTCGATCCCGGCGAACAGGTCTTTTCCCGCCCGCCCGCCTATCTTCCGGCGGCCCTGTACGGCGGCGTGCTGTTCAACCATTACGGCCACTTCCTTCTCGAATCGACGGCGCGCCTGTGGGCGCCGGCGCGCGGCATCGGCGACGGCCTGCCGGTGGTCTTCCTGGCCGCACCAAACTTCCAGCTTGAGGCCTATCATGAGTTCCTGCTGCGCCGGCTGGGCCTGCTCGACCGGCTGCACATCTGCACCGAGCCCCTGCGCGTGGGGGAGCTGATCGTCCCTGCGCCGGCCTTCCGCTACCGCGAGATGGCTGACGCCGACGCCGCCTTCATCGAACCGTTCCAGCGTATTGCCGCCCAGGTGGCGCAGCGCCCCCGGCCCAGGACCTATATTTCCCGGCGCAAGCTCGATTCGGCGATGTCGATCCCGGAAAACGAGGTCGAGGCGATGTTTCGCGCCGACGGCTGGGACATCGCCTGCCCGGAAGACCTGGAGATGGCCGAGCAGGTCGAGCTTTTCCGCAACGCCAGCCAGTTGGCCGGACTGTCGGGCTCCGGCATGCACAACCAGCTCTATTCGCCGCCGGGCACCCGCGTCGTCCACATCAACCGCTTCTGGACCTTCCTGCGCTCGTTCTTCGTCATCGACGAACTGACGGGCGCCGACAGCACCCACATCCTCGGCTACCAGAGGATGGAGCCCCTGCCGACCGACGCTTCCGGCCCCTTCTTTCTCAACATCGGGCGCATCCACGCCGACCTCAGGGCCGCCGGCGTGCTGACGACCACCAGCTACCAGATCCCCCTGCCCGAGGCGCTCGACGGCTACGCCTCGGCCTACCGCTCGGCCGCCTGGCTGCGGCGGGTCCAGATGGCGCGCTGGCAGGGCAACGAGACCGCCCGGCAGGACGCCATCGACCAGGGCATGGCGGAAGGCGTCAATCCCGCCGCCTTCCTGACTGAACAGGCCCTGCTGCTGCACGACCGCGGGGATTTCCAAGCCGCGCTGGACGCCATGCGCCGGGCGATCGGCCTGGTGCCTGAAGACGCCAGAATCCTGTGCAATTTCCTGAACATAGCGGCGGCGGCTGAGTCGGCGGATGATATAGCTGCCGGGCTGGACCTGGTCCTGCCGCTTCAGGTGAACGGGCCGGACATACTGATGGTCTGCGATCGTTTCCTGGCGGCGGAACGGTACAAGGATTGCCTGTCGTTCCTGGAGCACAATGCGCACGCCATGTCCGACGCCCTTGTCCAGCGTCGTGACGCCTGCCTCGCCGCGCTTGGACGTACCACGGCTTGAGCATGCAAAAAGCGCGGCTCCCGCAAGAGCCACGCTTCATGCTTTACATCGGAATAAAGCCTTAAGCCGCTGTATCTTCGGCACGTTTTTCATAGACGTGGTCGATCAGGCCGAACGCCTTGGCCTCGTCCGCCGTCATGTAACGGTCGCGGTCCAGCGTGCGCTCGATCGTTTCGTAGGTCTGGCCGGTGTGCTTGACGTAGATTTCGTTGAGCAGCTTCTTGGTCTTGCGCATATCCTCGACCTGGATTTCCATGTCCGAGGCCATGCCGCGCGCGCCGCCCGACGGCTGGTGCACCATGATCTTCGAGTTCGGCAGCGAGATGCGCTGGCCCTTCTCGCCGGCCTGCAGGATCAGCGAGCCGGCCGAGGCCGCCATGCCCATGCACACCGTCGACACCGGCGACTTGATGTATTGCATGGTGTCGTAGATCGCCAGCGCCGAGGTCACCTGACCGCCGGGACTGTTGATGTACATGGCGATTTCCTTCTTCGGGTTTTCCGATTCGAGGAACAGGAGCTGGGCGCAGATCACTGTGGCCATGCCGTCCTCGAACGGACCGGTCAGGAAGATGATGCGCTCCTTCAGCAGGCGCGAAAAGATGTCGTAGGCGCGCTCGCCGCGGCTGGATTGCTCCACCACCATGGGCACCAGGTTCATGGTCAGATTGTCAACGGGGTCGCGCATTCACGATTCCTCTGTTTGAAGGCTATAGGGCGTCCATGCCGCATATAAGGCCGCAAGCGTTAACCTTAGATGATCAAGCCGCCCTTTCCTGCGCAACTTGGCAATTTGCGCACAGGTTTTCAAGGGGAAGGATCGCGAAGAGGTTTCGCAATATATAACCTTTACATTATATAAGTCATGAGGTATATAATTTTTGAGTTATATAAATCACCGGTTATGCACATGACGCCCGCCGATCTCGATGCCGCCTTTCTTGCCCTGGCCGATCCGACCCGGCGCGCCATCCTGGCGCGGCTGGCCTCGGGCGATGCGACGGTGATGGAACTGGCCGCGCCTTTCGCCATGAGCCAGCCGGCCATCTCCAAGCACCTGAAGGTGCTCGAGGGCGCCGGCCTGGTGTCGCGCAGCCGCGACGGCCAGAAACGCCCGGTCCACGCCGAGACGGCGCCGCTGAAGGCCGCGACCTCGTGGCTGGAGGACTATTGCCGTGCGCTGGAGGCCAGCTACCGGCGTCTCGACGACCTGCTCGGCGAATTGCAGAGCGGCCCGAAATCCGACGATCCCATCAACTGAAGGAGCCCTGCCATGATCGACACGCCCGAGATCGTCGAGGCGCCGGCGCAGATGACCGCCGCCATCCACCTGACCGTGCCGGCCACCGAGATCATGCACCACATGGGCCCGGGCATCCAGGAGGTCCATCGCGTCCTGGCCGAGCAGGGCATCGAACCGGCCGGCCCCTGGTTCACCCATCACTTCAGAAGACCGTCGGAAACCTTTGATTTTGAAATCTGCGTCTCGGTGACGCAAGCCGTCACGGCCCAGGGCCGTGTCCGGCCTGGCCATATGCCGGCCCATCGCGTGGTGCGGACGGTCTATCATGGCGGCTATCATGGCCTGGGCGGCGGCTGGGGGGAATTGATGACCTGGATCGCCGACCAGAACCTCAAGGTGCGCGACGATTTGTGGGAGGTCTATGTCACCGGCCCGGACAACACGGCCCAGGCCGCCGATTACGAAACCCAGCTCAACAAACCCCTCGCCTGAGGCCCCCATGCATCCCATCGTCAAGACCGTCGGGGGGCTGAGCGCCTCACTGCCCTCCGGACGCGTCCTGCGCCTGACGCGCCGCTTCGACGCGCCGCGGCAGCTGGTGTGGGACGCGCACACCCAGCCGCACCTGATCCGGCGCTGGCTGCTGGGCCCGCCGGGCTGGACCATGCCAGTGTGCGAGGTCGACCTGCGCGTCGGCGGCGCCTACCGCTACGCATGGCGCAGCGACGACGGCCGCACGATGGCGATGTCGGGCACCTATCGCATCGTCGAAGCGCCGCACGTGATCGCCGACACGCAGCGCTTCGACGACGACTGGACGCAGGGGCCGGCGGATACGCACCTGACGCTGTCGGAACAGGACGGGCGCACCCTGCTGGTGCTGGAGATCACCTATGCCTCGCAGGCGGTGCGCGATTTCGCCCTGTCCCTGCCGATGATGGATGGCATGGAAGCTGGGTACGCCCGACTGGACACCGCCGCCCGGGCATAAAAAAAGAGGCCCGAAAGGGCCTCTTTTTCAATCTCTTGCCGAAAACTCTTAAGCTTCCTCGTCATCCTTCAGCAACTCTTCCTTGCTGATCGGCGTATCGGTGACCTTGGCGGCGGCGAAGATCATGTCGCAGACCTTTTCCTCGTAGATCGGCGCGCGGACCTGGGCGGCGGCGGCGGCGTTCTGGCGATAGAAGTCGACGACCTGGCGCTCCTGGCCCGGATACTGGCGGGCCTCCTGCATGATCGCCTGGTTGACCTCCTGGTCGGTGACCTGGACGTTGTTGCGCGTGCCGATTTCGGCCAGCACCAGGCCGAGGCGGACGCGGCGCTCGGCGATCTTCATGTATTCGTCCTTGAGGTCCTTTTCGGACTTCTTCGCATCCTCGTCGGACAGCTGGCCGGCGGCTTTGTCCTGCTCGACCTGCTGCCAGATGCCGGCAAATTCGGCGTCGACCATGCGCTTGGGCAGTTCGAAGTCGTGCTTCTCATCCAGAACATCAAGAAGCTGGCGCTTCATCTTGAATCGGGCGGCCTGGCGGTACTGCTGTTCAAGCTGCGTCTTCAGGATGGCCTTCAGCGCATCGAGGCTTTCCAGGCCCAGGCTCTTGGCCATGTCGTCGTCCGGCTCGCCGTCCTTGGGCGACAGCACGTCCTTGACCGTGGTTTCGAAGGTCGCGGCCTTGCCGGCCAGGTTGGCGGCGCCGTAATCGGCCGGGAAATTGACGTTGAGAAGCTTGGTCTCGCCCTTCTTGACGCCGACCAGCTGCTCCTCGAAGCCCGGGATGAACTGGCCCGAACCCAGGACCAGTTCGGCGTCCTCGGCCGAACCGCCCTCGAAGGCCTCGTCGCCGATCTTGCCGACGAAGTCGATGACCAGCTTGTCGCCGTCCTCGGCCTTGACCGCCGCCTTGCCCTTGGCCTTCTTCGGCTCATAGGACTTGGCGCCGGCGGCGACGTTCTTCAGCGCCTCGGCGATATCGGCGTCGCTCGGCTCATAGACCGGGCGGTTCAGTTCGACGCTGGCCGGATCGACCGGCGTGAAGATCGGCATCATCTCGACAGCGATCTGGTAGGCCAGGTCGGCATTGCCCTTGATCACGGCCTCGATGTCGCCGACGGGGGTCAGCTCGGGCTGCGACGCCGGGCGGATCGACGCCTGGTCCAGCGCGGCCTGTGTCGTTTCGTTGAGCGTCTCCTGGACGATCTCGCCCATCAGCTCCTTGCCGTACATCTTGCGGACGTGGCCCTGCGGCACCTTGCCGGGGCGGAAGCCCTTGATGTTCATCTTGGGCGTGATCTCGGCGATCTTGGCGTCCAGCTTCTGGTTCAGCTGGTCACGGGTCACGGTGACTTCGAGAACGCGGCTCAGGCCTTCATTAACTTTTTCAACGACTTGCATCGACTTCTTTACCTTGTGCCCGAGGCCTTTCCGATCACGGAACGGACGCCATGGAGCGGCTGAAACGGCAGACAACGCCCCTGTTGCAACAGGCGCGCCAAAAGATGTGCCCTTATGGCATGATTGGCCATGAGGTCAACGTCTATCAGGGTTAAAAAGACGATTGGCGTTGAAATGTGCAGCCGGCGTGTGGATCGCGCGGCCGTGCACCCGTTATCCGGCATGGCGGATGGTTGCCTGGGAAGACGGTTTAGCCGCAGATGAACGCAGATCGACGCAGATATTTCAGAGCGTTATCGCAGGTCATCCCGGCTGTTGACGTGAAGGATCGCTTCGCGATCATCATGCCGGTTGCGCCGCCCCAGGCCGATGGCAAGGCTCTGAAAAATCTGCGTTCATCTGTTTTCATTTGCGGATTCCTGTCTTCCTTTCCGGCTTACGGCGGGAGGAAGGCTTCGAAGCCGGGGTAACTGCGCCTAAATTCCTCCCTGGACATGGAGTCGCGCAGGCGCAGCAGTCTGCGCTGCTCTTCCAGCAAGGGCACCGGCTTGCCGGCGGCCTCGTTGGCGGCGGCCGTGGCCTTGGTGATCTCGGACGGCGTGGCTTGCCAATAGTCGGGATGTTCGCGATCATAGGGCGAGCCGTCGGGCCAGTAGCCGTTGCAGGAGGCGGTGTTGCGGATGAGTTTCAGGAGGCGTTCGAGGAGCGTCGCCTTCCAGGTTTCGAGATCGTCCGGATATATGCGTTCGGCGTCGTCCCCGGCATCGTCGGCCGGCCGGGCCGGCTTCGGCGGCGTGTAGAGCTGGACCAGCATGCGGTCGGCGGACAGGGCGTAGCGAACGGCGCGTTCGCCTTCGAGGAAGCTGGCGGGCTTGGGGATCCGGCGCACGGCCGCCATGACCTGGTCGGCGTGGTCGCGCAGGGCGAGGCGATGCGGGTCGCGCACCGGCGAGGCCTTGGGGCCTGCGGCGGGTTGACCCGGTGATGGCTTTTCGGCGGTTTCGCCAGGCTCGGGCGGTGGAACGGCCTGCAGGAAGCGGTCGGACAGGGTGATGGCGCGGACCACGCTGTTGGCTGCCCGATAGGTCTCGGGCATGCCGAGGCCGCGGACGTGGGCGGCGATGTCCTCGACGAATTCGCGCACGTCGGCGCGGCGTGACGCCAGCGCGGCGAGATCGGGATTGGACGGGTCCGTGCCATAAGCCATCCGGAAAGGATACGGCAGATGCAATGGAGGGGGAGAAGATGAGGGATTCCGGGTTCATGCCGGCGCGTAATAGCGGGGCTTTTCACCGTAGAAGGCATTGCTGGCCGGGGCGATCATGCAATGCGTGCCGACCTGGTTTATGAGCGGGCCCGTGCCCGGGTGCGGTTTGTCGCCCGGGACACCTCGCGGCCTGACGGTCGCCACGTGGCCATGGCCTTCGGCATGCGCCGCGGCGATCACCAGGCCGCCCTTGTCGGCCATGGCCTGAGCCCTGCCGGGCGTGACCTCGTGCCAGTATGTCCTGTCCCTGGCGAGATTGCTGGCGATGGCGTTCGCAAGCAGGGGTTCGGGCCCCAGCAAATCCGCTCCGGCCGGGCCGTCGCAGTCGATCATCTGGCAGGCAATGTCCGTCGTCGCGGCATTGCAATGCGTCGTTCCGTCCGCCTCCTTCATGTATTTGGGATCGTTTCGCACCTTGTCCTGGATCTTGATCAGCCTGTCCCGGGCGCTTGAGCCACTGACCCGCTCATCGACCGGGCACAGATAGCCCACCTTGGCGGGTCCGTTTCCGTAGCTCTTCGTCTGCGTGAAATGAAACGCTCCGCAGCCGCCGCCCACGATCTGTCCGTCTATTTTCGCGCCGGCCTGATGCATTTTCAGCAGGACGGACGGAAATGCATGCATGTTCAGCAGGCCGTCCGGAAAGCCGGCCCCCATGACGACGGGCCGTGTCCGCCAGGTCTGGAAATCGGCGTTATAGGTATCCGGGTCGTCGTCGATGACATAGATGTTCAGGAATACGCTGCCGGAGACCTTGCCGGTGAAGTCCAGCCTGCCGGCGTTATACTGACCCGGTTGCCCGTCCGGATATATTTCGAGCGTGGCATGGTCGGCCCCCTGGCAATCGAAATCACCGTAATATTGGCCGGGCTTCAAGTCGTCGGCATAGACCGGAGCCGGCCAGAGCAGATTGACGATGGCGAGGCACAGGAAGAGCCGCAAGCCCAAGGCGCCCAGGCGTGTCAATGCCTTGAAAGGTTCGGAACCGATCATCAATGCCCCCGTTCCGACATTGCCCCGTCACAGGAGGGATGCTCTCATTGCCGGACGCGTCCGGCAACCGCAGGAACGGAATACCGTTCGGCTGTGGTATTTTTGCTGGCGCGCCGGGCTCGGAATCACGTGGCCATCATTCCCCGCGGGCGGCGGCCTCGATCGCGGCGACATCGATCCTGCGCATCGTCATCATGGCCTCGAAGGCGCGTTTCGCCACGTCGCCGCCCTTCGCCATGGCCTCGGTCAGGACGCGCGGGGTGATCTGCCAGTACAGGCCCCACTTGTCCCGGCACCAGCCGCAGGCGTTTTCCTGGCCGCCATTGCCAACGATGGCGTCCCAGTAGCGGTCCGTTTCCGCCTGGTCGTCGGTCGCGATCTGGAAGGAAAAGGCCTGGCTGTGGTGGAACACGTCGCCGCCGTTGAGGCCGAAACACGGAATGCCGCAGACCGTGAACTCGACCGTCAGGACGGCGCCGGCCTTGCCGCCCGGAAAGTCGGACGGCGCGCGGTGGACCGCGCCGACCGCGCTGCCGGGGAAGGTCCGGGCATAGAAGTGCGCGGCCTCTTCCGCGTCGTGGTCGTACCACAGGCAAAGGGTGTTCTTGTGCATGGCGGGCCTCCTTCGGCGAATGCCGGATAAGGGCAGACCGGCGCATAAATATCCAATGATTTTTGGTTGCGGCCGGCAGATAGCGGGGAAGATGGTGAGGACATGCCTCAAGCCCTTCCGGCTTCCTTACACCACGTGCGGGTTTTCGTGTTATATCCGGCGGGCATGGGAGGGACGAGATGATGACGTACATCGGCCGTTGGCTGCGTGTTGCCGGTATTGCAGGATGCATGGCGGCGGCCGCGTGTCCTGTGACCGCCGCAGCCGGGGGCCAGGACTGGAAGAGCAACGCCATTGCTGACTCGCCGGTGGAAGATGCGGCCATCCAAGGCGAATCCATCCTCATGGCGCGATATCCGGGACTGGCGAAGCGCGAGGGCCGGACGTTGATCATTTCCTATGCCGGCAAGGTTGTGGCGACGCTGGTTCCGGGGAAAGCCGACGATATCCATGGTCGTAGCGGGCTGGTTTGTGACCGCTATATCCTCGGCAAGGTCCTGATGCTGTATGACCCAGCAACCCAGACCCGGCAGCCGATGGCCGAGGTTGCGTGCTACGCCGGGGAATTCGACAGCGCCATTGACGTCCTGCCGGACGGACAGTTGTGGTCCACATCGGGCCTGTCGGCGTCGCCGGACGGCAAGATGATCGCGATCAATGCTTACGATCCGTGGCATGACGATCCCGATCAGGGGTTCACACTTCAGACCTGGCCGGAGCAGAAGGTGGTTGCGCGGTTCGAACCGGATTGCCGGGTGCTGAGCTGGCAGGACAATACGCATCTCAGCGCGCGCTGCGCCTACGATCCAAACCCTCAGTCCGCCGATGCACCGTTCTGTTTTGAAGCCCGGGTCTGGATTGAACCGGCCGGAGACTGGCTGATGCAGTCGGCGGACGACCTTCCCGAGGATGCGGCGGAACTCGATACGGCCATGGTGCCGGGGCCACCGCATATCGCAAACGCAAGACAGCCGGGTTCCGTCATGAGCTTCTCGGGCGAGCTTAGGCCGCGGTAGGGCGTCCCGTCACCACAGGCAGCAGGCAGATATCCCGCGGCAGGCAGGGCCGGACGCGGCCCCTCACCCGCTTGTATTTTGCAATTCATATTTTCGATTGCAAAAACGAAGCCCGGTGGCCGATATCTTAACCCTTGCGGGATAAGGTGGCGGCATGCATCTGCCGTCCTATCTCGACGCCCTGCTCGCGCCTTTCACCCGCCTGTTCGACATGTCGGAGCAGACCTGGTGGGGCAGCTATGTCGGCGCTGTCGTTCTGGCCGCCGTCTTCTACCTGTGGAGCCGGCGCAGGCGAAAGACCTCCATCCGGGGCCTGCTGCGCTATCTGGCGCCGCGCCGTCTGCTGCGCCATCCCGCCCTGTGGCTGGACGTCAAGATGTACGTCTTTTCGAGTATTTATCTCGCTTTCCAGGCGCTGATCGTACTCGGCGGCATGGAAGGCCTGAGCCAGCTGATCCTGTATGCCGCCGAGCCCCTGGTCGGGCCGGGCGCCGCGCCACATCCCCTGCCCGTCTGGGCGCTGGTGGCGGTGCCGCTGGTCATCTACCTGGCGCTGGAGCTGGGTTACTGGCTGTCGCACTACATGCTGCACCACGTCGACTTCCTGTGGGAATTCCACAAGGTCCACCATTCCGCCGAGGTTCTGACGCCGCTGGTCGAATGGCGCCAGCACCCGGTCGAGTATTTCCTGGTGCCGTTCGTCATGGGGTCGGTGTCGTCGGTGGTGCTGGCCGCGGTGACCTGGCTGTTCGGCCCCGACCTGCACTATGCCGGCATGTGGAGCCCCGGCCTGATCCTGATGGTCTTCGTGTGCACGACGCTGCATCTGCGCCACAGCCACGTGAAGATGTCGGCGCCGGGCGTGCTGGGCTATATCCTGCAGACGCCGGCGCATCACCAGATCCACCATTCAACCGATCCGCGCCACTTCGACAAGAACCTGGGATTTTGCCTGTCGGTGTGGGATTGGGTGTTCGGGACGCTGTACATTCCGCGCGGCGAGACGCTGGAGCTGGGGCTTTACGGCGACGACGGGGCCAAGGACGAGCTGTCGAGGTCGACCAGCCTTCGGACGCACCTGGCCTTGCCGTTCCGACGTATTTGGGGGCGCCTTAAGCCCGTCGCGAGGCCAGTGACGACGCCAGCGGAATAGCGGAACCGCGGTTTTGTGTTAGCATGCCGCCATGAAACTTCAGTCGCCACCAGCCTGGTTGCCGTTTCCGCGCAAAACGCTGCGATTTGAGAGTCCAATGCCGCCTGCCGATGTTGCAGCTGCCTTGCGCGCGGTAACGGATGCCAAGCCGTATTATACGCCACTTGATCCGGATTTCGGCGATTTTCGCGGCCGCGTTTCCAACGACGGTTTCAAGGTTCGATGGAAATCAGGGGGCCGTTACAAGCCACCACTGGTCCTTTATGGCGCCTTCCAGGCAACTCCAGACGGCTGCGCGATCGAGGTCGTGGCACGGCCAACCTTCGTGAGCGTTGTCCTTTTAAGCCTCTTCTACCTGGTCGTGGTGACCCGCGCTTCGGGGTTGCCGCACAGCCTTGCCGGTTTCATCTGGCGTCTGGTTGGACTGGTACCGGTTTATGGCATCGCGATCATGGCCAATCTGGTGACATTCGGCAGCCGCATCTACGACCTCAAGGCCAGGCTTTGCGAAATATGGCGGGCCAAGGTGGTGTGAGCCGGAGCGGTCGTCACGCCGCCACTTCGTCGGTGTCGAGCTTGCCTTCCCATTTGGCGACGACGGCCGAGGCGACGGAGTTGCCGACGACATTGGTCGCCGATCGCCCCATGTCGAGCAGGTGGTCGACCCCCAGGACCAGGGTGATCCAGGCGTCCGGCAGGCCGAAATAGCTGAGGGTCGCCACAATGACCACCAGCGAGGCGCGCGGCACGCCGGCTATGCCCTTGGACGTCACCAACAGCAGGACCAGCATCATGATCTTCTGGCCCAGGTCGAAATGGATGCCATGGGCCTCGGCGATGAAGATGGTGCCGAAGGTGCAGTACAGCATCGAGCCGTCGAGGTTGAACGAATAGCCGAGCGGCAGGACGAACGACACGATCTTGCGCGAGATACCGACGGTGGGCAGGCCGGCCAGCAGCTTGGGATAGGCGGCCTCGGAACTGGCGGTCGAGAAGGCCAGGAGCGCGGGCTCGCGGATGACGCCGAGCAGCTTCAGCATCCGCCCGCCCAGGAACAGGAAACCGAGCACGATCAGAATGACCCACAGGACGCCCATGGCGGCGTAGAAGCCGCCGACGAATTTGGCGTAGGTCAGCAGGATGCCCAGGCCCTGCTCGGCCACCGTCTTGCCCAGCGCGCCGAAGATGGCGAACGGGGCGAACTTCATGACGAACGACGTCACCTTCAGCATGACGGACGCGCCCTCCTCGGCCAGTTCCATGATGCGCGGTGACTTTTTTTCCAGCGTCGAGATGGCCGTGCCGACGAAGACGGCGAAGACGACGATCTGCAATATCTCGTTGTCGGCCATGGCCTTGACGATCGAAGTCGGGATGACGTGGTCGATGAAGTTGTCCAGCGTGAAACTGCTGGTCGACGGGATCGAGGTCGGATCGCCGGCCGCCTGGATGGACATGCCGGCGCCGGGGTGCAGCCACTCGACCATGACCATGCCGAGCAGCAGCGAGACGATCGACAGGGTCAGGAACCAACCCAGGCTTTTCAGGCCGACGCGGCCGACGGAGGCGGCGTCTTCCATGTGGCCGATGCCGGCGACCAGGGTGCACAGGACCAGGACGGCGATGATCATCTTGATCAGGCTGAGGAAGATCTTGGTCAGAACGCCGAAGACGGTGATGGCGATCTTGAGCTGGTCGGGCGCCAGGTATTCATGGCTGGCCCAGCCGGCGGCTACGCCCAGCACCATGGCCAGGACAACAAAAACGGCAAACAGGCCCTTCACGAGACGCCCTCCCCGATGGTTCGAACGGCAACTATCCGCCGGGCCGCCGTCCGAAGCAACGGATTTCTCTTACACGAACACGAAGTCTCCGGTTGCGGGGGCGGCTGCGGTCGCGAAGACGACGACCTGGGTCTGGCCGCCGGCGGCGCTGCCGTTCGAGTCCCAGTAGAGGACGTGGCTGCTGGGGTTGTAGACGAACTGCGCCGTGCTGCCCAGGGCCGAACC
>OUNJ011033227.1_pt1 | contig 13785 bp, 6 predicted proteins | sample 1755361 | NCBI WGS metagenome assembly OUNJ01 (sample SAMEA3914825, study PRJEB12502) | metagenome | biome: forest; material: soil | place: USA | collected 2012-03-12 | depth 0.1 m
GGCCAGCGCGAGGTCCGCGCGAGCCAGGTGCCTGGGAACCAACGCTTCCAGCGTCGCGGGCAGCGCTTTCGATTCGGCCTGGTAGGCGGCGATCGCCGAGACGATGCGCGCCGCTTGCCGGCGGCCCAGGTCGGCGCTCGCGCCTTCGCCCGGATTCGAGCAGGCGGCCACGATGGCGAATGCCGTCAGGGCCGCGGCCGACTGCAGGCGATGCATCCTTCGGTCTCGATTCCTGGTGCGCATTCGCCCTGGATCGTCAGAAGCCGAAAAGCGCCGCCTCGAGGCCGTCGGGGCGAACTTGTCCGGTCTTCGGGTCGATGAACCCGAAATCGGCGGCCAGTTCCCAATAGGCCCAGGACATGCCGCGCAGTTCCGCCTCGTTGCGCATCGCGCGCACATAGCGGTTGCGCGCCGCGGGCGCCGCCGTGTTGATGGCCCCGAACTCTCCGAGATAGACCGGGTAGCCGGTGCGTTTGCCGAATTTCTGCGCCAGGTCCAGCGGCTCGCGCAGGTTTGCGAGCTGCTCCGCCGAGCAACAGTCGATCCCCACGGGCATCACCGGCTTGACCCACGGCGCGCCCTGGTGGGTGAACGTGAACGGGTCGTAGTTGTGGATCGTCAAGATCAGATTCGCGTCAGGCGGCACTTCGAACGTCGCCAGTCCGCGCGCGGAGTTCCACTGCGTGGGACCCAGCACGACGATGCGCTCGGGATTGCTCTGCCGCACCACGCGCAGCGCGCGCGAGGCCAGCTCGTTCCAGCGCGGCGTCAGCCGCCCGTGCGGCTCGTTGTACAGCTCGAACGCCAGCGTGGAGGGGTAGGCGCGGAAGTGTTCGGCGATCTGCTTCCACATCGCCAGGAAGCGGCGTTCGACGACGGCGTCGTCGACGGCCGTCTCGCCCGAGTCCAGCGTGTCGCCATCGAGCTGGCGGTAGTGGTGCATGTCCATCACCACCGGCACGCCGCGTTGCAACAGGCGTTGCACGATGGCTTCCACGCGTGCCATGAACGCCGGGTCGATGCGCGCCTGGGCGTCTGCGCTGGCATGGTTGCTCCAGCGCACCGGCAGGCGCACGCTGTCGATGACGCCCAGGCCGCCCTGCGTGCCCACGAGATTGATGAAGCGGTCTTCGGCGCTCAGGTACCAGGCGCCTTCGGTGGGCGCGTCCAGCATGTTGCCGAAGTTCACGCCGCGCTTGAGGCTGGCCGCGAACTGGCGTGCCGCGGGCGAGGCGCCGGGTGCGGCCTTGGCCGCGAGCGGCGGGAAATCGGCCAACGGGTCGGCAGGCGCCGCCTGCTGGACGGGGGCCGTCGTGCAAGCCGTCAGCACGCCGAGGGCGAGTGCAGCGAGCGTGGCGGCGATCGAGGTGCTTGCCATGGGGATCCTTGGAAAAAAATGGCGGGGCCCGGCACCTTGCCAAAGCCCCGCCGAGCCGGGAATCATCTCATCTGTTTCTCGGCCGGCACGTGCGCGGGCGTCGATCGGATCGGAGTTCGGCGCGAACCGGTCAGGCCGGCCGCGCTTCCTGCGCGGGTGCGAAGCAATGCGTCGCGCTCATTCGGCGCTCAACGCGGCGGTCACGTAGACCAGCGGTGCGTTCCAGTTGATCGCCACTTCGTTGCTGGCGTAGGAGCATGTCGCATCCAGATACGACAGCGCCGGCAGCGCGGAGGGATAGGGCTGCTTGCAACTGCCGTCGCCGCGATGATCCTGCTGCCCCGGATTGGCACCGCCCGCGAGCAGGCCGGGCACCGGCGCATCGATGCCGTCGCTCGCGGACACGCGATGATGGATGTGCAGCGGCGGCCGCGCGCCGTAGCCCGTGACGAACGAACGTCCGAGCGGATTGCGTCCGAGCACGTAGTCCAGCTGCGACTGCGCCGCGTCGAGGTAAGCGTGTTGCTTGCCCAGGCGGTACGCCTGCACCAGCACCACCGCGCGGTTGAGCACGACCGCGTTGCTGCCCCAGCCGAAGTCCGGCGCGTCCATGGCGACCGCGTATGCCGAAGCCTTCCAGTCACGCAACAAGTCGTCGGCGACGCCAAGCACCTGCGCCTGGACTTGAGCGCGTTGCGCCGGCGTCGCCAGCGCATCGCCGTGTGCCGCCAGCGACAGCCATGCGAAGGCGGCGACGCTTTCCCACGACGGGACGCCCGCATCCTGCTTGCGCGCGACGAACGCATCGTAGAAGCCGGGTTCGCGCGTGGCCAGGAACAGCTCGGCGGCGGCCCAGGCGAATTCGCCATCCAGGTGCTCGCCGCCGTACACGCCGGTGTGCACGTCCGCCGGCTGCCTGTAGACCTGGTCCGGATGCTGTTGCGCCCACGCCCACGCACGCCGCGCGGCCGCCAGCATGCGCTGCGACGCGCCGGGAAACTGGCCGCCGAACGTCGCATACACGCGGCTGGCCTGTGCCATCACCGCGGCAAAGTCGAGCGCGGCGGCGGTGCTCTTCTGCACCACGTAGCGCGGTGCCCGATCCTGGTCGGGCATCACGAAGCTGGAGAAATCCAGCGTGGTCAGCTTGTGATAGACGCCGCCGTCGTCGGGATCCTGCATCGTCAGCAGCCATTGGAGGTTCCACCACGCTTCGTTGAGGATGTCCGGTGCGCCGTTGCCGCTTTCCGGGATGTCCAGCCGCTGTGCCGCGAACACCTGCGGGAATTGCTCGTAGGCATCGAGCAGCTGATGCGTGGACACGGCCGCATTGACCACGTACTTGTTGTAGTCGCCCGCGTCGTACCAGCCCTTGGTCGACGAGATGACGGTGCCCGCGGGTCGCTTGGGCGACGCGGCCGATGCATGCACCAGCACGATGTCGTCGGGATGCCCCTCGGCGCGTGCGTAGATGCCGGCATGCTGCTTGTCCAGCGCCGTGCTCGCGCGGTTGAAATAGAACGCCTTGACCGCAGCCGCGGCAAGTCCGGCGTACGCGTCGTTGGCGATGGTGAACTGGTCGGACGGCGGCAGCCCCTCGACGCGCAGCCGGTAGTGTCCCGGCGTGCGCAAGGTGGAGAAATCGGCGACGCGCACCTGCTGCCTGGCCGGTGCCCACTCCGCCGCCGCGGCGAGTTTTCCGTTGAAGACGACCTTGCCGCTCGTCGCGTCCTCGATGGTGAAGGCGTCCTTCGCGTCACCCGGCGCATCCGCGAGCTTGTGGGCGGCCGTCGGGTAGCCCACCTGGTTCAGCGCGATGGCCGGGTCGGCGGCGCGCACCGGCAACGACGACAGGCACAGCAAGACAAGCGCGCTCGACGCGCCGGTGAGGGATCGTGATTTCATGGAGCTCATGGAATATCGCGGCTCGCGTGCATCCTGCGACCTGGCGCAGGACCACGGAACCCTGGGTGTGAATCCCGGATAGGCAAAAAAAAGGGCCCCGCACGCGGGGCCCTTCGACTGGCGTGTTCCGTTGTTGCCTGATCGACCGGATGCCGTTGGAAGGCTTGCCCACGCAAGTCCGATCCACGACACCGGCCTTGAACGGCGCCCGCTGCCCCCGCGCAGCAGGCGCCGCCCGGATCAGAACTGATCGCGGAACACCAGCTCGACGCGGCGATCGTTCTGGAAGATCGAACGTGTGTACAGGTTCGGATCGACGGTGCCGTTGGTGTAGGTGCTCGGTCCCATCAGGACCTTCGTGGTGGTGCGGGTCAGGTTGTTGCCCTGCACGCCCAACTGCATGTCCTTGGTGAAGTGGTAGAACACCGAGGCGTCGAGCGTGCCGAACGGGGCGCTCCACATCGGCAGGTAGGTGTCACCCGAGTCTTCCGTGGTGATCAGGTACTTGCTGCGCCACGACCATGCCACGCGCGCCGACCAGTCCGAGTTCTCGAACATGCCGGTCAGGTTGTAGCTGTTGGGCGACAGGCCGGCCATCGGCAACGCGGGATTGTTGACGATGTAGCTCGAGGCGCAGGAACCGTTGCCGTGGTTCGGATCGCACGACGTCGTGCCGCTGATCTTGGTGCTGTCCAGGTGGGTGTAGTTGGCCTGCACGCCAAAGCCCTTGAGGAAGCCGGGCAGGAAGTCGAAGAACTGCTGGTAGTCCAGTTCGAAGCCCTTGACGGTGCCGTTGCCGGCGTTCACAGGGCCGGTGACTGCCACCGGTTGGCCCATGACGTATTGCGTCGAGGTTTCGGTGGTGACGTAGTCCTTGATCTTCTTGGCGAAGAACGCGCCGGTCAGCGAGCCGGTCTTGGAGAAGTACCACTCGAGCGAGGTGTCGAAATTGTCGGACTTCATCGGCTTGAGGGCCGGGTTGCCGCCGGTGCTGGCGGTGAAGCCGGCAAACGTCGCGGTGTTGGCGGTACCCGACCATGCTCCTCCCAGCTTCTCGTAGGAATTGAGCTGGCTGATGTCAGGACGCGTCATGCCTTCGGAAGCCGCGAAGCGCCATTGCAGGTCCTTCGCGAGCTTCAGTCGCAGGTTCGCGCTGGGCAGCACGTCGGTGTAGCTGGTCTGGCCGTCGAGCGTCTCGTTGGGCAGGTTGAACAACGCCATCTGCGCCGGCGAGATGCTGGAGGAATTGCCGGTGATGGACGAGCTCGTCGGGAACGACAGCGAGCCGTTGGCATGCACGCCGGTATGGATCGCGCGCACGCCGACGTTGCCGTCGAACGGGATGCCCAGCATGGTGTCGCTGCCGAAGTACAGCGAGCCATAGACGGCCTGCGTCTTCTCGTCCATGTGGTTGTTGCTCATCGGCGAGCCAGGGGTGCACGAGTTGTCCGTGGTGCCTTGCGGGCACCAGCCGCCGGAAGCGATCTCGTACTGCGGCAGTTCCTTGACCGCCTGCGCGTAGTTCTTCACGAGCGACAGGCTGGGGAACCACAGCGTGGTGGGCACGTTGGCGCCGCCGCGATAGAAGTTGCTCATGGTGTAGAGCTGTTCCATCCCCGCAGGCAGCTTCGAGATCCACTGCAGGTTCGTCGGGTTGGCGCCGCTCATCCAGACCTGGCTGATCGGGCCCCAGTTGTAGCTGCTGTTCTCGTTGTTGCTGAACGCACTGCGATCGGTCAAGCGGACGCCGAACTTGACGTACTGCAGCAGCGGGTTGTCGAAGTCGTATTCGCCGTCGAGCCGCATGCTGTGCTGCGTGCCCCGGTCCGCTTCCAGGTGATCCATCGCCGCGCCGAGGTAGTAGTTGGTCGGATCGGAGAGGCTGTTCGGATTGGTCGTGACGACGCTGCCCTTGTTGGGCGTGTACTTGTAGGTCGGGTTGGTCAGCACCATGCTGGGCGTGCCCACCACGCTCGTCGTGGACGGCGGCAGATAGAACTGGTTGTAGATCGTGAAGTCCAGCGTGTTGGACAGGGACTTGACCAGCTGGACATCGCCGCTCACCCGGAAGTTGTCGGTCACGCGGGCCTTGAAGCTCGTCGACCAGTCGGTCGTGCTCGTGAACTGTGCGTTCTGGCGGGTGAAGGCGTAGTAGTTGGCGCCACCGAGCGGGGTCTGTCCGTCCGAGTAGTCGCCGGCGTTGAGCGTCGGCGCGGCCGACGGGCTGCCCTTCCACGAAGAGGCGGCCATCGTGCCGCTCTCGAAAGCGCCGTTGCTGCCGTAGGTGAACGAGGTGCCCGGCACCGGCACCATGTCGTAGTAGTTGCCTTCGTTGGCCTGGACTTCATGCACGTCCCAGGTCAGGTTGTAGTTGGACTTGAAGAACTGGGTGGACAGTTCGAGCGCGTCGCTCGGCTTCCATTGCAGCGCGCCGTACATGCCGACGCGCTTGCGCTCCATCTGCTGCTCGGAATAGTTGATGCCGCCCGGAATGGCGACCGTGCCGGCCAGGCTCGCGGGCGACTCGCAGGATTGGTTCGTCTGGTTGCCGCAATTGCCCAGGCTGTTGGCCGGTTCCCGCACATACGGGTTGACCTGCAGGCCGTCGCTGCGCGTGGCCAGTTGCGAATACGCGACGTCGATCAGGGCGCCGAACTCGCCCATGTCATGGCTGTTCCAGCGATCGCTGTAGAGGAAAGAGGCCGAGGGTTTGGTTTCCTTGGCCATGTCGCCCTTGTTGGCGCCGACGGAGAAGGCGGTGACGCGGCCCTTGCTGTCGAACGGCATGCGCGTGCGCAGGTTGACCGTGCCGGCGATGCCGCCTTCGATCACTTCGGCGTTCGGGTTCTTGTACACGTCCACGCCGGCCATCAGTTCGGCCGGCACGTCCTGGAAGCCCAGCGCATAACCGTTGTTGGCCGAGAAGCTCTCGCGGCCGTTCAGTTCGCTGGCCACGTAGGGCAGGCCGCGGATCAGCACGCCGGAGCCTTCTGCGGACGGGTGGTCCGGATCGTCGTCGGCCAGGAAGTGGTCGACCGTGACGCCGCTGATGCGCTGCAGCGTTTCGGTCACGCTGCGGTCGGGCAGCGCGTTGATGTCGGTGGCGGTCACCGAATCGATGATCTGGTCGGCGTTGCGCTTCAGGTCCTGCGAAGACTGCAGGCTGCCGCGGATGCCGGACACGACCACGGTCTGCTTGTCTTCCTCGGCCTTGTCCTTGGCGGCCTGCCTTGCTTGAGAAGCCGTTGGCGCGGAGGCCGCGGGGGTGGGGGCGGCGGCGGTCTGTGCCATGGCCGGAGCGGCCAGGGTCAGCGCCTGGATCGCCGCAAATGACAACGTTGTCAACTTAAAGTTTCTCATCTCCATTGGCTCCTCTTTGCTGGAATTGTGCGGAATCTCTTGAGTGGTTGCATCTTGGCTGTAGCGATGAAAACGTCACCCATGAAAACGTTTTCTCCCATTTATATTAAGTTGTTTGACCAGCTAACCAATTGTTGCTTTCCCTAGTTGTTGCGTGGCTGCACGGTGTTGATCGGCCGTCCGTCGAATCGATCACGGGCCAGGGCAGTTGCTGCCATGCATCAGCGCGGCGATGCTCGTCGCATACGTGACACGACCATTGCTTCAAGCGCATGCCGGGCGGCTGAAATGGTCGACACCGAAGAAGGGACAGGCCCTGGTGCGGCCTCACTCCTTGGCGCACTGGTCACGCAGCGATCGTCCGCGCCGCGCGCGGCGATCACGCTGGACGGCATTGATGGGCGCAGGATGCGGGCGGCGGCCAGCGCGGGCGCGCCGCGCCCGATGACCGGCAACGGGAACGAGGACCAAGGCTTGGCTAACACGCGAGCGCATCGCGTGGACGGAGATCGCCACTGGTCGCGGCAACGTTTTCAAAAAACAGTGTGAGCCGATCCATGCAGCGGGTCAATGGGTGATGACGCTCTTCGGTACATACCCCTAGCGCAGCTGTTTTGCTTGGGGACGACGGACGCAAGCCCCACGAGCGCAGCCCGCTCCGACGCGGAGCAATCGATTTCGTCAATTAAACTAGCCAGTTGACGTTCGGGCGCCACACGCCCGTTCGCGCCCGCGGATGGAAAGCCGCGTCGATGCTCCTCATCCATATCGATCAAGTTCATGCCCCCAAAGGACAAAGCCCTTGCCGAGCCGGCCACCTTGCTGGACGTCGCACGCCTGGCCGGTGTGTCTGCGTCCACGGTCTCGCGCATATTGAACGGCACCGCCCGCGTCGCCGAAGAGAAACGTGTCGCCGTCGAGACGGCGATCGAGCGCCTGCAGTTCCGGCCCAACTTCGCCGCGCAGAGCCTGCGCAGCGGCGTGACCCGGACGATCGGGGTGCTGACCCAGGAACTCGATTCGCCCTACTTCAACCGCGGCGCACTGGGTTTCGAGGACGGCCTGCGCGCCAGCGGCTACGCCCCGATCGTCGTCCCGGGGCACTGGAACACGCCCGAGGAACTCGACCGTGCGCAGCTCCTGATCGCCCGCCGCGTCGATGCCATGGTGATTCTCGGGGGCAACCTGCAGGACGAGCAGGTGCTCGACCTGGCGCGCAAGCTGCCCATCGCGATCACCGGGCGCGACCTGTCCGGCCCCAATGTGTTTTCGTTCCATTGCGACCAGGACGAGGGCGCGCGCCGCGCGACGAGCCACCTCATCGAGCTTGGCCACAAGAAGATCGCCCATATCACGGGGCCGCTGCAGTACGCGGATGGCGTGCGCCGCCGCGAGGGCTACATGCGGGCCCACAGCGAAGCCGGCCTGCCGGTCGATCCCCGTCTGATGGTGTCGGGCACCTACATGGAAGCGGGTGGCGTCGAGGCCATGAGAAACCTGCTCGATGCCGGGCATCCGTTCACGGCCGTCTTCTGCGCCAATGACCAGACCCTGTGGGGCGCGCGGCAGGTGCTGTACGAACGCGGCCTGCGCGTGCCGGAAGACGTCTCGCTCGTCGGCTTCGACGACCTGCCGCCGTCCGCCTACATGACGCCGGCGCTGACCACGATCCATCAACCCATCTACGAGATGGGCGTGGCCGCAGCGCATGCGCTGCTCATCGCCCTGGGCGCCACGCCCGCGGCGACGAGCCCGATGCCCGACCTGCGGCTGGTGGTGCGCGGCACCACCAGGCAGCTCTAGAGTTTTCTTTTCACGGTTCAGGAAATCGGCGACGTATGAGTTCGATCGAAGGCAAGTGGGCGCTCGTGACCGGGTGCAGCAGGGGCATCGGGCGCCAGATCGCGCTCGGCCTGGCACGGCATGGCTGCAACGTGGCCGTGCATGCGCGAGCCGCTGCGCAGCTGGAGCCGCTGTGCGACCTCCTGACGGGGCTTGGCGTGCGTTTTCACCGGGCCGTGGGCGCGCTCGAGGACGATGCCGCGCTGGCCGGAGTCATTCGCCAAGCGAGTGGCTGCGGGCCGATCGACATCCTCTACAACAACGCCGCCGTGATGCCGGCGAGCAGGCCCATCTGGTCGTTGCCGGACGCCGATTGGGACAACGCTTTGCGCGTCAACCTGCTGGCGCCCATGGCGCTGTGCAACGCCTTCGCGCCGGCGATGAAGGCGCGCGGATATGGCCGGATCATCAACGTGACCTCCGGCATCACGAACCAGCCCGCGTTGGCCGCCTACGGCGTGTCCAAGGCCGCGCTGGACAAGTACACGAAGGACCTGGCATTCGAACTGGCAGGCACCAACGTGCTCGTCAACTTGCTGGATCCGGGTTGGCTCAAGACGGACCTGGGCGGCCCGTCGGCGATGTTCGACGTCGAGACGGTCGTGCCTGGCGCGCTCGTTCCCGCTCTCCTGGACGCTGCCGGAGACACTGGACGGCTGTTCTGCGCGCAGGACTTCAGGTCGCTGAACTTCGGCGATCGCAAGTAGCCGGGACGCCGCGGGAGTGCCGGGGTTTCCGTCCCGCGACGGCCGCCTGGGTGCTTATTTCATCGGTGGTTTCCCGTAATCGTTCCGGCCTTTGCGTTTATCTTGGCCTGAACCGGCTGGAACCGCCGCAGGCGGCGGTCAAAATGCAGGGGCCGATGAAAACTCCCCTGCCACCCAGCGAGCCGTGCGTCGGGGTTGGTTGCAACTCCGCAAGCGATGATGTCCAAGCCGAGTCGCGTCCCGCCCCAGCGCCTGCCCAATCCGATCCACTCCTGCCCGAAAGAGAACCCGCCGCGACGGGTGCCGACCAAGGCCGCGCCGACCTGACTTGGCGCACCGATTCGCCCGACGCGAGCGCCGCGGCGCGTCCGGCGGCGGAAGACCCGGGCATGCTGCTGGACACCATCCTGAAGGCGTTGCCGGTCGGCGTGTCGGTGCAGGACGAGGAGGGCCGGCTCCTGGTGGTCAACGAGCCCGCCGCCATGGCCATCGGCGGCGACGCCACGCAACTGCAGGGAACCATCCCGTTCGGCGTCCGAGGCGCCGACGAGGCGATGATCCTGCGTCGCCGCGGCCGCTTCCTGGAGCACCTGAACAGCGGAGCCATGCGGTTGCGCGAGCGTGCGGTGCTGATCGACGGCCGTGTCCACACCCTGCTGGTCACCGGCGAGCCCATCGAAGTCGAGGGGCGGACGCTTCTGGTCTCGACCAGCATCGACATCACCGAGCGCAAGCGCTTCGAAGCCGAACTGTCCCACCGCGCGTTCCACGACCAGCTGACGGGCCTGCCCAATCGCGCGCTTATCCATGAACTGGTCGATGCGGCGTTGCTCGCGCACTCGCGTGGCGGCATGTTCGCGCTGGCGTTCATCGACCTGGACAACTTCAAGAGCATCAACGATTTCTACAGCCATGCGATCGGCGATGCGCTGCTGTGCGCGGTGGCCAAGCGCATTTCGCGGCAGATGCGGCCCGGCGATACGTTGGCCCGTATCAGCGGCGACGAGTTCCTGCTGCTGATCAACCCGCTCGATGAACTCGACCACTTGCCGCACCTGATCCACCGCGTCGTCGATTCCATGAAGGAGCCGTTCCTGGTGGAGGGACACGAAGTGCTGACGTCCGCGTCCGTCGGCGCCAGCGTGTTTCCGCTGCATGGCCAGACCTACGACGCACTGCGGCGCTGCGCGGACAACGCGATGTACCGCGCCAAGTCCGACCGCAAGGGCTCGGCACAGTTCTTCGACGTGGACATGGGCGATGCGCTCACCGCGCGCATGGACATGGAGCAGCGCCTGCGCACGGCGGTGCGCGACCGCCATTTCCGCACCGCCTTGCAGCCCAAGGTGGAGATCACCACCGGGCAGACGATCGGCTTCGAGGCCCTGGCTCGTTGGGTGAACGACGGCGAGGAGGCCCACAGTCCCAGCGTCTTCATCGAGCTGGCCTCGGAACTGGGCATCATCGACGAGATCACCAACTTCGTCCTCGACGACGTCGTCCGCTGCCTGCCGGCGTTGAAGGCCCGCTTTGGCGAGGCTGCGTCCGTCAGCATCAACATCGCCGCGCGCCAGGCCAGCGACATCAGCTTCATGGACTCGCTCATCGACCGACTGCAGGCCGAGGGCGTGGCTGGATCCATCGTCCTGGAACTGACCGAGGATGCCCTGATCGCGACCCAGCGATTCCAGCGGCATGTCCTGCCGCGCCTGCGCGCGATGGGGGTGCGGGTATCCATCGACGATTTCGGGACCGGCTATTCGTCCTTGTCGACGCTGGCCGACATCACGGCCGACGAGGTCAAGGTCGACCGCGCGTTCATCACGGCCATCCATGAGCGGCCGCGCAGCCAGGGCATCCTCAACGCGATCGAATCGCTCTGCCGGGCGCTCAAGATGGAGATCGTCGCCGAAGGGGTCGAGAGCCAGGAAGAGCTCGCCTACCTGCGCAGCGCGACGTCGATCCAGTACGTCCAGGGCTACTTCTTCGGCAAGCCGCAGTACGTCGAGTCCTTGCTGCGTGGGCACGATACCGCGAGAAATGCGCTGGCCTGACGAGCGTGCCGCTGCGGGCACTCAAGAAATTCGACGAGGCGCCGATATCACGTCACGTGGGTCCGGATTTCGCGGCGCGGGCCCGCATCAGATGCCTTCAGAGACTCCCGAATCCATGTCTGCTCGACAGTACCGACGCCTCTCGCTCGCGCCCGCGACGGCCTCGCCTGCGGGCTCCTTCCGTTGCATAACTGCGCGAGTTGTCATCAAATTGCGCGGATTTCAAGCGGTTTCACTCCTCCCGAAGCGGGTGGAGGCCTCTCGAATGACTGCCCGATTCTCGGAAAGACAGGCATGAGCAGGGAAGGGACGAAGCCTCGTCCCATTCGTTCCCGAACTGTGCACGCGCCCCGTTTTAGATGAATACATCCCATCACGTCCCGATGCTGTCCACAGGCCGGCCGCGCCTGCGCATCGGCGTCCTGATCGACGAGATGGATGGCGAATACCATCGCCCGCTCGTCGACGGCGTCTGCCGCGAGGCCGCCCGGGCCGGCGTCGACATCGTGTTCTTCCCGGGCCACATGCCGGACGCCGAGCATCCGTTCGAGCGGCAGTTCGGCATGGCCTTCCGCATGGTCAGCCCGCGCCAGTTCGACGGCCTGCTGATCTTTGGCACGCTCATGCAGGGCTACCTCGACGAGGCCGGCGTGCGCGGCTTCGTCGCCCGCTTCCCGGGCCTGCCCGCGGTCGTCATCGGCGTGGACGGCACCGGCCACAGCACGCTGATGCTGGACAACCGCGGCGGTTTTCGGCAGGTGCTGCGCCATCTGATCGACGTGCACGGGCACCAGCGCATCGCGATGATCGAGGGGCCGGCGGGCAACCTCGACGCGCAGGAACGCTCGTCGACCTACCTGGAAGTGCTGCAGGAGGCCGGGTTCGACACCGATCCGGCGTTGCGCGCGCGCGGACAATTCCATGTGGCCTCGGGCCGCCAGGCCATGGTGGACCTGCTCTCGCGCGGCGTGCCGTTCACGGCCCTGGTGTGCGCGAACGACGAGATGGCCAAGGGCGCGCTGTCGGTCGCGGTCGAGCGTGGACTGCGCGTGCCCGAGGACATCGCGATCTGCGGGTTCGACGACCTGCTTTCCATCTATCGCATGGGTCCGTCGCTGACCAGCGTCAACCATTCCTTCGACACCGAGGGCGAGATCGGACTGCGCCTGCTCGTGGACAAGCTCAACGGGGAATCGGTGCCGCTGTTCACCGCGTTGCCCACGCGGCTGGTGGTGCGTCGCACGTGCGGCTGCCTCGCGCCGCTGGTGGGCAACGACCGCTGGAACGCGCCGCCGCAGGAAAGGGCTGAAGCGCTGGTGCGCCAGATGCATGCCCCCGAGGCGCTGGTCGCCAGCTTCACGCAGGAAGTGCTGGCGCTGGAGCAGGCGCTGTTCGATGGCGAAGGCGGCTCCGCGTTCGCGCAGGTGCTGACCCGCATGGCGTTCGCCTGGCTCGGCGAGCAGTCTGACGTCTCGCCGCTGCAGAACCTGCTCGTGAACATGCATCGCCACTGGGCCGGCGTGCTGGATCCCGCGCGCTTCGCGACGGCCTCCGAGCGCCTGCTGTCCGGCCAGATCCTGCTGTCCAACGTGATCGAGCAGTTCCACAACCGGGAACAGGTCGCGACCAACAACAACACCTGGGACCTGCGGCGCGAGCTGAAGAAGCGCATGACGGCCGTCGACATCGACGCGCTCATGGGCGTGCTCAGCGCCGCGTTGCTGCGGCTGGGCGTGACCACCTGCCTGCTGGCGCTGTACGACCGGCCGACGTCGCTGCAGCGCGTGCGCGAGGAGGGCCTGCCGCCCACGTCGCGCCTGGTGCTGGCGCTGGACGACGGCGTCATGCGCGACGAACTCCTGGGCGAGCAGTTTTCCACCGAGCAGCTCGTGCCCACGCGCCTGTTGCTGCACTCGCCGCCGCGCCAGCGCGTGATCCTGCCGATGTTCTACCTGCAGGAACACTTCGGCTACATCGTGCTGGAGCGCCTGCCCGAAGAGCGCTTCACGTTCGAGGACCTGCACCACGAGATCACGACGGCCCTGCACAGCAGCCTGGTCGTCAAGGAACTGGCGGCCGCGCGCGACGCGCTGCACCTGGACCTGGACCAGGCCCGGCGCGACAACGAGGCGCTGTCGCACCTGGCGATGCGCGACGAGCTGACCGGCCTGTTCAATCGCCGCGCCTTCTTCGAGCTCGCGCGCTCGATGATGAGCACCGCACGCCTGACGGGCCAGCCGCTGACGCTGTTCTTCGCGGACCTGGATGGCCTCAAGGGCATCAACGACGCGCACGGCCACGGCGAGGGCGACCTCGCCATCCGCGAATCCGCCGGCGTGCTGCGTGCCACGTTCCGCCAGGACGACATCGTCTCGCGCATCGGCGGCGACGAGTTCGCGGTGCTCAGCCGCGCCGACAACCTCGAGAGCCTGCCCGACATCGAACGCCGCCTGGACGCGCGCTTCCACGCGTTCAACACCACGGGCAACAAGAGCTATCGACTGGGTTGCAGCCTGGGCGGCATCGTCATCGCCGCCGA